>Ga0210384_10001817_pt1 | contig 27511 bp, 28 predicted proteins | sample IncBWH2MmetaG_FD_160574 | JGI IMG/M metagenome (GOLD analysis project Ga0210384, IMG submission 160574) | Forest soil microbial communities from Barre Woods Harvard Forest LTER site, Petersham, Massachusetts, United States - Inc-BW-H-2-M | ecosystem: Environmental > Terrestrial > Soil >...
CGCGAGACGTTTGGAAGATTCTTTTCAGCATTCTTTTTTGGGGGATTGGGGCATGTCATCGTTTCGGAATTTTGCGCTTGGCGTCACGCTCACCGTTGCGCTGTCATACTCGCTGCTGCCGACGGCAGGACATGCTTATACCCAGGAAGAGCAGCAGGCCTGCCAGCCGGATGCGTTCCGTCTCTGCAGCTCCGAAATACCGGACGTCGATCGCGTCACCGCCTGCATGATTGCCCGGAAGTCGCAGCTCTCGCCGGAATGCCGGCGGTTCTTCCGCGCTGGCCCCGAACCTGATGAAGCGGTAGCCGCGCCCGCCGGCAAGCCGATGAGCATCAAGCCGGGGGCGACGCACAAGACCAAGACAACCAAGACAGCGACCAAAACCAAGCCCAAGCCGAAAAAGACGGCCAAGCCCGACGCAACCTGATCAGCCGCACGCAACCGGACTCGTTTTGTTCGCCTGATGCCGCGATTGTGCCGCAATGCGTGGTTGCTGGCATTGCCGAACACGTCTTATTTGATCGCGGTACGTGCATTAGCTTGCGCGCTTTGAGAATCCTTTGATTGCGAATGCCGTGACAGTGTTCGTCCGTAAAGCCCCGGTGTTGCTTCAGGGCTTCGATTTTCCGCTCACGCAGGGGTTGCGCGCGTAGTGTGACTCGAAAGCCAGCACGATTCGTTTTTCCGTGGCTTCGCCACATTTGCCCCTAAATTTTTCTTTCACGAATCACTTCGCTGATTCATTTTCATTTCCTGGGGTCAATCTGGAGGCCAAGGGAATGAACGTAATTGTTTTCGCATCACGGAAGGGAGGTTCAGGTAAGAGTACCCTGGCCGCTCACCTTGCTGCGCAGATCAAGGCGACGAAGCCGTGCCTGCTCGTCGATGCTGATCCGCAGGGGTCGCTCACGCTCTGGCACAAACTGCGCGGCACCAACGAACCGCCGATCAAGACAGCCGTTAATTCCGTCAGCGGTATCCTCGCAGCGGCGAAGCGGGACGGAATGGAATGGGTGCTGATCGACACGCCGCCGAATCTCTCGGCCGTCGTGGACGACGCCATCAAGAATGCCACCATGGTCATCATTCCGGCGCGGCCCGGCGTGTTCGACGTCAACGCGGTGCAGGAAACCATTCAGATGTGCCGCGCGGCGCGCAAGCCTTACGCGGTGGTGCTGAACGGCGCGCCAGCGCGCAGGGACGATGCCGAGAGCCCGATCGTCACCATCGCCCGCGAAGCGCTCGCCAAATTCCGTGCTCCGGTGTGGGGCGGACAGATCACCAACCGCGCCGATCTCTTGATGGCGCTGGGGCAGGGCGAGGGCGCCCGCGAATATTATGCGGAAGGTCGGGCGGCGGCCGAAATTGGCCGGCTCTGGGCCGCGATCGAAAGATCGGTGAAGGCCATTCGCGGCACAGCGTCGGCAAGCGGCGCGATGCACAAGCAGGCGGCGTGAGTTTCTCACACCGCCTTTTTTAATGCCAAAGAACGCGCGGGCTCCGCGCGTTTTTTAGGCGCGCCCGATGCGCAAAAAAAATCTAAGCCACCATCAGCATGTAGAACACGATCACCGGCGACAGGCACAGGATCACTGACCAGATCCCGATCGCCCAGATAACGTCCTCGGTAGAAAAGCCTCGATCTTCGACAACGAATTCTTCGTTCCTGTTGATCACAACGCCCCCGCGTTTTTGTTGGTATTGGGGGCAGTGATAGGCGCAAGGTCTTAAAATCCGGATCGCGGTTTCGCTCGGATTTGACCACAAGTGCTACCGCACTTTAACCATTGCGGTAGCACTTGTGGCCTTGTCACCCGAGTGTCTTCATCAGCCGAACAGCGTGTGAATGGCGACGACCGGCACGAAGCCGAGCACCGTCGCCCAGAAGCCGAAAGCCGACACCACAAGAAAGTCCCGCGCCGTCTCTTGCACGGCCGCCCTGGTTTGCATGGACATTGTTTCCCCCGTCCGTTTTTATGGTTGGTGGGAAATCCATACGCCTCATCCTTTAAAGTTGGAGTCTCGGCTTGCTACAAATGCGGCCGGCGGATTTCACCCAGCATTAACCAGGTGGATTTTTTCGGGCGTTTGCGCGCGGTTGGCGATTTCGCGATCAAGCCAGGCCGCAAGCTCCGCGCTCACCTCGACGATCGGCGAGCGCACCTCGGCGGACGCGATCAATCCGCGTTGTGCGAGCCAGTACTTGGCCGGCGCCGGGCTCGGTTCGGTAAACAGGAGCCTGGTGAGATTGGCGACGCTCTCCCAGCATGCGGCCGCAGCGTTGCGATCGCCCGCCTTCATCAGGCGATAGATGCTTGCGAAGCGTTCAGTCTCGACATGCGCCGACAACAGGATCGCGCCGTCAGCGCCGTCGGCGAGCGCATCGAAATATTGCGCGTCCTCGCCGGTCAGCACGCGGAAGCCGTCCGGCCGCCGCCTCAGCAGGTCGATCGTCTGCGCGCGGTCCGCGCAGCAGTCCTTCATGCCGACGATGTTCGGATGCTGCGCGAGCTTGAGCAGCGTGTCGTTGGCAAGATTGACCGAGCTTCGGTAGGGAATGTTGTAGAGCATGATCGGCCAGGAGGCGTGATCGGCGAGATCATTGAAATGCGTGAGCAGCCCGCGCTGCGACGGCCGGAGATAATAGGGCGCCGAGATCAGATAGCCGTCGATCGGCCAGGCCGCGGTCTCGTCCAGCATCTCCTTCATCCTTGCGGTGCTGGCGCCAGCAAGTCCCAGGCAGATCGGCAGGATGCGCGGGATCTCCGCAAGCTCCGCGCGAACGCTGACGACGAGGTGCTCGAGCTCGCTGGTCTCGAGCAGCAGGCCTTCGCCTGACGTCGCCGCCAGGATGAAGCCGTCGATCGCGTCAGTTGCATAATGCCGCACCAGGCGTCGGAGCGAGATCTCATCGAGCGCGCCGTCGCGTAAGGGTGTCACCAGCGGCAGCCACACGCCGCTCAATTGGTTTCTCAAATCGTGCATTTCCATCTCCTTTGTGGGGGTAAGCGCCGGAGACGGGGAGGCACAAAAAAACCCCGCAACGCGGCGGGGTCTTTGATCGGGCTGAGAGCGATATTCTCTCTATCGCGCGCGCCAATCGAAAGGCCCCCGACGGGGACCTTTTTTCGACGACAGAGCGGCGCACGAATTCGTGATCATGCAGCGATCATGAGCGCTGGCATCCCAACTGTCAACGTCGCGTCCTGCACGATGCTGCGCCGTCATGGTGTTGTTACAGAAAAAAAGCCGGGCCCAAGAGAGCCCGGCTTAGGTATTGGCCACGTGAGGCCGACACAATCACCTTCCAAGAGGGATTACTGAGTTTCCGCGCCACTGGAGGAGGGGGACAAATGCGCAACGCGAATGCTCAGCGTGCTCACATTATTGTCCCCGCCTTGGCCATGCGGCAAGCGTCCGGGCCGCATGTCAGTCATGCGCTAAACCGTTGCAGTCTCAGGCCGGCCAGCGCTGTGCCTTGCTCACCACGAAGTCGCGGAATACCTGCACGCGCGCCACGGTCTTCAGCTCTTCCGGATAGACGAAATAAGTGTCGAGCTGGATCGAGTCGGACTCGCCGAACAGCTGCACGAGACGGCTGTTTTCCTCGACGAGATAATCCGGCAGCGCGGCGATGCCGAGGCCCTGCTGACACGCGCGCACGAGCCCCAGGATATTGTTGACCTTGAAATAGGCCTCGCGCGGTCCCGAGCCGTTGCGGCCCGCCTCGATCAGCCAGTTGCGATTCGCCAGATGCGCCGGGACGTTGGAATCGCCGAGCATGATGATGCGGTGTGCGTCGAGTTCATCGAGCGTGCGCGGCGTGCCGAAGCGCTTGATGTATTCCGGCGAGCAATAGGCGTGGAAGCCCATCGCGAACAGCTTGCGCTGGATCAGGTCCGGCTGCGTCGGCTTGCGGGTGCGGATCGCAACATCCGCTTCGCGCATCGACAGATCGAGATCTTCATCGGTGACGATCAGCGAAATCCTGATTTCCGGATAGAGCGCGGTGAACTCGCCGAGCCGGGGGATCAGCCAGTTGATGCCGACGCCGGGCGTCGTGGTGACCTTGAGGTCGCCGCTCGGCCGCTCGCGGCTGTCGGTGAGTTTTGCGCGCGCCGCCTGCAGCTGCATGAACACGTCATGCGCGGTGCGGAACAGGAGGTCGCCCTGCTCGGTGAGGATCAGGCCGCGGGCATGGCGGTGAAACAGCGACACCGACAATTCCTGCTCCAGCGCACTGACCTGGCGCGACACCGCCGATTGCGAAAGTCCAAGCTGCTCGCCGGCATGCGTGAAGCTTCCCGCTTCCGCCGCTGCGTGAAAAACCTTCAGCTTGTCCCAATCCATGTCCGTAAATCCGTCCCTAGTTCTGGCCATTTGCATTCGATTCATTCCGCCGCGGCGCGTTCGCTGGCGCGCAGCGCTAGATAGCGTTCGGCTTCGAGGGCCGCCATGCAGCCGAGGCCGGCGGCGGTGACCGCCTGCCGATAGACTTCGTCGGCGACGTCGCCGGCAGCGAACAGGCCGGGCACCGAGGTCGCCGTGGAGTTCGGCGCCACCTCGACATAGCCGGAGGGTTTCAGCTTGACCTGGCCGACCACGAGGTCTGTCGCCGGTGCATGGCCGATCGCGATGAAGACGCCGTCGGTCTTGAGCTCGGTGAGCGCGCCGGTCTTGACGTTCTTGAGCCGGACACGGGTCACCTTGGACGGGCTTTGCTCGCCGCCGATCTCGTCGATCGCGCTGTCCCAGATCACCTTGATCTTGGGATGCTTGAACAGGCGGTCCTGCAGGATGCGCTCGGCGCGGAAATGATTGCGGCGGTGCACCAGCGTCACCTGCGAGGCGAAATTGGTGAGGAACAGGGCCTCCTCGACCGCGGTGTTGCCGCCGCCGACCACCACGACTTCCTTGCCGCGGTAGAAGAAACCGTCGCAGGTCGCGCAGGCCGAGACGCCAAAACCCTTGAATGTCTCTTCCGAGGGGATGCCGAGCCAGCGCGCCTGGGCGCCGGTGGCGAGAATGACGGTGTCGGCGAGGTAGACGTCTCCGCTATCGCAGGTCAGGCGGAACGGCCGCTGTGCGGTCTCCAGCTTGCTGACGAGATCGGTGACGATCTTGGTGCCGACATGGGCCGCCTGCTTTTCCATCTGCTCCATCAGCCAGGGGCCCTGGATGACGTCGGCAAAGCCGGGGTAATTTTCCACGTCGGTGGTGATGGTGAGCTGGCCGCCGGGTTGGATGCCCTGGATCAGGACCGGCTCCAGCATGGCGCGGGCGGCATAGATCGCCGCCGTATATCCCGCCGGCCCCGAACCGACGATGACGACCTTGGCATGGATGGGAGCGGGCATGGGGCGGACTCGTGTGCAGGGGGCAAGCCGGCACTCGCGCTGAAAAGGCCCGAAGGGCCCGCGGGGGCACCGAAAGTGTCAATTGCAAGTCTAAGATATGTGGCGAGCCATGCAAGATTTGCAAATCAAATCAGCGAATTTTCCCCGTTACGGCAGGAAATGGCGCACCGCACGCGCAATAAAATTGCGCATCCGCGGTGACATGCGCTAAGAGAGTTGCCGTAAAGCCGAACCCGCACAATGCGTTAGGAAACCGGAACTCACGTGTCCAAAAATCTAGACGAGATCGACCTTAAAATCCTCAGCGAGATCCAGGCCGACGGCCGAATCACCAATGTGGAACTCGCCAAACGGGTCGGTATCTCGCCGCCGCCCTGCCTGCGCCGGGTGCGCACGCTGGAAGAGGAAGGCTACATCCAAGGCTACCGCGGATTGCTCGATCCGCGCCGACTCGGTTTCGACGTCACGGTGTTTGCGGCGGTGCACCTGTCGAGCCAGGCGGACGCGGATTTGCGCGCCTTCGAGGCGTTCGTGCGCAAGGAGCCATTGGTGCGCGAATGCTGGATGCTCTCGGGCGAGGTTGATTTCATCCTCAAATGCGTTGCGCCCGACATGGCGACGTTCCAGGATTTCGTCACCCACCTGACCGCAGCGCCGCATGTGCGCAACGTGCGCACGTCGCTGGTGCTGCATAACTCGAAATATGAGGCGGCGGTGCCACTGGAAGTGAAGGGGCGGGGGTAGCTCCCCACCGTTAGTGAGCCCTCGAGCGGTGCCGCATACTCCACCTCGCCCCGCTTGCGGGGAGAGGTCGGAATTCAAGCGAAGCTTGAATTCCGGGTGAGGGGGGCTCTCCACGAGTCCGTCCCTAACCGTCTTCGCTGAAGCAGCCCCTCACCCCAACCCTCTCCCCGCGAAGGGCGGGGAGAGGGAGAAGGAGAAGGAGAGTTCAGCGCTTCTTGCCGATCAACGCGTCCAAACTCCATGGCCCGCCGCCGGCGCAGGCGAGATAGAGGCAGGAGAAGCAGTACATGATTGCGAGGTTGCCGTTGTTGAGCAACGGGATAAAGCCGCGCGGAAAATGCCCGATGAAATAGGCGAATGCCATCTCGCCGCAGAGGATGAAGGCGGCCACGCGCGAGAACAGGCCGAGGATCAACAGCCCGCCGAATACGAATTCGACCACGGCCGCATCCCAGAACAGCGAGAACATCTCGACCTTGTCGAACGGCGCCACGAGGGGGAATTTGAAGATCTTGGCGACGCCGAACTGGAACAGCGACAGCCCGACGATGATGCGGAAGATGCTGAGAACATAGGGCTCGCCGGAGCGGAGCAACTGGTTGAATTTCTCCATGGTCTTGCCCCTCACGCCTTCTTCATGCCGGCGTCGACGCTCCAGGGGCCACCGCCCGCGGTCGACAGATAGAGACAGACGAAGCAGTAGATGATGGCGAGCGAGCCGCCGTTGATCAGCGGGAAGAAGCTGCGCGGCGCGTGCACCATGAAATAGCCCACCGCCATCTCGCCGGAGACGATGAAGGCGACTGCTTGCGTGAACAGGCCGAGGATCAGCAGCGCTCCGCCGACCAGCTCTATGATTCCGGCCAGACCCAGCAGCGAGAACAGCGTGATCCCGGCATAGGCTGCGACCGGTGGCCAGCCGAGCAATTTACCCATGCCATGTTCGATGATCATCAATCCCATGATGATGCGCAGCACGCTCAACGCGCGCGGGGCCCATGCGGCCAGTGTTTCGGTCATGAATTGCGTCCCCAGAGATGTTTACTCCCGGGGCCATTGGTATCGCGTCAGGCGAGGCGCGGAAAGCAGACCTGACAATAAAATCTGAGGGCTTTTCGCACAGCAGCAACGGAATAAGGCGAAAGGCGAAGTGTTCAGCCGGCTCATACGCAAAAGAAAAGGGCCGGAACTCTCCGGCCCTCATCGAACGGAAGCGGCGAGCGCCGCCTGAAGTGATCCGCGGTCAGTCCGCCTTGCCCCTGCGCAGCGCGTCGAGGCTCCAGGGACCTGCGCCGGCAAAGACGAAGTACAAAAATACGAAGCAATAGACCGCCGCCAGCTCGCCGCCGTTCAGGACGGGATAAAAGCCCCTGCCGGCATGCACCATGAAATAGGCCACCGCCGTGAAGCCGCAGAGGATGAAGGCGACCGGTCGCGTGAACAGGCCGACGGTGAAGAGGAAGCCGCCGACCAGCTCGATCATGCCGCCGACGCCGGCGAGCGAGGAGAGCTGGACGTTGGCGAAATTGGGAACGACGGGAAAGCCGAGGATTTTCCCGGTGCCGTGCTGCAGCAGGCTCAAGCCGACATAGATGCGAAGGATGCTGAGCACGCTGAATGCAGCGCGCGGCGTGGCGATTGTGTTGTCCATTTCTGCCCCTGGATAATTATGGTCCATAATCATATCTCGGCGTCTACTGGGCGTTCCGCCCGGTTCCAATTCACAAAGCCCGGCTTTCGGCTCACAAAGATGTCAGTGCAGAGTGATCGCGAACGAAAAAGCCGCGCTTAACGCGCGGCTTTCGCGAGATGCCCGCTATCCGTAGTCAGCGCCACTCGACCTTGGTGATTTCGTAGGCCTTGCCGCCGCCCGGCGTATTGACCTCGACGGCAGCGCCCTTCTTTTTACCGATCAGCGCGCGCGCGAGCGGCGAGCTGATGGAGATCTTGCCCTTCTTGATGTCGGCCTCGACGTCGCCGACGATCTGGTAGACGGCCTTCTTCTCGGTATCCTCGTCGACCAGCGTCACGGTTGCGCCGAACTTGATGGTATCGCCGGACAGTTTCGAGATGTCGATGATGTCAGCGCGCGCGAGCTTGTCCTCGAGCTCGTTGATGCGGCCCTCATTGTGGGACTGCTCTTCCTTCGCGGCGTGATACTCCGCATTCTCCGAAAGGTCGCCATGCGAACGCGCTTCGGCGATCTGCTCGATGATGCGCGGGCGATCCACCGACTGGCGATGCTTCAGTTCGTCGGTCAGTGCGGCGTGGCCGGCAACGGTCATCGGAACCTTTTCAACCATCTTCTTTGTCCTTCAACCGCGCGCGCCCTTTTGAGCATGGCACGCGCGAGACGCTTGCAGATCAGGCTTTGGTGGCTTCGAATGAAAGCCATTTGGCCCATTAATTCCGGGCCCTAAAGGAGGGTCGGGACAACCTTCATACGGGGCGCGGTGAGTTCCAGCCTACTGGCTCAATTACCGATCATTTGGCCGGGGCTTTGCCGCCGGCCAGTGATCAGCTCTCGGAAAAGTAACTCTGCAATGTGCGAACCTCAAGGTCCCCGCCGAGATAGGCACGGATTCCCTTGGCAGCCGCCACGGCACCGGAAAGAGTGGTGTAATATGGCACTTTATGCAAGAGGGCAGCGCGCCGCAATGAGCGGCTGTCCGCCAGCGCCTGCGGCCCCTCGGTGGTGTTGAAGACCAGTTGCACGTCGCCATTGGTAATGGCGTCCACGATGTGGGGCCGGCCCTCCAGCACCTTGTTTACTTTTTCAGCAGGCACGCCCGCCTCGCTCAGGAAGCGCTGCGTGCCCGAGGTCGCCATCACCTTGAAGCCGAGCGAGGACAACAGTCGCACCGCGTCGGTGACGCGGCCCTTGTCGATCTCGCGCACCGAGACGAACACCGTGCCCTTGCGCGGCACGCGGGTGCCGCCGCCGAGCTGGCTCTTGGCAAAGGCCACCTCGAAGGAGCGGTCGAGGCCCATGACCTCGCCGGTCGAGCGCATTTCCGGGCCGAGCACGGTGTCGACGCCGGGGAAGCGGGCGAACGGGAACACCGATTCCTTGACGCCGACATGTTTCAGCGCGCGCTTCTTCAGGCCGAAATCGGCGAGCTTCTCGCCGGCCATGATGCGGGCGGCGATCTTGGCGACCGGCGTGCCGATCACCTTGGCTACGAACGGCACCGTGCGCGAGGCGCGCGGATTGACCTCGAGCACATAGATCTCGCCGTCCTTGATGGCGTATTGCACGTTCATCAGCCCGACCACGTCGAGGCCGAGCGCTAGGTCGCGGGTCTGCCGCTCCAGCTTCTCGATCATGTCGGCGTCCAGCGAATGCGGCGGCAGCGAGCAGGCGGAGTCGCCGGAATGGATGCCGGCTTCCTCGATATGCTCCATGATGCCGACGATGAAGGTGTCCTTGCCGTCGCAGAGGCAGTCGACGTCGATCTCGGTGGCGTCGGAGAGATAGCGGTCGAACAACAGCGGGTTCTTGCCGAGCACGGTGTTGATCTGCCCGGTCTTGTCGTTTGGATAGCGCGCCTTGACGTCGGCCGGCACCAGCTCGGGCAGCGTGCCGAGCAGATAATCGGAAAGCTGGTTATCCTCGCGGATGATCTGCATGGCGCGGCCGCCCAGCACATAGGACGGGCGCACCACCAGCGGCAGGCCGAGATCGGCGGCGACCAGGCGGGCCTGCTCGACCGAATAGGCGATGCCGTTCTTGGGCTGCTTCAGATGCAGCTTGTCGAGCACGCGCTTGAAGCGGTCGCGGTCTTCGGCAAGGTCGATCGCCTCCGGCGAGGTGCCGAGGATCGGCACGTTTGCCGCTTCCAGCGGGTGCGCAAGCTTCAGCGGCGTCTGGCCGCCGAACTGCACGATCACGCCATGCAGCGTGCCGTTCTTGCGCTCGGTGTCGACGATCTCGAGCACGTCCTCGGCCGTCAACGGCTCGAAATAAAGCCGATCCGCGGTGTCGTAATCGGTCGACACCGTTTCCGGATTGCAGTTGATCATGATGGTTTCATAGCCAGCGTCATGCAGCGCAAAGCAGGCATGGCAGCAGCAATAGTCGAACTCGATGCCCTGGCCGATTCGGTTCGGCCCGCCGCCGAGGATGATGACCTTCTTCTTGTCCGACGGTGCGCTCTCGTCGGCGGTAATGCCTGCAAACGGCGCCTCATAGGTCGAATACATATAGGCGGTGGGAGAGGCGAACTCCGCCGCGCAAGTGTCGATGCGCTTGAATACCGGCCGCACGCCGAGCGCATGGCGTTTTGCCGTGATGTTGGCCTCGGTGGTCTGCGCCAGCACCGCAAGCCGCGCGTCGGAAAAGCCCATGGCCTTGAGCGAGCGCATGCCGAAGGCGTTGTTCGGCAGGCCGTGCTTGCGGACCTTGTCCTCCATCTCGACGATGCCGCGCATCTCGCTGAGGAACCACGGATCGATCTTGCAGGAATTGAAGATGTCCTCGTTGGACCAGCCGAGCCGCATCGCCTGCGCCACCTGCAACAGCCGGTTCGGCGTCGGTATGCCCAATGCCGCGCGGATCGCGTTCTTGTCGTCGCCGTGGCCAAGGCCCTCGATCTCGATCTCGTCGAGGCCGGTTAAGCCCGTCTCAAGCCCGCGCAGGGCCTTCTGTAGGCTCTCCTGGAAGGTGCGGCCGATCGCCATGACCTCGCCGACCGATTTCATCGAGGTGGTCAGCGTGGAGGAGGCGCCTGGGAATTTCTCGAACGCAAAGCGCGGGATCTTGGTGACGACGTAGTCGATGGTCGGCTCGAACGACGCCGGTGTTGCGCCGCCGGTGATGTCGTTGGCGATCTCGTCCAGCGTGTAGCCGATCGCGAGTTTTGCGGCGACCTTGGCGATCGGGAAGCCGGTCGCCTTCGAAGCCAATGCCGACGAACGGGAAACACGCGGGTTCATCTCGATGACGACCATGCGGCCGTCGACCGGATTGATGCCGAACTGCACGTTGGAGCCGCCGGTCTCCACGCCGATCTCGCGCAACACCGCGAGCGAGGCGTCACGCATGATCTGGTATTCCTTGTCGGTCAAGGTCAGCGCCGGCGCGACCGTGATGGAGTCGCCGGTGTGCACGCCCATCGGATCGAAGTTCTCGATCGAGCAGACGATGATGCAATTGTCGTGTCTGTCGCGCACCACCTCCATCTCGAACTCTTTCCAGCCGAGAACGGATTCCTCGATCAGGACTTCGTTGGTGGGGGACGCATCGAGCCCGCGCTCGATGATGTCCAGGAATTCTTCCTTGTTGTAGGCGATACCGCCGCCGGTGCCGCCCATGGTGAAGGAGGGGCGGATGATCGCAGGCAAGCCGATCTCGGACAGCGCCATCAGCGCTTCGCCGAGCGCATGTTCCTGGTAGCGCTTGCGGCGCTCGTTCTCGCCGAGCGTCCACTGCCGCTCCAGCTCCTCCAATGCGGCCCCCGACAGCTTCTCGCGTTCGGCGTGGTATTTGTCGCGATAGGATTTCTTCAGCGCCGAGGCGTTGGCGAGCTTCGATCTCGGGGTCTGCAGCCCGATCTTCTCCATGGCATTGCGGAAGAGCTGGCGATCTTCCGCCTTGTCGATCGCGTCCGCCGTGGCGCCGATCATCTCGACGTCGAACTTTTCCAGCGTGCCCTGCCGGCGCAGCGACAGCGCGCAGTTCAGCGCGGTCTGCCCGCCCATGGTCGGCAAGAGCGCAAAGCCGCCGGGAATGACGTGGCGTTCTTTTTCAATGATCTTGGCGACAATTTCGGGCGTGATCGGCTCGATATAGGTCGCGTCCGCCAGCTCCGGATCGGTCATGATCGTGGCCGGATTGGAGTTGACCAGGACGACCCGATATCCCTCTTCCTTCAGCGCCTTCACCGCTTGCGTGCCCGAATAGTCGAATTCGCAGGCCTGGCCGATCACGATGGGGCCGGCGCCGATGATCAGGATGGTGGAGATGTCGGTTCGTTTGGGCATCAGCTCTCAACAGAGGTTGATTCGGGCACAAAAAAAGGGCGCGCATTCCGCGCGTCCCCTTGGCCAATGCGGGAGGGAACCCCTCGCGCGCGGGCCGTCTTTAGACCAGATTCCGGAGCCGTGTAACCCCCAAAAAGGGGCCATCAACCGTGATTTTCCAGCAATTCCTGGCGCGGGCCCAGTCCGTCTTCGCTTTCGCTGCGCTCCAGCTACGCCGGACACACTTGCACCGCCGGCCTAGCGTGGCTGCGCCGCGCGTAGCCCGTCAGGGCGAAGCGTGGAGACCCGGCCTGGACTTGAACCAGGATAAAGAGCCTTGCACAGCTCTTGCGTGGACGTTCCGCCACCGGGCCAAGGCGATCTTGGCCGATCGCGCAGGCGAGGGACAATCGCTTCCGCCGGTTAACCCTAATTCGTCCGGATTGTGAGCGGATGGTGGGCCACGAACGTCATCCGCCAGGGATTATGGCCGATATTCTGGCCCGCGCGCGAAGCAGTGAATCCCGCTGCCGTCAATTTGGCCACCATCTCCGCCTCGCTATAGCGCGTGAGCCCGACCTTGGCGCGCAATTGCCGGTAGTCGGACAGCGCGGTCGAGACCAGCCCGATCAGCGCATCCCTGAGGAAGCCGTGTTGGGCCGCGAAGCGCAACAGCGCGATCACATCGGTGCCCATGCCGACTTCGGGGCGCAGGATGTCGCCAAGCACGAGCCGGCCTGCGGGCTTCAGGATCCGGCGGATGTTCAAAAGCGCCGCATCCAGCTCCTGCGGCGTCATGTATTGCGCGACCGAGTTCATCACCACGAGATCGATCGAGCGCTCATGCATCTTGCGCACGTCCTCCAGCGAGCGCACCCGGATTTTGATCATCGGCGCAAAGCGGGCGATCAGCCGGCCGCGCACGCCGGGCGCAGGCTCGGCGAGGATCAGCATGCCGCAGGCGTCAGCGACCTTCGCCGCCGACAGCGCCTCGCCGCAGGAATAGTCCAGCACGACCGCATCTTTCGAGGCGATGTAGCCGATGATGTCCCGCGCGATTACCTCGAAATGCAGGTCGCGATGCTTTTTGCTCGCATAGATCGTATGCGTGGAATCGTAATAATCGATCCAGTCTTCCATAGCCTTCAATGGTCCGGAAAAGCGCGGTTCCTGCGTCAGGAACTGCCGTTCGAATGCTGCGTTAACGGGTCCGAGAACCCCTGTCCATTGTCCGGTTCCTAACAGGAAGGCATGACGTGAGCAAAGCCAGCAACAAGTCTGATAGAACCTCCCCCGATCTCGATACCCCGACGGACCTGTCCCCGGACGGCGTGAACAAGATTTCCAAGGCCCTCAACACGCTGCTGGCGGACGCCTTCGCGCTCTACCTGAAGACCAAGAATTTCCACTGGCACGTCTCGGGCCGGCATTTCCACGATTATCATCTGATGCTGGACGAGCAGTCGGATGCGATCTTCGCGACCACCGACCAGCTTGCCGAGCGCGTCCGCAAGCTCGGCGGCGCGACCGTCAAGTCGATCGGCCAGGTCGCGAAGCTGCAGACCATCAAGGACAATGACGAGGATTATGTCCCGCCGCGCGAAATGCTGCGCGAATTGATGGAAGACAACAAGCACATGGCAGCGGCCATGCGCAAGGCACACAAGATCTGCGACGATCAGGAGGATTCCGGCACCGCGGGCCTGCTCGAGACCTTCATCGACGAGACGGAGCGGCGCACCTGGTTCCTGTTCGAAGCCAGCCGCCAGGAAGGCAGCAACGCGGCGTAAGAGCCGGACGACCAGATGTATCGAACGCCGGCGCCGCAGCGCCGGCGTTGCGTCAACGGCTACTGGGCCGACAACCCCACCGTCGTTTGCGCCTTCACGATGGGCGGCGGATTCCATTTGCCGGTCAGCGCTTCCGACTTAGGACTGTAGAGGCGCATGGTCAGGTTGAAGGCGCCCTTCGGAGCCGGAAGCCAGTTGGCTTCCTTGTCGTTGCCCGGGCTCTCGTTCTGGAAATACAGATCAAGCGAGCCATCGGCATTGTATTTGAACGGCATCCAACTACTGACGGCGAAACGATTCAGCGTGTTGCCGACCTGGAATCCCTCCGGATCGTACAGGGTGATCGACCAGAACGCGTTGACCGGCGGAGTAGCGCCCTTCTCGAACGTGATGGTGTATTTGTTGGCGCCATCCAGCGGCTTTCCGGATTCATCGCCAAGATTGAGCGGATAGATGGCGTCCTCCGGCAGATTGGCGCCGAGCCCCACCTGCGCGACGATGGCGCGCTTCAGATAGTAGTTGCCATAGACACCCATCGTGTCGGTGTTCATCGACCAGCCGTTCGCAACCCGCGCCAGCGTCGGTACCTTCCAGGCCATCAGCTTCTGCCCGTCCTGCGGCGCCGTCTCCACTGCGCGTTGCAGGACAGGATCGAGCTTGCCGATGTCAAAACTCTTGCCGGGCTCGATGCCGATCCTCTTCATCTGCGCGATGATCGGCCAGTCGGTGATATGCGGCGGGTGAAGCTTCAGCAACTCGACCGCATGGGCGAAATACACGCCGGCCGACATGTTATCGACCTGCACCTTTGGCGGCGTCTTCATGTCGACGCTTGGGTCCAGCCTGAATTCGACCGGCCTGGGCGTTTTGCCGTACTCGGAAAGCAGGGTGACCTTGTAGCCCGCCTGGATCTTGTGAACCGCATCATAATCCGGCGGACCGTCCGTCTTGGTCCGGCCGATCACCCAAACATAGGGCGTGGGCGCCTCGATCCGCAGCGTGTCCTTTGGAAGCTTGAACTCGTCGGCAAATCTCTCGCGCAAATCCGGCCGCCAGCCGGCGGGCGCCACCAGGAAGGTCCCGGCCTTGGTGCCCGTCGTTCGCCAGCCCGGCGACGCAAACACATCGCTCCACATGTCGAGCATCGGCAGCAGGTAATAGCGTCCACCGGTATCCGGAACCGTGATGACGACCGGCTCCTTGGTCATGTCGAGCCACGAGACCGAATAAAGAGTATCGAAGTTGGGTCGCACGACGCCTTTGAAGTCCGCCGGCGGGTATTCGGGCACGTTGACGAAGGTGTTCATCGGTCCCCTGAAATCGGTGGTGCCGTTGGTGAATTGCTTGCGGGACACGTCCATCGACATGATGGAGTAGAAGTAAACATAGGCGTCCACCGCGATCGCGTGCGCCTCCTGCTCGGTGATGGCCGGTGCTGTTTGGGCCAAAGCCGAAGGCACTGCCGCAGCGCCCAGACAGAGCGACAAGGTCAGCGTTAGAATTCCGCGAAGCATGTCGAATCCTCCTGTTCCGATGTGTACTGTCGTGATGGGTGGTCCGGTCCGGAGCGCCTTTCTCACTGCCGGAGGCTTTCCGGCTTCGAAACTCGGTCGCTGGAGCGCGAGCGGTCGCGCATAAACAACGCAAAGCCCGTTGCAGAAACGCCGCATGGCGTCTGCAATGTCGAGGCTGGGCTGTCAGAATAGGTGCGCTGGAGCTAACCGTAGAAGAGCGGCTTTTCGGCTTTCTCCGCAGGACCGATGCTAGCACAGGCGGAAAATTGGAACCAGTCGTGGCCGTGCTGTCATCTCGTCGCACCATGGATTGTAGGTGGTTTCGCGCTTTTTTTTGGCGATCTCGCACCGCGTCGCGACGCGTCAGTCGCGCTTCCACAATTTCACCAGCGGCCCGTCCGCGCCCATCACCGGATCGGTCGGCGGCAGCTTCACTTGCGGGATCGTCTTCAACGCCTTCGCATGATTTTCCGGCGTCGCCCGCTGCAGATCCATCTGCGGCCCCGGCGGATAGGCGCCGACCACGGAAAAATCCTGGCTCGCGGACAGGCACTGATGCCCGGTGCCTACAGGCAGGATCGCGACATCGCCGGCTGCAATCTCCAGCTCCTTGCCGCGGTCGCCGCCGAACCGCACGCGCGCGCGTCCGCGCGCGACGCCCAGCACCTCATGCACCGTCGCATGATAGTGCAGGAAATTGTAGACGCCGTTGCGCCACATGTCGCCCCAACCATTGGCGCGGAAGAGCGTTTCGATGGTGCGTTCGGGATGACCGCCCTCGAACGCGACCGCGCCCTTGTAGACCAAAAACGGCATCGGATTGTTGGGCACGAGGCCATCGTCCTCGAAGACGATCGCAATCGGCTCGATATCGGCGCTGACAATGGACATGACGTGATCCTCCTCACGAAAATCAGGTGCGGATCAACACAGCCACCAACCCTTGCGTTCCACACCCGCTAAATCTGAAACTTCATCACCTCATCCTTGAACTTCAGCCCATGGCCGGGCCGCTCCGGGGCGGTGATCATGCCGTCCTTGATCGCGGGCGGATCGACCCAGAGATCGTCGATCAGCCCCATATTCTCGCACCAGATCCCGTTCGGGATCGAGGCCAAGAGGTGCACGTTCAACTCGGGGAACAGATGCGGCGCGATGGTGACGCCCCAGGTGTCGGCGAGCGTCGCGATCTTGCGCAAGTCGGTCATGCCGCCGCGCATCGGATCGGGCTGCAGGATCGGCAGGCAGGGATTGAGGAAGAACGGCCTGAGGTCGTAGCGCGTGAAATGCGTTTCGCCGCCGACCACGCGCATATCCAGCGCCGCTGCGATGCGCTGATAGCCGGCGAAATCATCGGCGGGCACCGGCTCCTCGAGCCAATAGATGTTGTACTTCTCGAACTTGCGTCCCATCTCGATCGCGACATCGGCGCTCCAGCCCATGTTGACGTCGATCATGATGTCGATGTCGGGACCCAGCGCCTCGCGCATGCGACGGACATTGTCGAGGTCTTCAGCCGGCGAGCGCACATGCGCGACCTGCATCTTGATCGCCTTGTAGCCCTGCTTCACGTAGTGCAGCGCCTTCTCGATCATGCCGTCGCCGCCCGCGCCGCGGAAGCAGCCCGAGCCGTAGATCGGGATTTGCGAGCGGTAATGGCCCCACAGCCGGTGCAGCGGCAGGCCGGCACGTTTTCCCACCGCGTCCCACAGCGCGATGTCGAGCGCCGACATTGCCATCGCGGCGATGCCGCCGCGGCCATAGGTCATGGTCGCGTTCCACAGATCGCGCCAGATCGCCTCGACCGCGGTGGCGTCCTTGCCCTTGACCCGCGGGATGATGCATTCCTCCAGGCACGCGGCGATCGACTTCATGCCGGGGCGAAACAAGAAGAGATAACCCATGCCGGTGATGCCGCCGGCCGTCTCAACGTTGCAGATCAGGATGTCGCGTTGCCCGCCCAGCGCGTGACCCTTGAGCCAGGGATCATCGGCCCAGGGCATGCGCAGCATCGTCACGCTGATATCGCGAATGGTCATGTCGGGGTTGGTCATTGTTGCGCTTCCCTTGTTGGCCTGATCATGTTCGCCTGATCTGAAGGCAAGGGAAGTGAACCACAGAACGCCGCCGCTGATCCAGCGCTGTCCAACATGCCGGCAATGCGTGCGTGTGAAGTACAACAATTCGTCATGCCCGGACTTGATCCGGGCATCCATCATTCTTCAAAAGGGATGGATTGCCGGGTCAAGCCCGGCAATGACGAGGTGTGGCTTAAGCCCGCTTCTTCGCCCGCATCAAATCCGCAAAGCGATCGAACAGATAATGCGAGTCGCGCGGGCCGGGTGAGGCCTCGGGGTGGTACTGCACCGAGAACACCGGCTTGCCTTCGAGCGCGATGCCGCAATTGGAGCCGTCGAACAGCGAGACATGGGTCTGCGTGGCGCCCTCAGGCAGCGTCGCCTGGTCCACGGCAAAGCCGTGGTTCATCGAGGTGATCTCGACCTTGCCGGTGGTCTCGTCCTTCACCGGATGATTGGCGCCGTGATGGCCCTGATGCATCTTCATGGTCTTGGCGCCGACGGCGAGACCCAGCATCTGGTGGCCGAGGCAAATACCAAAGGTCGGCGTGCCGGAAGAGATCACCTTCTTGATCACGGGCACCGCATATTCGCCGGTCGCCGCGGGATCGCCAGGGCCGTTCGACAGGAACACGCCATCCGGTTTCATCGCCAGGATGTCTTCGGCCGACGTCGTCGCCGGCACCACCGTGACCTTGCAGCCGACGCCGGCAAGGAGGCGCAGGATGTTGCGCTTGATGCCGTAGTCGATCGCGACCACGTTGAACTCGCCCGTGGTCTGGCGGCCAAAGCCCTTTTCCCACGACCACGGCGTCTCGTCCCAGGTGAAACGCTGGCCGGAGGTGACCATCGGCACCAGGTCCATGCCTTCGAGGCCGGGCCATTCGCGGGCTTCTTCCTTCAGCCCATGCAGATCGAACTTGCCGTCCTTGGCATGCACGATCACGGCGTTCGGCATGCCCTTGCTGCGGATCAATGCGGTCAGCGCGCGGGTGTCGATGCCGGAGAGGCCGATGATGCCGCGAGACTTTAACCATTGATCAAGATGCCGCGTGGCGCGGTAGTTGGAGGGATCGGTGATGGCGGTGCGCAGGATCACGCCGCGCGCGCCTGGTGTCGCGGCCATGTTCACCGTCTCGATGTCTTCCTCGTTGGTGCCGACGTTACCGATATGGGGGAAGGTGAAGGTGATGATCTGCCCGGCATAGGAGGGATCGGTGAGGATTTCCTCATAACCGGTCATCGCGGTGTTAAAGCAGACCTCGCCCACGGCGTGACCTTCGGCTCCCAGGCCAAAGCCTTCGAGCACCGTGCCATCCGCAAGCACGAGGAGCGCGGTCGGCTTGAGGTCCGGCCATGCGGCGTCGTTTTCGGTTTGTGTCATGAGGCCTGTACATAGTCCGGCCCTTGCCCTGCGTCAAAGCAGGAAGTGGCGGATTCACATGCGTTTACCGCATATTTCGCGGCGCCTTGGCCGGAACCGGATTGTTTCAGGCCGGCGAACGGCCTAGATCAGGCCAAGATCGAGTCCTCCCACGTAATAAAAGGACAAAACCATGCTGCGCGACGACATTAACAACGCGGTCAAGGAGGCCATGAAGGCCAAGGAGGAGCGCAAGCTCTCCACGCTGCGCATGGTCAATTCGACCATCAAGAACGCCGACATCGAAGCGCGCGGACAGGGCAAGCCGCCGCTGTCGGACGAGGCGCTGCTCTCCGTGCTGCAGAAGATGATCAAGCAGCGCCAGGAGGCCGTCGAGCTCTACGACAAGGGCGGCCGCGCCGAGCTCGCCGCTGGCGAGCGCGAGGAGATCGCGATCATCTCGGCGTATTTGCCGAAGCAGATGTCGGACGATGACGTGAAGAACGCGATCTCGGCCGTGATCGCCGAGACGGGCGCTGCCGGGATCAAGGACATGGGCAAGGTGATCGGCGCGCTGAAGGCGAAGTATGCCGGGCAGATGGATTTTGCGAAGGCCAGCGGGATGGTGAAGGCGGCGCTGTCTTAAAGCTTGCTCGGCTTTCCTTCTCCCCTTGTGGGAGAAGGTGGCGCGAAGCGCCGGATGAGGGGTTCTCTCCGCGAGCGTGCCTGTGGAGGCAACCCCTCACCCGGCTCGCATCTTCGATGCGATCCACCCTCTCCCACAAGGGGAGAGGGTACAGACGAGCAGGCGGCGATTAGGTTGATCCATGCTCACCGAAACCAACTCCTACGACAACCTTTACCGCGATTTCCGCTGGAACATCCCGGCGCGCTTCAACATGGCGACCGCGTGTTGCGATCGCCATGCGGATGGCTCGAACAAGCTCGCGCTGATCTATGTCGATGAGGACGGCAGAGCCACGCGCACCTCGTTCGACGAGATGCGCGCCTTCTCCAGCCGCTTCGCGAATGTGTTGAAAGCCGACGGCCTTACACGCGGCGATCGCGTCGCGGTGTTCCTGTCGCAATCGCTGGAATTGCCGGTCGCGCATCTCGCCGCGTGGCGCGCCGGTTTTGTCTCGGTGCCCTTGTTCACGCTGTTCGGCGAGGACGCGCTGCAATTCCGCCTGCAGAACTCCGGCGCCAAGGCGGTCGTCACCGACGAGGGCGGCTGGGAGAAGCTGTCGAAGATCCGCGACAAGCTGCCCGAGCTCAAAAACATCTATGTCACCGGCCGCGCGAGCGCACGGGCGAAATCATTCTGGGCGGAAATCGAAATCGCGTCCGACCAGTTCGCGACCGTCGACACCTCCTGCGACGATCCCGCGATCATCATCTACACCTCGGGTACCACAGGTAATCCCAAGGGCGCGCTGCACGCCCATCGCGTGATCCTCGGCCATCTGCCCAATATCGAGATGGTGCACGACTTCTTCCCCAAGCCCGGCGACGTGATGTGGACGCCGGCGGACTGGGCCTGGATCGGTGGTCTGTTCGATGCGTTGTTTCCGGCCTGGTATCACGGCGTGCCCGTTGTCGGTTATCGCGCGAAGAAGTTTGAACCGCAGGCGGCGATGCAGCTGATGGCCGATCACGGCGTCCGCGTCGTGTTCCTGCCGCCGACTGCGCTGAAGCTGATGCGGCTCGCCAACGTCAAGCATGATGGCGTCAAGCTGCGCAGCATGCTTTCGGGCGGCGAGTCGCTCGGCGCCGAGCTGCTCGACTGGGTGCGCGGCACTTTCGGCATCGACGTGCACGAGATCTACGGCCAGACCGAATGCAACCTCGTGGTCGGCTGCAATTCAAACCTGTTTCCGATCCGCCCCGGCGCGATGGGCAAGGCGACGCCGGGCTTTGACGTGCGTATCGTCAACGACAAGGGCGAGGAATTGCCCCGCGGTGAGCGCGGCATCATCGGCGTGCGCCAGCCCAATCCCTGCACCATGATCGAATATTGGCGCAATCCGGACGCAACGGCCAAGAAATACGCCGGCGAGTTTCTTCTGACCGGCGACCTCGGCCGGCAGGATGAGGACGGCTATTTCTGGTACATGAGCCGCGAGGACGACGTCATCACCTCGGCCGGCTATCGCATTGGCCCGGCAGAGATCGAGGACACGCTGCTCAAGCATCCGGCGGTCGCGTTGTCGGCCGTGGTCGGCATTCCTGATCCGATCCGTACCGAGGCGGTGAAAGCCTGGATCGTGCTGCGCCCCGGCTTTGCGCCGAGCGAGAAGCTCGCGCGCGAAATCCAGGATTTCGTGAAGGTCCAACTCGCCGCCCACGAATACCCGCGCCACGTCGAGTTCGCGGAGAGCCTGCCGATGACAGCAACCGGCAAGGTGCTGCGAAGGGAGCTGCGGGCGAGGGGGTAGGTTAGCGAATTAGCTCCAGGATGACGGCCGCGAGCTTCCTCTCGTCGCCATCGAAGCTTGCGATCATTGCCGCCAGCATTTCCCGGGGGTCAAGCCTGTCGAGATTGAGCGTGTGTCCGGCGTTGTGGGCCAGCAGCGCAAAACAGCTCAGCTGCGAGCGACCGTTACCTTCGCGAAAGGCATGAACGGCATTCAGCTCAGCCAGGAAATGTGCCGCCTTATGCGAGAATTTTTCCGCTTGGAGACCTCGCAAGTAGTCTGCTTGCCGCAGTTCCTCGAAGAGGCTTGTAGCCTGGCCGTGGATGTTCTCGGGAAAGCAGAATGGATTGCCGCCTTTCGCTATCCGAACGGTCCGAGGCTGTCCCGCCCAATCGTAGACGTCCTGAAAGAGGTGATGGTGGATGGCACAGTAATGTTTGAAATCCAGCGTTCCTTCCGGGAGCGGTTCTTCGGCGCGCGCGCTGGAAATCTCCGCTTCGAAAGCATCAAGGTCAGCTTGAATCTGCAGATCGAGCTTGTTCTTGAGGACGGTCGAATTCTTGTAGGTGTAGGGATCCTCGACCGCATCGTACATGCAGAGTGTTCAGCCCTTGCGATGGCTGGCGATGATGGTCCGGCGATATTCTTCGGCAGTAAGGCGCTTCGCCCGCTTGACGGCGGCACGCTCTTTCATCGCATCGGTCAGATGAATGCCTTCCACGGCGCTGATTTTGGCAAAACCAGCGCTTCCGATCACGTAACGACCGGCTTTTGCCGGCGTTTCGGCAGATTTCTTGTGCTTGGCCATGATCCCAATCTAGCATGAAACGCGGTTGATTGCAGCCTTCGTGGAGATGAGGTTCGTGCTTGTCGGATTTGGGGCGGAGAAGCCTGCCCCGTCGCAATGGTTAAAAGAATCGTAAGCCGGCTCCTGTACCAAGGGGGCGGCTTTGCGTTCGGAATCATACCATCATGCGAATTCGATCCTTTTTCCTGGTCTCACTGTCGGCTGCTGCGGCGGTCGGGATGCTTTCCGCCGTGTTCACCGTGGTCAGCGAATGGCGGCAGGCGAGTGCTGCGGCTGAGGCGCAGCAGCTGGCGCTGGCGATCCGGGCCGGCCTTGCCGCGACCGAGCACCTGGCGCTGGAGCGAGGGTATTATCTTGCTAATGTGCTCGCGGATGGGCCGATCGATCCAACCGAAAAAGAGCGGCTCGACAAGCTCAAGGCCGAGACCGACGTCGCTTTCGCAGCGATGATCGACCGGCTCAATGGCTCGGGGATCGCGGACGCGACCGCCAAGGTGCCCGAGTTGCGCCAGATCGTGGCGCGGCTGGTCGAGCTGCGCGCCGAGGGCGACCGGGCGATGGCCCTACCGCTTGCCCAGCGCGACAAGAGCACCGTCGACACGCTGTTCCAGCGGTTGCTGAAATTGCCGGGTGAGACCGACCACATCCTGGATCCCGTCGAGAACGCGCTGAGCCAGCTCGACAGCGAGAGTGCCCGGTTCATTTCCGTTGCCCGCATGAGCTGGGAAATGCGCGACCTCTCTTCGCGGCCGTCGGCGCTGTTCAATACGGCGCTCGGAACGAAGAAGCCGTTCGGCGCCGAGGGCATGGAGAAGCTGGCCGCAGCGACCGCACGCATCGACCAGACCTGGATTCGTATCCAGGCCGCTGTTGCGCGCACCGGCGCGCGGCCGCGTCTGGTCGCGGCGCTCGATGTCGTGCGCACGGGATACCTCGATGCAGTCGGAAAGCTCTACAAATCGATTGATCAGCCCGCCCGCACCGACGGCGTCTATGGCATCGAGCCCAGGGAATTCCGCACGCAGAATTCCGCGGCGATGCAAAACATTCTGGCGGTGCGCGATGCCGCGATCGCCGAGGCCGTCGAGGCGGCCGATGGACACCGCGCGGCTGATCTTTTCTCGCTCTGGCTCGCGCTCGGAATGCTGGTGCTGGTCATCGCGGTGACCGCCGGTGTCGCGTCGCTGCTCACCCGCCGCATCGTCGGTCCCATCACCGTGCTGACCGAGGTGATCAGCCGGCTTGCCGGCGGCGAGCGCGATCTGGCTGTGCCCTCGCGCGGTCGTTCCGACGAGATCGGCCGGATGGCAGAGGCCATCGAGGAATTGCGCCAGCGCTCGATCGAAGCGGCGGCCATGGCCGAGAGCGTCGCGGCGCAGCGCGCGGCGGAGGCCGAGCGGGTCAATCGCGTGACTGAAATCACCGACGCTTTCGACCGCAAATCAGCCGCGCTGATTGAGGCTGTGGTGTCCGGCGCCGGCTCGGTCGGCAGCGAAGCCAACCAGACCGCCGACATCGCGCGCGATATCTCGAGCCGTACCGCTTCCGTGGTCAAGGGTTCGACCGACGCGTCGGGCAATGTACAGACCATCGCCGCCGCCACTGAAGAGCTGTCGATCTCGGTGCGCAGCATCGCCGATCGGGTGCGCAAGTCGGCCGAGATCGCCGGACGCGCCGTCGGCGAGGCGGAGCGCGCCGATACGAAGATCGTCAGCCTCGGCGAGGCCTCAAAGGCGATCGAGGGCATCGTGAAGCTGATCAGCGGCGTTGCCGAGCAGACCAATCTGCTGGCGCTCAACGCCACGATCGAGGCTGCGCGCGCCGGAGAAGCGGGCCGCGGCTTTGCGGTGGTGGCGAGCGAGGTCAAGAGCCTCGCCACCCAAACCGGCAAGGCCACCGAGGAAATCGCCAATCAGGTCCAGCAGATCCAGGCCACCACGGGCGAGGCGATCGCCGCGATCAGGGATGTCGGCTCGACCATTACCGAGATCAGCGGCATCGCCGCCGAGCTCGCCGGCGCCGTCGAGCAACAGAATGCCGCGACCGGCGAGATCGCGGGCAATGCGCAGCGTGCGGCAGACGGCACCCGCAACGTGCTTGCCAACACCGCCACGGTCGCCAGCGCCACCGAGGAGGCGTCGCGGACCGCCGACCACATGGCCTCGTCGATCAAGGACCTCGCCGGTCGCGCCCAGCTGCTCACCAGCGAGATCAGAGGTTTCCTCGACGAGCTCAAGGTGGCGTAGGCGGAGTTCTCTTCGCCTCGCCCCGCCTGCGGGGAGAGGCCGCATCGCATCGTAAGATGCGATGCGGGTGAGGGGGCCCTCCACGAGTCGCGCTCGCGGTGAGAGCCCCTCACCCCAACCCTCTCCCCGTGAAGGACGGGGAGAGGGGGCGCACCGAGTCTCACGGCGTCTCGATCCCCATTTCCTTCAGCGCCGCCAGCATCCTTTGCGGCGGGCCCATCTTTACGACCAGTGGTTTTCCTGTCTCCAGAACGCTCTTCAACCCGGAGAGGATCGCCGGCCAGCCCTGGCGGCCGCCTTCGAGGATGTCGTCGGAGAGCGGGCGGTCATGCGCTTCGCTCATGGTCAGCCGCACCGCTTCGCCGGCCTGCTCGATCTCGTAGGTCACCAGCGTCGGTCCGAGCTTTTCGATCAGCATCGGCCAGTTGACGTTGAAGGTGACGGTGAGCCTGTTCGGCGCGTCGCATTCGGTCACCTCGCCGGAGATATGCAGCGCGCCGTCGGGCGTGCGCACGATGTAGGCGCCGCCGACGCGTTGCTCGACCTCGACCGAGTTGCCGAAGAAATACTTCCGGCTGAATTCGGCCGATGTCAGCGCTTCCCATACCTGCTCCGGCGTGGAGGCGATGTAGATGGTATAGACCGTCATCGGCTTGAAGTTCTCGGGCTTGAACTTGTCGATATTCATCACGCACCGTGCCTTCCGATAAATCTTCATTTTGGCAACCGGTCTCATGCCCTAGGCACAGGAGACTTCCTTCTTGCTCAGCGCGAGCACGTCGGCCGGCAGGGGACGGCCGGTCTCCAGCATGCTCTTCAGGCTCGCGATCACCATCGGCCAGCCGCCGGAGATGTCGCGGAAGGTCTTGCCGTCCTCGCCGAGCTCGTCATGGGTCACGGTCAGCTTGACGACTTGGCCGCGCGGCTCGAGATCGAAGGTGACGCGCGAGGTGCCTTCGCCCTTGGCCTCCTCCTTGCGGTTGTTCCAGCTGTAGGCGAGGCGGCGCGGCGGATCGGAAACCAGCACCTTGCCGTCGACGGTCGGCTTGCCCTGGTTCGTGAAGCCATAAGAAGAGCCGACCTTCCAGTCGGAGGTGATGCGATGGCCGAACCAATAGCGCTCGGTGAAGTCGCCGTCGGTCAAGGCGTGCCACAGCTGCTCGGCCGTCGTCTCGATATAGGTGGTGTAGACGAAGTGGGGCTTACTCATCGCGCTTCTCCAGTTGCCGTTTCAATTCGGAGAGCGCGACGAGCTTGCCGCGCTCGAATTTCCTGATCCAACGCTCGCCGATCTGATGGATCGGCACCGGGTTGAGGTAGTGCAGCTTCTCGCGGCCGTGCTTGATGGTCGTGACGAGGTTGGCCTCTTCGAGAATGACGAGGTGCTTGGTCACGGCCTGACGTGTCATGTCGAGGCCGTCGCACAGCTCGTTCAGCGTCTGTCCGTTCTTGTCATGAAGCCGGTCGAGCAGCGTTCGCCGCGAGGCATCCGCCAATGCTTTGAAGACTTCATCCATGGACTGGATGATAGGCAACCAAATGGTTGCATGTCAAGCGTCAATGTTCTGGCCTCGTTATTTCGAAATGAGCTGCTTCGGCCGGCGGGCGAGGACGAGGTGATTGAACAGGCCTGCGCCGCCGTGCCGCCCTCACGGGAATGTGTGGCCCGGCGATGATCCAATGAACCGGCCCCGGTTGAAATAGGGGGATATCCCCATATTTCGGCTCGAAGGAGGACCAAGTCCATGCACTCAGCCTGCGCATCCACCGACTACTTCCATGCTATCGGCTACACACGGGCACCGGACGGATTGCCGCTCGAAGCCTTCTATCGGCCCGTGCCTAAACCGGGACTGAATGACGTGCTCGTTCGCACGGTGTCGTCGTCGCTCAACCCGCTCGACTACAAGCTTGCCGAGCTTAATTTCCTGGGCCGCACGCCACCGGTCGTGCTGGGATTCGATTTCGCGGGCACCGTCGTCGCACGCGGCGACGCGGTGGAAGCGTTCGATATTGGCGATGCTGTCTTTGGCATCGTGCCGTCAAACCGGGACGGCGCCTGGGCTGCGGGTGGCACCGGTGGCTATGCGGTGGTGCCCGATTTCCTGACCGCGTTGAAGCCGGAAAACCTTGGCTTCGCCGAGGCGGGATCACTCGGCGTCTGTTTCCTCTCTGCCCATCTTGCTCTTGCCGATACGCTGGATCCCGGCGCGACCGTCTACATTCCGGGTGGCGGTGGCGGCGTGGGCCATCTGGCGATCCAGAAAGCCAAGGCGCTCGGCGCGAAAAGAATCATCAGCAGTGGAGGTAACGCGCAATCGCGCGCCTTGGCGTCATCATCGGGCGCGGACCACGTTTTCGATTATCGGCAAGACGACATCGCGGGCGAGGTCGCCCGACTGACGGACGGTCGGGGCGTCGATCTGGTCTTCGACGCGACTTATAGCGAAGACAGCTTCGTCGCGACATCGCACATGGTGCGTCCAGGCGGAAAATGGGTCGTCCTGGGCGTAGGTCCGGGCAAGACCACTCGTCGTGTCGAAACCAAGAGCCCGGTTGACGACATATTGGCGGCGAAGGGGGCTCTGCTCGTCAACGTCAACCTCCTGCGATATTTCTCCGATCCGAGCGCACTGGACGCTAACGCAAAGAAGTTGCTCAACCAGGCGATACGAGATGCGGCTGCGTCTGCCCTGGCGGGCACCGTGCGTCCGCAGGTGACCGGGATCATCCCGTCTGACGTGACTGCAATCAACGCAGCGATTGCCGACATGAAAGCGGGCCGTCGCTCGCTTGGAAAGACCGCAATCATCGTTGACCAGGAGTACACATGATGAGCTTGCCTTCTCGATCGGCGAGCCTCTGTATCGCCGCGGCCATGCGTGCAGCGTCGCGACGGTTGACCCTGCTCTATGATGAGGTCATGGCGCCCTGCGGATTGCGTCTGACGCAATTCGGTATCCTTGCCGAACTCGAACGCCGGGCATCCGAACCTCCAACGGTCAGTGAACTGGCCGAGATTCTCGTGATCGAACGCTCCGCGCTCGGCCAAACGCTTCGCACATTGGAAAAGGCCGGACTGGTTACGCTTGATCGCGACCGGCAGGACGGCAGGCGCCGGCCGGTGCGCCTGACCAAGGCGGGCCAAAAAGCTGTGGTTCGCGGACGCCCCTATTGGAAGAAGGCCCACACCCAATTCACGCAATTCTTCGGCAATCCGGCCGCCTTTGCCGAGT
>Ga0210384_10001819_pt1 | contig 27467 bp, 14 predicted proteins | sample IncBWH2MmetaG_FD_160574 | JGI IMG/M metagenome (GOLD analysis project Ga0210384, IMG submission 160574) | Forest soil microbial communities from Barre Woods Harvard Forest LTER site, Petersham, Massachusetts, United States - Inc-BW-H-2-M | ecosystem: Environmental > Terrestrial > Soil >...
ATCCGCTCGGCGAACAGATAACTCTGCAGTACGAGAAAACGCCTCGCACAGTCGTTGGAGTGGTCGGGGACGTACGCCATTTCGGCGCGAGTACAGACGCAACCGCCCAGGTTTATGTGCCCTACCGGCAAGCACTGGCGTCGCTGATGTGTTTTGTGGTTCGCACCTCGCTCTCGAATCCGCTGAACCTGGCCAACGGGGTGCAGCGGGTGGTGTGGTCGGTCGATAAAGATCAGCCTTTGTCGTATGTCATGAGCATGGATCAATTAGCTTCCGAGTCGATCGCTCCGCAACGTGTGCTGATGGTTTTGCTGGCTGGGTTCGCCGGATTAGCGCTGGCTCTGGCCGCGGTTGGAGTTTATGGAGTGATGACGAACAGCGTGGTGGAACGCACGCGGGAAATCGGCATTCGAATGGCGATGGGAGCTGGACGGCACGAAGTGCTGTGGCTGGTGATCGCGCGTGGCATGGCGCTGACTCTCGCAGGAGTCGCAGTGGGTGCGGCGGGAGCCTGGGCGCTGACCCGCTTCTTAACGACCATGCTCTACGGCGTGAGACCAACCGATCCCACGACGTTCGCCGTGGTTTCGGTTGCGTTGACGGCCACTGCCTTCGTCGCCAGCTACATACCGGCGTATCGCGCGACCAAGGTCGATCCCATGGTGGCGTTGCGCTACGAGTGAGGTGAACCGATGGAGAGTCTGGTGCAAGACATGCGATACGGCTGGCGAATGCTGGGGAAAAACCCCGGGTTCACCGCGATCGCTGTCCTGACGTTGGCCATCGGTATTGGGGCGAGTACAGCGACCTTCAGCGTGGTCGACACCGTGCTTCTGCAGCCTTTGCCCTACCAGGAACCGGAGCGATTGGTCCAGGTCACGGAGACCCTGCCGAGAATGTCGGCAGATGAGGTTGGAGTCGCGGCTGGTGAATATCAGGATTATCGAGATCACAATCACTCTTTTTCTCAGGTCGCTGCCTACGAAAGTGCAGGCTTCAATCTGACGGGCGCGGGCCATCCCCTGCGTATCAACGCAGCGAGCGTTTCAGCGTCGGTGTTCCCACTCCTCGGGGTATCGCCGGAGTTGGGACGTGCGTTCACGGCGGAAGAGGACCGGTACGGGGCAGGTAATGTGGTTGTGCTTTCGCACGCGCTGTGGGAGCACGAATACGGCCGCGATCCGACCATTCTGGGCAAGATCGTCAAGCTCGATGAGCACTCCTACACTGTGGTCGGTGTCATGCCGCCATCTTTCCGTTTTCCATTCGATGGAGCGCCGCTGTCCGAGATGGCCGATTTGTGGGTGCCGATCGCGTTCGAGCCCAACCGGCTGAGCCCCGACAATCGCACCCGAGAATTTGGCGTGGGTCTCGTCGGCCGGCTCAGGGCAGGCGTCACGCGTGAGCAGGCGCAGGCGGATATGGAGAGCATCGCCGCCGACTTCATGAAGCAATACGGCTATTCGGGGACGATTCGGGTCGCGCCGCGCACGTATGCTTTTGCGGCGCACGCCGTGGAGAAGGCGCGGCCGCTGGTGACGCTGTTGATCTTGGCGGTTGCGTGCGTGCTTTTAATCGCATGCGCCAACGTTGCCAACCTGCTGCTGGCGCGAGGCAACCAGCGCGGCCATGAGATGGCGATCCGCTGCGCAGTCGGTGCAGACCACGGACGAATCGTGCGGCAGTGCCTGGTGGAGAGTGCGCTGCTCTCGCTATGCGGCGCTACCTGCGGCATTCTCGTGGCGGAGGGGGTAGTAGCTGGGCTCAGGCGTTTTGGTCCCAGCGACGTGCCACGCTTGCACGATGTGATTCTGCACCCGCTGGTTCTCCTGTTCGCGCTGTCGCTTTCTCTGGTGACGGCCGTTCTCTCTGGTGTGATCCCGGCGTGGAGGATGTCCCAGGTTTCGCCGGGTGCATCGCTGCAAGAGAAGTCGCAGATTGGACCGGCCCGGGCTGGTCAGCGACTGCAAAATTCCCTGGCCACGACCGAAATTGCTGCCGCCCTGGTATTGCTGATGGCCGGTGGCCTGTTGCTCCGCAGTTTCGTGCGATTGCTGGACTCCCCGTTCGGCTTCGATCCTAGCGGCAGGTTCGTAGTTAGAACCTTGTTCGACCGCAGCCGTTATCCGGAACCCGCGAAGCGTCAGGCTGCTCAGAAGGAGATTCTCAATCGACTCTCTCATTTGCCAGGTGTAACGACCGTTGCCGCCGCCAGCCATCTTCCCCTGAGCGACGCGCGGCAGATCGGGTTCAGGCTCGAACACGCCGCTGCTGACGACTATCACTTCGCGGAGAATTCGCTGGTCGGTCCGGGGTACTTCCGCGCCATGGGAATTCCTCTGCTGCGGGGAAGAGATTTCACCGAGCAGGATCGTAATGACACGACGAACGTCGCGATTGTCAGCGAGACGCTGGCGAAGCAGTATTTCCCCGGCCATGATCCGATTGGCCAACGTTTTCAATGGGGCGACCGTGCGTTGTTCACGATTGTCGGTGTTGCGGGCGATGTCCACATCGCAGCACTGGATGCGGACCCGCCCCCGATGATTTACGACTCCATGTTTCAGGTGGAGAGCGGCGCGAGTGAGCGCACGGCTTTTGTCTTGCGCGTCGACAGGGTAGAGCAGAGCTTGTTTCAGGAAGTGCGGCGGCAAGTCTGGTCTGTCGATAAAGACCTGCCCGTCTACAACAACACGACGTTGTCGAGCCTGATCGCGGAGTCGTTGGCGCAGCGACGTTTTACCGTGCTGTTGCTGGGCAGCTTTGCGGTGATTGCGCTGGCGCTGGCGGCGGTCGGATTGTTTGGAGTGATCTCCTGCCTGGTTGCCGAACGCACGCGTGAGTTTGGAGTGCGCATGGCTCTGGGAGCGGAGCGCAGCAGCATCTACTGGCAGGTGCTGAGACGAGCGGCGCTAATTGGCATGGCGGGCTGCGGGCTGGGTTTGGCGTTGTCTCTACTTGCGACTCGGCTGCTGCAGGTGAGCCTCTATCACGTCAGCCGCTTCGATCTACCTACGACAGTGCTGGTGGCTGTGCTGCTGCTCGGCGTGGCGTTGTTTGCGGCGTACTGGCCCGCCCGCCGTGCAGCGAAGGTCGATCCTATGGTGGCATTGCGCTACGAATAAAGAGAGGGGACCCATGAACGGCTTTCTGCAGGATCTTCGCTATTCGCTGCGGCAACTGCGCAAGAGCCCTGGCTTCGCCTGTACGGCGATGCTGGTGCTGACGCTGGGGATGTGCGCCAGTGTGTCCATCTTCGCTTTTGTGGACGCCGCGCTGATTAAGCCGTTGCCTTATCCGAATCCCAACCGGCTGGTGCTGGTGACGGAAACCGTTCCCATGCTTCCGATCGCCAACCTTTCTTATCCCGACTACCTGGACTGGAAGCGACTCAACCAGGTCTTCAGTTCGATGGAGGTCTATAACGGCGACGGCTATCTGCTGCGAACTTCGGCAGGCACCGAGCCGGTGCCCGGTATTCGGGTGAGTGACGGGTTCTTTCACACCTTGGGGATCGCTCCCGTGCTGGGGCGCGACTTCTATGCTGGCGAGGATTTGCCGTCTGCTCCCAAGACCGTGATCCTGAGCTACAGCACCTGGCAGAAACGGTTTGGCGGTAGGAAAGACGTAATCGGCGAGACCGTTTCGCTCAGCGGCATCCCATTCGCCATCGTCGGAGTCTTGCCCCAGGACTTCCAATTTGCGCCCGGGGGGAATGAGGAATTCTGGACGACGCTTCACGCATCCGACTCCTGTGCCCTGCGGCGGAGCTGCCACAACTTCACCGGCATTGGACGGCTCAAAGACGGCGTCTCGGTCGAGATGGCCCTGGCGAACATGAAGGCGATTGCGGGTCAACTGGAACTGCAATATCCCGACGACAATCGCGGCCAGGGGGCAACCGTGCTTCCGCTGTCCGAAGTGATTGTCAAGGACATTCGCCCCATCCTGCTCGCGCTGCTGGGCGGCGCAGGATTGTTGCTGGTCATCGCCTGCGTGAATGTGTCGAGCTTGCTATTGGTTCGCTCCGAGAGCCGTAGGCGCGAGATTGCGGTGCGCGGCGCGCTGGGTGCATCGCGCGCACGATTGATCCGTCAGTTCCTGACCGAGGGGCTGGTTCTGATGGCGGCGGGCAGTTTGCTGGGCCTGGCGGCGGCGGATGGTGCGATGCAAGTCCTCACGCGGCTTATCTCCAAGCAAATGATGGAAGGGATGCCGTACCTGAACGGGCTTCGCGTGAACTCCCACGTGCTGGCCTTTGCGGGAGCCATTTTCGTGTTTGCGGCGATTCTGTTGTCGTTGCCGCCGATCTTGCGCCTGCCTTTGACCAAACTGCGAGAAGGCCTGACTGAAGGCGGCCGCGGCTACGCTGGAACCTTGTGGCGGCGTTTTGGCACGAATCTGGTGGTGGTCGAACTCGCGATTGCGGTGGTTCTGCTAGTGAGCGCCGGACTGCTGGGGAAGAGTCTCTATCGCTTGCTTCATGTGGACCTTGGATTTCAACCCGATCACCTGGCCACGGTCCAGGTTTCTTTGTCCGATGCCAGCTATGCGAAAGACGAGCAGGTGGCTGCGGCAGGGCGGCAGATCTTGAGTCGCGTCGCAAGCTTGCCCGGTGTCCAATCTGCAGGCATCTCCAACGTTCTGCCGGTGAGCTTCAATGGCAATACCACCTGGATCCGGTTGGTAGGCCGGCCCTACAACGGAGAACACAATGAGGTGAACCAGCGGGATGTGAGTCCTGCTTTTTTCTCTCTGCTGCGGGCGAAGTTATTGCGCGGCCGTTATTTCACCGATGCGGATGATGCGTCGAAGCCTCGGGTGGCGATCATCAACCAGACCCTGGCCAATAAATATTTTCCAGGGGAGGATCCGATCGGCAAGCGAATTGCCGACACCGATCTGGCGCCGAAGTCGATCAAGGAAATCATTGGCGTCGTGGATGATGTGAAGGATGGCTCGCTCGATTCCGAGATATGGCCGGCTGTTTACTATCCTTTTGATCAGGATAGTGACACCTTTTTTTCTGTCGTCGTGCGTACTTCGCAGGCCGAGCAGTCTGTGCTTCCGGCACTGGTCGCCGCCGTTCATGAGGTCGATCCCGGCATCGGCACCATGAATGAGACGACGATGATCGCCAGAATCAACGATTCACCTTCCGCTGCTCTCCACCGATCCTCGGCATGGCTGGTGGGAGGCTTCGCCTCCCTTGCATTGTTGCTCGGAGTGGTCGGTCTCTACGGCGTGATCGCGTACTCGGTGGGCCAGAGGACGCGCGAAATCGGCGTTCGTATGGCTCTGGGCGCGCAGCGCAGTTCGGTCTATCAGCTCATCCTGAAAGAGGCGGGCTGGCTGGTGGGGGCGGGAATTGGGGCGGGCCTTCTGTGCTCGATCGCCGCGGCGACGCTTATTCGCGGGTTGCTGTTTGGAGTGCGCTCATGGGACGCGGCAACGCTTGCCGGCGTTTCTGCCGTGCTGGCGATATCGGCGATGCTGGCCAGCTACATCCCTGCACGACGGGCGGCGAAAGTCGATCCCATGGTGGCCCTGCGTTACGAATAGGACTTTAGGAGTTAATGATCATGCATAGCCTGTTCCAGGACATTCGCTACGCGCTGCGGCAGCTGCGCAAGAGCCCGGGGTTCGCGACGGTGGCCGTGCTCACGCTGGCGCTGGGCATTGGAGCGACCACGGCGATGTTCAGCCTGGTGGACCGCATCCTGTTTCGCAGTTTGCCTTACCCACATGACAATGAGCTGGTGTCGGTCGGCGTCATCGCCCCCATCATCGACGGCGAATTTCTTTTTGCGGCGAATTATCTGGGATGGCGAGAACACCAGACTCCGTTCGTGGGCTTCACTTCGTCGACCGGAGTCAGCGATTGCGATCTCACCGACGAACATCCGGTGCGCGTGGCCTGCGCGGCGGTCGCGTCAACATTCTTGCCGACGTTCGGTATCCAGCCCGTGTTGGGACGGAATTTCACTCTCGAAGAAGACCGGCCCGACGCGCCCAAAGTGGCGCTGCTGGCATACGGACTTTGGCAAGACCGTTTCGGCGGAGACCGCAACGTGCTTGGCCGCGTGATTTCGCTAGACGGGCATCCTACTCAAGTCCTGGGAGTGCTGCCGCGCGATTTCGAATTTCCAACTCTTGCGCACACTGGCATCCTCGTGCCGGAAGCGCTGGACGAATCCATTGTGCAGCGCAACGCAATGGGACCGGTGGTCCGGGTCTTCGGGCGGATGAAGCCGGGAACCAGCGTGGAACAAGCTAAGGCGCAGCTGCAGCCGCTCTTTGGTTCCTTTGTCGAGTCGGCGCCGCCGCCGTTTCGCAAGGTGCTGCAGCTTGAGGTCCGCCCCATTCGCGACCTGCAGGTACATGACTCGCGGCGCGCCGCCTGGCTGCTGCTCGTGTCGGCGTTGGCGGTGCTTCTGATTGCCTGCGCCAACGCCGCGAACCTTGTGCTGGCCCGCAATGCCGGAAGGCGCCATGAGTTGGCTGTCCGCTCTGCGATCGGAGCGGGACGCGCGCGTCTGTTCCAGCAAAGGCTCACGGAAAGCATTCTGCTCGCCCTCATGGGTGGTGCTGCCGGTACAGGACTCGCCTACGCCGTCGTTCACACTTTTGCTGTCCTCGCGCCGGTGGGAATTCCGCGCCTGTCGCAGGCAACGGTAGATGTACGTGTGCTGCTGTTCTCGATCATCGTGTCGCTTATTTCTGGAATTGTTTTTGGAACCGTGCCCTCGCTGGAAAAGCCGACGACCCAGATGCTAGTGGTCAAGGCTACGCCGGATATGCGGCGAGGCCGATTGCGGCAACTTCTCATGGTGACCCAGGTCTGGATGACGGTCGTTCTTCTGGCGAGCGCGATGCTGTTCGTGCGCAGCCTGCTCACGCTGCAAACCGAATCTCTGGGCATGAACACGCAGAACATCGTGACGGCGGAACTCACGTTGGGGCAGTCGAAATATCCGGGCCCGCCCGAGCGGCTCGCGTTCTATGAAGAACTCGAGCGAAAGCTAAAAGACCTTCCCGGAGTAAATGGCGTGGCCCTGAGCGACTCGCTTCCGCCGAGCGCAACGGCCCGCACCGTGCCGTTTGTAGCGGTGCAAGCCGAGGGGCGTCCGCCGCTCGCGCCGGAGCAGGGTATCGGTGGAGTGGTGGGATGGAGATCGGTTACGCCGGATTATTTTTCGGTTCTGAATATTCCGCTGGTGCGCGGTCGCAGTTTCGATGAAGCTGACCGCAAGCCGGGTTCCAGTGCGGTGATCCTCAATCAGGAATTAGCGGAGCGTCTTTTTCCTGGTGAAGATCCGCTGGGCCAGGTCGTTCGACTTCCCCAGGCGGAAGGCGTGGCGGGCGCGGTCTTCACAGTCATCGGCGTGGCTGGTAACGCACAGAATCAGGGACTCGGGGGCCGCGTTGGTCCCGAATATTACCTGGTGCGGCGGCATCGCGAGGACGACCCAATCTTTCGCTATCCCGATTCGCAGCACATCAGCATCCTGGTTCGAAGCGCCGTGGGGCCGGCAACTATAGGTCAGGAATTGCGCAATGCCGTCACGACGCTGGACCCGACCTTACCCGTTGATGTAGGTACGCTGGGCCAGACTGTGGCCCAGCTCGCCGAGCGCCCGCGTTTCAGCGCTGCCTTGCTCTCGTTGTTCGCCGTCATTGGCCTGGTGTTGACTGCGGTGGGCATCTACGGCGTGGTCTCGCTGCTGGTGAATCAGCGCACGCAGGAGATCGGCATTCGAATGGCGCTCGGAGCAAGTCAACAGAACGTGATCGGAATGATGGTGCGTCAAGTGTCCTTATGGATTGGTGTGGGAGCAGCCGCGGGGATTCTCGGATCGCTGGTGGCTGCCCGTTGGATCGGTGCATTGCTTTTCGGAATACGCGCCAACGATCCCGCGACGCTGGCCGAAGCCGCAGCACTGCTTCTGGCCGTGGCGCTGTTGGGTGCGTGGATTCCAGCGCGCCGAGCGGCGAAGGTGGATCCCATGGTGGCTCTGAGATACGAATAGGAGACCTATGAAAACGCTTCGGCAGAACATTCGCTACAGTTTTCGATTGTTGCGGAAGAACCCCGGCTTCACTCTGATCGCTGCGATCACGCTTGCCCTGGGCATTGGCGCGAACACCGCGATCTTCAGCGTGATTTACGCCGTGCTGCTGGCTCCTATGCCGTATCCGAATCCCGACCAATTGGTGATGGTGTGGTCGAGGATCCAGGGCAATCGCAACGTGGTTTCTGCGGGTGATTATCTCGATTGGAAGCGGGAGAACAAAGCGTTCCAGGATATCAACGCGTGGAGCGGCGCCAACTTCAATTTCGCCACGGCCGATCAACCCGAACAGATCAACGGCAGTTCGGAGACTCCTGGGTTCCTGCACATGACAGGCAACGATTTCTTCCTGGGGCGCGACTTTCTCCCTGAGGAGGGCGAGGTAGGCAAAGATCGCGTGGTCGTGCTCACGCACCGGCTCTGGGAACATCTGGGGGGCGACCGCAACATCATCGGCAAGCAGCTCAGGATGAACAGCGAGCCTTATACGGTGGTTGGAGTGCTCGCGGCAGGGCAGGCTGACCGGTTGCAATCGCAGTTCGTCGTGCCTTTGGCTTTCAAGCCTGAGCAGCTGAACCATGATTTTCATTGGCTGTTGGTGATGGGCCGAGTGAAGCCGGGCGTTTCTCTCGCTCAGGCTCAGGCCGATATGGAGGTTGTTACCGGACGCATCGCGCAGGATAACCCTCAGTCGAACAAAGGCTGGGGTGCCAGCGTGGAACTGCTGCACAGCGATTTTTTCCCGCGTGAGGCGCGACTAACGCTGTGGCTGTTGATGGGCGGCGTGGGGTTTGTGCTTTTGATCGCCTGTGCGAACGTGGCGAACCTGCTGCTCGCGAAAGGAACGACACGGATCAAAGAGGTAGCGGTGCGGACGTCCCTGGGCGCGACCCGCTGGCATGTTTTCAGCCAGTTTTTGACAGAGAGCCTGATGCTGGCGGTTCTTGGCGGCGGGTTGGGCATCGCCATGGGAGTCGCAATGATTCGAGCCATGCTGGCGAAGATGCCGCCCTTCACGCTTCCTTCCGAAGCCGACGTGGGGTTGAATGTGCCAGTTCTCTTGTTTACTTTGGCGGCCACCACGATTGCGGGCGTGTTGTTCGGATGCGCCCCGGCATGGCACGCCTCGCGGGTGGATCCCAACGAGACGTTAAAAGAGGGCGGGCGATCTGGGACGAGCGCCGGCCGCAACCGGCTTCGCAGGAGTCTGGTGGTTGCAGAGTTCGCTCTTGCGCTGACCTTGCTGGCCGGCGCTGGGCTCGCAATCCATAGCTTCTGGAATCTGGCGAAAGTGGATCTCGGTGTTCGCACCGATCACGTTCTGACTTTCAGTCTACCCGTCCCGCAGGCAAAACTGACTCAGTCCGGGCAGATGGTCGAGTTTTACCGGCAGCTGCTGGAAAGAGTGGAATCGCTTCCAGGAGTTAGCCACGCCGAAGTTGCGACTGGCATGCCGTTGCAAGGGCCCGGCTTCGGAATGCCTTTTACTATCGCAGGCAAGCCCGTGAGTGATCCGTCGACCCGCCCCGGCGCCGGTTTTGCGATGGTTACACCAGGCTATTTTCAAACGTTCGGGATTCAGTTGGTGAAGGGACGCGGGTTTACAGATCAGGACATCGCCGGGCGCGTTCGCGTGGCGGTGGTGAACGAAGCTCTGGTAAAGAAGTATTTCCCCGATGTCGATCCCCTGACGCAGCGCCTCATTGTCGAAGATCTGATTCCCGGCGTGACCAAGCTCGGACCTCCCGTGGAGTGGCAGATCGTAGGAGTGGTTCGAAATGTCCGGAACGGCATCCGCAACGACGGCTTTCCAGAAATTGATGTTCCTTTCTGGCAGAGTCCCTGGCCACAGGTTGGAATGGCGGTGCGGACCACCGGAGATCCCATCGCGATGAGCAAGAGCATCGCCGCCGCCGTACACTCGCTCGATCCCGACCTTGCACTGGCCAACGTCAAGCCGATGGACCAGCTCCGGGACGAGTCTCTGGTGACCGACCGTTTCACTTCACTGCTATACGTCAGCTTTGCGGGAGTGGCTCTGCTGCTCGCCACGATCGGGATCTACGGCGTAATGGCTTTCGCCGTTGCCCAACGGACGCACGAAATCGGATTGCGGATGGCCCTGGGAGCGAGTCGGGATCACGTGCTGGGATTGATTCTGAAAGAAGGCGTCATGCTGGCTGCAATTGGTCTGGGGCTGGGGCTGGTGGGTGCATGTTTTGTAGGACGTGCCATGCGTGGTCTTTTGTATGGGGTGGGCACAATTGATGTCGCCGCCTTCAGCGTGGTCGCGGCCGCGATGTTAACCGCCGCCTTGGTCGCCTGCTACGTGCCAGCGAACAAGGCAGCGAAGGTCGATCCCATGGTGGCGTTGCGCTACGAGTAGGAGATTACAACAGATGATCAACGGATTCGCACAAGACTTTCGCTATGCGCTGCGGCAGTTGGGGAAGACACCGGGCTTTGCCGCGGTCGCCATCATCACCCTGGCGCTGGGCATCGGCGCCAACACGGCGATCTTCAGCCTGCTCGACCAGGCGCTGTTGCGCACCTTGCCGGTGAAGGACACCGATCGCCTGGTGGTTCTGCAATCCGTGGGCAGCTTCAATGGGAACACCAGTTCGCGCACGGATGAGAATTTTTACTTCTCCTACCCCATGTATCGGGATCTCCGCGACCATAACTCCGTGTTCAGCGGCCTGATCGCGACCGTCTGGACACAGGTTGGTGTGCAGTGGCGCAATCAGCCTGAATTGGTCGCAGCGGAACTCGTCTCCGGCAACTATTTTGAAGTGCTGGGTGTGCAACCCGCGCGGGGCCGTCTCTTGGTTGCCTCCGATGATTTGGCGCCCGACGCGAATCCGATCGTAGTGTTGAGTTTCAGTTACTGGAAACGCCGCTTTGGTTCGGATCCAAACGTCGTCAATCAGAGCATTCTGGTCAATGGCCATCCTTTCACCATCCTCGGAGTGGCGCCGCCCGGCTTTCACAGCGTGGTGATGGGGGACACTCCCGATCTTTTTGCTCCCATGACGATGAAGGCCGAAGTGAAGCCTGGGTTCAGAGATCTCGAGGACAGAAAGTCCCGATGGCTCAATATTGTCGGGAAGCTCAAGCCGGGACTCAGCCGCGATCAGGCCGAAGTCGGAATCAATCCTCTTTGGTATTCCATCCGCGCCGACGAATTGAAACAGAGGGGAAACAGTTCGGAAAACGTCAGGACGAGCTTCCTCACCAAATCGCATCTGTTTGTTCGCGACGGAGCAAAGGGGTTCTCTCCACTTCGTCAAGATGTGCAAGCGCCTCTGTTGATCATTATGGGGATGGTGGGTTTGGTAGCGCTGATGGCGTGCGCCAATGTAGGCAGCCTTCTGCTGGTGCGGGCTGCGGGGCGGGTCCGCGAAATGTCGGTGCGCTACGCGCTGGGAGCAAAGCGCGCCCGCGTAGTACAGCAATTGTTGGTCGAGGGCCTGTTGCTGGGGCTGGCAGGAGGCGCGCTCGGCATCGCGATTGCGCCGACGGTATCGGCGTGGCTCATCAATATGATCTGGAGTTCCACCACGGGAGATCTTCCGTTTTCCTCGCATCCCGATCTGCGGATCTTGCTTTTCAATTTCGTTCTGGCGCTGGCGGTAAGTCTGATTTTCAGTCTCGCGCCCGCAGCCCAGTTCTGGCGCCCGAACCTGGCTCCCGCTCTCAAGCAGCAGGTGATGATCGCCGGCGGTGGCCCGTTGCGTTTCCGGCGTATCGCGGTCGCGGTCCAGATCGGATTGAGTCTGTTAGTGCTGGTGGGTGCGGGCCTGTTCGTGCGGACCTTGCACAACCTCAAGTCGCTGAATGTCGGTTTTACGACGGATCATCTTGTAACCTTTGGTGTTCAGCCGACGCTCGCGGGATATCGACCGGATCAGACCCGCGATGTGGCCAAACAAGTCCTGCAAACGCTGGCTGCGTTACCCGGGGTGAGGTCTGCGGCGGGCACCACCGATCGCGAACTGGCGGGTGACAACACGTCAAACACAATTACGCTGGCCGGATACACGGCGAAAGAGAATGAAAACATGAACGTGGAATCGGCAAACGTGAGTCCCGGCTATTTTTCCACGATGGGCATGCCCTTGCTCGCCGGACGCGCATTCGGCGACCAGGACCATGACGGAACCCAGAAAGTCGCGGTGGTGAACGAAAGCTTCGCGCGCCACTATTTTGAAGAACCGCAGCAGGCGATCGGCCACTCTTACGGAAATGGCAGAGGGAAAGTAACAACGGACATTGAGATTATTGGCGTAGTGAAAGACGCAAAGCACACCGGCGTTCGCGACGACGTCGTGCGCACGGCTTTTACTCCGTATCTTCAGGAGGCAAATCTGGGCGGAATGACTTTTTATGTCCGCACCTGGCAGCCCCCGGAAAGCGCGGAGGCTACGATCCGGCGTGCGATGCAGACACTCGACTCCAAGCTGGTGCTGGATAATTTCCGCACCATGCAGGAACAGATCGACGACAACCTGACGGCCGAGCGAGTCATTGCGATTCTGGCATCGAGCTTCGGCGTGCTCGCGGTACTCATGGCCGCGGTCGGGCTTTACGGAGTGCTGGCGTATTCGACGGCGCAACGAACGCGCGAGATCGGCATTCGCATCGCTCTCGGCGCTGCACGCCGGTCTGTCGTGCGCATGGTGCTGATGGAAGTTCTGTGGCTGGCGGGGATCAGCATCGCGGTGGCATTGCCGGCTTCACTGCTGCTTACCAGCGCAGTTCGCAGCCAGTTGTTCGGCATTTCCAGCAGCGATCCTCTTACGCTTCTCGTAGTGACTGCACTGGTCGCGGCGGTCGCGGTCGCATCTGCGCTGCTGCCGGCCCGGCGGGCCGCCAAAACGGAGCCCATGGTGGCGTTGCGCTACGAGTAGATATTCAAATGGGAATTGAGGACAAGATGATCCAATTAAAGAACGTTGACCGGAGCTACAAAACTGGCGCTGGACGAACCTGGGTGCTGCGCCGCGTGAACCTCGATATTCGCGAGGGCGAGTTCATCACCGTCATGGGGCCCTCCGGAGCAGGGAAGTCATCGCTGCTCAACGTGCTGGCACTGCTCGACGACCAATGGGAGGGCGAGTACTGGTTCCGTGAGCAAGGCATTCACGATCTGAAACGCAAACAGCGGGCCGAGCTCGCGAAGAAGAATATTGGAATGGTCTTCCAGAGCTACCACCTGCTCGACGACCTTACGGTTCAGGAAAATATTGACCTGCCGCTTTCCTACAAAGATATTCCGCGACACCAGCGGCAGAGCCTGGTGGCGGACACGCTTGATCGCTTTCAGATCGTCGCGAAAAAGGATTTATATCCCAGCCAGCTCTCGGGCGGGCAGCAGCAGCTGGTAGGCATTGCGCGGGCGGTGATCCACAAACCTCCGCTTCTGCTGGCCGATGAGCCCACCGGCAACCTGCACTCCGGACAAGCCAAGGAGATTATGGAGCTGTTCCGCGGACTCAATCAGCAGGGAACGACTATCGTGCAGGTCACGCACTCGGAAGCGAACGCGGCGTACGGGAGCCGCACCATTCAACTGCGGGATGGATGGCTGGTGGGCGACACAGCCAATCCAACGCTCGCACAGCCGGCGGAGGTCAGCGCATCGTGAATGTTTCCGGGTCCATTTTCTTGAAACGGGGAGTTGTATTCATTTGTGTTTACGGGATACTGGCGTCGACGATGCCTGCACAGACCACAACTCCTGCAGCGACCACCACTCCGCAGGAACAGACCGCTGTGCCGCGGGCCAACATTCCGGTTCGCTTCGACATGCCGAAATCCCACAACCCGCTGAACGCCTATTCGCCAGACTATGTTCCTGAGCCGGTGCTCACCAATTCATCGCGTCTTGATCGTCTCATCCGGGAAGGGAAGCTCTACCTTTCGTTGAAAGATGCCATCGATCTTGCGCTGGAAAACAATCTGGATCTGGCCATCGCCCGCTACAATCTTCCGATCGCGAATACCGACATTCTGCGCACCCAGGCCGGCGGCTTTTTTCGCGGTGTAAACACCGGAGTGGTGCAGGGAACTCCCGGGGGTGGCGTTGGGGGTTTTGGCACAGGCGCTCCGGGTGCTGGAGCCGGCGGCACGACTAGCGGCGCCGGTGGAGCTGGAGCAGGCGCGTCGGGATTAGTGCAATCCACTCTGGGAGTCGGGACGACAGTCTCTTCCTACGATCCGTTCATCAGCGCGAACGGCGGAGAAGAGCATCAAACTCTTCCGCTTTCGAACTTGCAGCTCAACGGCGTGCCAACTTTGCAGACCAATACCGGGCAGGTTAATGTCAACTACTCGCAAGCCTTCGCCACGGGTACGACTGTCTCTTTCAGTTTCAACAATGGACGCCAGACCACCAATAGCATTTTCACCAACCTATCCCCGAGCCTGAACTCTCAGTATCGAGTCGTCATCCAGCAGGAACTTCTTGCTGGATTCGGGCTCGGCCCGAACTTACGATATTTGCGCATCGCCAGCAATAACAAAAAGATCTCTGACATCGCCTTCAAAGATCAGGTGATCGCTACCGTAACCCAGATCGAGAATATCTATTGGGACCTCGTCAGCGCTTACGAGCAAACGCAGGTGAACGAAAAATCTTCGGCCTTCGCTACGCAGACCTTGGAGAATGCTCGAAAGCAGTTGCAGCTGCAGAGCATTCCGGAGATGGATGTCCTGCGCGCCGAAGCCGAGGTTTCCAAGCGCGATCAGGAGTTGACCGTCGCCCGCACCAGTCTTCAGCTGCAGGAGACTTTGATCAAGAATGCCGTCACCAAGAGCCTGGATGATCCGGTGCTGGAAGCCATGCCCGTCATTCCAACGGATCGAATGCAAGCCGAACAGCCCCGAGCTCCCCAGTCGATTCAGGACTTGATCTCGCAGGCGTTGCACGATCGGCCCGAACTGGCTGAGTCCGACGTTGATCTGGTCAACCGCCAAATCAGCCGCCGCGCAGCGCGCAATGCCCTCCTACCGTCGCTTTCACTAGTCGGCTTTTACGGAGGTTCTGGGTTGGCGGGGCCACTCAATCCTCTCTGCAAAGGTTGCACTTCCAGTGTGCCCGTCGACTTCGGAGGCGCCCTGCAAAATACGTTCAACAATTCTTCCCCCGATTATTATGTGGGGCTGAACCTGAATATTCCGCTGCGCAATCGGGTTGCAAAAGCCGACCAGTACCGGTCCGAGCTCGAATACCGTCAGGCTGAATTGCGACTGGAACAACTGAAGAAGCAGGTTCGCATCGAGGTCCGCAACGCGCAGTATTCGGTCGAGCAGACTGGCGCACGGGTTCAGGCCGCCGGCAAGGCCCGCGACCTGGCGCAGCGCACTTTCGACATCACCAAGAAGGAGCAGGATCTTGGTGCGGGATCAAGCTATCAGACTCTTTCCGCCCAGCGAGATCTCGCCCTGGCAGAACTCGATCTGGTGACGGCGATGACCGTCTTTGAAAAAGCAAAAGTGGAGCTTGATCGGGCAACCGGGGCGACTTTGGAACATAATGGCATCCAGCTGCAGAATGCCGTGAACGGCACGGTTGATGATACGATCAGCGCCGTGACTCCATAATTTCGTCATGCCGACTTCTACCAAACATACAACACCTGCCGCCGCCAGCCCTATGAAGGCCAGCCCCGACCGGCCGCGCGTTCTGGCGGCTGACGACCAGCAGCATGTTCTCGAAGCTCTCGAACTCTTGTTGCGTCCCCAGGGATATGAGGTTGAGACCGCAAAATCTCCAGCTCTGGTTCGAGAAGCGCTTGCCTCAGGGTCCTATGACGCCCTGCTCATCGACTTGAATTACACGCGGGACACCACGTCCGGACAAGAGGGACTCGACCTTCTTTCCGAAATTGTTGGCCTCGACAACACTACTCCCGTGATCGTCATGACCGCGTGGGCCAACATTGAATTGGCGGTAGAGGCGATGCGCCGCGGTGCCCGGGACTTCATCCAGAAGCCGTGGGAGAATGAGCGATTGCTCGCGATCCTCCGCGTCCAGGTTGAGTTGCGCCGCGCATTGCAGCGCGCCGAGCGGCTTGCCGCCCAGAATCGCCTGCTGCAGGCCGATGGGCGTCCCGAATTTATTGCCACCGCTCCGGTCATGCAGTCCGTCCTTGAGGCCATTACTCGAGTCGGGCCCTCCGACGCAAATGTACTGATCACCGGTGAGCACGGGACGGGAAAAGAGGTGGTGGCACGGACCTTGCACGCGGTCTCTCGTCGGGCATCGCGCCTCATGGTTTCGGTGAACACCGGAGCCGTGCCGGAAGCGTTGTTTGAGAGTGAACTCTTCGGGCATGTGAAAGGGGCGTTCACCGACGCTCGTTCCGACCGCATCGGACGCTTTGAGCTGGCCGATGGCGGCACTATTTTCCTCGATGAAATTGGCAATGTGCCTCTTCGCCAGCAGGCCAAGCTGCTGCGGGTGTTGGAGGCGGGCGAGATCGAACGCGTCGGTTCGTCCCGCTCCGTGCGTGTGGACGTGCGGGTTGTCTCCGCAACAAACACGGATCTCCGCGCTGCCTGCGCTTCTGGACAGTTTCGCGAGGACTTATTGTTCCGATTAAATACGGTCGAGATCCATGTGCCGCCATTGCGCGAGCGGAGGGAAGACATTCCCGCGCTCGCCCTGCACTTCCTGACGCGCTACGCATCGCGTTACCGGCGGCCGATCCAGGGCTTCGAAGCTCCCGCTCTGCAACTGATGATGCAATATTCCTGGCCGGGCAACGTGCGCGAGCTGGAACATACGCTGGAGCGTGCCGTCCTGATGTGCCGCGGCAACGAGATCCAGCGCGCGGACTTGGGACTGGACATGCTTCGGCCGCAGAGCCAGAATCTTGAAGAACTCAGCCTCGAATCCGTGGAGGCTATTCTGATTCGCAAGGCGCTGCAGCGATCCCAGGGCAACGTGAGTCAGGCGGCCGAGACTCTGGGGCTCAGCCGCGGAGCGCTCTACCGGCGAATGGAGAAATATGGGCTCTAGCCCGCAGGGGACCCCCAATCCCGGCGCGCGCAAGCCTCCACGAAAACGGGTTCGGCTCCTGTATGAGCGGCGCGTGAATCTGTTCGCGTTGCTGGTGGCGCTTCCCGGCTTGCTGATCAGCGGTATTCTCATCTGGCTGCAACCCTGGACGCTCGAATCAAAACTGGCGCTGATGTTCGCCGAGTTGTTCGTGTGGTGGCTGCTGGCGATGGCGCTTCAAGAGCAGGCCACGCGCCCCTTGCAGACTCTTGCCAATGTGATCGCGGCTTTGCGCGAGGAAGATTACTCGTTTCGGGCACGGGGCGCGGCCACCGATGACGCTCTCGGAGAACTTTCCATCGAAGTGAATGCCTTGGCCGATCTGCTCGCAGACCAGCGGATTCGCGCCATTGAAGCCAATGCGCTGTTGAGCCGCGTGGTCGAAGAGATCGAGGTCCCGCTCTTCACCTTTGACCCGGATCAGGTTCTACGGCTGATGAACTCTGCTGGAGAACGACTGCTGCAGCAGCCGTCCGTGCGATTGCTTGGGCTTACCGCGAAAGAGATTGGACTGGATGCCTGTATGAGTGCCGAGAGCGAGACGGTGGTCCCGCTCCCGTTTCAAGGGCCGAACGCACGCTGGCTGGTGCGGCGCAGTGCGTTTCGACAGAAAGGTGTGCCGCACACGCTCATCGTTCTGTCGGATGTTAGCCGCGCTCTGCGGGAAGAAGAACGCGGCGCCTGGCAACGCCTGATCCGCGTGCTGGGTCACGAGCTGAACAACTCGCTCACGCCTATCAAATCCATTGCCGGCAGCCTGCGGGCACAGATGTCGAACGGCGCGCCGGACTCTGATGGCCGCGAGGACTTCGAACGCGGGCTCTCCATCATTGAAGGCCGGGCTGACTCTCTCAACCGTTTCCTGCAGGCGTACCGGCGCCTTGCCCAGATGCCGCCGCCCATCGTGCGCAAGACGATGCTTTCCACAATTGTTCAGCGGGTCGCCGCTCTCGAGGCCGGGTTGCCGGTGCAGGTGCTCCCCAGTCCGCCCGTGGAGTTGATGGTTGATCCGGATCAGCTCGAACAAATGCTGATCAACCTGACGCGGAATGCGGTTGAGGCTGCGCTGGAGCCGCGGCAGGCGACTGCCTCTCAGAATGGAAGTACGGTCACGTCCGCGCCGGTGCTGGAACCGCTGGTGGTTGTGCGTTGGGAGTTGGCCGAGAGCGATGTGGTTCTCACCATAGAAGACAACGGGCCGGGGCTCGGCAATCCTGCCAACGTGTTCGTCCCGTTCTACACAACTAAGCCTTCGGGCAGCGGAATCGGTCTGGTGCTTTCGCGGCAGATCGCAGAAGCCCATGGAGGGTCGATTGAACTTCTGAACCGCCTGGACCAGAAGGGCTGCCAGGCACGACTCGTGCTTCCACGTGCCCAGCAGCCGGCGTCTGTCTGACTCTCTGCGATGATTGTTGAATCCCGCCCCGCTTAGAGTTCCGGTTGGGCGGTGCCTTTCGTGATCGCTTCATCGAGCAACTGTTTCATTTGCCGGGAAGCTTGTTCCGCCAATTCACCCTGCTGGCGGCCCAGTTCGCCCTGCTGTTCGCCGAGTTTGCCTTGCTTTTCTCCGAGGGCGCCCATCTGCTCGCCCAGCTTTCCCTGTTGATCGCCGGCATGGGATTGGATTTCACCGATCTTGCTCTGTAACTCCCCAATCTCTTCTTGAATGTGGCCGACCTGCTCCACGGTCGCTCCCGAACTTAGTTTCTTCAATTCCGCTTTGAGCTTGTCGAGTTCGGCGCTCATGTCCGGCACGTTCACCTGGATCTTTTCCATCTGCGCGCCCAACTCCTCCTGCTGTTTTCCCAAAGCTTCTTGCTGCTTTCCAAGCTCTTCCTGTTTCTTGCCGAGCTCCTCTTGAGGAGCCCAGAGCTTGCGGGCGCGATCGATCGTGGCCTGATCGCGAATGATGTAAGACTTTTCGTCGCGCTGGAACCAAATGAAGTCACCCGGGATCGTTTTCCTGAGTTTCTCGACGTGCCGGGCATCCTCCGTCGAGCCAGACATCGTGAGGGAATCGGATTTCCCTGTGACAATGACAAAGCGCTGTTCGTCATCGTAGCCATAAGCGTAAGAATACCCGTGGCCGGAGGACGATCCGGAATGGGTGGATTGACCACGCCGCGCGATGGGCGCGATTGGAGCGATAGGCACGATGGGAGCCATCGGAGCGATCCCATAAACACCTCCAACAGGCGCAGCGGGAGCGCCCGAGGCGACTCCACCAATTACCCCTCCACCTACTCCTCCGGCGACCATTCCGCTGATTGCGGGCGGTGCAGGCGGAGGCGTTGCGTCTGATGTCGGAGCGAGAGCGGGCTCTGGCGCGTCGGTCGGTTGAGCCTTGGGTGCGGCAGCGGGACGCGGGGCAGGTGGCGGCGTCTGTGCCTGCTCCTGCGGAAAGAACATATGTTGCGGTGCTGCAGCATTGGCTGCGTGCACCGAAGCAGCGAGATAAACAGCGGGGACCACAAATGCAACGACCACCAGGGCAATCGATTTCTTGAGACGCATGGCAACCGATCCTTTCCAGGAGAGAATTCGTTCTACTCTTTTTTCCGCCTGGCCCGCCTTGGCCATTGCGACGCCCTGCCACCACACCCGCCCCGGTGCGGCCTGCAAGGCTTCAAAGAATCCCAGCAACGTCCGGGCGTAATCCTTCCGGTCGGCCCCGCAAGTCAATGCGGCCTCGTCGCTGGCCTGCTCGGCGAGATCGGCGAGACGCCGGTCGAGCCACCAGGCCAGCGGGCTGAACCAGAAAATCGCGCGATGCAGAAGCGACAGACGCTGCGTAAGAGCGTCACGCCGCGCCACGTGCGACACCTCATGCGCGACGACGGCGTCGAGCTTGGCGTCGTCCCATTCCCGCCAACCCGCGGGCAGAAGAATCGTTGAGCGCAGCACGCCCATCGTAAGCGGCACCGAAATGAATTCCGATTCGGCAGCCCTGGGCGCGGAGGGAAGTCCAGAGGCGTACGCTCTGGAGGCAAGCCTTCGCGACACGCGCGGCTCGTCAATCGCCAGCGACGCCCGCATCAACCGGTGGCCGAAAACAAGTCCCACGAAGAAGCGCACGAGAAACAAAAGTGCGACGCCAAAATAAATTCCCGCCGCGACGGTGCTCCACCGAACCGAACTCCAAAGCGCCGAGGACGACATCGCCGGAGAACTTTCGGGAGTTGCGACGATAGGGGCCGCTTCGGTATACGGTAGCGCTTGGCTCCTCAACTGAGACGAGGACGCGTTGCTCAACTTTTCAGCCGACGATGGCGGTCTGGCTGCCGCTGTGCGAGTGGGAAGGACCTTGCTCGACGCCCCGGGCTCCCGTGAGTCATGAGGCTGCGTTGCTCCAAACTGAAGAATCGCCGGCGTGGGAACCGGCACCGTCGGCAGTATCCATTGCAACAGAGGCATGGCGAGGGCGGCATAGAGCACCGCTGTCCAGGTGAATAAACGCACCGCGGTAGTCTTCACGCGGAAGGCCGCCAGCGCGAGAGCCGCCACTCCACTCAGCGCCAGAGCGCGCACGGCGGAATTCACGAGCAATGCGAGAACGCTGGTGGACGCTGAAGCGGCGATGATGAGCGTCATGAGTGTCCTTCCTTCCGATCGGCAGCCGTTCTTTCGGCGATCTTGCGGGCCAGGCGTTCCAATTGCTTGCGGTTGAGCACCGAGTTGTCCACCATGCCGAGGACCAATTGCTCGGCGGACCCGCCGCAGAAGCGGTCGATGATGGCCTTCACCGCTCGGACAGCCACGTTCTGGCGAGCGTCCGAAGCCTTGTAGATGAATGTCCGGCCTTCGGTCTCGTGCGTGAGGAAGCCTTTTTCTTCGAGGCGGCGGAGGACGGTACGGATGGTCGAGTCCTTCATGGGTCGCGATGTGGCCAGCCCTTCGCGGCAAGCTTCGGAGGACGATGGACCATGCGTCCAGATGTAATCCATCACCAACTGCTCGACTTCACCCATGTTCTTTAGACGTACATTGCTTGTGTTAGTCATTGTAGCGTTACAAGATGTAACATACAGGTCGAGGGCTGTCAAGAAATACAAATCTGCAGCAAGGCGACCTCAGACCTCAGACCTCGGACCTCCGACCGCAACCGCTGAGCAGGCTGAAGTCCGAGGTCCGCGGTCCGGCCAGCCGCACTCCCGCTTGCTAATCGCCGCCTTCGCGCATACTCTCAGAGTAGGGTCTTGTTTGCGGTGACAAGGGAGAACATCTGACACACGACGAAGCTAAGTCTTCTTACGTTGTAATTCGCCACAACGTCCGTACCTACGAATCTGCCGGAGTGGTTGAGGTCGTCAAGGGACGACAGAACGCCGAGTCTGCTTTGAAGAACTTTGAGAGCGGCCAGAGTTCAGCGGACCGGCATGAGGGCTGGCGCTACTTCCTCGAAAAGACCACACTGAAGGCGGGAACCGACCCCGCGGAGGCAACCGTACTTCGTCAGACGGAACTGGAAACTCGGGAGTCCAAGGCCACGCAGGATGGCGGCGGTTCCACCAGCGGAAGCGGATTCTCAAGGTGACACGGGTGCGTTGGTACGCCTTGCCGCAAATTTCCTTGCTAACCTGTGGCCCGCCAGAGTAGCATCCCTGTGTACGTTAGACCGAATCGGTCGTAAGCAGTTCTCGCCTAATCAGCCAGCACCTGCCTGTAGTACCTCCGAATCTCTCCAGCGTAAATTGATTGAAAGGAACACGAGTTATCAACATGGCAGAACAAGGAACAGTAAAGTGGTTCAATGACGCCAAGGGCTATGGCTTTATCAGCCGCCAGAATGGCGAAGATGTTTTTGTGCACTTCTCAGCGATCCAGGCGGGCGGCTTCAAGAGCCTGCAGGAGGGCCAGACAGTGCAATTCGACGTGACCAAAGGCCCCAAGGGCTGGCAGGCTGAGAACGTTCAGCCGCTCTAACCAAATCCCGCGATGCGAAAGGCGATCTCCCCGCGAGATCGCCTTTTCTATTTCTGAAGTGTTCGAGAATCTACCTGTCCGGCATCCTCACTTGGGGTGCTCTGCCACGGAAAACTCTGCCGTCCCAATCTTGACGATCGTTCCGCGAGGCTGGGGTTTCGTCTCCTTCTCCTTCGCGTCTTTGCCTTCGTCAGGTTTGGTCTTTACTTCCAGCGCAGGCACGGGTTTCTCGGTCCAGATGCCGTAGACCCGGCCGCCATACGCCGCAAGCCCGCTGTAGTCACCGAAAAAGACGCCGCCAGCCTCGAACGGTTCGTCAGTCCAGGCGTAGTTAGTGAAGCTGTGCCCGCCATCGGTGGAACGTGCCAGCACCACGATTTGTTTGCGGTTCGCCGGATCGCCTCGGCGGTCGTAGAACACCACATCGATAGAGCCGTCAGTTGGGTCCACGGCCAGCCACTGAAAGAATTGCTCCGCTCCGTTGTGAACGGGGTCGTTGTTCGCGCGGACTGGCTCCTCCCAATGTTTTCCGCCGTCGTCCGATGTCGCCAGGAAAACATCGAGATCGCCATTGCGGTAATCGCTCCAGGTCACATACAGGCGCTTGGTCTTCGGATCGATGGCAATCTGCGGAAATCCGTTGGCGCGTTCCAAGGTTTGTATCGCGAACATGATGGGTGCGGTATGAATGATGGGGCGTGCATGAGAGAAAGTCTTTCCGCCGTCGCTGGACGTGGTGAGCATGATCTCGTCATCCTGGCTCCAGATGGCGTAGAGTTTGCCATCCGGGCCGACCACGCCGGCGAACCCCTCAGCTGCGCCGTTGTCATCGCGCGGCAAGCCGGGATGCGCATCGATCTCGACCGGTGGCGACCATGTCTTTCCGTCGTCGGTAGAGCGCGAAAGTACCATCTGCGAGTCGGTCAGTCTCCACCGTGTCCACCCGACGTAGAGGTTGCCCGCGTAGCCGCTCCTGCTATTGTCGGCGACAATCCACGGTTTGTCTTCGAATGGAATTCCCGGCGAACTGGTTTGCTCGGCAACGGGAATGTGCTCGGCCTCCCACGTCTTTCCGCCATCGAGCGAGCGGCGCACAAAAATCCCGTTGCGGGTCGCGCCATGCGCCCAGTAGTTGAAAGTTCCAAGTTTGTCGAAGGCGATGTAACAGACGAAGGCGTGGCCCAGGTTATCGAACGCCACCGAGACATCGCCCGAGACCTTATAGTTTTTCGGATCCACGTTCTCGGCCAGTTGCCAGGTGCGACCCGCGTCCTGTGAGTAGGCCGCGTGCACGTTGTCCTGAAATGCTCCGACGACTTGCTGCGGATTAGCTGGATTCACCGCGATCGCAGGCTCCGTGAAAAATCCAGGGGCTGGCGTCAGGGTGAAAAGCTGAGTCTGCGGAGCCTTGGGCAGATCCTGGCCCTGCAGGAGCAACGGAGTGCTGAAGAAAAACGTGAAAATTGCCGGCGCTGCGAATCGGTAGAAATGTCGCGGGAAGAACATCCGGAGTCCTCATTAATTTTTGTTAAGCGAGTCTACGACATCAAGAAAGATCCTCGGCGCATAAGGCGGCCCCTCCCGCAATTCCTGCGTCGGCCCCGTAGTGGGCCATCAACAGAGGGATTTCGGAAGCCCGAGGATTCACGCACCAGCCCGGAAGGCGCCCCTTGATTTCATCGAAGAAAGGCTGGAGCATCGCCGCCACGCCCCCGCCCATCACCAGCACATCGGGGTCGAGCAGATCGACGATATTGCCGAGCCATGGCGTTAAGATCTCGACGGTCTCTTGGAGAACTTCCCGTGCTAACGGATCGCCGGCAGCATAAGCCTTTCCCACCAACTCACTGGTTACGGCAGAGACATCTCCCTTGGCGAGCTCGAGAATCAACGAGCGAGAAGACTCCGAACTCAGTCTGGTTCGAGCACGTGCGCCAATGGCCGGTCCTGCGGCCAGTATTTCAATGCATCCACGTTTCCCGCAGTTGCATACTGGCCCGCGATAGTCGATGCTCACGTGGCCACCTTCGCCCGCGGAGCCTGTGCTGCCGTGGTAGATGCGGCCGTCGAACACGATGCCGCTTCCAATCCCAGTTCCAATCGTGGCATAGAAAACGTAGCGGAATCCTCGCGCCGCGCCCCAGCGCGTCTCCGCGAGCGCGGCGGCGTTGGCATCGTTGTCCACTCTGACGGGGACGTGGTACATCGACCGGATTTTCTCAGCCAGCGGAAAATCCCGCCAGCAGGGAAGATTCGGGGGATTGAGAACTACTCCCGACTTCGGGTCTAGCGGGCCGGGAGCGCAGATGCCTATGCTGTGAATACCGCCTGGCAGGGAGGATGTGAGGGAATCGATCGCGTCAGCGACTGCCTGCAGACCAGCCTCAGCCGTGCCGTTGGCGACCATGGGCTTGCGGCCCTGGGCCAGTATCTTGCCGTTGTGGTCCACGAGCCCCACCGCGACTTTTGTTCCGCCAACATCAACGCCGAGAACTGGCGCCCCATTCTTTGATTCAGTCATGATGGCCTGTCGCCGTCATCTGAGACAGGCTCGAAAACTGCACCTTGATGGTCTTGATCTCGTACGGCTTGGTGTGCACGGTCACCGCGCCGTTGTGCACGGATAAGGCGCCAACCGGTCTTTCCATCAAGTCGGTTTCTGCCGCCGCTGACGCTCCTGGAGGAAGTTGAATCGTAACCTCACCCTCCTTGCCGGCCCACTCGTAGAAGCGCAGGATCGGCGCGTTCTCATCTTCGGCTCTCTTCAGCGCCGTCACGATGACGTTGTCGGGCTGAGCCTGCACGAAGGAATGCTCGGGTGCCAGCGTCCCCTGATGCTTGCCGAACGGCAGGGAGATTAACTTGTAATTCAACTCATAGCCGCGGCGGATGGTGAGCGCATCCTTCCAGCCGCCGCCGTGGGGATAAAGCGAATAGGTAAACTCATGATGGCCCTCATCGGCATGAGGATCGGGCCACTCCGGTGAACGCAGCAACGACAGGCGCAGCACGTTTCCTTTCGCATCGTATCCATATTTGCAATCGTTGAGCAGGCTAAACCCGTGCTTCGCGTCCGAGATGTCGGCCCAGCGCTGCGCCGGAACTTCAAACTGCGCCAGCTCCGCCGGGCTGTTTCGAGTGGTGGGACGTTCGACCGAACCGAATGGAATCTCGAATGTCGCCTTATCATTGTGCGCGCTGAGCGGGAAGGCCACTTTCAGGAGAATGTGTTTCTCATGCCACTCCGCCGTCATCTTGACATCGACGCGAGCCACGCCCGCGTACACGATAACGTCGCGCACGAAAGTTGAGTTCTGAAAATGATTCTTGATTTGAATGACCGCCCGTAGCGGCCCGCTCTCCGTGAGCTTCACTTCATCGGCCTTGTCCAGATCCCAGTGCTGTTTCTCGAAGTCCGCGTCAATATTCCATGCGTCCCACTGTTTGGGCTTGTCGACGAAGGTTTGCAACAGATTGCCGCAGGTTGAAGTCTTCGGTCCGCCCGAGTCGGTTTCCGCGGGCGCGAGCGCCTCTGTGCCGCTGCGCTTGTCAAACAGACTGGTCATGCAGCCGGTGTGCGGGTCGATCTTCACACGAATGAACTCGTTCTCCAACATCTCGGCGGACGCCTTCAACGTTGAATGCACCACAGGCGCAACGGTTGCAGCGCGCACGAAGTACGTTTGATATCCCAGCGACGGCGTGCTCGATAACAGTAAGAATCGGGCGCGGTGGGTTTCCGGATCGAGAAATTGCAGCTGCGTTTCGGCGACCTTGCCAGCCGAATCCACAACCTCGATCTGCTGCGCCGGGGCGGGCAGTTGCGTCTCAACCTCGGCCACTTCGGTTCGCGGCCACGAGAGGGAATTGAAGATGATTACCGGAACTCCCTCGCCCTGCGTGTTGACGTGCGCGGCAATCTCGCGCAGCGATCCCATGGTCACATCGTTCGCGGCTCGATCTACATTCTCCAGATTGCGCTTGGCGTCCAGGTAGTTCACCGCAATCCCTGAGCCCGGCATGATGTCGTGGAAGTGATCGAACAGCAGATTCTTCCAGGTCAACTCCATGCCAGCGCTCGGGTAGGGCCGCCCGTAGAGCGACGCCAGGGAAGCGAATTTCTCGGCGTTGAGGACCGTTTCCTCGGCGCGGCGGATTCTGCGTTTTGTCTCGGCCTGCGTCGTGAAGACTCCGCGGTGGTAGGCGAAGTAGAGTTCACCATCCCACGTCGGAACCTGCATGCTGGGAAGCTTCTTTTCCAGATCGCTGAAGAAGTCGCGCGCGAAACTGAACTCAAGCTTGGGATACACCGCATCCGGCGTCCGCAGTTGGTCTGCGTGGTCGAGCATGACGCGGGTCGGCCCGCCGCCGTGGTCGCCCACGCCGTACAGGTGCATCATCTCAGGTTTCTCGGGAATGGTTTTGCCGTAAATCGACGGCATCCAGATCGAGAGGTCGGTCGCCAGCGGCTCGGCATCGATGCCGCCAGCGTAGTCATGCGGGAAATACGTGAGCAGACGGCTGCCGTCGGGTGCCTGCCACCAGAACAGCTTGTAGGGGAACACCGTGAATTCGTGCGCCCACAGCAGCTTCTGGGTGACGAAATAATCCATGCCGGACTTCTTGTAAATCTGGGGTAGCTGGTAGTTATAGCCGAACGAATCCGGATTCCATCCGATCTTCACGTCCACACCAAAGTTCTTTTGAAAGTAGCGCTTGCCCACCAGTATCTGGCGCACCAGCGACTCGCCGTCCGGCATATTCAGATCGGGCTCGACCCACATGCCGCCGATAATCTCCCACCGGCCCTCTTTCACACGCTGCTCGATCTGCTGAAAGAGGTCAGGATATTTTTCCTGCATCCACTCGTAAGTGCGGGCGGATGACATCGTGAACTTGAAGTCCGGATACTCGCGCATCAAATCCAGCACGCTCTGGAAGGTGTTGCGCACGACTTCAACAGTCTCGGTCCATGGCCATAGCCAGGCCATATCAATGTGCGAATTGCCGACAATCCGAATGTTGAATTGCTGGAGCCACGGCTTGAGTACCTCCAGCCTGGCATGTGCTTGTTTGAGCGAAGCATCGAAGGCAGCCTGATCGCCTTTTTCGAGCGGCGAGAAGTCAATCGCTTTGATCGCCGCATCGAGTTGGTGTTGGCGCTCCGTCTTACCTTCTTCATAGGCTGCGATGATGGGGCGTGCGGCGAGCAGTTCCGTCCTAAGAAACGTAGGATTCGGTCGCGTGTGCGATGGCTCGATCGTAAGCTCGCTGTGAAAGAATTCCGACTGCACGTCGTCTCCCGCGACCACTCTGGCGGCAAGCAGAAACTTCTGCCCTGGCTGCGCGCTCTCGGCCAGAAGCACAGGCAGAATGTCATCGTCGCTGCCACGATAGAGAATCGCTCC
>Ga0210384_10001820_pt1 | contig 27458 bp, 27 predicted proteins | sample IncBWH2MmetaG_FD_160574 | JGI IMG/M metagenome (GOLD analysis project Ga0210384, IMG submission 160574) | Forest soil microbial communities from Barre Woods Harvard Forest LTER site, Petersham, Massachusetts, United States - Inc-BW-H-2-M | ecosystem: Environmental > Terrestrial > Soil >...
CTTGCCATAAGCGCGCCCAATTTCATGCAGCGTCTCTCCCGCCTTCCATCGACTCCAAATCTCACGCTTATCGATCCCAGAAAGCCCAAGCCTCCCTCGCCCCATACAGCACCACCTTCCCAACGCAGATTTACATCAGATGGTGTTGCATCGACCTGTCGAATGCACCCGACAAATCGGGAGCTATTGCGTCCGTTGCTAATTTCCCGAAGGCCTCCCCACATGGTCAATGACAAGAACCTCTACTGGGCCTTCTTGTGATTCAAGTTTCAGTCCGAGTTGCTCCTGGACGACATTGAAGATGGAATCTCCGTTCTCTTTCGGCCCCCATTTCAGAGTGAAATCATAGTCGCCAACCAGCCCAGTTTTATCCAGAACGGGACGACCAAGCTGCTCTGTCAATAATCCAACCAAAGATGGACGCTCCTGCGATGCGATGGGAAGTCCCTGTCCTGCTAGTTCTCCCGCCCCGCCTGCATAAGTGCCCATGCGGAACATGCCGGCACCGCTACCCCCGTCAGGTCCTTTGAATCCGTTAGGGTAAGTGTCGCCGGGATTGGCTCGTTGAAGTCTGGAACCGTCCTTTGTAATGACCAGCGAATATACGCCAAGCTCTTTAGTTTCGCGGTGGAACGTGAGCTTGAAGCGGTCTGTCAAAAGTCCCTGCAACATACGACGTCTTTCGATGTTACGTTGAGCCTCGCTGAGCTTGCTCAGTTCATCGGCTACAGAGCTGTCCATTTTTGCTTCAATATCGTAATTTTCAGAAGCGAACCAACTCGGCGCTCCGGAAATCTGTTCTTCCTGGACATCATAGGCGGTTCTGATAAGCATCTGCAGCGTGACGCTTGTAGCGCTGAAACCATCTGGCGTGAACATCATCCTGAACACGCCATGGTCAGATGTGTTTGGCTTAATTGAAGCAACTTGAAACACCGGCGGAATGGCGGTTAGGTTTTGGCCCTGCGACTGAGCGCGGGTTTGCGTGGGGTGCAACAGGCCAAACCCGAGGGGAACTGCGATGACCGCCAATCCCGCAACGCTGAGCAATAGTTTTCTACTGAAATCAAGATTGCGTGCCATGGTTTCGCTCATAATCTGTACAATCCTTTTCTTGAGGTCAGCACCGGTGACTCCAGACACGCAAGTCATCGGAGACCCCACACAGAATTCGCAAATCTTCAAAATACTTTCTGCGTATACCTTTCGGTCGCTACCCGAATCCAACACTGATTCGTCACAAGCACGTTCGCGCTCCTCTAGCAGCCGTCCTCCTATCCACCATACCAACGGGTAAAACCAGAAGATAGCTTCTACCAGCATGTGGACTGCAGCCGCCAGATTGTCGCGCCGACGCACGTGCAGAAGTTCGTGAGCAAGAATGGCCTCCAGATGCGAATCTTCAAGCTGCTTAGATATGCCGTTTGGCCACACTAAGACAGGCCGAACTATGCCGAAAATCCCCGGCTCAAGCGAAGTAGGCGACAGACGCAGTTCGATTGGCTTCTCTATTCCTTTAGTTCGCTCGACCCTGCGAAGCGTTTCCACTTCGCGGCCCTCACGCAATGCCATTGAGTCCCGAGCGACAGCGGAAATTCTGCGCCAACGCACATACCATAGGCAGATAACCACCAGGAATCCGCACAGCCACACGGCCGCTAGGACCAAGGGGAGCAAGTGCATCGGGTTCGTAGAAACGCTCATTTGAGCGAGTGAATACATCGGCATCGTCGACTGCGTGAAAGGTTGGCCGACATTCGTCATGGCTAGGTACACTGCAGTTTTTGTCGCTGGCGAACCTTGTGACCAAGCCAGGTGGGTCCCGAGGCCTACTAGAAGGGAAAAGGGAAAGAGGAATTTTAGGGACGCCGAGAGCCAAAGCCAGTAGCGGGTTCGTGCGTGATTTTTCCGCAATACAAAAGTCAACAACCCCGCTACAACTGCAAATAGGGTGGACTGCCATAAATGATTTCCGAATGTTGGCGCAAGCGATGTCCACAGCGCAGACAAATAGTTCAAAATCATTGCGATTTGTCCTTTCTCTCAAGCTTCTGGAGAATCTTTTCCGCTTCCTTCACATCCGCTAATGTGAGCTTCCCGGATTCAATTAAACGGGCCATCACAGGCTGAGTGCGACCACCGAACATGGCCAGTAAATCGTCGACTAGTCTCCTTTGAGCAGCATCACGGGATACCGCGGCCTCAAAAATGTGGAAATTACCAACTTTCTTGATGCGCCGCACGGCTTTCTTCACTTCCAGCCGATAAACGGTCGTCTGAATCGTCGTATAAGCTGGCCTGCCCTTTTCAGGAAACGTCTCCTGAATTTCCCGAATGGAAGCCTTGCCCTGAGTCCACAGCGCATCCATGATTTGCAGTTCGAGTTTTGTCAATTTTGGTTCGGCCATTTTCATCCCCTACTACGAGTATATGACACACTACTACAGCTGTATGCGTTGTCAAGTAAATTCTGCGATTTGGTTGAAATTTGGAAGCCGGACTCAGGGTAGGTCCTGATTAACGCCGAAACCGGACAACTGGCGTATAGTACGGCCGCGTGCTGCTCCTGTAATATCTCTCCGAGGACTATGTGTCCACCATTGACGTACTCATCCTGATTCCGCTGATACCATTAGGGCCAGTTCTCATCACGTGGTGGCTTCCTTGGGAACGCTGGCTGTTCGAGGAAGTGCCTGAGAAAATTTTAGGTCTGTATCTTTTATACGCAGCCTTTGCAGCATGGCACTTCAAGTGGGCTTCTTGGATTGTGTTTCTTATCGGAGCGTTCGGAGTCGGATGCTGCGTGGCTGCTCTGGTCAAGAAATACGCTAATTGACTACGCCGGGTCTTAAGTCCTGAGACGCAACACTCAGCTCGAACTCACCTTGCATTGAAAACAAAAGCTAAAATCGCTCGCTGGGTTAGATTCAGCCGGAACGCTACCCTGGCTAGGTTTTGACCGAGTACAGCCAAACAGAGCGGTTCTCCAGGAGAAGTATCGTCGGATCAACTGATTAGATAGTGTTGCATCGACCGGTTGAGCTGGCAGGGTGAATCGGGAGCTACTAGGACTCGGACCCGCAGTAATCCCTCCAAGGCGCTGCGACTCTAACACTGTCAATCGACGGTGCCACTAAGGTGAACCCTCGATTGCGTTTGTGCCGCGCCAAAGAGCGAAGATTGGTACAGGTGCTCCCAACGGTGGCTGTCACCAGGAGGTGGCGATGCCTAACTGGGTTTTGCATTGCGTGAACTGCCGCAAAGAATTTGTCCATTCAAAAATTGAAGATGACGGCCTGCTAAGCATCTATCCGGAATCAAAACCGAACTTCTCACCCGGCGGAGATGAGTTGAAATGTCCACACTGCGGGCGTAAAGCCTTCTACCAACGCTACCAACTGACGTATCGCGCCCAGGTCTTGACTATTTCCTAGCTTGGCACTTCGGCAGATGCAGCCGGTACGACGGGTTCGGCAGGTATTAGGATTTTGTCTTGGGTATTGTGGCAGAAAATCAAATAGTCACACCGGTCCGATGCGAGCAATTGTTTTATTCGTTCGTGTGCGGCATCTAAACTGGCTGCCGATTCTATCCAAAACGGCTCACCGTTCTTAAACACCCGGAAGATGTCGAATGGTTTGAACACAAAGTGATGCTAACTTTGCCCGGGGGTCCAAAACTGCCCAAAATGGAACACCTGTCTCTATGTAGGGAGCATTACGGCTCCATCCCGTCCCTGCTCCTTACCCTGGGATGGGCCTGCGCCAAATCATTCTTTCCGTCTTCCAATTCTGTGAGTTGAGCCGGAAAAGGTCGGCCGCTCGAATCTCTGCCGGATGATCCACCAGACATTCGATTCCCAGTTCTTCCATGAGGTTCACAAACCACTGCATCGATCGAGTGGCTTCGATCCACACACGCACGGGTCGTGCAAGGTGGTCATAAACTCTCGCACCATGTTGCCTTCGTGCTTCAGAGTCACCTTCACGACCTCGCGTCTGCTGGCGAGCGTGCAAATCACAACCTATAATTCGCATCTCGGCCTCCTTCGGTCCGAGATCTGTAGGGTGAACACCGAACAGTCTACTCGGGCCCTCGTGAGGCCGGCATCGTTAAGACATCAATCAGGAGTTAGGGCTTGCCACCAACTATCCCAGAACCCCGCCTCTGAATGGGGATGTACACACTTCCAACATTTTCTGTCGCACAGCCAACAATCGGTTTTGAAACCGGTTTCCCGTTCTTTGTGTGAAACCTTCGCGGAATTGTGGACTCGTATGAGCATACGGGAAGAGCGCAAAGCAGAGCTCACCGAAAACTCAAAGCATAGGAGAGATTCGAATGGTTCGCACGATCAAGGTAGGTTTGGCATTCGCAGCACTGGTAGGCGCATTTTTGCTCCAGCCATCATTGCAAGCGCAAGACGGCATGAAACGAGACGAAATGAAGCATGACAAGATGGAGGACGACAAGATGGCCCACGATGGCATGGCGAAAACGTTGTTCACCGGGAAGTTCCACGGGAAGGTGCATTCTACTTCGGGACGCGCGACGGTTTATCAACAGGCAGATGGTTCACTGGTATTGCGGCTTACCGATTTTAAGACTTCAAACGGGCCGGATGTACACGTACTTCTGGTAGCGGAGAAGGACCCCGGAGATGATGCAAATTTTCTGAAGAACAACACAGAGAAACTGGAACTCGGAAAACTGAAAGGCAACGAGGGTGATCAGAACTACGGCATTCCCGCAGGGACAGACTTGGCAAAATTCCGGACGGTTTCGATCTATTGCGAGCGGTTCAACGCTAATTTTGGCGCGGCGCCGCTGGAGAAGTTCTAAGGATCCGAAGGGAGAAAGAAAATCGGGCAGGTGGGTCTGCCCGATTTTTCATGAGAGAAGACGATGAATAGGAATACAAAAACATGGTTGTCAGGAAAAAAGTTGATTCTGAGCTTGATAGGTTTTCCGGTGTTGGTGTGTGCATGGTGGGGATTTCGGCCGGAGAAACTTTTTATCGATCAATCTGTGAACGAAGCGGCACCGTTTGCCTCGGCCTCAGAGTCACGACCAATTTTCACGGGAAGGCTGGTTGGGACAATTCATCCGACGAGCGGTCGGGCGACAATCTACAAAGCCGCTGACGGCAGTCGATACTTGCGGCTTACGGATTTCACGACCTCCAAGGGCCCCGACGTGCATGTGGTTTTGCTGAGAGCGGAAGACAAGCAGCTCGAACAAGAGCTTGTGAAAGGCGAGCTGGATCATGTGGAACTCGGCACCTTGAAGGAAAACCAAGGCGATCAGAATTATGATTTGCCAGCGGCGACGGACTTGAATCAGTATCAGGCAGTGGCGATCTATTGTGAGAGGTTTCACGCGCTGTTTGGACTGGCGAAGCTAGAAGAGTTTTAGCAGAGCGTGAAACAACTAAGAAATACTCACCCTCTTCCTCGCAACTTCCAATGCACCCACTCTTCCACCGCCAGCGACACCAACCGCTGAACCCGGTTTACGTTAACAACAATCATTTTAATGTGAGGATCGGCCAAAACCGTATCGCCCGCCCTATCAAGGCTCCGGCTGACCCACTCACCGGCACTACGGCGGTGTGCCACAGCAATATGTGGAAGGCTTGCAGATTTGCGCAGTGAAGCTCCAGCATCACCACCCCCGCGAGCCCGGCAAGCGTACCAGCCGCCAATCCGGCCGTTACGGAATCCACAGCAAAACCGCGCCGCAGCACGAACCATCCCACCAGCCCGGTCGGAATCGCATGAAGCAAACCGACCGCCAGGCACACTAACCCTGAATGTACGAAGCGCTCGGTATGGTAGTCGTGAAACAACACCGCAAAAACGCATATCAGCGCGAGACTGCCAACTCCCAACAACGTCCCTGGCGAAACTAGATGCTTGCTGCCAGGAATCATCTGGCTCACCCACGTCGCAGACGCAAACCATATAAATATTCCCAGCGCCGGGAAAATCAGCGCCCGTTCCAGGGTGCTCAGCTTCTCAACGCCGAAAAATCCCGCGTGCGCCGCACCCGCCAACGCAACAGCAGCGCACACGAATACCAATCCCCATGTCATCAATCCCGCCGGTGGCAACGGACGCACCGCACGCAAAGTGGACTCGATAGATTTGGCGACCTGAGCCAACAGCTTAGGATCCACACCCTCGGGACCTTGCGCCGCCTTGCTCAGGATTTCGTCAATCTTTCTATCTTTCACGCACGACCTCCCATACTTCCTTTCTCCCGTTTCATTGCACTCAGACGTTCCCTGATTTTCTCGTAAGCCCGGTGTGCTTTCTGCTTTACGGAACCCACACTCGAAGAGGTCGCGCGCGCCACCTCTTCCAGCGACATTCCCGCAATCTTCATCATTTCGATGACTTCGCGCTGGCTTTCTGGCAATGGCGCGAGGAGTGCCTGCAGATCCGGCGCATCTGTGGACGTCTCCGGGAACGCCGCTAGCTCTGGCGTTTCTTCCAGCCGCTGCTCCCGCGCCGCAGTCCTTCTGCTCTTCCTGTAATGGTCCACTCGGATGTGTCGCGCAATCGCGTATAGCCAGGGCAGTACGGGTTCCCCGAAGCGATACGTATGCCGGACTTTGTGGATGCGCAGCCAGGTCTCCTGCAACAAATCATCCGCGTCGATGCGGCTGGTGAACTGCACCAGGAAAAACCTGTGGAGTTGCGGGCTCAGTCGGTCGATCAGCGTAGTGGCCGCCGAGAAATCGCCTTGCTGATAGCGGACCATCAGCTTTTCCAGCTCGCTGTTAACGTGCATTCGGTGAAGAGGCCTCGCGCGGTCCCCACCAGTATCGGCGTAGCCCCGCGCCCCGTCTACCAGCATTCAGAGACCACCAGGCAACACACCCTCGCAGGCGCTCCGTGCTTACCCGTTTATATTTGTTCGATGGACAACCCCAGAAAGTTACGCTACCGAGTAATGAAATTTTGATGGAGAACTATAAACGGCACGCTTCCAGTGCCGTAACTTTCCCCGGCTCGCCAGCGAATAGTCATCCGATTGCGCCGCTCCCTCTCTTGCCCGTTCATCAGTAGCGACCGGGGCGCACATACAGAAGCTGTTGCACAAACTCTAAGGAGGACACCTATGATTTCACGCAAGTCGCAGGTCTTGTGTCTGCTCGCACTCATACTCTCGCTGTTCGGCGCGGCGACATCCGTCTTCGCCGATGACCATACGTTGGTGGTCACTTCGACGAATGCCACCAAGAACCAGCTCCTCGTTTACAGTGCCGCAGGCAAGTTGCTCCAGACGCTCTCCACTCACGGGCAGGGCGGCGCTAGCGGAAATGCCGGTGGCATCGAGGCGAAAGGAAAGCTCCTCGCCGTCGTCAATTTCGGTTCGCAGACCGTGGCCATCTTTGAAGTTTCCAACGATGGATTCCAGTTCGAGCAGCTTGTCTCCACTGCCTCCAGCCCGGTGAGCGTCGCCTTCGGTGAAGACCATCTTTACATCCTCGGAACCACCACCGTGGAATCCCACAACATGCATGAAAGTTACGTGAGTTCCAGCGCCGATGGCGTAGCGACACTCCTCAAAGCGGATGGCTCTGCTGCGCAAGTAGGTGTTCTTCCGGGCCAGCTCATCATCACCGAAAAGAGCGACGTGATTGAGACCGTAAATCTTCTCTCGGGCGGCGCGGTCAACGGCATTCCTACTTTGGTGATGAATATTCCGTCGAACGTCAACGCTCCGTTCGGTCTGATCACCCGTGGCAACGACGCCTACGTCACCATCGCGCATGCCAATGAAATCAGCCTCGTCCGCAACGACAAAGTTCTTACCGTCACCGGTTCCGGTACGCAGAGCGCTCCGTGTTGGCTGGCTCTCGACGGGCCGTTTCTCTTCTCCAGCAATTCGCCCAGCATGAGCATCTCCCGCTACGCCGTCTACGGCCAAAAGATCGTCCAAGATGCTGCGGTCGTGGCTTCGACGAGCGGTGCCACTACAGACATCGCCTCTAGCGATGGGCTGGTTGCCGTAATCGACGGTAACGCTTCGCTATCCCATCTCTCGATCTTCACCGCGGACCAGGATGGCAACCTTATTCTGCGCGTTGCCAACGCCATCAGTGCCCCAGCCAACGGCGTTGCGATAGTTCGCGGCGAACACTGAATCGGTCAGGCAGGTGACAATGCATTTAGTAGTGGCGGTAGGAGATGGGGCATATGCTTTGGGTTCGGCTGGAAGTCGATGAATAGAGACTCCGCATGAGAGAGCTCACCTCAGATCTGTTCATCTCGCTCGATGGTTTTGCCTCTGGCGTGGACCAGGCCCCATACTTCGGTTGCGACGGCCACGAAATCGGGAGCTGGGTGCGCGACCATCTTGGCCAACCTCAGCTCATAATCATGGGGCGCGTTACCTACGTGGCGCTGGCCCAGTTCTCGGCATCCGTGACAGACGAACTCAGCGTCAGAATGAGCGCCCTCCCCAAGTTGGTATTTTCAAGAACGCTTAAGGAGCCGCTTGCCTGGAAGAACACCCGACTGCTGAACGGTGCCGTCGGGGACGAGATTAGGGTACTCAAACAGCAGCGTGGAGATCCACTCCGATCGATCGGTAGCATCAGCCTAGTGAAGAGCATGATGCGGCTAGGACTCGTCGACCGCCTCCGGCTCATGATCTTTCCGTTATCCTTGGCGGAGCTGGTAGGGAGCCCATCTATGCTGGCCATCCACAAACGGGCCTCGAACTTATCGATACGACAGTTTTGGACTCGCGGCTCATCAATCTCGAATACCGTCCTGTGCCCAGGACAGCCAGTTAGCGCATACGTTGGACGACTGGCCACCGAGTCCTGATAGTTCTATAAAAGGAAAAGTCTAGAAGAAACACGCTGCCATCGGCTGGATTTCTTTTTGCTTCGCAGCCCATTGAATGGAGCAGGCTGTGGTTCAGACGCAACTCGCCGCAAAGCTGCTTCCGGGTTGATTCGGCCGGCAGGCTCCGCGGTTGTGGACTTGAACACGATCTCCTGATGGCCCTCGCTATCGAGCACTTCCGGCCCCAGCATCGTCTTCTGCACTTCGGCGCGATCCTTCTCTGGCTCGTCCTTCCCGATCACGCGCAGCGCCCGCGCATCCACGTGGATTTCCACTGCGGGATGCGCGCCCGTGTCCGCCGTACCGCTGTGAATCGGTGCGCGCACTTCGTGCTCGTGCCCCAGCCCCGAGAATACGCCCGTCTTTCCCACGTGGATCACTAACGTGGACTTTTGCGTGTCGATATTGTGTTGTTGCGCGCTCACGCCCAGCACGCAGCTTGAGCGGCGGCTTCTGCCCGACCGGTATTTGCTTTCTGTTTAATCCGAACATTCCATTCACCTCCTTGGGAGATTCGACCGGGTAAAAGTTTCGCCTTGCGTCAAAACCAAGCCACCAGGATCTTGATGTCCGCATTGACTGCATCGATAGCCAGCACCACCAATTTTTACCGTAACGGATTTACACTTCTCACACGGTGGATTTGGTGGTGGTTCCTGTGGCGTAGACGAAGTAACGCCAAGCAGTTTCATTTCCTGTTGCATCGCGGCGCGCTTGCCGCGCAAATCGTCACGCGGCGAGGTTTCGCGTGGCTCGGACGGGAAAGTGAAAATTCCTTTTGCCAGACCCGCCATCCAATCTAGCCAACCGTAGGCCCCTCCGCCCGCGCCACACAGCACCAACGCACCTGCAGCCGCGTTTGCAAGATCGTCATGCAACCCGCTGCGATGATCGACGATATCTTTCCCACCGCTGCGCGTCCGTCGTTCCAACCCACCTAGTTGCGTAATCAATCTCTTGCTATCGAGCAATTCGATTTGCCCGGAGTTCACGGCTGGGAGCAGCGACAAATAAATGTCCGACTTAACCTTCTCCGATTGCGTGTAACTGACGCCATTCTTCTGGAATTGCTCGACAACCCACTCCGCCGCGTAGCGATCTCCAACCACGGTGTAGCAGCGGTAACGTTTTAGCGTGTCGCAAAAATCCTTCACTACGCCCTCGGGAGAGAAGGGCGGAATGACTTCACGCAACAGATCCAGCACGGCAACATCTTTTTCGGCGTGTGCGATGCCCAATGTCATGCTGTCCGAAGAGCCGCCACTTGGATCACAGAACGCATAGAACGTTCGCTCGGTTCGCGGCGCAAGTTCATACCGTTCCGGTACGACACACGCCGCGACTGCTTCTACTGAAAGGAATCCCGCAACATCACTGCGAAACTGCGCGCCATATTCGGAGCTCGCTGCTACCGGGTCTTTCTCGTACGCACGGTCAATAGTCTTCTGTCTTAGGGTTGGGTTCATCGACTTGCTGTCGCCAACCCAGCACAGCTCGTCCGTGTCTTTGCCGTAATTCCTTTCGTACCCTTCCCACGCCTCGCCAACTTTTCCATACGGTGAAGTAGTAATAACCAACATCGCAGACGGAATGCTCGCCATGCCTTTTTCAATCGCGTTAATGATCTCCTTGTCCGGCGACGCGGCGCGCTCGTCTGTCGGCCAAAATGAAACTTCATCGCAAATCCCACCTATCATCGTGTAGCCGCGCACGCTGCGGTAATCGCACGTATGCACTTCGATCCTGATTCCGTTGTTCAGTTCCAGCGAATCTTTCGTTTTTGAAACGAGCATCTTTCTTAGCAGCGGAACGTCATGAAAGAAATTCGCGACGTAACCGAAGATCACGCCCGCTTGCGCACGGTCGCTGGCAATGATTGGCATCACGCCGATTTCGCCGCGCTGTAGTTCCGGATATTTTATGAAGACGCTGTTGTACGTAGGGATCAACGCAGCGATCCTGCTCCCACCGGCGCGTCTGCCCTTGATGTTGTAGATTCGCTTGAACGGCTTGGTTGGTGCCGCACTACGTCCGCTGTGACGTTGATAAATTGAAAGCTCAACGTCCGACATCGGCAAACCGTAACCGGCTTTCAAGAATACTTTCCACGTTGCCCATGAGTCACCGTGAAGCCAACGCTTCTTGAACCACGGGCCAAACAGCGCGTCGTCATTCATCGCATCAATGATTGTCGGCAACGTTTTCGGTTTGTGAATCATCGGACGCCTCCTTTCCCGCTGCTAATTCTTCGCCGCGTCGCTCAAGATATTTGTCGAGGTCTTCGACGGGCTTCATTAGTTTTTCCAATCCAAGTTGCGAAAGTAATTTCGCGAGACTGTCAACCAGACGCTGCCGCTGCTCTACGATTGGAAATAACTTTCGAGCGCGTTTGTTTATCAGCGAATCTTGTTGCATCAAAAAAGAATCGACGTGTTCGATGTAGAGCCGAGTCCGCGTTGCCATTTCCAATATCGTCCGCCGCTGCGTGCTTATATTTTCTTCGCCGCCAAGATCAGCGATCAGCGCTCGCTGCCACGTGCGAACCGCGCGCATGGCGGTGCGTCGGGCGTCGAGACCCGTCAGCCCGCGCACGTCAACGAATCGCTTCAGGGGTGCGAGGCCAGCCTTTACGTTCGACACTCGCCCCCCTCTCTTCGTAGAACGAATGCCAAGCGTGCTAGCGGCGGCGCACACGCTTGATCTGAACGAGATCGCTTAAGTACGCGCGCGAATCTACGCCGTAAACACGGTAGGGTAAGGCGTCCTGGCGCGGTCCTGTTGGGGTCTTGCGGTAAAGCGACGGTAAAACCACCCGTCGAATGTCGCTGCTCGCGGTTGATTATAAAGGAGTTACGGGCGCCACTCCGTTTATTTCGAATAAACGGAACGCCAAAATCGAGGCTTGGGGTGAGCGCGCGGGTATACCTGGACGGGCCACCTCGTAACGGTCGTAACGACCGTAGCGGTCGAAAACGATTGTCCCTACTTTCTAGGGGGAATATATCGGCACCTATGTTTTCCTCCTCTACGTCTAATGGAAACAACCGTTACGACCGTTACGCCGTTACGGAGACCATAGAATCAACGACCTAGCCGGTAACGGTTCCTCGTAACGGCTCAATCGCGACTGTTACGCTTGGCCGCCGATAAACGCGGCGAACTTCCTTCCCTTCTCGAATCAAAGTTTGAGTCCAGTGATTGTGCTTAAGGCATTTCACGACAGACAGAACGTCGGAATGCGTCCGCCTATCGAGTGGCTTCTCGATCGCGTGAAGCAAAATGTCGTCTACTGTTACTTCGTCCTGGCTTGAGTTCCACGGTTGGACATACCGCTTTGTGGAGTTCCCATCTTTGTCGGTCTCATAACATACGTGCTGTTTGGGATCTGCAAGCCATCTTTCAATTGCTGCGTCCCAATGTCCGCCTTGGTAACGCTTCCGCTGTTCTTCCGCAGCGAGTTCGTTTAACTCTTCCGTATCAAGCCACCATTTCTCGTCATTCTTAAATCGCATGACGGCTTCGGCCCATAGCTGATCGCGGTCATTACGCAATTTCTCAATGTCGATCTTTCCGCATTTCACCGGCCAGAAACGTCGGTTTCCAGTTTCATCGGAAAATGGCGTTGTATCGTTCGTACTGGCAGCGAAAACGTTTGTCCGTGGATGACTTTGCGGACGCTTATCATAAGGCGCGCGGAAAATATCGTCCCGGCAAGTCAGGAACGCCTTTACCTTGTCGATGGCGGAACGTCGAACACTCGAAAGTTCTGCAAGCTCGACGATCCAAGCGCGATGCAGCTTAAGAAGGGTGTCCTTGTTGTCAAAATCAGAGAAGTCATCAAGGAAAAATGCGGGACTCGCAAGCGCTGCGAGCGCCGAGGATTTCAGAATCCCCTGCTCGCCTTCAAGAGAGAGAACATAGTCCGCCTGGCAGCCCGGACGATACATGCGGGCCGCAGCGGAGATCATCCAACACCGACCGGTGACACTCGTGTATTTGTTGTTTGTAGCGCCAAGATAAGTTGAGAGCCAGGCATCGAGTCGATGAGTACCATCCCAGTTCAATCCGTTCAGATAATTGCGCACCGGATGGTATCGGTTTTTCGTATGCTACTGCGTTCGCCGCTTAAGCGGCTTGTCTGGAACTGTTGATGAATAATCCACGGCGCTGGAAGTATTCGGTAAGCTTAATATCGTCGTGATCGAGCCAAGCGGAGCCGCCGTAGTCTTCCCATGGAGCTGGTTTCAACTTTTCCACGAACAGGGTCAATTCGTTGTACGCAAGGACTCCTTCCCAGCACGGGGTGGTTTTCAACATCGTGATTGCGTTCGCTACGATCGGCTTAATCGTGCCATCGTCATTCGTGATTAATCCCGATGACGATTGCTCTATGCCGAGCCACTTGATTACCGTCCGAACGATTAGCTTTCCGTGTTCGCCGAGAAGTTCGATGAGTTTCGGACGCCCAAAACTTTCCTCGCCCTGCTTTAGCTGTTCGTAGGTGTTTCTTACCTCGGCTTTGGCTTCTCGGTTCTCCGGTTGAGCGATTCGCACCACGGCGGAAACGAATTCAACAGCTTCCTTTTCGTTCCATCCGGCACGTCCGAGCATCCCCGCAAGCGCAAATCGTGTTTCATGTCCGCGAGGCCAATAACGAATGAGAAGAGCAGCGGCGCCAGTTTTGCGAACCCATTTTGAGAGTTCCGCGTGGGTGGTTACCCCAAACTCGCCTTCACGCTCCCAATGCCGCCGCTCACCTGACTCGTGCATGGACGGAGGCACAACAGTTTGTCCGCCGGGACCACGCAGTTCGATGATCGTGGCCCTTTGCTTTTGTTTTTTCAGAATGGGATCTTCGAACTTCTCGCTGTCGAATTCCTCTGGCAGTTCAAAGAAGTAATGTGAGTTCCTGCTGGAAGCGCGACCCGAAATCCGGTCAGTCTTTGGGTGCTCAAACATGCGAGCAACGGCGAGCGCTTCGGGACAATCGAGGTCAACATCACAAATTGGACGGGGCTTAATTCCCAATAACAAGCCGAGACTGTTCCCATTGCTGAAGTGTGTTGGGAGGTCATCGATGGTGAGTCGCAGGTCAGGCCAGCCTGCCATAGGCGGCATCTTTGTGCCCGCCTTCACGGGCACTGGGTAGATGTTCATCGCCAACAAATCCCGGGCCATTTCGAGAGTGGACTTACTCATTGCGTTGTGCCGCCTTCGCTTTTCTGTACAATTCAACAGCACGAGTCAGAACATCAGCAGGGACGCCGGCTCGCAAAAAATAATCCAAAAGTCTTGTGGTCGATGACCCGTATAGAAACACATTCTTATAGCCCGGAGCCAACGCTCATACAAATCCCACAACAGCTTCACCGTGTTCGGCCCCTGATATTGCCCGAAGTTAGCATCGGTGGAACTAGCGTGCAACCACGAGGAAAAGAGCGGCAATCAAGTCAAAAATCCGTCGCCTTCTTATAGCCGAAGTCGGTGGAGTATCGCCACTCGCAGCGCTCAACGCAGTAATAAAGTTTCTCGATTACATCGCCACCCGGTAGGGTGATTGAGGTCGGAAACATCATCGGTTCGTTATGCTCGGGACAGGAGTGCATCTCACCATCCCGGCGGATGGGCACGACTTTGTTCTTCGGGTCCACGAGCGCAGGCTAGCATCGGCGGGATTGGGGTGCAACCCGATACCGGCGCTGCAAACTGTCCAATTCAGGACAGACAAGTCGGCCCGCATCGTATATCCATCTGAGCTGGCCCCCGCTATAAGGGCCTCTGGCCAATTGCTTGTATAAGTCTCAAAAACTGAGGACGGATATGAAGAAAACATTTATGTGGTGTTTGAGCAGTGTGCTTTTACTGGGGAGCGCAGCGTGGTTGCAAGCCCAACAGAGCGGCGATACTGAGAAGGCTGTAGCGGCACTAGAACAACAGTGGCTTCAGTCACAAAAGACAAATAATCCCGACCTAGTCGCCCCGTTGCTTGCCGACAAGTTCGTGGATACGGGGAGCGATGGAAAGGTCATGAACAAGGCCGAGGCGCTGGCAACAGCAAAGGCTACCAAGTATGACAGCGTGGACTACGACAGTCTGAAGGTAACCGTGTTTGGCGATGCGGCCATCGCGACGGGAACCTTTAAAGCAAAGGGCACTGATTCGTCGGGGAAGCCTATGGATATGAATGAGCGCTTTACCGATACGTGGGTGAAGATGGCGAACGGAAAGTGGCAGTGTGTTGCAAGTCATGGCTCGCTAATAAAAACGTAAGCAACCGCAAAACGTAGAATCGAAGTGGCCGCCTTCTTCTGGGGCGGCCATCTCTTTTGTAACGAGGTTCCAACGCGGGACTGGCACTGCTTACGGCAAATGCTGATAAGTCGCATAACCGCACAAATGGATTTTAGCCGCGCCAGCCGCCTCATCGTTATACCTTCATTAGCAGGTGCACGGCGACACCAAAACGCGCATCCGGCAGCTTGTCGACTCGAACAACTTCGGCTAAGTATTCGCAGGCCATCGAATCCTGCGCAAATGTAAACGGGAACGTAATGAACAAACGCATGCTCTTGTAATAGTCAGAACGATTGGTGTGAAAATAGATGCCTTGTCGAGACACATTCGCGCTGACCGGAAGCTCTTCGAAATGCTCATCGTTCGGGTCGGATGGTCGAACCCGCAGCATCCTAGCCATCTTGGCTCTTTGGTTGAGCCGTTTTTCCATGTGGGCTGTTTTCGACATGTGTTCGTATGATTCAGTTGACAGGTTGAAACGTCAACGGGATGCGGCTAATCCGCTAGTGACGGATTGGTGGACGCGCTAACCGCTTTCCGGGAGGAAGCTAGTCGGTCTGGCTTACAGTGCTGGATATTATTTTTGCCACTTCTCTCAATTCGCTGTCTCGTTCTTCGACCGATGTCCATTCGCCGAGAATGTGATTGCAATTCGGGCATATCAGAACATAAACAAGCTGCTCGTTATCGCGTGCCCCGAAGGCGTTTTCGGGACGAACCTTGCACTTAACGCAGATAAATATAATTGTTCCGCTGTCGGTTCGACTACCCTTTATGCCCTCAATCATCCGCCACCTCTGTTCGACCCGGAGAATAGCACGCCAAGAGCTCCTAGATGACGTTCTAGAAGAGATTTTCGTGGCGAATATAAGCAAATGAGGTTATCGGGCCGTCCACACTTAATTCGCCTGTCCTACCGCGTTCGGCGGATAAACCTCCCTGGCTGTTGCGCGACATTAGTGCTAAGCACTTCGTTTGCAATATGGTCTCCAGTTGCAGGTGTGCGGAGGCTACTTGGACGTCGCTACTTGCCGACAAAGCGGCTTGCGGTGACATTGGATTGTGTGAGTTTCTTGACGTCCAATTCTCCGGTTTTGTCCTTATCCAGACGCTCGAACTCTGCTTCCATGAACTTCATGTACTCTTCCTTGGAGATTTTGCCGTTCTTGTTCGGTTCCATGATCAAAAGCACTCTCTTAATGTCCTCCTGTCCGAGCGCCAGTTTGTCTTGGGTTTTCGGTACCGACGCCTTTTGGGCGGCCACCCCTCCCAGCATGCCTCCGGACGCAACGATCATTGTGACTACTGCGAAGCTCCTAAGCCCTTTCGATTGTGTCAGCATGATTGCCTCCTGGACTTTCAAAGAAGCCGCCAATATACACACTTGGGCGCGCTGATTGCTTACTCAAAATATTTATGAAACGAATTTGATTCTTAGAGGCTATTCAGGAAGGACAAATCTGTATCCCACTTTAGGGTCAGTGCGGATGTAATGAGGTCCCGAACGCCGTCGTTCAATTTTTCGACGTAGTTCGTTGATTGCTGTACGAAGAACCTCCACACGCTTGGCGTTAGGCCCCCAAATCACTTGAAGCAGATTCTGTTGGCTAACAGGCCTGCCACGAGCCAAAACAAGAACCCTAAGCACTTCAAATTGCTTTCGCGTCAGAATAACCCTTTTCCCATTCTTGGTGACGAGTCTTGCTTCAAGATCAATAGAAAGTTGCTTCGTATCGATTACTATGTCGTCGGATTTTCGACCAAAACGCCTGATTAGTAGGCGCACTCGCGCCAAGAGTTCCTGCATCCCAAACGGTTTGACCAGATAATCGTCCGCTCCCGCGTCGAACGCCAGAAGTTTGTCGCGTTCTGAATCGAGCGCACTTATGACGATTAGTGGTCCGTCGAAATAGAGTCGTATTAACCCGCAAAGTTCATGCCCATCCTCGCCCGGCATATTTATGTCGAGGAGAACCAGGTTCGGTGCCTGCGTGCGAAGTAGATCGACAGCAACGGTTCCGTTAGCCGTATCGAATGATACGTAACCTTCTTGACGTAGGACCGACCGCAACGTCTGACGAACTTGCGGGTCGCCATCGATGATTAGGATCGTTGCGGCTGGTGCCGTTGCCGACATTGAGGTCGTTTCAGAATTTCACAAGTATTGCCAAATCGAGCCGATTCTCGATTTTCTTCAAGTCTGGTGTAAAGCCAGGCACCACCGACCCCGGCGTCCCGCAGATATTTTCCACGAGGGGCGGGCTTGGACATGTCGGTGTGATTCCGCCCGGCCCCGAGAAATACGGCACGTTCGCTGCACGATGATCAAACTCCCAGCGGAACGTAATGTACTGACTGGGCATATAGTCGATAGTTGCCGAAGCGTCCCAAGCTTTGAACGGGTCGCCGGGATTCTCTGTGAAGTACGGGGTGCCAGAAGCCGCTGTCGCTCCGTTGATCGGCGGTATCAGCACTAGGTAACGCCCAGGGTTGTTGATCTTGCCACCACCGAGAGTCAGACCGAACTTATCGCGATCAAACCAGAAGCGGTTGTAGAACATGAAGCCAAGAAAATCTTGTTTTGGACCTTTAGCGCTGTTTGTGTAGCAGCTTACCCCGCCCCCGTGTTCGCACCCAATGTCGCCAGTCAGGGAGAACGCGGCCTTACTCAAGAAATTCTCGGGCTTGTCGTAGTACTTGATTTCAATGCTGTCATCGCTGTGATAACGCACTCGTCCCGAAACGCCTAGCGCTTCTTCACCCAATGCGTATTGATTACCCAGAACCGACAACCACCCATTTGGCCGCCACAAGATTTGCAGTCCAAAGCCGGGCCTTCCATTGAATCGTCCGTAAGACTGCCAGCCGTTCACGAACCACGGCTCGATCTTCAAGTGGGCGGTTGGAAAAATCTGTACCCGAACACCATTGAAAAACCACGGTGTGTTGGACGAAACATAGGAAGGCTGATAAGCCCAGTTGTCAAAATTGTAGTAGCTGAACAATCCGATGTAGGACATAAAAATACCCGCATCGATGTTGATGCCGTGCAGAGCGTTGATGTGGTATCCGCCGTAGGCCTCGGAGAGATACCGGTAGGCGTTGTCCAGATTCCATTGGCCACGTGCCGGGCTGGCATCGTTTCGCGGTGTGGTCTGCGAATATAGCCCGAACTGCGTCATTACCCTCGCCCGTACGTTGTCGTAGTGAAAATCGCCGCCAACTCCCAGTTGCGTTACGTGCACTTCGTTGGAGCGGAATACCTCGCTTGAGCCGCCAATCGTGTCGTCTTTTGGATGATTGAAATCGTAGACGTAATCGACGTCAGCACGAATCTCTGGCGTGAAGAACTTCGTATCCATCGGGATGTCTTTGGTGCGTGCGTTGCCGTTCAACCAGGTAAAATCCGCGAAAGAAAATGGCTCTTCTGGTGCGGGCTTGGCCGCGCCCGACTTTCCTTTTTCGGTTGCCTGATGCGGGCCAATCGAAGCCATCACTTGATTTTTCGAAATCGCATTCACAGAATCCGGTGTTACGGAAGGCGATGCTCCGCCCGTTGCTGGCGCAGCAGTGCTAGTTGCATCCGCTGATGCAGGCACACCACCTGCCGTGGAAGTCGGCTGTGAAACCCCTGGTGCCGCCGGTGCCACAGCGGCCTGCTTGCTCGCTTCAAGATCGGCGACACGCTTTTCCAGTTCCTCCAAGCGGTCCATAAGCATTCGCTCTCGCTCTGTCAGCGGAACTGGGCTACTGACTTTTGTCGCTCTCTTGGGCGTTTCGGTAGTTTCGTTTCCGTCTGCGAGTAATCGGCACGGAATTGCAATGAGACAAAGCAAAACAGAGGCAAGCGACCTTACAAATAGCCGTTTTTTGCCGGTGATCAGGTACATCACTCTCCTACTTTCCTGCGCAGTGAAGTTTTCCGTCCGAATGGCGGAGTGCAAGCAACTTAGTTCCGGGGATATAAGAAAGATGTGAGGTTGGCGTTATGATTTCCTCAGAAGCGGTTTATTGGTACGAAGCAGCTCAGAGAAGCCAACCCTTAAGGGCGTCTGTCCCAACTCCTTCCATGCGAAGGCCGGTCGATGTCAAGGCACAAATTGCCAGGGCACGTCTGGCCGAGGCGCGCGGGGTGGTGCAACTCAAGAACTGAAGGCCTCTGTCCTTCCACGACGATCACGAGCCGAGTCTTGTCAAATCAGCGTGCTCGGCGCTATTCGCGTCTCCCACGGTGAACGTGATATACTTGTATAGCGAGGTAGTTATGCTGGCCATTCGACTTCCGCAGTCCATTGTATCTGGCCGAAGGCGCCTTGGAACGCATCCGCAGCGGTGAAGAGCGGACCATCCCCTTGAAGCAAGTCATGAAGCGGCATGGCTCACAACGTTGAGCTGTCTGAGTCAGCGGAGCGGGAACTCGGCAAACTCGACGCGTCGCAGGCCAAGCGCATCCTGAAGTTCCTGCAACAACGAGTCGCCAAACTAGACGATCTGCGCAGCATCGGCGAGGCGTTGCACGGCTCGCGGCTTGGAGAGTTCTGGAAATACCGTGTAGGCCATTACCGGCTCATCTGCAAGATCGAAGACGACCGCTTGATCGTTCTTGTCCTTCGCGTCGGTCATCGCAAGGAAATCTATCGCTAGTAAGCAGCCTGAAACGACCCTCTCAATCAGTTTTCAGGAATCGAGAGGGGGTATTTCCAGAGCCTCGCACCTGGCAGCGTGGGCTTGTTTGGCCTCGAATACTGTACCCGGCGCCAGTTCCTCCTTCTGGTGCGGTTCACCTGACCCCAATATAGGGTTCTATCGGTATTGGAGACTTGTGTAAACTCGAACATAGTTATTTCAGGCCTGGCGGCACCGTTGTAATGTGCCGTTCTTCATTGTGCTCGCCAAAACTAAGCTCTCCGAACCAGGCTCAGGAAGGTTACATGACCAGGAAAATAACGTTGGAAAGTATGGTCTTGCTTGTTATCGTCCCTATGCTCGCGTTGTTCGTGCCAACGCGCGTGGTAAGTCAGGATCAAGGCGACGACCCCCCGACACGCGTTGCGCGGCTCGCGTATTCCCAGGGCTCAGTTTCATTTCAACCGGCCGGTACGAACGACTGGGTTGACGCTACTGTAAATCGCCCCGTAACTATTGGCGATAAACTATGGTCAGACAACGATGGCCGCGTGGAAATGCAGCTGGATGGCTCGCTCATCCGGCTCTCCAACAACACCGGCATATCTTTCTTGAATCTGAACGACAACGTCACGCAGATTCAGCTGTCTTCAGGTACGCTGCTGCTACGCGTTCGGCGGCTAGACGACAACGAATCGTATGAAGTGGATACGCCGAACCTGGCTTTTTCTATTTTGCGCCCTGGACTTTATCGCGTCAGCGTGGACGATTCCGGCGTGAACACCGTAATTAAGGTTCGCAGCGGCGAAGGCGAAGTCACCGGCGGCGGCGCGGCTTATACGGTACGCCCGAATGAATTCGTTACTTTCTCAGGTACTGATGGATTGGCTGTGGACCCGCAGCAATACAACGGCCGCGATGAAGATCAATTCGACACGTGGGCCTCAAATCGAGATGCACACTGGTCGCATTCGAACTCCGCACGGTACGTTTCGCCGGATGTTGTCGGCTATGAGGATTTGGACGATCACGGCGATTGGCGGGCCAGCCAGGAATACGGCAACGTGTGGTATCCGCGCACGCAGCAGCCCGATTGGGCTCCATATCACTACGGACATTGGGCGTACATCGAGCCATGGGGATATTCCTGGGTTGATGATGAGCCATGGGGTTTCGCGCCGTTTCATTATGGCCGCTGGGTCAACGTGGAAGGCCGGTGGGGCTGGATTCCCGCGCCGCCTCGCGTTGAGGGCAGAGAATATGTCCGGCCCGTTTACGCGCCCGCGCTTGTGGCCTGGGTAAATGTTGGAGGAGGCAGTCGCGTGGCTGTCGGAGGAGCCGGGGCAGCGTGGTTTGCTCTGGGTCCTCGCGAAGTGTATGTACCTTCTTACCGCGTGAGCCAACGCTACGTGAACAACGTCAACGTATCGAATACCAACGTGACCACGACTGTGGTGACGAACACGTACAACACCACCATCATCAATAAGAACGTGAACGTCACGAATGTGACCTACGTCAATCAACATGTGCAAGGGGCGGTGGCGGCCACCAGCACGCAAGCGTTCACCAACGCACAGCCAGTTTCCAAAAATATAGTTCGCGTCGACCCACGCGCGATTGCCAGCGCGCCGGTGAGAGTTATGACGCCCGCGGACGTTCCCAACAAACAGGCGGTCCTAGGTACGACTCGCACTGCAGCGGCAAAACCACCGGCAGCAATTGAAGCTCGCGCCGTGGTTGCCAAACAGGCACCGCCTCCGCCGCCTCCGGCATTTGAAAAGCGCCAGGAGGCAATCAAGAGTAATGGTGGACAGCCACTCTCCGTAGCGCAGGTCCGGCAAATTCAACCGGTAGCCGCAACTGCAGCAGCTCACCCCGCTCCGGTAAAGATTGCGCCGGCGCCGGTGAAGCCGGCTACTCCGGCGGCGAGTGTCCCTGCTTCGGTTCGTCCCGGAGCCACGCCGAACAATGCTCCAAATGCAAACGCGCCCGGCAACACGAATCGACCGAATGCGCAGCCCAATCAGCCGGTAGCAGCACAACCGCAACCCCAGCCGCAGCCCGGCAATCATCCGGCCAACGCGCCAAATCAGCCTGCCGCAGTGCAACCGCAACCCGCAAATCGGCCGCCAACTCCGAATCAGCCTGCTGAAGTTGTGCGGCCAAATCCGAACAACAATGTGCCGCCACCGAACCATCCCATGGATCGTCCGGCACCTAACAATATGGCCACGCCACCGCCAGCGAATAACAACCGGCCGGAAAATCATCCGCCGACGCCAAATAACCCGCCGAACAACCAGCCTCCTGCAAATGCCAATCGCAATGCAGCCCCGGTCCATCCCAATGAACTGCCGCCGGTTCAGAGAAATGCTCCACCCGCGAGTAATCCGCAGCTGCAGCAAAAGCACGAACAAGAGCAGGCTCAACTGCGCGCTCAGCAGGAGCAAGAACGCCTGAAGGTGCAGCAACAGCAGGAACAAGAACACCAGAAGCTGGTGCAACAACAAGCTGATGCCGCAAAGAAACAGCAAATCGAGCAGCAGCACCGACAACAGACGCAGCAACTCCAACAAAAGCACGTGCAGGAGCAACAGCAGCTTCAGCAGAAACAACAGCAGGAAAAACAGCAGCAGGATAAGAATCCGCCGAAAAACCCTCCTGCGAGAAACGACCGTCCGCCTCAGTAAGCGCGGAAGCTTGCCAAGGCCGGAAACGTGGCTTCCTTACGTCTTCACGTCCATCGGTGCCACACTCATGACGGTGGTAAAGTTCAAAATTCCCGAAGTTCTCCCCATTAGTCCGATAGCAATTTCTTGTCCGCTGTGTAACGTGAAAACAGGAATGGGATGCCAAACTTCCTCGGGCAACGAGCTGAAACTCGTACACATCGCAAGAATCAAGGCCGCTGCAAAATGGACGCGGCGGCAAAGAAGCGCCGACGCGAATAAATTCAATTGACTGCACGAAATGATGAAGGAGAGCTAGAGTTAGTACCCACGCTTGGTGGGGCACCCTGCATAAAACGGGGTGTTCAATTTTGAGCAGTTTTGAACCCCGGGGAAATTGCTAGCATTCCCGTATGTTCGAAGCATTCGACACGGCCTAGTTATGTTTCGGAGCCTCAACACCGACTACGGGCTCATTTTTGGGTCCAGAAAGTGCTACATCTGGTCTCAGCCAACCAAGACCCTTAAGAAGCGCAGAAGTTGCAGTAACTGACCCGCTTCCTGACTGTATCCAGATGCTGCCGTGCATTCTGTTGTTTTGCATCCGGATCGGAGTGGTGCCCTCGAATATGAATGTTACGTTTTCAAAGTCACAGTCTGTATACTCAACGCCGTCCAAAGGAACTTTTTCGTTGCGGAACTTCTCGCTGGTAACGATCTTGAAGTTGGAGATATCATCCGAATATCTAGGTAGCCTTGAAATTCTGTACCAACCTATTCCTGACTGTCCAAGATATTTGATTGAACCACTGTGAAATGGCCTTTCTCGAATGTGACTATTACTTTCCCTTCCTTGTCGAGAATGTCCGCAGTGAGTGCGATTCTGCCGGTCTCGTCACGGTCGATGACCATTCTGTCCTTGTGATGCACGCGCAAAACAACGTCGACGCAGCCAGGTCACCCTTCGGCCCGAACGACACGGTGAACGCGAGGCAGGTGGTGGAGAAGCTGCCACCGGTGAATTGAGGAATTGCGAGGTCAAAAAAATAAAGTGGGCATCCGGTCGGAACGGATGCCCGTGTCAGATGTAACGAACGGCGGAGATGTAGGTAAGTGTCGGATGATGCTAAAGCTAATTACATACGGCCTTTACTGTAAAGATTCGAATACAGCAGTCTGCTAGCTCATCACGTCTTGTCCGAGTTTGACGACCGTTTTCTCGCCCGTAAGCGAGTCAAAAACGATGCAATCGCAACTCCGTCCACCCGCTTCTTCGCCTCTTGGAGATTCTCAACAGCGGCGAACCACAGAGGCCCTTCGTCATCCAGCCGGAAGATGTCATACCGAGCGGAAACTGTCACGGATGCCGAAACGCTGACGGAGGCTTTGATCGATGGTTCGAGTGCAGTTCGGGAGGCCGCACATTCCCGCAATTCAAGACGCTTCGATGTCCGGTAACGTTGTCAACCACTACGCATTCTTCAACAGAATCGCGCCTTAGTATACTGATGCGGCCACGAAGTTCTTGCGAAGAATTGGCGGTTCCGGTCCAGATTGGAGCGCCGTCTACCAGTTTGAAGATGTCGTACCGACGAGTCACGATTCACCTCCACGCGATATAGGGGCGAAGGGCCGAACATGGCATCCAACCCTTCGCCCGAGATTCATTCTTGCTTGTAGAGTTGCATCCTCCGACCTTTTTCGCAAGCAGCACAATCAGGGTTTTACCGTATTATCTCGACTGTTGAAAAAGCTGTGGATTCCACCTTAGCAAGCTAAATCGATATTGCATGGGACTGAGCAATACTTTACTTCGCCAACTGAATCCGACCGAACTTTCATGTGCGATTATCTGTAGGATACCCAACACTGCGTCGTCTGCCTACGCTAGTTACCCGATGTTCAAAATTGGACAGACTCAATCGGTGCGCAGTTTCATTCTTCCGATATGGCAAGTTGGGTTTTAAATTGCGCGAATTGTCAGAAACATTTTCACCACTCGGATATCGCCGATACCCTCGAAAATTTATTCATCGCTCCGAAACCGCAATTCGCGCCGGGTGGAAGCCAGATTGAATGTCCGAATTGCCATCACAAAGCGGTGTATCAGCGAGTTGAGTTGATGTATCGGTCGCAATCATCTGAACCCAACTCTAGCCGCGCGGGTGGAGACGAGTTGGAGTGCCCCACTGCCAACACAAGGCCGTCTACAAACGCTACCAGCTGATGTATCGCTCCTAGTTCGCTCGGGTCGGAAAGCCCGCCACCTAACTCAACTCATGTGATATGCTCGGCCCTGTCCCTACGGTATCGGAACCGATTCGTTAGCATTCTTTCACATGGGGTGGAAGAACGTGCCTACTACTGTGCTTGTCGCCGATGATTCTGCGCTGATTCGCCGAGCCATTTGCCGAATGCTGGAAGACGAGACGGACATTCAGGTCGTGGGGGAAACGACGGACTACGCCAGCACTATCCGCCGAGCGAACGAGCTAAAACCGCAAATCATCGTGCTTGACTTGCACATGCCGGACGACGATACCCTCGCACTAGCATCATTCCGTTCCGAACTGGCAAACGATTGCCAAATAATTGCTATCTCGTTCTCGGACGATGAAGAGACCAAGGCTCTGGCCCAAAACATCCAGGCGGGCGTACTGCTGGAAAAGATGAATCTCGGAACCGAACTTATTCCTGCGATTAAGAAGATGAATGGGAGCTAGCCTTCCGCTCAAAACCACGCCGGAAGTCCCTCCGCAATGTGCCGAAGGAACTGATTGGTCGTCTCCGCCCTAACGCCGCAGGTCGCGCAACCTGGGACAACGATCCTACGCCCACCTTTCGCGACTGACGGCGGATGATCTACGAACGTGTCGAAGTTGAGGCGGGTAATTTCGGTTTGAAGCAATCTATGAATGTCGCTCTGTCCATGCTGGTCTCCAAGGGCAGAGGAATGCGGGGGAGACAGAATATCAAGGGAAACGTTCTAGGCTACACGGTCACATTACAGCAAAAGGCTGCATGAACTCGCTGCCTATAGCTCACACCGGCTGCTAGCTGAACCCTATTTTCATAGCAGGAGTTAGGCAGCGGGCGGTGGGGCGCGAGCCAACGAGTTATAGGAACGAACTAGTATTCCCCGGCAATGAGGTCTCTGGTATCACATCCAGCACAGTTTCTTTGGCGAGGGAAACCTCGACTTTTACCCAACCGTCTTTTCCATTATGAGCAAACGTCGCCGAGGCTAGCGATGCGGGAGGCAGGTTCACATCTTTTCCTGGCCCGACGACTTTAAAGAGTTTTGTGTGTGCTGGCACGGTAAATCGCAATGTTATTGGCTCCAGATTCGTTTCGGCCTCTGGCACCACGGTGAGTTCGCCGAAAATATCCGAGTCGGAAGTGTTGGTGAAACTGTAAGAACCCGCCGGCGCCCTAACGGTTTGCGATGTTTCCACATTGAAAAATCTAAAGTCGGTGAAAGTATGCTGCCTGTAGTACCGCCTCTGTTGTCTTTCCACATAAATTTCTGCTTTGTACGGCAGCCAAATTTGCTGGCCTGTCGAGATAAAGTTTACGGAACGATATTCGATCATGATGTGCTCGCTCTTCAGTTCAATTTCGGGGATCTGCTTGGCAAGCTCCGATTCCAGCCGCACGACTTGGCCACTCCCTGGATCAATCCACACTCGCCCTTCCAAATAAATGGGGAAGCGGCGGGCAGCAATGTAATACGAACGAATTTGTACGGGCCGGTCCACTCGCTGCACAAAGTGGAGCTGCCAGAGCTCCCGTCCACCCCATTGCCCAAGCCCTTCACAACGAAAGTCAAAATCGCCAGCCAGAACCGGATGAAAAATGAGCGCGAGTGCCGGTAATCCCTGAGTCGCAATTTGTGCGGGAAATTGCTCTACGTCCGTGCTTCCGTTTCGGAATTCATCGATGAAGAACTTTCCTTCCTTCATTTGGCCTACGACAACTACGTATTCAAACTTCCTTTTCTCGAGAGCTTTCCGCTCGCCGAGTTCATTCACGGTGTAATGTTCCAGATATTCGATCGCTGTAAACTTCTCGAGCGTCGCCACGAATTCGGTCATCCGCTGTCCCACGCCATACAAAATGTCTTGCATAGGACAGGGCACGGAGGCATCTGCCCTTGGAATGTTGTCTTCCAATTCGTGCAGTTTCCAGAAATTGCGATTAACCTTTGCTTCTGGTGGTGAGGAAACGCTAGAAGGACTCGATGACGCGGCTTTACTGGTGACGCCCGCGGATGTGATTGCCGCCGGTTCTCCTGGACGTTCAAAGTCCTTAGGGATTTGCCTGGGCTTCATCAATACGATCATTGTCTTCTGACGATGTCCGGCGTCTACTTGTGCCTTTAAGCGTGCTTCCAGATACCCTGGCGCAGCTACCTCCACAATGTATTTCCCGGGGTCGACGTCCGGGAATAGAAAGTCCCCGGCGGTTTCGCCGTGCACTCCAACCTTTTCGTAACCCTCATCGGGCATCAGTCTCACGGTCGCTGCACCGAGGAATGGCGTACTGTCCTGGAGGCATAGGGAGATCTTCAAGCTGGCAATTCCTGCCTTTGGCCTTGTTTCAGAGGCAGGATCTGCAGGTGTCTCTTGCGCGCGAACGCGTGTCTGACCGGGGACAACCAGTCCCAAAAAGGCCAACGCAACGAAAATTGATTTCCGTCGGAGTATGGGGGACTCCTAGCCTGTGCCACTCAGTGTTTGAATCGAGCCCTGGTTTCCGGGGTATGTAGGGTGAAGTCTAGTCCAGGCAGAGAATATTGTGAAGAGTGTATGCGTCGTCAACCGATCGAAGGCCTATTCAGAGTGGCATTCGGGTCGTTGGGGAATAGCTCCTGATTAACGCGCTTGCCGGAGATCTCTAACAGTGTCGGCTCTGTCAAATACTTTTTGAACGCACGAGTCCCTTCACTTCTAAGAGTGGTCTTCCTTGTTCTCTGTTGACCTCTGTGCGTCGACGACCAAGG
>Ga0210384_10001821_pt1 | contig 27424 bp, 16 predicted proteins | sample IncBWH2MmetaG_FD_160574 | JGI IMG/M metagenome (GOLD analysis project Ga0210384, IMG submission 160574) | Forest soil microbial communities from Barre Woods Harvard Forest LTER site, Petersham, Massachusetts, United States - Inc-BW-H-2-M | ecosystem: Environmental > Terrestrial > Soil >...
ACGGCCCTATCGATTCCATACGCGTATTTTAACTGCTTTGCGTTAGAGAAGCGCCAGAGTTGCGTTCACCGGGTGTCGCAAGCCGCTACGGGCGGCCTGGCTCCTTGGATTGGCGATTCTGCTAACGATTTCACGGAGTGCTGTAGGTCCAAGTCAGGATTTCCTGGGTGGAGGTCAGGGCGCCGGTGCCGGCGGTGAAGCCGACCAAGGCCGTATTGCCACCTACGGTCGCCGGAATGTTGATCGGAAAGGCGATGGTAAAAGTGTCCGCAGGAACCTTGGTATCGGTGATCGTCATGGTGAGCGTGGTGCCGTCGTAAGTCATTTGCACCTGGAAAATATCGCCGCTGTGGAGATTGACCCCGCCGCCGAAGGTGGTTGCTGGAGTAGTGGGTGATGCGCCATTGGTGTACAGGCCGGTGGAGTTGTTGCCTTCGCCATTGTTGTTGGCGAGGTCGAACTTTACCGCCACGCTAGTCTTGATGCCCGGGACACCCGTGAGCGTGGATGGTCCGTAGCCGAGCCCTCCACCGTGCGGTCCGAGCGCTGTTAGACCTGCGTTCTGGATGGTGAAGGTGAAACCATCGGCGGCAGGGTTCGTGAGTTGGAACGTGAAATTATTGGTGAAAGATTGCACGTTGACCGGGGTGGTCCAGAAGGCGCTGGCGGCTTCCTTGGTGGCTGCCGAAGTCGTGAGCTGCAGGCGGGTCCCGTTGAGCACCGTGGTTCCGTTGAACTGCAATCCCGCGGCGGAGAAGCCAGTGGCAAAGTTGACCGGGGTCGAGGAGGTGCCGGATTGCACGGTCAGACTGGTGGTCGCGGAATGAGTGAGGGCGCCGCTGGTGCCGGTGACGGTCAGGGTGGACGTAGCTGCAGGAGTCGTAGTGCTGGTGGTCACGGTCATCGTGGAGGTTCCACTGGTGGTGACCGTTGTCGGATTGAAACTCGCCGCGGCACCCGTAGGCAATCCGCTGGCAGTCAGGGTCACAGTTCCTGTGAATCCATTTATCGCGCCGATGGTTACGGTGTATGTCGTGGAATTGCCCGCAGTTACGGTCTGCGTGGCAGGCGAGGCCCCGATGGAGAAGTCGGCGACCGGTGCCGGGGTAACAGTCAAGCTGGTGGTCGCGGAATGAGTTAGGGCGCCGCTGGTGCCGGTGACCGTCAGCGTGGACGTGGCCGCAGGCGTGGTAATGCTGGTGGTCACGGTCATCGTGGAGGTTCCACTGGTGGTGACCGTTGTCGGATTGAAACTCGCCGAGGCACCCGTGGGTAGGCCACTCGCACTTAGTGTCACGGTTCCGGCAAATCCATTCAGCGCGCCTATGGTCACGGTGTATGTCGTGGAGTTGCCCGCGGTTACCGTTTGCGTGCCTGGGGAGGCCCCGATGGTGAAGTCGGGAACTGGCGCTGCAGTGACGACCAGACTGGTGGTCGCGGAATGAGTCAGGGCGCCGCTAGTGCCGGTTACGGTCAGTGTAGACGTGGCCGCAGGCGTGGTGGTGCTGGTGGTCACGGTCATCGTGGAGGTTCCACTGGTGGTGACCGTTGTCGGATTGAAGCTCGCGGAGGCACCTGTAGGCAATCCAGTGGCACTCAACGTCACGGTTCCCGTGAATCCATTGAGCGCGCCGATCGTTACGGTGTATGTCGTGGAGGTGCCTGCAGTTACCGTTTGCGTGCCTGGGGAGGCCCCAATGGTGAAGTCGGGAACAGGCGCGGCGGTAACGACCAAGCTGGTGGTCGCGGAATGAGTCAGGGCGCCGCTGGTGCCGGTGACTGTCAGCGTAGAAGTGGCCGCAGGCGTAGTGGTGCCAGTGGTCACGGTCATCGTGGAGCTTCCGCTTGCGGTGATCGTTGTCGGATTGAAACTCGCGGAGGCGCCCGTAGGCAATCCGCTGGCACTCAGCGTGACCGTTCCGGTGAATCCGTTCAGGGCACCGATGGTCACGGTGTATGTCGTGGAGTTACCCGCAGCCACTGTTTGTGAGGCAGGGGCGGCCCCGATGGAGAAGTCGGGAACAGGCGCGGCGGTAACAACCAAGCTGGTGGTCGCGGAATGAGTTAAGGCACCGCTAGTGCCGGTGACCGTCAGAGTGGACGTGGCCGCAGGCGTGGTGGTGCTCGTGGTCACGGTCATTGTGGAGGTTCCGCTTGTGGTGACCGTCGTGGGATTGAAACTCGCCGACGCGCCCGCAGGTAAGCCACTGGCGCTTAGCGTCACCGCTCCGGCGAATCCGCCGAGCGCGCCGATGGTCACTGTGTATGTCGTGGAGTTGCCTGCGGTTACCGTTTGAGACGCAGGCGACGCGGAAACGGAGAAATCGGGCCCGGTCGTTATCACCAGGGTGGAGCTGGCGGAATGAGTCAAGGCGCCGCTGGTGCCGGTGATGGTCAGCGGCGAGCTGCCGGTGGTCGAGGCGCCGCTGGTGGTCACCGTCATCGTGGAGGTTCCACTCGTGGTGACCGTTGCGGGATTGAAACTCGCTGTAGCGTCCGCTGGCAGCCCGCTGGCACTGAGCGTCACCGTCCCGGTGAACCCGGCCACAGCGGCAATGGCTACGTTGTAGGTGGTCGAGCCGCCCGCCATCACGGTCTGAGACACAGGAGAGGAGGAGATGGCGAAATCCGGCGTGCCGCCGCTGCCGGAGGTGCTATACGTCCAGGTAAGGATCTCCTGGGTTGCGCTCAACCCGCCAGTCCCGCCGGTGAAGCCCACCAACGCGGTGTTGCCTCCCACGGTCCCCGGAATGTTGATGGGAAAGGATATCGTGAAGGTGTCGGTGGGCACCCCAGTGTCGGTGATGGTCATGGTCAGGGTGGTGCCGTCGTAAGTCATTTGCACCCGGAAGATGTCGCCGCTGTGCAGGTTGACACCTCCGCCCAGAGTGGTGGCAGGGACGCTAGGCGCAGCGCCATCGGTGTACAGCCCCGTGGAGTTATTGCCTTCGCCGGCGTTGTTGGCCAGGTCGAATTTCACCGCGACGCTGGGGGTGATCTTGGTGACGCCCGCGTAACCAAGGAGTCCGCCGTTTCCGCCTAATGCGGTAGGACCGGCGTTCTGGATAGTGAACGTGAAACCATCGGCGGCGGGGCTGGTCAGTTGGAAAGTGAAGTTGTTAGTGAAGGACTGGATGTTGACCGGAGTTGTCCAGAAGGCACTGGCCGCTTGCTTGGTGGCGGCGGCGTTGGTGAGCTGCAGACGGGTGCCATTGAGGACGGTGCTCCCGTTGAACTGCATTCCCGTTGTCGAGAAGCCGGAACTGAAGTTGATCGGGGTACTACCGCCGCCCTGAATGGTGATGACGGATGTCGCTGGAGCGCTCTGGGAGAAGGTGGGAGCGGTAGCGATGGCGGTCACGGTTGTAGTTCCGGTAACGGTGAACGGGGTGGTAAATTGTGTGGACGACGTGGTTGGCATGGTGCCATCCAAAGTGTAAAAAATGGTTGCGCCAGGCGCGCTGTCGGTCATGGAAACGGCCTGTGGGGAACTAAAGGAACCCGTCGCCGGCGAAATGACTGGGGTCGGCGCCGGGGTTGAAGTGCCATACGTCCAGGTCAGGATCTCCTGGGTTGCAGTCAGGGCGCCGGTGCCACCAGTGAAGCCCACCAGGGCGGTATTGCTCCCTACCGTGGCCGGGATGTTGATCGGGAACGAGATCGTGAAGGTATCAGCGGGGACCTTGGTATCGGTGACGGTCATGGACAGCGTGGTGCCGTCGTAAGTCATTTGCACCTGGAGGATATCTCCGCTGTGCAGGTTTACGCCGCCGCCGAAAGTAGTCGCGGGGACGTTAGGCGCCGCCCCATCGGTGTACAATCCGGTCGAGTTGTTGCCTTCCCCAGCGTTGTTAGCTAGATCAAATTTCACCGCCACGCTAGGCGTAATCTTCGTTGCCCCGGCATAACCGAGCAGGCCGCCCGCTTGGCCCAAAGCGCCCGGACCCGCGTTTTGGATGGTGAAGGTGAAACCGTCGGCGGCCGGGTTGGTCAACTGGAAGGTGAAATTGTTGGTAAATGTCTGCACATTGACCGGCGTGGTCCAGAAAGCGCTGGCGGCTTCGTCAGGACCAGAGTTGTCCGTGAGCTGGAGACGCGAGCCGTTCAGTTTGGTATGCCCGTTGAACTGCAGCCCCGTGGAGGAGGAAAAGCCAGAAGCAAAGTTAATCGAGCTGCTGCCGCCGCTCTGGCTAACAGCGAGAGCGGTGGTAGCGGTATGGCTGAGTGCTCCGCTGGTAGCCCCAACCGTCAATGAGTAGCCGCCGGCTGGTGTGCTGCCGAGCGTTGAAATCGTCATGGTGGTGGTACCGGAGGCCGGGATGGAAGTGGGATTGAAGGAGGCGGATGCGCCAGTGGGCAATCCGCTGACCGTGAAGGACGACACCGTGCCGGTGAAACCGACGACGGCAGTACTGGTGACGGTGTAGGTGGCGCTGCTGCCCTGGGTAACCGTCGTGGAAGAAGGAGACACGGAGAGAGAAAAGTCGGGCAATTGGTTGACGGTGATCGTGCGGGTGGGCGGATTGGGGTCGGTGAGCCCGGCGTTGTCGGTCACGGTCAGAGTAGCGTTGTAGATGCCCGCCGTCGGATAGGTCACCGCGCCGGGATTGGCAAGATTGCTGGTGCTGGGATTGCCGCCATTGAGAGACCACGAAAAAGCAGTAATCGTACCGTCGGGATCGGTGCCGGTACCCGAATAGGACACGGATTGACCCATGTTGATGGTGACGTTCGAGGCTGGGCTGGTGATCGTGCCGGTGGGAGGTACATCGCCGGGTGCCGGGGACAGCTGAACCATGCTGGCGAGGGAAGGCACGCCGGCAGCATTCAAAATGAACACCATGTAGTAGCCCGGCGGTGCGAGGTTGCCATTGGCCGGGGCGGTCACATTCAGGACGCCCGAACCCGCTGTGAACGAAAGCCCAACAAGCCGCTGGTCCATGTTAAAGGCATGAGTGACGGCGCCATTGCGCATCAAGACGACGGAAGAAACGTTGGCAGCGTCTGGAGTGTTTATCGTAAAGGCGCCACCGTAGCCGAGGACTGACGAGGACAGGCTGGTGATGGTGGGCCGCGTTGCCAAAGTGCCATTGGAGTTGAAGAGGTACGCGGGAGAATAGATTTCCATGTGTTTTTCGTACGTACCCCGCGTTGGATTGCCGCCAGCAACCCACACAGTGCCGTCAGGCAGAAGCAAGCTCACCGAGTGGTACAACCGCGCAAAGGCTTCGGTGCCCGCGGAGCTAAAGGTATTGGCGTTCGGATCGTAGAGGTCGGCATTGAGGCTAGCGGTAGTGGTGTCTTCGTCGTTCAAGGAACCGCCGAGCGCCAGAACCTTGCCGTTGGGCAGAAGGGTGGCGTTCATTTCGATCCGGGGCTGGGACATACTGGGGCCAAAAACCCACTGCGGGGTAGCGACCGAGAGGTCGATGATTTCCGTCGTCGCGGTGGAGGGGTTGGAGCCCCCGAGGATCATGACGCGAGGCTTGAATCCATTCGCAGGGGTCAGAGGTAGAAGGACAGAGGAACCGTAGGTCCGATGGGTGCTGAAGTTCGTGTTGGCAATGGGATGAACCCAGGAATTGGTGGAAGGAGTGAAAAGAGCGGAGTCAGTTCCAGAGCCAGAGTAGAAAACCGTGCCGTTCGGGAGTACGTGCAGGCGAGGATACAGCGGAGGGGTCCAAGGGGCTGCGGTTTCCGCGCTCCATCCAGAACCCACAGTGTAGATCTCCACTGTCGTGTTGGTACCGCCGGTTTCCGAGAGGCCCGAGAACACCATGACGCGGCCATCGCCCAGTACCGTGCCGGTGGGGTACCAACGGCCGTGCGCCATACTTTGCGCATCCGTGAATGCCCCGGTTGCCGCATTATATATGGCCGTACGTTGCTCTCCGAAAAAGGGATCGTATTGGAGGGTGCCACCCAGGATAAAAGGCCGTCCATCCGGGAGGACCACCATTCCGTCGCAGAACATGTCCCAAGCAATCGGCTGGGTGGTAACCGTATCAGTCTGGGGATCCCAGATAGCCGCTTCAAAATCCTTGTTGGCCGCAACATTTCCGGAGCCGGAAACGATCAGAACCTTGCCTGTCTTCAAGAGCGCAGAATGAACCGGGTTAATAGGCATGGTAGTGGGCAAGGTCTGCCACTGACCGGTAACGTTCGCCTGGGACCTGGCGGGAGGAGCAAACTGCGTGAAGATCGCCACGAAGGCGAAACACAGTACTACAGGTACGAACAGGCGGCGAGCAAGGCTGTTCATTCAACACCTTTCAAATGAGCACAAAAGGGACAATCGGAGACTAAGACGTTAGCGGGGAGCAATTAAAATGCCATCTCGGGCTGGGATGGCAGTTGCCGAAAGTGTTGAAGGAAATGGGGTTGTGGAGCTAGCCGATAGCTTACCGGTGCTCCGGTACATTTTGCTGACGTGAACAGTCAGTAGAAGGGAACAATTGGGAAATTTGCTGCGAAGTCCGACCTCGGGCCAGTAAAAAGACTGAACTGAGGAAAGCCGAGCTTGCCGGATGCGGGCTTCGACTCCTGCTCTCTTACTTTTCGGGGCTTTTGTCTGTGCTCCCGAGCTGCACTACGATGTGGGCGGTCTTTACCGACACCAGACCAAGAGTTAGGCGCTTCAAGTTCCCTGATTGGGCCTCGGGGGGCGGTCCGGCTGCCGGTTGGACTTGGAAGTGGCCGTCCGCTGGAGAAAGAATGCGGACCGACAGCGTGCGCCCGCTTTGCGACAAAATGGCTATTGGCCCTCTGACCTCTATATTCGCCGGCGTGATCATGTTCCATACGATGTCGTGCGGGGAGGTCGCTTCGATGTCATCGGTGATTTTCAAGTCCTGACCTTGGATCAGCTCGATCCTTCTTTGCACGCGGCCGATGTTGTACGCCTGGCTCAGGTCGATCACGAAAAAATAGTTTTGCCCATTCTCCTGGCCGGAATCGGTGATTTTGGACTTGGCCTCGATGGGTTGGTTCTGATTGTCCACCACCAGCGTGTTGTGGCCACGAGTGCTGGTGCGAAAGTAGCGCCACCTTTCCTTTGCAAAATAGCCGGGCAGACTGTAATCGTCGCGCCCAGGGTCGACCGCCCAGCGCTGGCCCAAGGTTTCGTACACGAAGGATCCCAAGTCCAAATGAGCGTGCCCGGCGCCATTGTCTCCCCCCTTCAGCGCCACCCAGGCCGCCGCGGGATCGTCCCAAGACGACCTGGCCACGCCGACATCCTGAACCCCGTGGAAGACGGCAAATAATGGTAAGGAGGCAGCCGTTGTCTGCTGGGAAGGAAGCGGGTCGACCCCGGCGTAGAGGAGATCCCAGATGCTGACATTCGTTGGGTTGACGTGCGCCAGCTCAAAGGTAGCAAACCCGGGCTGATGGAAGGAGCGAGCCAGCCAAAACATCTGGGGAGCACGTTCGGGGTGAGCTTCTGGCTGAGCGTCGGCAAAGTTGAACGTGGTTCCACTGGGCCCGGTGTCATATATGGGGAAGAATCCGGCCCGGGAAAATCCGGGGATGGCGAGCAAGCCGAAGTCGCTGCCCAAAGCGGACTGCAAGGAAGCTATCAGCAAGACGTTGTACTGAGAGGTGTAGGCCCAATACTCGAGGCCTTCTGGCCAGGCTCCATCCGGTCCCCAAGTACGCATAGCGTACGGGACATCGCGCAGCGCAAATTCGATGGTTTTCTCTGCGATATCAGGAGCGACTTCGGCGACCGTCAGGGCTCCCAGCGCGAGGCCCCCGTGGCAGACGATGTTCCAGTTGTTTGGGTTTTGCGTCCACCAGTCGGGTTTGTCATAGGCTTTGAGGCCTGGTTGCAAGCCGAGCCTGACAATTGCGGCTTCGATGTTCTTGCGTTCCCCGGAGTCGAGGGCGTCGTATATCCAGTCGTAGCCGATTGCGACTGCCGCGGTCATTTCGCCGACATCCAGAAAGTGCGCGGGATTCCAGTCAGGAAAAGAAGTGACCGCAAGCAGTTCGTCTTTGGCGGCCTGGGTGTAGCGCTTCTCGCCGGTAAGGCGGTACATGGCGCCAAAAATCGACAGCTGGGTTAGGGCTTCCCGGCTCTTGAAAAGCAGTTGGTTGTTGTCCAGGCGATACCTGGTTCTTGGCCGCTGCATTTGGGCCTCGGCGGCGCGACGCAGGTCCTCCAGCCAACTGGCCTTGACGGGATCGTTCTTGGCGGCTGAGCGGAGCTTCTCCCAATCGGGTGCAGTGAGGATCAGGCGCGGATGTTCGCTGCGTATCTTGCGAAGGATATCTCCTTGAGCGCGCACCGCGGACGGCCAGCAGGCGGAAAACAACATGGTCAGCAGCGAGAAAGTGAACACGAACTTCGAGGAGGCGTGCAACTGTATGGTTTCAATAAAAGCAGACTGCGGAGTTGGGAATGGCCGCATAGCACAGCACCTCGCTCAACTACAAATATGTACCAAAGCCATTCCATTCGCCAAATATTGGGCTGGCAATCCCGCAGGGATTTTGGACGATCTTGTAATCCGAATAGTCTTACTCTACACTGCCGGAACTCCGTGCCGCTTGCCTTTTCCGGTTGAATCGAACAGGACCAATCGAAGACTGAGCGCAGAACCGGCGCGTCCCCACGGTTTGTCAAGCCGGAACCCACGGGCCTGGACTCCGATCGTCCGACGCTATCCGCGGGATTTTGAAGTCCGCGCGTGTCAGCTTGCGCGCCGTCAAGAGGGCCATGGCCAAGGAAAATATGCCTGCAAATCGGCCTGTGAGCGCGTCAGGTTCAGAAGCCTATCCGCTCCGTGTTGCATACGACGCGCAGGCCGTCGTTGCTCCCGAGCAGCACATTGGCAAGGGTGCCCATCTTCGGAATCTTCTAGGACCCCACCTGCAACACTTTACTGGGCTCGCCCCGGGGGGAAACCAGAAGCCTACACTGCCGATCATACAAGCAGGTTTTTCGGAATACCTTCTGTGGCAGCAGTCCTCATTGCCCCGGTTGCTCTTTTCGCAAAAGCCCGACGTGTTTGTCGCGCCCTTCAATACCGCTCCCCTGCTCATTCCGAAACGCACAAAACTGCTGCTGGTAGTTCATGACCTCATCTCGTTCGAGAAGTATCCGAATGTAGGACGGCGTTTCCGTTTGCAGCTGAAATACTGGAGTGCGCTCATTTCGGCGTCGGTTCGGCGAGCTTTTATCGTCATAACAGTTTCCGAGTACTCTCGTCGGCAAATTTTGAGCCGCTTCCCGAAGGCCCGAGTCACCGTCCTGCCGAATACCATCGCGGAATCGTGGTACCTCCAGGACAAGGCGATAACTGCGCAGAACAGAGACAACTACATTTTGATGGTCACCGCCGCCTCGCCGCATAAGAATCTGGATCGCGGGTTGCAGACCTACGCCGGATATGTTCGCGACACCGCAGCGACACCGGCCGATCTGAAGATCGTCGGTATCTCCAAGGCCAATGCGGCTCGCTTGGAAGGGCGGTTGGGTGAACTCGGCGTGAAGGATAGGGTTCGCTTCATGCCCTACCTCTCGGAACTCGAACTGCAAGAGCTATACAGAAAGGCCAAGGTGTTGTTTATTCCCAGCTTGATGGAAGGCTTTGGGATCCCCGTTCTGGAGGCTATGGCTTCCGGCACTCCGGTCATCTCGTCCTCGACGACGTCCCTACCGGAAGTTGGGGGAAGCGCGCCCGAGTACTTTGATCCCCTCGATGTGAAGGACATGTCCGGAGTTCTGAAGACCGTGCTTGCCAATGACCATCTTCGAGCCTCGATGGCTCAGCGCGGTCTGGCGCGAGCACAGACATTTCATCCGCTTGTTGTTCGAGAGCAAATTGACCATTTTTGGACGGAGCTGGCCCGGCTCTTGCGCACCTAGTTTTATCGAATTGCGCTCGTTGGACGTCCAGGATCCAGTCACAAGGGGCTCGTAATCACCCCATACTAACCTCCGTAGGGGTGGGCAGCGAGAGTCCTCGATTAGCTAGATTCCTTCCCCATAGTCGACTGGTCCATCTTGTAATGCGGGCGATCTAGCCCTATACTGGGTACACGAAGTGCTGTTTGTTTCCGTCCCCGGGCACTGCCCTTTCGGTCCAGCTAGCCGCCTTCTAAAGAGGGATGAAGATGCCCAAAGTCAGTGCGGTCATTCCCTCCCGTAACCGGCCTGAATTGGTTTGTAGGGCCGTGCAAAGCGTTCTGAATCAGACATTTACAGACATTGAAGCCGTGGTTGTGGTCGACGGACCGGACCCGGCTACCCTCCATGCCCTGGAGCAGATCGCGGACCCCCGGGTACGCGTAGTGGCCCTGGCGGAGAGCGTTGGGGGGTCTCAGGCGCGTAACATTGGCGCTCAGCAGGCCTTTGGCGAGTGGGTTGCTCTTCTGGATGACGACGACGAATGGCTTCCGGGCAAGATAGAGAAGCAGCTGGCGGCCGCCGAGGCCTGCCCGACCCGGTATGCGTTCGTGGTCTGCGGCATCATTCTACGGGCCGGGGGGCAGGATTCGATCATACCGACCCGGTTTCCGCGGCAAGATGAGCCGATGAGCGAGTATCTGTTTGGCGGGCCGCGGCAAGGGTTTCAAACCTCGGCGTTTTTCTGTTCCCGAGAGCTGTTCCTAGCGGTGCCTTGGGCTGTCTTGCCTGGCCTGCAGGATATTGACTGGTTCCTAAGGTCGCTGGCTCATCCTGACGTGACCTTTAAGATTGTCGAAGAGCCGCTAAGCGTCTACTGGATGGAGAGTCAGGCCAATATCACCAGCAAGCTGGGGTGGAAGCCTTGTTTTGAGTGGGCGCGGGCCAATCGGCAGCTCATGACCGCCAAGGCCTACTCGTCGTTCCTGGCCAAGTTCTGCGTCCACCGGGCCAGGCGCCAAAAGGCGGGGTTCAAGGTGTGGTTGGGATTGTTGAAGGAATCTTTGTTTAACGGATCGCCTACGCCGAAAGCGCTGGCGATGTTTCTAGGGTATTCGCTGGTGCCTTACGAAGGACGGCGCTACCTGGGAAATGTTCTTTACCGGGTGCGACAAGGCTCGAAAGCTCAAATGCACTCGGCGTAAGCGCAAGCCGGGGAGCAACGGGCGCGTTTTGAGCAGGAAACCAAGTGGAGAGACGGAAGCATGTCAACTAGCGTCGCAACCAACTCATGGTATTACTACGAGAAGCAGCCGATCTGGCACTTCGTAAGCTCGTGGATCCTGCTCATTCCTCTGTTGTTCTTCGCGACCAAGGGTGGCTTTCTGCACCCCAATGACCCGGCCCATATGGGCGAATACACCACGAGTATCACGTCTGAGACCGCTACGCTGGATCGCGTGGAGCAAATCGGAATCTGGGTCCTATGCCTGGTAATGATGATCCCGAAAGTGCGAGAAGTTCTCGCCGACCTGATCAACTTCAAGATCCTCGCGGCCATTCCGCTCTTGGCGATCGTGTCTGCGGCGTGGGCCCCGGAGCCGTTCGAGAGCTTGCGGAGAGGAATCTACCTGCTCCTTACGGTCGTTTTCGGAATGTACCTTGCGGAGCGGTATCTGCCGGAGCAGCAAATGCGTTTGGTCTTTTTTGTCGGATATGCCGCCGCTATCCTGAGCGTCCTGACGGTCTTTTTGGCGCCCCGCTATGGGTTGGGCTTTGCTGGGGAGTGGAAAGGCGTTTTCGGGCACAAGAACGACTTGGGCGTGTTCATGATTTTTCTGCTGACGCCGGCTTTTCACTTACGACCAACCACCCTCCCCATGCAGTTGGGCAGGGTCATCTATATCCTGCTCGGGTTGCTGCTGATTTTTGAGTCGCAGTCCAAAACCGCTTGGGTTATTTGTCTTATCTATATGGCTTACGTGTTTGCGGCGCGTTACTTGGGCCGCTTCAAGCGAATCGATCAGGTGTTTCTGGTGCTCCTGGCCGCTTCGGCCGTTCTATTTGTAAGTTTTGTTCTGTACCAGAATTTGGACCTGCTCACTGGATCTCTCGGGAAAGATGCGACGTTTAGCGGGCGAACGAGAATTTGGAGTGCGGTGTTGACGTCGATTTCTAAACGCCCGTTGCTCGGCTATGGGTATGGCGGATTCTGGCGCGGTCTTTCAGGGGAGTCGGGCAACGTCATCAGTTCGGTGGGATTTGGCGTGCCTCACGCCCATAGCGGTTACTTGAATATTTGGCTGCAGATCGGTGCCGTCGGGCTGGGTGTGTTTCTCGCTTCGTTATTTATCGCGCTGCGGAATGCCTTTGCGTGCTTTAAACCCGACCGGCCTATGTGGGTGGATTGGTACGCCGGCCTGCTCCTGTTGGTGGTGCTGGCAAACCTCGACGAGTCTTACATCCTCAACATCAACGAGATGACCACCATGCTGTTCGTCATGGCGTATATCGGTCTGAGCCGTCTGGCTCGGCCCCCGGTGGTTCCCCAAGCGGCAATCCCTCTTGCATCTGTCGCATGAGCAACATCACCGTCTATCACGTACTGGATGAGGCGGAAAAGTTTTCTGAGTTTGAGGGCGGAGCCATCTCACGGTGGGTGGCAAACATCGTCCGTTACGACGCGACTTCCAAGGTGATATGCCCCGACGCGGATGATACTTGGGGGATTCCTGCGGAACGTGTAATCCGCAACCCCGGGTTGGCAGGGTACAGAACATTTCAACGGCGAACTCGCCACAAGTTGCCCTGGCCGCTGCGCTCCAGGCTCTTGCGATGGATACTCAATCCAAGCCTTCGGGAAGTCCGCGAAAAGGACGTCGTGTGGATCCACAATCGGCCCGATTTTGCCGTGGCCTTGCAGCCGTTCCTCCGAACTAGAAACGCCAAGCTGGTCCTGCAAATGCATAATTCGTTCCTTGTGCAATGGAAGGGCTATATCATGAGAGCCTTGGCGGCCGACATGAACGTATTTGTCAGCGAGTTTCTGAAAAACGAAGCGCACTCCAAGTGGCCTCATCTGCGGCAATGCGTGGTGCTGTACAACGGGGCCGACGACAAGATGTTTTTCCCTCTGAGCGAGCGTAAGCAGGGAGAGACCTGCACGATATTGTTCGCTTCCCGCTTGGTTCCCGAGAAGGGCGTTCACATTTTTTTGCAAGCTATGAGGTTGCTGCAGGAAAGGAATATCCGCGCTCAGGGGGTGGTGGCGGGTGCGTCGGCTTTTGGCGGCAGCAAACCAACTCCGTACATACGAGAGCTTCATAAAACCGCTCCCTCCAATGTTGTTTTCGCGGGATACGTAGCAGGGAAGGAGCTGGCGCAGAGGTTTCGGGAGGCGGACGTATTTTGTTGCGCTTCTGCGTGGCAGGAGCCATTTGGGCTGGTAAACATTGAAGCCATGGCTTGCGCGGTCCCGGTGGTGGCTACGCGCACTGGCGGAATACCGGAGATATTTCGAGAGGGTGGAGGCCTACTTGTGGATCCCGGGTCAGCGGGACAGCTTGCGGACGCTCTCGAAAAGCTAGTGTTGAATCGACCTCTCCGGGAGGAGATCGGGGCGCAGGGTTTGGCGGGGTTTCAGAAGAATTTCAGTTGGTGCGTCGCTCGTAAAAACTACGAAAACCTCTTAGGCAAGCTTCTTCCGTGAAACGGTACTGGCAACGCTTCCAGGAAAGCACACTCGCTAAAAATGCAGCCTGGTTGTTTATGGGGCAGGGCTTGTCCTTTGTCCTACAAGCCGGGTATTTCATCGTGCTTGCGCGGCTCCTGGGGAGTACCGAGTACGGGATTTATGCGGCGGCTACGGCTTTCGTCTCGATCGTAAGCCAATACAGCTCGCTGGGATCGGGGTTGGTCTTTTTGCAGCACGTAAGCCCGGACCACAGCAAGTTTCCGGCCTACTGGGGAAATATTCTGATTTCGACGTTAGGACTGGGAAGTGCGCTGGTGCTGGCGGTACACCTGACAGGGCACTGGATGGTGGGAGCGGCGAGTGCTTCGATTCTGGTGCTGGTGGCGATCGGGGATTGCGTGTGGCAGCAACTGACGAGCTGCTCCGGGCAAGTGTTTCAAACCTTTGAGAAGATGAAGATTACCGCAACGCTCAACATGACTGTAAACCTGTTGCGGCTGCTGATTGCCATCGGAATGCTGTTAGCGCTGCACCACGCGACATCCCGGCAATGGGCTTGGGCGGCGCTCACAGTCTCGACGATGGCGGCGCTTTTTGCGTTTACGGCGGTATCGGTCAATTTCGGGGCGCCCAAGTTTTCTTTGGGGCTTTTCGCCAAGCGTGCCGGAGATGGATTCATCTACTCGGTTTCCGCTTCGACGACAACCATCTACAACGACATCGACAAGGTGCTGCTCGGGCACTTCGGCATGATGGCGGCAAACGGTGTTTATACGATGGCGTATCGCGTCGTGAACATCTGCACGATGCCGATGGTCTCTATCTATTCCGCGGCGTTTCCGAAGTTCTTCCGGCTGGGCACGGAGGGAATGAGGAGCACGGTTCCGTATGCTCGTAGACTCTTGAAGCGAACGTCAGTGCTCGGCGTGCTGGCCGCCCTGGGAATGTTCTTGACCGCTCCGCTGATTCCGCATCTGGTGGGAAAGAGTTTCGCGCAAAGCGTCAGTGCGTTGCGGTGGCTGTGCCTGATTCCGTTCTTCCGCAGCTTCCACTTGAGCGCGGGCGATGCGATCGCTGGAGCCGGCCATCAGAAATTCAGACTGATATCCCAGTTCATTGCGGCGGCTTTCAATTTCTCCATCAACCTTTACTTGATTCCTCGTTACTCCTGGCTTGGAGCGGCATGGGCAAGTCTGATGACGGATGGATCTCTCGGCGCCATGAATTGGCTGGTGGCATGGAGGCTTCTGGTACGAGAGAAGAATAAATTTGCTCCAGCTCCTGGGTCTGCTTCTGGAGGTCGAACCGCTGTCTGATCCAGGGAATGGTGTTAGCGCTGCATTCGTTCCAGAATGAATCATCCGTGAGATATCGGACGAGATAGTCAGCCAGGGTTTCGTGATCCCGCTCCGGGGCTAGTAGACCGGTCTTGCCGTGAAGAACAACTTCCGGAATCCCGCCGTGGCGAAAGCTGACGACGGGAAGACCTGTGGCCTGGGCTTCCGCAAAAACCATGCCGAGGCCTTCGATGTCTCCATTCGCGGCTGTTACGCTGGGCGCGCAAAAAACCCGCGCCTTGTGCAGCCAGGAAAGAACGGTCGGGATGGAAGCTTCGCCGGTAAAGTGTGCGTTTATCTTCAGAGCCGCCGCTTCCTGCTCCAGCGCGGCACGTTCCGGGCCTTCCCCAACGATAACCAGGCGGGCGGTGGGAATTTGCTTCTGCACCTTGACCATGGCGCGGAGTAAATATTTGCAGCCCTTCTTCTCGACGAAGCGCCCCACAAAAAGGATGAGGTTGGGGTCTCGTTTACCGTTTCCTGGACTGAATTGCGCCAAATCCGTTCCGATGTAGTGCAACTGTAATTTCTCTTCCGGATATCCAAGTTCGAGAGCTTTCTGGCGAATGAATTCCGACACGCAAATAAACAAGGAACACCGACGCCAAAGATCGTGCTTGCGGATATTAAAAGCCAGACCATCGACAGAATTGAGGGCGACTGTCTTGCCACCACTGGTGGGAAGATGGCCATGGAGAGTGACAATGAGAGGCACGTTGAGAGACGTCGCCAGGGGCAGGGCATGGATTCCGTCCATGACGAAGTGGGCGTGTATAAGGCACGGACGCAAGGAGGCCACTTTTTGGTGAAAAGCCGGTGCGAACCCCGTAAGTTTGAAAATGTTCTTGAGCACCCGAGATCCCAGCGATCTGTCCGTGGCCAAGAACACCGGGTCCCTCGGTAGAGAAACTCCCTTGGATACTGCCTCGAGGCCGACGTATCTGACGAGGTATTCCCGGATAGCTTCGGCCTGAAACGGTATGAACGTCTGCATGGACGGCAACAGAGCGCTCCGGTATACGACGATGGTCCTCAATGGCTCCTCCCAGAGCGCTCACTCACCATCTTGTATATTTCCTCCAGTTTCCTGGTTTGTTCTTCAAGATCGAACTGACGCTGGACCCAGGCGACTCCCGCGCGGCTGTATTGCTCCCAGAGTTGGTCGTCGGTGATGAGCCGCTCGATATGTTGCGCCAGGGTCGCAGTGTCGCGCTCAGGCGCGAGGAGACCGGTTTCGCCGTGGCGGACCACTTCCGGTATGCCGCCGTGCTGAAAACTCACGACCGGCACTCCCATGGCTTGCGCCTCCGCAAATACCATTCCCAGACCTTCGCTGTCGCCAGTCGACGCCGTTACGCTCGGGACGCAGAAGACCCTTGCCGATTGAAGCAGGCGATGAATCGTACTCTGCGGCTGAGCGCCCAGGAATCTGCAACGGAGCGAGAGCTTTTTCGCCTGCTCTGCCAGCGAAGAGCTTTGCGGCCCGCTCCCGACTACGATGAGTTCTGCGTCCGGATGACGTTTTTGCACGCCGGCCATCGCCTCTAGAAGATAGGAGCAACCTTTTTTTTCAACGAGACGCGCAACAAATAGAACGGATTTTCTGTCGGTCTGACTCGGGACGTAGTCAAACAAGCGCCGGTCGATTCCTATGTAGTGAACCAGAAGTTTCGGTTCGGGAAAGCCGGCTTCGACGGCTTTGTTCCGAATAAACTGGGATACGCAAAGAAAGAGTGAGGCCTTATTCCACAGCTGTTTACGCCTAGCCAGGTACAGGCGGCCGCCAATGGTCTTGCGAAACGTTGCGTCGCTGGTGGTCACGTCATATCCGTGCAGGGACACAAGAAGCGGGATACCCAAATGGGAGACCAGCGGCAAAACCGTGGCACCATCCAGGGCAAAATGCGCATGCAGCAAACTCGCTCCAACTTTGCGAACCTGGGAATAGGCCCGCCGTGGATACGCCACAGACTTATAGGCTGCCGCAAGCAACCGGGAAAAACGGGAGCGCCGGCCACATAGGAAGATAGTGTTTGCCGGCAGCGGCAGACTGCGGCTCGCGGGAACCAAACCGACGTATCGAGGTTGAAAACTCTTCAACGATTGAACCTGAGCTTCAATAAACGTCTCACTGATCGGGAGCAACTCGTTCCGGAAGATAATGACGGTGCTCATCTTATGTTCGCGGAAGTCTTGGCAAGCCCCTCCATTTTCGTTGATGCTGTGGTGCTTTCATGTATCCTGTCCTCCGTCCATGCGAATCGCGATCGTGCATCCTTGGTTTGTAATGAGCGGCGGCGGAGAACGCGTCATCGATGTTTTGGCGGAGATTTATCCCCAGGCCGACTTCTTCGTGTTGATGAAATCCGATAAGCACCTTTCCAAGGCGATGCAAGGGAGAAAGATTCAGTCCACCTTTCTGGATCGGATTCCAGGAGCAAAACGCTATTACCAGCACGTCATGCCCCTATATCCGTTGGCGGCCCAGTCGCTGGACGTCAGCGGCTACGATCTCATTATCAGCTCGGGAGGGCCTGCAGCAAAAGGGGTGATTGTCGATCAGAATGCAGTGCACGTCCATTACTGCCATACACCTGTTCGTTTCCTGTGGGACCAGTATTCCGCCTGGCGCAAGAGATTGCCCTGGTTGGTCAGGCCATTTTTCGCGTTGGGCGCCAGTTATTTACGCGAGTGGGATTTCAATTCCGCCCAGCGCGTGGACGCGTTCATAGCCAATTCTAACTATGTCGCTCAGCGCATCCAAACGTATTATCGCCGAACAAGCACCACGATTTATCCGCCCGTGGACATCAGCAAGGGATACGTGGATCCGCATCGCGAAGATTATTACCTTTCCGTGGGGAGACTGGTGCCCGGAAAGCGGACAGAGTTACTCATCGAAGCCTGCAACCGGCTGAAGAAAAAGCTGGTGATTGCCGGTGCCGGTCCCGAGGAACAAAAACTCAAAGCCGTGGCTGGTTCTACCGTCGAGATTTTAGGAAGAGTGGACGACACCAGGCTTACGTCTCTCTATGCTCGAGCCAAGGCGTTTTTGTTCGCCGCAGACGACGATTTTGGAATCGCACCGGTGGAGGCGCAAGCGTTTGGCTTACCTATCATCGCTTACGGAAAGGGAGGCGTATTGGAAACCGTGGTAGGCGACGACTCCGGGCTCTCGCCGACGGGCACTTTCTTCTGCGAGCAAACTGCGGACTCACTGTGCAAAGCGATCCTGCATTTTGAAGAAAATCAAGATAGGTTTGCACCTCAGCACATTAGAAAACACTCGGAATCGTTCAGTACAGAGGTCTTCCGGCGAAGGATGGCCGATTTCATCCAGAAATGCTATTCGAACGAAGTTGAGAAACGCCTTGGCCGGCAAAAACCCTCGCTATCGGAATAGAACGCCGGCGGGATCGCCAGCACCGGGAGTTCGGCAATCGCCGCTTTACTTTTTTCGGCCGCTGACACTCTTAAGCGCACGAAGGACGATGGGCGGCGTGATGTCTTTAACCAGCTTGCGGACCGTCGATTCATTCTGGCGGTAAAAGCTAGGCGCGTAGATCGAGGTATGGGGAGCCTCGTTCGTTTGGCCACTGGCCCCGGCGGTGTGGTAGTACACCAAAAAAGAATTCCTGCTTCGACCATTTGGGCAGGCCACGGTGTGGGGAACGCCGTGAAAGTTTGGTTCGGCGATCTCAAAAAGTATGGTGCGATTGAATAGCGGTTCGACGATGGCTTCCTGGCGGGTTCCATCGGAATTCCACAGCTCGAACTGGCCGCCGTACTCGTGCTTCCAATTCTTGTTCAGGTAGATGATCATCGAGAGCCGCCGCGTCAAACCGGTCTCGTAGGCGGTATTGCGATCCGAATGGACATCGAATTTCCCGCCAGGCGGAATCATGTGATAGCCGCTTCCCTGTAGGTACGGATCCGGGAGGAGTTGCCAGATGCCCGTAAGCTCAGAGAGGAAATAGAGAAAGCCCGCGGAGTGCAGAAATGAGGTCAGCTGATAACCGGTCTCGCCGAGTTCCACAGCCGAGCGCAAACCATACTTCTGCAGGTGATCGTCATCTTCATGGACCCAATGATCGTCAGTCATGGGGGGTATTTCCGTGACAAGCTGGTCTAGCAGCTTGTCAGGGAACATGTTGTCGATCACTAAGTGGCGATAGGGACGGGCCGCATTGAACCTGGAGGCGAGTCTATCCACACTGTCGGGGAGAGTGATCTTGTCTTCCAAGAACGACATAATGCCGTTCTTCATGGTGAGCGTAGTGATAAGGCCTCCTTGCGCGCGTCCTGGCGGCTTAGGCCGACGTCTCGATGGATGCGTTCAAGCGTTGCAACGTTGCAAAGGGTCGGACCGAGGTACCCGCGGATTACCGGGCCGGGATCAGAATCGGAAGACCGCTGCCGACGAAGCAGAGCCCAGGATCTGTTGAGTTCCCAGCAGGGCGTGTTTCAGGTTGCTGAATGGGACATAGATGACATCTTTAGCCTGCAGCTCGATATCTTTCTGCTTGCCCATCATGATGTCCTTGAGGGCTATGGTCTTTTCTTCGTACCCGTTGGCCGTTGGACGCAGGAGCCGGGTGTGATTTTCGGAAGCGGTCCGTGTTGCCCCACCGGCCATGGTAATCGCCTGCAGCAAAGAGATTTTACCATTTTCGCTCATGACATATCCACCGGGACGATTGAGATCGCCCAGGACATAGACGATGCCTGCAGTGGGCACCACGACTTGGTCTCCCGGATTCACTTCCACCATCGGTCCGCTTAAGGATTGTCTGTCTCTGCCGAGCTGGATTCTTTCCGGATCGCCGGTTTGCCCCTGGCGCCGAATCAGAATCTCGGTGCTGGCGGAGACCGTCAGGCCCCCCGCCGCGGACAAAATGTCCAAAACGCTGCGCGCCGAGTAGATCGGGATAAGGCCCGGCCTGTTGACTTCGCCGATCACGGCCACGCCCTGGGTGGTGTACTCGTCAACCATCACGGTTACGTTCGGGCGCCTTGCAAAGTCACCCTCCTGCAACTTCGTCGCGATCTGTTTGCCGAGCTCGTTTGCCGTCAGGCCGGTTACTTTTAGTTCGCCGATCAAGGCGAGCGTCACGGTACCTTGCTCCGAGACCCGAAAGCGCTGTTCGAGCTCAGGCATTTCGTAAACGGTGACGTGAACCAGATCTCCCGGCCCGAGCCTGAGAGCGGTTTTCGACTCGCTGGCTGGAGAGCCCGTCTGGTCGTGATTTGTCGATACGGGAGTCTGCGCTGGCGCTACCAGGGCACAGAGAACGATAAAGACTGCCAAGACTGCGAGTTTGTTCTTAATCATTGCCGGCTCCCTATTGAATCTGGCGTTTGGAAATAGCCTTGGTGGCCATAGTAACCGTAGTAACCGTCGGATGTTTTCTCGATGGCATTCAGGAGAACACCAAGAACCTTGCCGCCACCCGACGTCAAGAGGTCGGAGGTCCTGATCAGCGCGTCGCGGCTGGTGATCCCGTGCCGGGCGACCACAACGATGCCGTCCACTTCCGGTGCCAGCACTACCGTGTCGGTCACCAGCAGGATCGGTGGGGTGTCGATGATGACAAAATCATATTCCTTTCGCCATCTGTCGAGACACATGGTCATTTGAGGCGAGCCCATGAGGTCCGCTGGATATTGCGGTTGCGGGCCGGGCCCCAGGAAATACAAGTTCTTGTGAATTGGAGAATGGGTGATTCCGGAGTCGTCGGTTCCCGTCTTCAATGCGGTGCTTAGCCCTTCCAGGCGACCATTCTCCAGCTTGAGCTCTTTTTCGAGAGTGGAACGGCGCATGTCGGCGTCTACCAACAATACTTTCGACCCTTTTTGCGCCAGGACCAATGCCAGATTCAAGGCTGTGGTGGTCTTCCCTTCGCCCGGCAACGGGCTGGAAACCACAATCACCTGCGATTTCTGCTCCTTGCCTGACCCGAGCACGGCGGTCCGAACTGCCCGGAAACACTCTCCGATCATGGGGTCCCGCTCCACGAGCAAGCGCGGGCGCGGTACCTCCGACGGCACGATCGAGCCGCTCCCGCGAAGGCGCTTCACGTTTCTGGCTGCGGGGAGAGACTTGTATCGGGGAATAAATCCCAGCACCGGAAGACCTGTTATGTTCCCAATGTCGTTGAGGGTGGTAACGGTGTCGTCGACGGCTTCCACCAGGACGGCCGTACAAACTCCGCCAAATAGCGCAAACGCCAGGCCGGCGGCAATCACCAACAGCAACCGGGGTCTTGCCGGCTTGTCGGGGATTCGAGCCGGGTCGACAATGTGGGAGTTGGTGGCTTGCAGGCTGCCCATCACGCCCGCTTCTTTCAATTTTGTCGACAGCCCTTCGTACAATTGTTGAGAAGAAGCCGCCTCGTTGGCCGCGATTTCGTATTGGATGGTCTTGTCGCTTAAATTCTCAGCCAGCACCTTCTGCTCTTGAAATACCTTCCGGGCCATGCCTTCGGTGCGAGCCGCGATGTCCAAGTCGCTCTTCGCGCGTTGGGCCAGGCGAGCAGACTCTTCCTTGATGGATGCTTGCACGGACTGGAGTTGCTGGGTGGCCTCGATAACCCGCGGGTTGCGGGAGCCGTATTTCTCCATCAGTTGCGCAAGGGCTGCCTTGGAGTCCGACTCTTGCCGGCGCAACGTCTGGATCGTGAGAAGTTCGTTCGGAGAAGGCCCGCCGCCGTTGGCTACTCCTACGCTGGAGCTGTTTGCAAGGCCGGCCACAACTTCTGGATCGCCAGCCTGCATAGCGCGGTACGCGGCCTCCTTGACGATGCGAGTCGCGAGTGCGGTCGTGAGAGACGAGTCCAAGGCTTCCAAATGACTGAGCGTTGCGTTGTGTTTGTCCAAGCCAACTCCGTAAATCTCAGCTTCCCGCTGCAGCTTGGCCGCACGCGCCTGGTCCGCTTGCATTTGCGTCTTAAGATCCGCCAACTGCTTGCTGAGCCAGCCGGTAGCCTGCGTGGTGGCGTTGTACCGCGTTTGGAAACTGTAGTCGATGTAATCGTTCAGCAATTTGTTGGCGCCCGCCGATGCCAGATAGCGGTCGGTGCTGAGGAACGTGATTTTAATCATCCGCGAGCCGGCCACAACTTCAACCTTGAGATTGTTGTGGAACTTTTTCAGTATCGAAACTCTGCGCCCGGTCGTCTGCTCCAGCGGCAGATCGGCTTCCGAAGGCTCCGCTGGTTCGAAAAGGCCTACGATCTTGTTCGGTAGATCCAATAGGCTCCACTTCGACTTGTAATCTTCCGTTTGCTCGAGGTTCAGTTCCTTGATTACTTGCAGCGCCAACGTGTCCGACTCCAGAATATCGGCCTGGGTCTGCAAAGTGATGTTGTAGTCGAGCGTGTCGCTGGCTCCTGCGGTGCCCGCGTTGACCGCTAGCATGTCGGCGTTCTGCTTGTCGAACTCCAGCGTGGCCTCTCCCGCATAACGGCGGGTTGCAAAAGCCAGATAGAGAACCACCAGGCCCAACACTGCACCGGCAAATATCAACGCGGCCCTGCGGCGGCGCTTCAAAACCCTGAGGACGTCTTGTAACGTCAACGGCTGTTGAGACTCGTGCGTTGGGCTGCCCAACAGCAGACGATGGTTCGCGTTCGCAGCAAGTTCATTCTTTCGCGGCTGTATGCTCATAGGTGTGTTCATTAGATGCTCCGTCGGTTCAAGAATGTTTCAGATGCGCCCACAGGAAGAGCGCTTGACGCGATTCGGTAGCCAGGTTGTCCGGCGACCGATTGCTGCGGGGAAATCGGTGAATCATGGCCTTGCCGTCCAGATTGCTCATCCGAACGCTGATTTGAACGCGCCGTTATTCGGCGGATTTTCCAGTCGAGACTATTTCTCCGCGCTTAACCACTGGCGTCCGACAATTTCTAGAAAGCGCAGATTTCCTATCAGGTAGCGCTTCCACAAACGGCGCGGCTCCGCTGATAGTCGAAAGAGCCACTCCAGGCCAGCGTTTTGCAACCACTTGGGCGCGCGTGGTGTGATACCCGCGACCATATCAAAAGAGCCGCCGACGCCTATGCTCAGGCGTACGTCGAGGCTGCGATAGTTCTTATGGATCCAATACTCTTGCTTCGGGACGCCAAGGCCGACAAACAATAGATCCGGCTGAGAAGCCCGCACTTGCTCCAGAGTTCGTTGCGTTTCGACCGGGTCATTCTCAAAACCCAGCGGAGGACAGTAAGTTCCGACGATATTGACGGCAGCGTTCCGCGCCTTAAGTACTTCGGCAGCTTTTTTCGCTGCGCCCGGCAACCCTCCCAGAAGGAAAATCCGGAATCCGAGCTCGGCTGACTCAGAACACAGCGCCTGAAACAAGTCGACGCCAGTGACTCTTTCTGGCAGCCGATGTCCCAGGAGTCGAGCCGCTACCAGGAGGGACATGCCGTCGGCTAGAACAAAGGTAGCTTCATCGTAAATTGCTTTCAGCTTGGGGTCCGAGTGCAGCATCACAACATGCTGCGCATTGGGCGTGACCGCGTAGGCGGGAGGCGCGTTGCTCCGGAGACGCTGCCCGATCAGTTGAATCGCCTCCGCAAAAGTCACGGAATCCACGGTGGCTCCGCCGACCTGGACGCGTTTTCCCTTCCGATCAATACTCGCGTCGTTTGAGACGTGGGCGTCAAGAAAGACTTCTTGCGTCTGCTCGAATCCAGGTGCCGTCATATTTTTCTCGCTATTTCAACGTGCATTCGGGGACATCGCCAAGGCGGAAACTGTCTTAATTCAACGATCGTGATTTTGCCGGTCAGCGGCTATTGCCCGGTCCCGGCTAACACCACGGCGATCGTTCTAAGGAGGATCTTGCAATCAAGCCACACGCTCCAGTTGTTCACGTACTGGGTGTCGAGCGCGATGTAGCTTTGGAATGACGGATTCTTGCGTGCGGCAACCTGCCACAGGCCCGTAATCCCAGGAAGAACGTCCAGGCGTCGCAGATGTTCGAGAGCATATTGCCGGTATTCGCTGGGGACCGGCGGCCGTGGTCCCACCAAGCTCATGTCACCCTTTAAGACGTTCAGAAACTGGGGCAACTCATCGATGCTATATTTGCGCAAAAAGCGCCCCAGGGGGGTCATCCTGGGATCATTCGAGATCTTGAATAAGATATCTTCGCGCTCGTTAAGATGATGCAGCGAGTCTCTCAATTCTTCCGCGTTCGCCACCATCGTGCGGAATTTGTAGCAGATGAAATTTCTTCCTTTTTTGCCGACTCTCGTCGAACGGTACAGGATGGGGCCGGGCGAACTGATCTTCACCAAGAGCGCCACCAGCAGCAAACCAGGGGAGAGGAGGACGAGAGCTACCATCGCGACCAGGATGTCGATAATTCTCTTCATCCCTAGTCCCACTGTCGGAACGGATTGATGACACAACGACATAATCGGGATGTGCCCGAGATACTCGATCGGAGCCGCCGAGGCCAGCCCGTCGTAGAGATCCGGGACAACCCGGGCGTCAATACCGCTACGCCGAGCCTCGAAAATCAAATGCTTCACCAGATCCCGGTTTTCCGGGGAGGCGATAAAGATTTCATCGATGAAATTGCTGCGGGCGACACGCGCAAAGTCTCGAATACTTCCCAGGATTTTCAAATCGTTTCGTGCGCTCCGGCGTTCCGGATGCTGCGAGGATGTGCCATCTTGCCGGCGGTCCAGATACCCTTTCACTGCAAATCCCAGATGCGGGTTTTGCGAGAGATACTTTCCTAGATCTCTGGCCATCGGACTGGCGCTCACAATCAAAACATTCCGGCAATTCAATCCTTCCATAATCCTTTGCCGGCGTAACAGGCGCCAGCCCATCATCGCGATCGTACTCAACACCACCGTTTCACCGATAACCACGCGAGATATGACTTTTACGCCAGACAGGTAGATGAATGCCGCGACGAGGACCGTAGCCATGGCGACAGCCTTCAGTACGGCAGACTGTTCGTGTCGCGTGGAGCGAATCTCCTTCGAGGAATACACTTTGTATGCATAGCAAGACAAAATCAGCGAGCCCGCGTAGAGACCGAGAAAACCAAAATGTTTGACTACGTTGACCTCGTTCCAATTGGCGGCCGACATCGGGAAACGCGAAAATGTCGCCAGGCAGGCAGAAGCCGCAACCAGTAAAACATCGACGAAAAGGAAGAAGATTGTCGAGCCTTGCCTCGAACTTCCACTCCTGCGCCGGCTCGCGGCGGTGGCGGCCGGTGCGGCTGCCGGGATCTGGAAGTTCAGCGCATTCTGGACTTGCCCTGATGTAATCTGCGACATAATCTCCAAGTCACCTAGAGTTAAAAATCATTCTCGGCTGGATCAACGGCATATTTGCAACGAATTGGCTCTGGTCTTAGAGGTGGACTGCTTACTTGGCAGCGCCGCCACAACTACAGGCTTACGAATACCCCAACAAGGCCCGGCAGCAGTTCGGCTCGAAACGAGCAAACTTGATTCTTCAGGTACAAGAATCGAAGAGAGGCATTTCAATTTCGTGCGGTGCAATGCGTTGGTCAGCCCCAAAAGGGCACACGGCTTCGCCCTATCAGTCCCAGGTTATTTTTAACCTGATTAGCAGGACCTCTTTTCACGATACGCCTGCGGGGGAGGGTTTCGCGAAGCTTAGTCGACGGCTTCTGACATCAGCACTGCTACGTCACCGCAACGTTGCTCGGAGAAAGGTCTAGAGAAGAACTTTATCTCTAGAGCCTGTATGCATCTCTTGTGAATCGCATTCTACTAGAATTATTTTATTTTTGTCTACTCAAAGTTCGACGCGAATTTATCGATGGAATTGATCTTGGTATTCTCGGTACTTCCAGTACTTCGTGTCCAGTACTCCCAGCTAAGAAACGAACGTCGCTGACAAGTAAATGATAGAGCGATGGATTTTCACCCTAGATCGCACGCGATTCGATCGTGGGGACGCAAATAGAACCGCGGTTTCTTAACGTTGCGGTGCATAACTGTAGCGGGCCTGAGCGGCATCACTTGCCGATGGCGGCTGAGAAGGTCTCGTCGCTGCGTCCGCGCCGGCGGACATCGATTCCCAGGCGCTTGATTTTCTGATTCAGTGTGGACAGCGGGATCATGAAGCGCTCTGCGGCTTCCGTCTGATTCCAGCCGGTGCGCTCGAGCATATCGATGATGATGCGGCGCTCGATCTCGTCCATGATCTGAAACAAGGAAGGCTGCGGGTGATCCGCTCCGGAACGCGCGCCCGGTTCGCCCGGTAGCGGCGGGAGAAATTCGGAAAGCTGCAGGCGCACGCCGCGCACGATCTCTTTGCTGCGGATACTCTCCGGCAGCAGATCCACGTCTACGCGCTCCTGCGTGGAAAGAACCACGGCGCGCTCGACGACATTCTCCAACTCGCGGACGTTGCCTGGCCAGTCGTAGTCCATTAAGAGTTTCAAGGCCCCTGGCGTGAACATGCGCGGCGTCTTGCCGTTTTCCTCGCAGTAGCGGAGCAGAAAAAATGCGAGCAAAGCCGGAATGTCTTCGCGGCGGTCGCGCAACGGCGGCAATTGTAAGTGGATGACATTCAAGCGGTGATAAAGATCTTCGCGGAAGCGGCCTTCACGCACCAAAGTGATTAGTTCGACGTTAGAAGCCGCCACGATGCGCACGTCCACCTTGAGTTGTTCCGTGCCGCCCAGGCGCATGAACTCGCGCTCCTGGATCACCCGCAGGAGCTTTGCTTGTGTTTCCGGGCTAATCGTCGCGATTTCGTCGAAGAAAATGGTGCCCTGATCGGCAACTTCGAATAGCCCTTTCTTGGAGGCCACCGCGCTCGTGAACGCACCCTTCACGTGGCCGAAAAGTTGCGATTCCAGCAGATCGACGGGAATGGAGCCGGTATTGACCGGCACGAAGGCTTTGTCCGCGCGCGTGGAAGCCGAATGAATGGCCTTAGCGATCAGTTCTTTGCCGGTGCCGCTCTCTCCGCTGATCAGAATCGTGGAGCGCGACGGGGCCACCTGAGTGACCAGATCCAAGAGCGTGAGCATTTTCTCGCTCTTGCCGATGATGCTGGGAAAATTGAAACGTTGCTTCAGCGCGCGCTTCAACTGCACGTTTTCTTCGCGCAACCGCCGCGATTCCACGGCTTGCGCTACCTGCGCCAGAAGCTCGTCGTTCGACCAGGGCTTGGTGATGTAGTCCATCGCGCCGCTCTTGAACGCGGCACGCGCCATGTCGATGGAGCCGTACGCGGTGATCAACACGACGGATAGATCCGGGTCGCGCCGCCGGATCTCCTTCAGCAGTTCGAGACCATTGCGGTCGGGAAGGCTTACATCGAGGAGCAGCAAATCGAACGGACGCTCCCCAAGCTTAGCCAAGCCAGACTCGCCGGTGCCCGCGCTGGAGACACCGTAACCTTCACTGGAGAGCAGCAGTTCCAAGCCTTCGCGAATTTCCAATTCATCATCTACTACCAGGATCGAACCCTTAGACATGGACCGCTTTCCTGACGGCGGGAAATTCAACATGGAAGGATGTGCCCTTGCCAGGGGTG
>Ga0210384_10001822_pt1 | contig 27408 bp, 32 predicted proteins | sample IncBWH2MmetaG_FD_160574 | JGI IMG/M metagenome (GOLD analysis project Ga0210384, IMG submission 160574) | Forest soil microbial communities from Barre Woods Harvard Forest LTER site, Petersham, Massachusetts, United States - Inc-BW-H-2-M | ecosystem: Environmental > Terrestrial > Soil >...
CCATCGGTATGCCGCGTCCGCAATCTCGTATCTCAAGCATTACCGTTTCGGCCTGGTACTGAAAACGGATGCTGACCTCCAACGCTCCAGAGTGGCGATGCACATTTGTCAGGCTCTCCTGTAGCACACGGAAGAGAACAGTCTCGATCGTGATAGGCAATCGTTCACGTTTAGTCGCGAGATCCAGCCTTACCTTAATCCCGCTTCGCTTCCCGAAGCCGTCGACGTACCACTGTGCGGCGGAATTGAAGCCTGCCTCGTCCAACAACGGAGGGTGCAGCAGGTAAGAGGTGGTGCGAATTTCCTGGATCGCCTGATCGGCCAATGCAGCAATCTCGGACAACACGTCGGACGTACATTGTTGTTGTTTTAGTCTTTCCTCGAGGACCGCTATGCCCATTTTCAGTGCCGCCAGTGTCTGACCGGTACTATCGTGCAAGTCGCGGGCTACTCTCCGTCTCTCCTCGTCCTGCACCTTGAGGAGCCGCTGGGAAAGGTTCTGCAATGCTATTGTGCGTTGTGAGACCAATGATTCAAGTTGAGCGTGGGACAGTCCTGATTTTTTCAAATGCTTTGAAAGAATCCACATAGGTCCTCCTGGTAGCAGTTGGACGGCACGAACGCTTCATTCCTTCAGAGTTCGTGAATTCTTTCATTCAGTACGTTCGGAGGTCTGGTCAAAATTGCTCGCTTCACCTGAGGATGTTTACACGGGGTTTTCGGCAATGGCCTCGCGGGTCGTCGTCGTTTGGAGGCTTTCATTTCCACAGCCTCGGCAGCGGACAGCTTCCGATCCCGATGTGGCTCGGTGCGCAGGGCGCCGGTATGGAGTTCACACGCATCCCCCGTCGCTGCTCCACAAGTAGGACAAGGCACGGATAATATCTGTTTCGCGGTGAGTTCTCTGGTCTTCATCCCCAAAGATTGCAACGTCTCACCCCAATAGAATGCTCAATATTGCTCATTTTTAACCTGTTAACCGGGCAGCAGTTTTTGCTCGACTCCGCCGGCGATTCTTCTCAATTGTGTGCAAAAGTGAACACCGTTTGTGATTTCAATTCTGGCAAAATACTAGGGAGTGCCGTTAACATGGGAGATCGTACCGAAGTCTCGCAAGTTACGTAAACGGTTACTCGCGGGCCGCTTGTCCAGAGGCAAGCTAGCGATCGATCGACGGGCTGATCGACTCGGCCATGATTCCGGCGAGAATCTCGGAGTGACATCGAGCGATGCGACAGTAGCAGAAAAATAGGCGACCAAGCAGAACCCTTGTCATAATAGCGGCTCTTACGCGGGCTGAGGATGATCACCTTCGCATCGCGCGAGAGGGGCAAGAGAATAGTAAACGTTTGCTGCATTTGCGGTTACGCTTCATTTCTCTGTGCTAAGATGTCATCCGCTGTAACGCCGGAGTGGCATCCAGCCCGTGAATATCCGTGAAATTGAGTGTCTACTGCTACCGTATCCCGAGCGATCAATCGAATACCCACAGTTGATCCACAACTTGCCAAGCGGGTATGGAGAATCGTGAATGAGTCGGGATACTACCCCAACACGCAAGCTCGTGCCCTCGTTTCGGGGCGAAGTCGTATCTTTGTTTTAGTCGTCTCCAGGATTACCAACCCATTCTTTCCTGAAATCGTACAAACTTTTGAAAATCTGGCGGTCGAGAACAACTATGAGATTTTGCTGACCTCGACTGTGAATGACCCCTGACTCTCGCCAAATTCCTTGCGATAATCTGCCATCGCGTCGGTGTACGCCAGATACTCCCCACGTTCGCGCCATACGCGATGCCACCTTGGTGCCATTGTGTATGCGCCGCCACGGGTGCATTGTGCTCCGCGGCAGATAGACATTCGCCGGTTTCCAAGGGAAGCCGAGCAAAGTGGCCCGAGGAGCCTTGGGGGAGGACATCTCGGGCCTTAATTTTTTTGGCGAGTTGCCCGCCCCCGTTAGGGGCAGAGCACTTGGCATGCGCTCTGCCCCGTCCACTTCAGCCCTTCCAGTCTCGAACTTTCCCGAGATAACGCCGCCCGATATCTGGGAAGCTTTCCTTCTCATGTGGAAGGCAAGTGCGACAACCGTCGAAAACACCGATTTCACTCAAAACTCTGGCTCTCGCGGTCAATGAGCGCTATACGGGATATTACGAACAACAAAGAACAAGCATCCATGACTTATCGCACTAGGCTTTTACTGTTTCGCGACTTGGACGTTCTTGTGCATCCCTTGGCCGGGTTCCAGCCGTAAACGGGCAGACGGTGACTGTGGACGACAATTGGGCGGCCTCACAATAACCATCAGGGTTGTCGTCAGTCGGGGAGCAACAGCTTCTGCACTTGCTGGTGCACACCTTGTGGCCAGTCCTTCTTGTGGTGGCCGGGGGAGTCCTGCTTCGTAACGAACTCAACCCCGGAAACCTAAATTGATTTTGCTGCACGATAGAGGGATGGGCATCGCCCGTCTTCACATTAACCACACCTAGCTATTCGTAGGCCCTTGGATTCACCGCACAAGGGCTCTCGATGCACAGCTGTCCCGGCGTGTTTCTGTCCAAGGTCTCGCGCAAACTCCGCGTCTGACGCGGCTTTCCGCAAATGTTAATCAGATAGTACATATTGACACTCGTATCCTGTCAAGGTTATGCTGCGCGGCGCTCTTCACGAAAAACCCCTTGTCAGTGTCTTGCCACAAAAGGATATTTCCGGGGAAGAGACATTTAGGCGATCGAATGACCGTTACGAATCGTCCGCGGGTCCTTCGTGTTGGGCTTTTGGTTTAGGGGTTCACTCCATTTTCTTTCTGCGAATCCGTCAAGCAGGCGCTTTCGCGACATGGTCGTTGAGGTTGAGAAGAAAGAGATAGAACACAGAAGACGCACCGGACAAAAGATGACCCAACTCGAGATAGACGCCCTTATCGCAGAGATAAAGAAAACTCTATCTGCTGAAGAAGGTGCGGCTTATGAAGCTTTGAACACGGTGATTGAGGATTGAAATCTGATAGCCGCTGACACGCGGGCCAAGGCAGGACCTAAGAAGCTTTTGCTTCGGACAACCTGATGGTTGAAAACCTGGCTGCACGAGTTCGCCAGTTAGCCTCTCAAACAAAACGCTTCGAACGCGGCCCGCGCAGTCGCGTACTCACCATGAACGGTCAACTTTCGACCACCGAGCGGTGACACCTTCCACAGGGGCCTAAGAGTCGATACGCGGCGATTCGAGATTAAAGCGACTGGTTCGCCACGATTGTCTTCGACCTCATAGACACAAACGGGATTCGTTGCGTCGATCAATTGGTTGGGGATGACGCGGGCGTGCACATGCATCGTGAAGCGAGGGAGGGTCATGTCGGTAATCATTACCGCAGGGTAACCTGCACGAAGGGCTTAAAACCGGTTACGAAAGTCGGTGTCCGTTCGATCAGTCTGGGGCGACTCACGAATGCGGGCTTTCTCCTTGATCCTTCCAATAGAGGACATCTCCGCGCAAGGACTTCAGACCGCTCAGCGCATGCGCCATTTCATCTTTTTCTGCCATCGAGCCGCTTCGGTCCAAGATTAGTGTGCGCTGCCTTTCGCGTATGGCTGATTCCGCTGGTTGGATTAGTGCCCAAACCTTCGCCCAATCGGTCTCAAGCATAGCCGCCTTGTACTTCTCGATCCAAGCAGATTCTGTAGTCATTGCGTACCTTTCACCTCAACATGGTGTCATGCCCCAAGATTCAAGACTGATCACATTTGATCGGTGGGCGCTTGTTGGAAATCTGTTATGAAGGGCAAATTTTTGTACGGACAGGCTCCTCTTGTCATCAGGAATCTAGCCAATTTCGCGACCTCGTGAGAGACTTTTCGACCGATGGCTAGAGAACTTGTCTGGCTGGAAAATGACACCTTTGCTGCTTGGGGCTGCACGGAGTGCTATTGGATTCTACCCAATCCGGGGTGCGCGGTTTCTGACAAGCCGTCTGCAAAAAATTAAAGAAGCGTTTGAGCAGCACAAATGTGCCGAATTTCCCCGAGAAGCTAGAATGCACCGAAAAAAACCTCACCGTTCTAGTCTATGACTGCCCGCACGCGGTGCATTGAACGACCAGCTTATGGGATGGAATGGCGCAGCTAGCAGAACGATTGGGTAGATTCTGCGGCCTCACGCTGCGCCACTTTGCTCGTTCCAAGATGAAAACAATCTAAAGCTTTACCGATTCTGCCGTCTGGTCACAATTGCACACTGCCCGCCGCGACGGATCTTGCTCGTGTGCAATATTGCTCAGCTCGGTTTGCGGCTGCGGCGTAGCTTGAAGACTCCTAGAACAGGAGATTTTCTATGGCTACACAGTGCGAAGATTGGATTTCCATTGCACAACAGGTCACCGCAGAAACAAACCCCGCGAAGCTTATTGCTTTGGTCGATCAGCTTTGCTGTGCGTTGGATAACCGCAAGCGAACTAGTCACCTCGTGCCCCGTCCGAAACATGAATTGCCAACAAGCAACTGAGTTTCGGGGACATGTACACGAAGCGCCCCAGAAAGAGCAGCTTTACGTCGGGGACGCAACGTTGGGACCGGTCATCTTCCTCACTGGCCGCCCTTGTGGGCCGCAATGGTAGACCCAACAGTCTGGTAGCACAACGCGCCGCAAGATGGCGGAGGAGACAGCCACCAAAAAGCTCGAAATCTTGAAACAACAAATGCGACTGTTACTAGAGAGGGAAGCAACTCAGAGGAAGAAGCCACGCGGATAGACCGCAGAGCGGACGGTCGTTTGCTAGACCGATGACACGCCAAGCAATCGCGCGCAAGAAGTTCTGGTGTACCGTCGTCGGCGTGAGTGCTGTTCTCGCAGTGTTTGCCGTGTGGCTGTTTGTGCGAGCTCTCTGATCTACTGCTTGCCCTGAGCAGCCGGCCCTGCGTTCGAAACAAGCTTCTTTTGCTTGTGCACGGTTTTCACGTGCTGAGCGAACGCTCCGCTGACAGATAGAGTCTCATCGCCAACGAACGCCTCCTTGCATCTGAGCAGAGGAGAACGCCTTTTCGATTCACCAAATGAGGCATTGGCCCACCCGTCGCGGATTGTACTCCGTTACCGCGCTAGCCTGCGGCCCCTGCGGTCGGCCCAGCGGAATTGGCGATAGCACGATTTCTTGGTGAAGAGTTCGATCAACAGTTGTGCTTTGGACGGTAGCGATTTCAAAACGCTTTTTTCGGATCCCAATTGCTCCGGAGCGCCCGTGTGTTTAGCAACCTAAACTCGCTACCTTCATACAGTGAACACCGTAGAGATTAATCGCTGGCATTGAAGTTCTTCACAGTCCCAATAAAACAACCTATGTGGATCGTGTCTCATCCAACTTGGGTCGTTTAACCAAGATTGATGCTCCGAATGGAGGAGATATGAAATCGAAAATGGCTGTTCTGTTGGGTTTAATGTTCGTCGTGTTCGGGGCCAGTTGGACACTTGCACAGGGTAGCGGTGATACGAAATCGAAATCCGATACACGTACGATCACCGGTTGCCTGTCGAAAGGCGATAACTCTGAAAGCTCTAACGAGTTTCTTTTGACGGCGAGTGACGGAAGCACATGGGAAGTCCGCAGCGATGCGGTGTCGCTAGCCGATCATGTGGGACACACGGTGTCCGCGACTGGAGTCTTGAAGAATGCAACGGCGCATAATCTTAAGGAAGATGCGAAGGATGCCGCTGCTGATGCGCACATGAAGAAAGACAACTCCGAGCACGGCCATATGACCATCACAGATCTAAAGATGCTCAGCAAGTCCTGCCGAAAATAGCGCCCGGAAACCAGGTCCATGAGGCTTCGGAAAACGACGTTCCGAAGCCTTTCTGTTTGGACCTGACCTGATCCCCTCTTTCCGAACAAAGCTTGGGTGCTGCCGCACGCCAACCCCGCGCATCTCCCGAGACAAAGGCCGTCTCGAACCGGACAAGTTTTGTCTTCCGATGTGAACTCTACGGCTGCACGTTCTACATCCAACCATCTCTCTCCATAAGTCTCAATATTCTCGGGAGTGGCTGTGGGGAGGCTCATCGCCTTTAAACGGTCCTTCAGCGTGCGCTTCTTGATTTCTCTGGATTCTTGGCTGAATGGGATGCTGATGTGGGAATCACCGCGCAAGTTCGGGTCCCATCTGGTCAGATTCGACCACTAGCAGGATGCTGAAAAACGACTCCCAATTCACAGGATGACGTGTTAGTAGTGGCAGCATGCGAGGAGACGATCAGCAGCAAGATGGGATGTTCAGCTATATTTCGCCCGACAAGCGAGTACCGCAGGACCATCCGTTGCGGATGATTCGAAGCCTGGTAGACGGAGTGTTGGGACAACTCTCACCGCGATTCAATCGGCTCTATGCGAGAGCGGGACGGCCGTCGATCGCACCCGAGAAGCTGCTGCGGGCGTTGTTGCTGCAGATGCTGTACTCGGTGAGAAGTGAGCGGCTGCTGATGGAACAACTGGATTACAACCTGTTGTTCCGGTGGTTCGTGGGATTGAGTATGGACGATGAAGTGTGGGATGCCAGCACGTTCTCCAAGAACCGTGAGCGATTGCTGGAAGGGGACATCGCGGAAGCTTTCTTTCAGGGGGTGTTGGGAGAAGCGCGAGCCGGGGAACTGCTGAGCGACGAACATTTTACCGTGGATGGGACGCTACTGGAGGCCTGGGCATCGCACAAGAGTTTCCGGCCGGTTGATGCTGTGGCCAAAGATAAGAAGGATAAGAACGACGACGAACCGAAACCGCCGGCGCCGCGGTGGGACGAGAACAACCCCACGATCAACTATCGGGGAGAGAAACGTAGCAATCAGACGCACTGTTCGACGACGGATCCGGAAGCGATGCTGGCGCGTAAAGGACGAGGCAAGGAGGCAAAGTTAAGCTACCACGGACACCTGATGACGGAGAATCGAAACGGGCTGGTAGTGAACACGCTTGTGACCTCGGCCCACGGTGCGGCGGAATGCCATGCCGGACTGCTGATGGCGGAGAAGTTGCCCGGTGGCGGACGAGTCACCTTGGGTGCAGATAAAGGATACGACCAACGCGAGTTCATCGACGAGCTGCGACAAATGGAAATCACACCCCATGTGGCGCAAAACCAGAGTCGACGCAGAGCCGGGTGGACCGGCGCACGACTCGGCACCCCGGTTATGAGGTAAGCCAAAGAAAGCGGAAGCGGATCGAGGAAGTCTTCGCCTGGATGAAGACGGTCGGACTGTTGCGCAAGCTGCGGCATCGTGGATTAGAGCGAGTGGGCTGGATGTTCACGCTGGCGGCGGCGACCTACAACTTAGTTCGCATGCGGACGCTGATGCCGAAGTGTGCCTGAAAACTCTGTAAGAAGCGAGAGAACAGTCATTGCGAGACCAATCTGGCAAATCAACACGCTCCAGCCGCTCATAAAATCACGAACCAAGTGGACCGAATCGCATCGAAGCACGATTTTTCAGCGTCCTGCTAGGCGGCCTCCCAATTCACGCAAGCGCTCACGGTCGCTGCTGACCTGATCCCAGTTCCTCCACCGCTCCGTGACACGGGAGGACGGGTGTCATTCGTGTGATGACGGCACTACGGCAGCCATTAACTCGGCGCACAGGACCCCGTAATGAGATTGACGCGTGGTTCGCTTCACGACTGATCGTCACAGGAGAAGAAATCTAGCCACGATGAATCAGAATCAACCAGCGACTCCGGCTTGCCCAGTGTCCCGCTGCGGGGCAAAGACGCCGCACACGACTAACGTGACAGTGCACGCGTTCATGCGCCAAAACCCAGCGGAGGTTATTGATTGGACGAAGCGGTGCATCGTCGAACTAATCCAGTCTGTGATCGACGACGCCAACAAGGGTCATATCTTCGCGTACCTGACCCGTTGGCGCGACCTGGAAGAGCTCTACAGGCGAGTCTTGTACGCGATGTTTGTTGCTCCGGCTGACCATCTTCCACATATTTTTTCAGGGGAAATGCTCAATTTGACAATATTAGAGTACGAGCGTACTCTTAACTCATGCGATACTCGCGGGAACACAAAGCGCAGAACCACGAGAAGATTCTTTCCGTGGCCGCTCGCTCTTTCCGCGAGAGAGGCGGTGACAGCAGCGGCATCGGGACGGTGATGAAGAAGGTTGGCCTGAAAAAAGGGGGCTTCTACCGGCATTTCAAGAGCAAGGACGACCTGTTCGTCGAAGCGGTGGCACGCGCACTCGACGAGACGGGAAGGGGCATGGTGGAGGTTGCAAAGTCCGCCCCCGAAGGTCAGGCTCTGCGAGCGATCATCGAGCGCTATCTAAGCGTGGCCCATGCGAATTCGCCGGGATCCGGTTGCGTGCGTGCCGCCCTCGGGCCGGAACTCGCGCGGAAACCGGCAGCTGTGCGGAGAAGAATCGAGGTGTTGCTGGAAGCGTATCGTGAGCGGCTACTGCCATTCATGCCTGGTCAGACGCGCGAAGAGAAACAGTCAAAGACCCGGTTGTTGTTCCCAAGCATGGCGGGAGTGTTGATGATGGCGCGCATTAGTTCGGACCCTCAAAAGCGTGAGCAGATCTTGATGGAGGCGAGGAACTATTTTATAAAGTGCTTCGCTAACGACTAATTTTTTTGATCGTCAAAGAGTATGGTCGTACTCTTTTGGGAATATCAACTGAATCGAGAGGATAACCCGATGAAATTCATGATCCCTTTGCTTATGGCAGTGCTTCCAGCGGCATCCGTAGCGCAAGCACAGTCCGAGGCCGCTTCAGGCGTGCCGAGCATTGCTATTCCTAGAACCACCGAAGTACTGGTCATTCAGACACCCAAGAAGGGTGTAACCGCTCCACAAATCATGGACGTCATCCCGACAGAGATTCGGGCAACTGTGAAGCTCTACCTCGACGGAAAAATCCGCGAGTGGTATTCCCGTGGCGATGGCAAGGGCGTCATCTTCCTGGTCGACGCGAAGACCGAGGACCAGGCACGAGCCATTATGGAAACCCTGCCGCTCGCGAAGGAACAATTGATGGAAACCGAGTACATTCCCGTCGGACCCTTGATGCCGCTGAGGGCATTGATGGGTTCAGGAGCGCAACAGTGACTCTCTTCGCGAGAGCACGTTGGCGACGGTCATTCGCGAGGAAAGCCGACGCCAGAAAGGACCGATCATGCCATCTCCAGTTTTGTTCGGAATCAGCGTAACGTTCGGCCTGGCTGTTTGGGGGGTAGTGGCGTGGCAATACATTTGGCCAGCACTAAGCGAACATCCCAGCCCCGAGAATCTGAAGCCCATCCTCTTGCTGCATGCGTTCAGGTTCCTCGGGTTGGCATTTGTGGTGCCCGGTGTTGTGTCTCCAGAATTACCTGCCGCGTTTGCTCAACCAGTAGCTTACGGTGATTTCATAACCGCGGTTCTGGCTTTGCTCGCCGTGGCCACGCTGGGAACCCGCACGGGGAATGTGGTGATCTGGGTGTTCAATACCTTCGGAACAGCGGACCTGCTCTTCGCCTTTTACCTGGGAAGCCGCATATCACTCCCAAATAACCCAGGCTTGCTGGGCGCTGGGTATTTTATTCTGGCTGCCTACGTGCCTCTTCTTCTTATAACGCATGGCCTGGCGTTTCGAATACTGCTGCGAACGAAGGTTGTGGTGGCGTCACGAAGCAAGCTAAGTGCCGCATGATGTCACGCGGGTTCACAGCCTAATGCTTAGTGTTCTGACCCTGGTTGCGCCTCTACTGCTCATCACCCACGGACTCGCTTTTTGGGTTCTTCTGCAACAGCAAGATGAATCGCAATGCGGGAAAAGCGGATCCAAAAATCCCTACTGGGGCACCTTATTGCTGAGTAGAGAATTCACCGTCTGCTTGGCTTCGGCTAAGCTGCCGCCGTAGAGTTGTCGAGCGGCGTACGTGGCAGTGATAACTTCGCCCCTGGCGGCGAGTTCGCGCAGTTGTTTCTGTTGGTCGTCGCGGCTGAGTGATTTCAGGTGGGTGAAATCCTGCGTTAATGAAACCGGCTCGTCAATGACCGTGTAGGGGCGCAGGGCGTCAAGGAATTTGTGTGCCCCAGGCACGACGTCCCAATGGATACGAATGAACTTCGGTGCAATCATCCTGACCGGATAGTCACGGTACAGAGTCGAACTGGTGCCATACCAGCGTTTCTCCGGTGGGGCTTGTTCGGCACGCTCAGCCTGCAACGCCTCCGCAAGTGGCGCGGGATCGCCGGATAATTCCAGTTCGATATGGCCAAGGTATTGGGTTTGCGTAACGCCTGGTTTTACCGGATCGGAGGTTTCGACGCGCTCTTTGACCAGGCGGGCCGAAGCGACCTCGCCCAACGAAAGAAAGAAGACCGAAGGGTCATCGGCTGACAATTGATAGTTCAGATAAGAGCGATATTGCACGTAAATTCCCGTCTCGTTCATCCGCACAAGCCAATTGGACGGATGGAAGCGTGCCGTGACGAATCTGAGAGTCAACAGCAGGAAGAGCAACAAAAACAGGCCGAAGATGTAGCCGGGCGACCACTTCTGCGTGAATGCCTTGAAGAATAAGGCAGCTGTGGCCGCAAATCCAGCGAGCCACACCATCAAAGCTCGCAGGCGCGCGTGCCGAAATACTCGGTCATTGGGTCCGGTCTCGACGTCTCGAAAGCGCAGCAGGCGCATAGGAATGCAAATAAACGAGACGAGTTTACTTCCCCCCGGCTGCTGGGGATAGTTACTTGCGATTGGGGCTCGGGTTGGAGCACGAGGCAAGCCAATCGGTTCGATTGCGGCAGGAAGATCGCGGTCTATCTGCGAAGTCGCCGCATCGTGCACCGCAATGGTCACGGCCCATCCGACTACAGCCTGGGCCTTGCAACAATGCGTCGCCCCATTTCGCTACACCTACGGTACTAAGCAGGCCAGAGTTCCCGATGCCTCTTCACAAGACGACTCGGAGTACCGTTCGGGACTTTTTCCAACAGCAGCAAGTCCTTGTGTTCGCTGCTGCTGCCGTCTTCGCAGTCTTGTCCGTGCTGAAGGTATCCACACATCTCTGGGCCAATGTAGTGTTCGCCTTGTGCATCGGGAATCTCATGTTTCCCATCATGAACTGCTTGGGGCGGTACTTTTCCGGGCTTGTCTTTCCCCTGAATTGGATCGTGGGCCTCCTGATTCTGGCTGTCGTCAGTCTTGGCACCGTGATTGTGGCCACAGGCGTGATCTACGTGTTCCTTATGCAGCCTGCAATGCGAACGCCCTCGAATGTGATCGCGGATGTACAACTCGGCACTGTGGTCAGGTAAGCGACGGAACCACAAATGCTCTGACATTCTAGCTACCAGAGCTGCGGGACCGTTCGATGCGTCTGCTTCGGCTCTACATACCCTTTGCGTTTTTGCCTTGGCGGAAGCTTGGGCGGCGTATAAGGAATTTCCTCATACGGAATGCTGCTGAGTATATGCGCGATGCAATTCAGGCGCGCACGCTTTTTGTCGTCTGATGTAACGATGTACCAGGGCGACGCTGCTGTATCAGTCGCTGCAAGCATTGCATCGCGGGCGCGTGAGTAGTCGTACCAACAGCGGTGCGATTCCAGGTCCATAGGGCTAAGCTTCCAACGCTTGGTAGGATCTTCAATACGCGCGAGGAAGCGCTTGTGCTGTTCCTTCTTCGATACTTCGAGCCAGTACTTCAGCAGGATGATGCCCTGACTGACCAGAAATCCCTCGAACGTTGGACAGTCCCTGAGAAATTGCCTGTGCTCTTCCTTGGTACAAAAGCCCATCGCGTACTCAACACCGGCGCGGTTATACCAGCTTCGATCGAAGATTACGACCTCACCTCCGGCGGGGAGCTCTTCAATGTAGCGCTGAGCATGGAGCTGTGTTTTCTGCCTTTCGGTCGGCGCCGGGAGGGCGGCCACTCGAAAGATCCGCGGGCTGACACGCTCCATGATGCGTTTGATGACTCCGCCTTTGCCCGCAGCATCCCTTCCTTCGAAGAGGATGACAATTCGGGCATTCTTCGCCTTGACCCACTCCTGAAGCTTCACCAGCTCAACTTGTAGCTTGAACATTTCCGCCTCGTACTCTTTTTTGCTGATCTTCGGTTGTCCGTTAAAGCCTGAGCGTTGACCGTTGCTGTCCGGCATTGATTTTGATTTATTGTCGCTCTTAGATTTTTCGCCCATCGTTGTTTCTCGTTTCCTCGATGTCGGCGTGCCTGTTCAGAGGGCCACTATCCTGTAGTCTGAAGTGCGACCGTTTTGTCGGTCTTTTGCGGTTCAGCAACAGGGCCGCATCACCAGCTCTCCTGCGTGTTCGTTTGTGCGCGCTACTGCCTATTTGTCACCCCGTGGCTTGTCATTCCTGAGCCGCCTACTCGTGCGGGGACAGTAGCTTTCAGACTCTCTAACTTCATCTCAGTGGAGCGTCTATCTGCGTCCGGGAGGAAAGTCTTTCAACAGTTTTTGTGCTCCCTTATTGAGTCTTTCCTGGTTTTTCTCTGGTTTCTTGCTGGGTTCAATCGCATGTTGGGCACCACCTATCCAAACGAGCTTCTTTGTGGCAAGGTCATAAATACCAATGACGAATGTGCCGATGTAATTGGTTGAGGAATTTGCCGAAAACGAACCGAAGCTGTTTGCCCCCCATGGGCCCGAACCGCCCCATCCGCCCCCGAAACCGTTTATCTGCTTCTCGCGATCGATCATGAGCTGATAGCCGAGGAGCAAATCGGGTTTTCCGACATCCGCCACCTTGGTGAAACCCTTCGTCGCCATTTGTGAATCGATGGCCTGCTTGACCTGCGCGTCCAGGATCTGGTCGGGACGGCCACCTACCACGGGCACGCCCTGTACCTCGTCCGCCCATGCATAGGTGTGGTATTTTGAAAAATCAGTTCCCGGCATATAGTTGGTTCTTACGTCCTGTGCGTAAGTCACGGAGCACGCGACGAGCGCTAGGACCAGTGCCGGACCAAACCTTGCCATCCAGTTGCGAGGTTTTTGCCGCATCGTACTTCTTTCTCCTTTCATTCCTCCAGTTTTTATCGTCAGCTCCAGCGGAGCGGACTACTGGCGAAACTTCGTAGTACTTCGCACTCGCGGTACGAGCCGCGAACCGCTCGGCATTACGCTGTCTCCGGTATTGGACATGGCTTTATGCGCCAGATCCCTGCTGCGTATTCGGCAATCGTACGATCGCTTGAAAACTTTCCCGAGCCTGCCACATTCAGGATCGCCTTGCGCGCCCACTCGTCGGGTTGGGCATAAAGTGCGCTGAGCCGGTCGTCCGCCTCAAGGTACGACTTCAGGTCCGCCAGGTGCATGTAATGGTCGCCGTGCGTCAGCAACATTTCGCGCAAAGGTTCGAAGACGCCTGGCTCGTATCGGCTGAAGTAATCCGAGAAGATCAAGTCCAGTGCCTGACGTGTCTCGGCCTCGTGTTCGTAATGCCAATGCGGGTTGTACCATCCCCGACTGGCGATCACTTGGTCCGCGGTCAGACCGAAAAGAAAGAAGTTTTCTTCCCCCGCCTCCGCAGCCATCTCAATCGTCGCGCCGTCGCGCGTGCCGATCGTCAGTGCGCCGTTCATCATGAACTTCATGTTGCTTGTGCCGCTGGCTTCATAGCCTGCCGTCGAAATCTGGTTGGAGACCTCACTGGCGGGGATGAGGTGCTCTGCAAGCGATACACAGTACTCAGGCAGAAATACTATTTGTAACCGTCCACGTACTGCCGGGTCGCCGTCGATCATCGCAGCCAGATTATTTATGAATTTAATGATTAATTTGGCGAGCCGATATGCAGGCGCGGCCTTGCCGGCGAACAAAAAAGTACGTGCATGTATGTTTAGCCCGGGGTCCTGGCGCAGCCGGTTGTAGAGCACAACGATCCGCAGTGCATTCAGGAATTGGCGTTTGTACTCGTGAATGCGTTTGACTTGGCAATCAAAGATCGACTCGGGATCAACGCTCTGCCCTGTAGACCAATCGAGCCAATCGCAAAATTGGCGCTTGGCATTTTGCTTGGCGTTGCGGAAGTCTTCACGGAAGCCATTGTCCTCGATAAATGATTTCAGCTTGCTGAGCTCTCCTAAGTCACGGGTCCAGCCATCTCCTATAGCGTCAGTGATGAGCGTAGAAAGTCCCGGATTGCACAGCTGCAACCAGCGCCGGGGTGTGACTCCGTTCGTTTTGTTGTTGAACCGTTCCGGAAAGATTTCCGCCAGGTCTTTGAGTGTGGTCTCACGCAACAGATTGGAGTGGATCGCTGCGACTCCGTTTGTGCTGTGGGAACCTACGACGGCTAAATTGGCCATCCGCACTTTCTTAGAGATGCCCTCTTCCACGAGGCTCGCGCGCTGAATCCGTTCCTGGTCGCCGGGAAACTGTCCGCGGATATCGCTCAGAAAACGGCGATTTATTTCGTAGATGATCTCGAGCTGCCTGGGCAACATTTCTTCAAGCCACTCCACTGGCCATTTTTCGAGCGCTTCGGGCAGCAAGGTGTGATTTGTGTACGCCAGCGTGTTCTGGGTGATGTGCCAGGCCTCGTCCCAATCAAGGTGCACCTGGTCGACGAGGATTCGCATCAGCTCCGGCACGGCCAGAGCGGGATGCGTATCGTTCATCTGAATCGCGACTTTGTCCGGAAACAGGCGCCAATCCAAGTTGCTACGTTGGAATCGCCGAACCGCATCGGCTAACGAGCACGCTACTAGGAAGTACTCCTGCATGAGCCGCAGGCCCTGACCCATTACCCTTGAGTCGTCGGGGTAAAGGACGCGTGTCAGGGTTTCAGCGGCCAGGCTCTGAGTGAATGCCTCAACAAAATCGCCTTGTGAGAACTCTTCAAAGTTGAAGGAGTCGTGCGCTGCTGCGGCCCAAAGACGAAGTGTGTTGATGGTGGATCCGCCGTACCCAATCACAGGGCGATCGAAGGGGATGCCGATCAGAGTCATAGGCCGCCCCGGTACTGGTCGCAGACTGCCTCCGCTGAGCTCGACCGAGCAACCGAAGCTCACTTCCACCTTCTCGTTCGGGCGGGCGATCTCCCAGGGGTCCGGAGAACGGAGCCAGTTGTCCGGCATCTCCTCTTGCCACCCATTCTGGATCGTTTGTTTGAAGATGCCGTATTCGTATCGCAGTCCGTATCCCATAGCTGGAATCTGCAACGTGGCGGCGGATTCAACGAAGCATGCGGCCAAACGTCCAAGACCACCGTTTCCTAGACCGGCGTCGGGCTCCTGCTCCAAGATCTCGATCAGATTCAGTTTCTTGTCCTGGATGAACTGGTCTGTGAGCGGGGAGAGCAGAAGATTCACAACGTTGTTTGCAAGCGAGCGACCGATGAGAAATTCCATCGAAAGGTAGTAGAGTCGTTTGGGGTTCTTCTCTTCGTACGTCTTCTCGGTCAAGAGCCAGCGCTGAGACAGAACGTCGCGCACGGACCGGGCAAGTGCCTCGAACCGGTCGCGCGCGGTCGCAGCCGCGACATCGACACCACTGTCGAAGAGAAGATGCCGTTCATACAGCGCTTCATCCCTTCCAGAGAAGTGGACGGGACCACATCCGTACTTGGCAGTAAGCTTCTCGGTCACCGGTATTATGCGCTGCTTTGCAGCCTGAGAAATCATGATCAACTCCTCTTCTATCTACGGGAATGGGATGTGGGCGGGCGTACTTTCATCGGGACAACTTAAAGTGGCCCGCTGTAGTTCGCACGTGTTGCGGTCCCAAAGCGCCGCAGTCCATAGGCATTGTTTCTAATCGCTCGTTTCATTTGTCTTCGTAAGGCCACTTCCAGCCGCTGATCTCAGGGTTGTCGATTCCGTACTCGTAGGCATAGCGACGGCAGGCAATCTGGCAATCACGGAATTCCTCTTTGGCATGCGCGCCGATTCTCTGCAGTTTTGGGATGCGATCAATCGCGTCGATTGCAAGACTGAAGCGGTCCGTCTGGTTGTTGATTGCTAACTCCATCGGCGTGTTGATGTTGCCTTTCTCTTTGTAACCGCGCACATGCAGGTTGTGGTGGTTTGTGCGGCGATAGGCGAGACGGTGAATCAACCAGGGATAGCCATGGAAATTGAAGATGATCGGCTTGTCGGTCGTAAACAGAGAATCGAAGTCGGCGTCTGTCAAGCCATGCGGGTGTTCCGTGCTCGGTTGCAGCTTGAACAGGTCAACGACATTGATGAATCTGATTTTGAGGTCCGGAAAGCGCTCCCTGAGCAGTGCAGCCGCAGCCAGAGCTTCCTGCGTAGGGATGTCGCCGGCGGCAGCAAAGACGGCATCAGGTTCGGCACCTTTATCATTGCTGGCCCAATTCCAGATACCGATACCTTTTGTGCAATGTGTAACTGCAGCATCAATATCCAGGTACTGCAGATGCCTCTGTTTGTCCGAGACAATGACATTGATGTAGTTTTCGGAACGCAGGCAATGATCGGCTACAGACAGCAGACAGTTGGCATCCGGCGGAAGATAGATGCGCGTAACAGCGGCGCTTTTGTTGAGCACAACATCCAGGAAGCCGGGATCCTGGTGCGTAAAGCCATTGTGATCCTGACGCCACACGGTTGAGGTAATGAGAAGGTTGAGCGATGCGATCTTGCGACGCCAAGATAGCTGGTTGCAGATGGACAACCACTTGGCGTGCTGATTGAACATCGAGTCGATCACGTGCACGAACGCTTCATAAGACGATAGAAAGCCGTTGCGACCCGTAAGCAAGTAGCCCTCGAGCATCCCTTCCATCGTGTGCTCGCTCAACATTTCGACAACGCGTCCGTCCGAAGACAGTTCTGTTCCATCACGGTCCTCGGGGAAACTTTCAGCGATCCAGAATTTCTTCGAGACCTCATAAATCGCATCAAGCTTGTTGGACGTGTTCTCGTCCGGCGCGAACACTCGAAAGCTGTTCATATTCCACTTCATGACATCGCGCAGAAAACGCCCCAGTGGCGGGACGTTCTCTACTTCGGTATTTCCGGGGCGGTCGATCTTGATGGCATAATCACGGAATTCGGGCAAGCGCAGTTTTTTCCTAAGCTCTGCATTCGCGTGCGGACTGGCGCTCATGCGGCGCTCCCCTTTCGGTGCAAATGCCGCGATCTCCGGTCGCACTCTCCCACATTCATCGAAGAACTGTTCCGGCTTGAACGACCGCAGCCAGCTCTCGAGTAGGCGCAGGTGTTCTGGGTTAGTCTTCACGTCAGCTAGGGGAACTTGATGCGAACGCCAGAAGGCTTCAATGTGATGCCCATCCACCAGGGTCGGTGCGCTCCATCCTTTTGGCGAGCGTAATACCACCATCGGCCAGCGCGGCCGCGTGGCAAGACCGCTCTTACGGCACTCCTGCTGATGGTTTTTAATTTCCGCGATGCACTGCTCAAGCGTCGCGGCCATTGCCTGATGCATGCTCTCGTGATCGGATCCCTCCACAAAGTAGGGAGTCCAGCCATATCCGCGTAACAAATCTTCCAGTTCTTCGTGAGTGATCCGCGCGAGCAAAGTCGGATTGTTGATCTTGTATCCGTTGAGGTGAAGTATTGGTAACACAGCCCCATCGCGGATTGGATTCAGAAACTTGCTGATGTGCCATGAGGTAGCCAGAGGACCAGTCTCAGCTTCGCCGTCACCCACCACGGCCGCAACGACCAGGTCAGGATTGTCGAAAGCGGCTCCGCAGGCATGCGAGAGGACATATCCCAATTCTCCGCCCTCGTGGATCGATCCCGGTGTTTCTGGCGTACAGTGGCTGCCAATCCCTCCTGGAAACGAGAACTGCTTGAAGAATTCTCGAAGGCCCTTTTCGTCCGTGCTCTTTTCGGGATAGATTTCACTGTACGTGCCTTCCAGATAGATAGGCGCTAAAACTCCCGGCGCCCCATGTCCTGGGCCTGCGAGAAAGATCATCTCGAGGTCGTCTCTCTTTATAAGACGGCTCAGATGGGTGTAGATGAACGCGAGCCCTGGGCTTGAGCCCCAATGGCCGAGCAGTCGGCTCTTGATATGTTCTGGTTTTAGGGGCTCCCTTAAGAGAGGATTCGCCTGAAGGTAGATCATTCCTAGAGCAAGGTACTTGCACGCGCGCCAATAAGCATCGATCCTGCTCAGTTCATCTGGGCGGAGCGGCGTACCGGCAACGGTTGATCGTGCAATTCCTTCGGCGCTCAGTGGTCTGGATAGTTCTTCGGTTTCTGTTATCGGGGTCATTTTCCCTTCCTTACTCATCTTCGTGCTCTTCTGGTACTTCTGCGGCTCAGCAAGCGTCCACCTTCCTCGTGATTCAACACTCATCCAACAAACTGATATCCCGCTTCTCTCAGTTGACGGTTTGAAAGCTCCAGCATTGCCCGCCTCTACGTTGCAACTCGCGTTGAATCTGTTCGATTTCCGCAGCATCGCTGGCACTGATAGCGACTTCTCCGGCGAGGATGATGTACAGCATGTCAACGAGTGTGTCAGTCGGGATGTTCATCAGTTCTCCGAGCATGCCCTATTCCCCTGGAGCAATTTGAACTCGCACTTCGTATTCGCAATCCGGCTGCCAGAAGTGGCCGGTTGCAAGTGGATGAAAATACCTATCTACAAATTGGATTGGAAGCTCCGACACAGACATCGAATGACCTGCCAAGGGCACTGACCGAATCTGGGCAACACGCCGAAGTTAGTCGCAGCCGGCCTGTACTTGGGGGGACATGAGTCAATCTGCGATAGCTTTATTGTGGCTTTTCGGCAGGCGTTTGCTGAACGTGAATAGTGGGAATCCGATCCGCCTTCGTCGTATCAACCGCGACGATTCCAAACTTTCCGTTCGAGTCACGCGCTCGAATGGTTACTGTGGACTGTTCTCCCGCAGGTCCCGGAACCATCCTGCCCTCGACCAATACCGACACGCGGAGATCCAAGCCGGGATCTCCCGGATCGGTTTGTTCGACTCTTTGTTCGGTTGCCTGCTCACCAGTGGAACTCGAGTGCTCGGTGCTGGTTTTGCGCTCAATGAGATGCAGGCTACCGTCCCGCGCGGTCCCTGGGACATCGATGGAATGGGTTTCCACGAGGCTACGTTTTTCTCCAGCGGTGCTCTCCGATTCCTTGCTCACGACGTGAGAGACCTCGCCTAGCTTGCCTTCGGAGTCGAGCCGGGAAACGCGCTCATCGGTGGTGCGATTCGTCCCTTCTTGCCTGGTAGTGGTTTGGCGTACTTCGTTCACTTGCCAGTTTCCCGCACCATCGTGAAGTAGTGTTGTTTTTTGAGATTCAACCGTATTGTTCGCGGAGCGCTTGCGGACTTCGTGCGTCTTGTAAGCTGGAGATAAACCGCCGTTGACGTTAGGGAGCATGACCGTCGTGTTCGTTTCTTCCAGGCCCTTCTCGATCTTCTTCGTCTCCACGATTTCGCGTTGTACTGGTTGAAGCCGTCCATTGACATCGGGGTTGTAGGTCACGCGCACTATATTCGCGCCATCTCCGGGCAGGATGTGTTTCTCCTCTTCCGTTACCTGCACGAGAGCTTTCATTCCATTTACATCCCGAGCGAGCGTGCGCATCGTGGTTCTCACGGTGGAAGCATCGACGGTCAGGGTTTCCCTTTCGACGTCCTGATAAGGTTCGAAGTGTCCATCGGTCTGGCGAATCTCGACCGATCGCTTGTCCAACGCCCCGTTGCCCTTCTCGCTGTGGCTTTCGATGATGCGCACGGGAATATGCTGAGAAGTCACATCGCCGCTCTTCAAGTCTGTTGTGGTTGTCCACGACTTGCTCGGCTCCTGCGCCGTTTGGGAATCGGATGTTTGCGCAAATATGCTCGGACAAAAACAATATGCGCCGATCACGACGAGTACACTGCTGACAACAACCACACTTGAACCGCGACCACCGTCGGCGCATGGAAGAGCAAGCGACGCAGATCGTGCATACGTATTCGAGGTCGGCATTCTATCGGTCGACCACCCATAGCATTTGGGCCCGGTGATTTCCTTTTGTGTCGTCGATCAGGACCCAGTTCAGATGTAGAGGATTGGATTCGGCTTCACACTCTTCGTTAGTTGGATGGCAGATTTCAAACCAGCTGGCTTGAACAGGTGGGCACCGGTCAACACTGACTGCCCAGTTAGCATTCGAGAGCACATGTTCGTTCCTCTTATCTCGCAACTGCATATTGAGAGTTCTGTCTTCTTTCGTTACCAATCGTCGAACCACGAGTCGGAGAAGCCGCATTCATGTTTGGTCTTATTTCACAGACAAGCGAAACACACTCGCGCGCATCGCGCGAATTGGTACGCTAATTGTCGCTGGGGAGCCTCAGCTCCGCCCATACGGAGGCTCGAAGTCAGTGCTTACCTCTGCTTGTGAATTTGCCCAAGATGAACTCCTGGGCCAGACTGCCCACGACGTGCAGGCCCATGTCTATTCCAAAGGTCTGGAATACATGCTCGACTGTACGAGACGAACTCGGATAGTAAGCGGTAGAAATGGAATATCCAATTAAACTGCCGCCCCACTGAGAGTAATTCGGCTGCCATGCGCCGTTGTCTCCCTTACAGACGACTGGAGCCAACATGGCATGAAGAGCCCGAGACTTCTTCGTACCGGTGCCCTGGTAGAAATAGCGAGGATCCTGATGCAGAAGCGATGGCAGAATGGCGTTGCTGATCAAGCTTCCGCTAACGGCGTCGGCGAAGCCAGCCCCCAACCGCTTGCTATATCCTTGCGCACCTTGATGCCATTCGCTCGGATCGTCACGAGCTTGTTGAACGCCAGTCCACGCGGCCGTGCGTCCGAAGAAAAATGGATTGGTGAGGCTTTTGTATGCCAGGTGGAACTTCATCCCCGTGGTGAGAGGCTCGGGATGAGATTCGTAGGTCACATAAAGATTCGGTATAAAGCGGAGAACGCGCTGCTGTTCTTCAGCTTTGAGCTGTTGGGTAGCAACCTCTTTTGAGGAGTAACTCACTGTCACTGCCCGCTGCACAGCCAGAATGCGAAGTTTGATCTCAGGTAGCGTCTTGTTCTGACCCGGCTCGATCGTAATGGACGAGTTCCAGTCTGCAAATCCTTCAGCGGTGACGGTGATCTGATAGGCGACTCCGGCCAGGGCCTGTTCGAATGCAAAGCCTCCGTCGTCTTTTGTGACCGCCATGAGATGGTCGCCGGCCGGTGCCCGAAGAATCACGTGTGCGCCGGGAATCGGATCGTCGCTGGTGTCGACGACCGCACCGAGGATACTTCCTGTTATCGTGTTTGCCGTTTCAAAAGGCTGCGCCAACATCGGTAGTACAAGGATCACTCCACTCAGAACGATCAGCACTAAGATCTGTGCTCGTTTCAGGAGCGCTTTCCAAGGTCGGTTAGGCGAACCGTGTGTACTTTTCTGCATGGTCGACACTCCTAAGCTCCCGACAGCGTGAAATTAATCGTGATTCGGGAGTCAACTTCAACCGGTTCCCCGTCTACCAGGTACGGTTTGTAACGCCATTGCTTCACTGCATCGATGGCGGCCTGCGCGAGTATCGGTAAACCATCCTCGACCCGCACATCCTTCACGCTGCCATCGGTGCCGATCACGGCCAGCAGCACTACTGTTCCTTCAATGCGCGCCCGGCCAGCCTCCGGCGGATACTGAGGCGCAACGTCGCGAATCAGGTTTGCCTCGACTACCCGGGACGCGACACGGATTCTCTTGACCGGCGGAGGATCGAACGTTTTCACTGGGACAGCCGCGCTTCGCGTGCTACTCAGAACTTCGCTAAGTGCTCCACTGGGAATTCCACCGGCCACTCCGCCAGGAACTCCACCGACCACTCCGCCGGCGGTTTCTGCGGTGGTTGGCGACGCTTCTTGCGTTTCATGCGCCGCAGTGGGAATGCTAGTGCTCGAATGGCTGTAGAGAGTCGGGGACGGAGGTGTGGGCGCTCGAAGCTTCGTGGCATTGCCAGCCGCGGCCGGCGGCGGCTGTAAGTACAACATCGTCAGCGTTTCTCTCTTGGGGAGTGGATCGGTGTGAAACAGCGGAATGACAACTACTGCCAGTAAGAAGAGACACTGCAGGATCAGGGCGCCTGCTCCTGCCAAGGGATTCCGTCCTAACTTCGCGCTTGACTCAATTTCGTGAAATAAGGAACCCTCTTCTATTCTTTGCTGACTGGAAGAAACCGAAAGCTGCTTTTTCTCTTCCGCCGGCAATCGCGCAATCCGCGGATCAATTCGCGACCCAAGCCGCTGAACGCTCGGGTATGCAATCCCATAAACTAATTCGGATGGCTGGTCACAAGTTGCCATTTACATTGATCCCTTTCCAACGCAGTACCGCTCTCCCTGTCGTTCATCGCCACGCGGATCAGGTCAGAACGTCAGGCCTTGCTTCATCAACGCATCTAGCAAAAGCATGTTGTCGGCCATGTGGAAGTCGTTCTAGAAAAGGGAGATGGAGCTTTGAGATCGCATCCCGGCATGCCCAGATGAGGGCAGCTGCCTAAAAAAGGTCATCAACAGATGCGAGGTTTGGGCACAGACGGATACGCAAATTCGGGTTGTGATGCGTGAAAGATCACGACGGACTGCCGGACCACTGAACAGTCTCGGTCCCCCACAAGTTATGCCATTGATTTGCACGGGGTGCTTTATGCAAGGGGGACTGAAGTAGTGATCATTAGGAGCGCGGAACCACAAATGTGACAAATGCAGCGCACGTCGATGTTCTTTTCAGAACTCGTCGGCTACCGTAGCTGCCAGTGCTTCGCTGTGGGGCGAGGCTACTGTACCGCCTCCAACCTGCGTGATCCGGTAATCGCGATATTCAATGCTTAGAAGCGCCGTGCCGAAGACACGAACCTTGGTTTCGCTCTCGTTCGATTCCGGCAACCAGAAGTCGCCGATCTTCTGGTAGCTGCGCTTGAAATCAGTTCTGACGGTCCACCAGGAAGGGTTGACAGCTGGCTCGCCCTCGACTCGAGTTATGGCGAAATCTTTTGCATTCACCCAAATTCGGCCTCTAAACAGAAACTTGTTCTTGCTTCGCGGCTGGACATCGAGAACGTAGAATTCGTCCGTCTCCGTCTTCCCGTAATCAGACAGTTGAAATGTATAGTTCTCGGGCGTTATGGCGGAACGCTGCTGATTCTCAGCCCGCATCGATTCTTGTTCCGCCTCCAGGAGTTTCTTGAACACACGGTCCCGCACCGTGCCAGAGCCACTCTGTGACACGATCGTGAACTCTTTTTTATCCGGCGCTTGGTAGTCGGTGCGAACGACCATGTCGGCCTTCTTGTGCGATAGACAGTGGCACTCCAGGTGATAGCTGCGAACACTGGAATAGCTTTCGAGTGCTTTGGCACGCACTTCGTTCTTCTTCACTACACGTCCGATCACTTCATCAGCGGTCAGAGGTGCAGATACATTCGCCTGCTGTGCAAGTGCTGGAACGCCGATAATCAACAAAGCGAATGCACGCACAAACCAGTGCCAATCAGATTTCCTCGCGTGGTAAAGCGGAGTCATTGTAAGAGTCTCCTGGTGAGATCTGAGAATCCAAACCTGCTCGTGGTTGTCGATGCGGTTTCTTGAGCATCGTTCTGGAACCGAGGTGGTGCGCCCTGCAACTGGGTTAGCTTGAACTGTTCCTTCCCGCTGTTTGGTCCCGGCAGGGACGGATCGAAGAGATAAATCGTGCTCGCCAAAACGGGTCCGACGCGGACTTCACTACGGGGCATCCCAGAGTTTCCCAAAGCGTCGAAAAATCGCTGCGTCTCAAAGAAACGACGCGAAGGCTCAAGCACGATCAGATCTCCGTTCCGCGGTGCGTAATACGGGTCGTAAAGCGGCACAATCTGAAGATCCGGACGCCCGCAGGCCTGCAGGTAATACGCCATGCTCATCGGTCTTGCGGTTGCTACTGTCGCCGCAGCGGGGGCGAACGGACACACCTTTTGCGCTACTTCGCGCGTGTCGAACTCGGAAACCTCATCCGGAGCAAAGTAGCGTGTGATGTTCTTTTTCTCTCCGCCAATTGAGTTCAGGTAGAACGAATAGTGGGGCGCCCAAGACTGCAATTCCAGAAGCGGCCATCCGAGCAAAATGACGGCGGCAGGACCCACGAGGGCTTGGGCCAGGACTTTTCCCTTCGCGGCCTTCAGTGTTTGTTGCACCGCATATCCGCCTGCCAAATAGAGGAAGGGCAGGAGTGGAAGCGAATATCGGATCCACTTGGCTCCGCTGACAGACAGCCCGACTAATTGAAACACCCCGAGCGATAGAAAAAAGCACGACGCGAGTGTCCGGCGATCTCGCAAAAGCAGCGCGGAGCCAACGATGACAGCCATCAGGATCGGAATCGGTGTCTTTACTGCCACCAGCCAGAGATAGTAGAACCACGGCACTCCAGCAAGCAGGCGCGAGGGAAAATTCATATACAGCCTGCCGTCGAAATCGTAGCCACTGTGCTTGACTCCCTCATGATGGAGCCAGTGCACAATGGCATTGAAGTTCGCCGGAGAGAGGATGACCGGGTTGACCACAACAAAGATCAGAAAGATCACGAGGAAAAACCGTTTATAGCTGAATTGCGACGGCTTGCGGTTCAGCCCCATTCTTCCAGCAAGAAGCCAGGCAAGCGCATTCAAGCCAAGAAGGTGAAGAATGTACTGCGAGGCCAAACCCAAACCAAAGCTGATGGCACTCAGGTCGTACCATCGCCGCGCACTCTTGTCCGCATCTGCTTGTTGCGCGCGACAATAGAAGTAACAGGCCAGCAAGGTGAAAAAGGTGAGCGGCGTTTCCTCCTTTGTGAGTCGATTCAGCGCGATGGGCAAAGGCGCAATCGCCCAGAAAAGACTCGCCGCAAAAGAGCCGGCAACACCCATCATTCGACGGCAAAACAAGAAGAGGATTGCCGTGGTGGCGGCGCCGAACAGCACGTTGGGCAGACGAAGCCAACCCTCCGGATTCAGCGAAGACCAGTCATGCGCGGCGGCGACCCGGCCCCAGCGTCCACCCACTGTCAGGCTGGCCCAAGCAAGCATTTTCGGCAACATCGGATGCTCGCTGTTAACCCCCGCGAAGTGGCCGTGTCGATACTCTTGAACGGCCGTCCATTTCGCCGACTCGTCTTCCGACAGACTGTTGAAGTCAACCTGGTAGACGCGAACTGCGAATGCCAGGAGGGTTAAAAGGAGTACAATCACTGGCTCCCGATACCGTCCAAGGCAACGATATTGGAGCTCACTCAGCACATTTGCTCCCGCTTACAGCACGAATGCGATTGGATGATTCCGTTCTCGATGGATTGAGCCCTTTGGGTGTTTCGTGCACTTCGTCGTGTGCTCACGAATTCACCTCCGATGTGGTCGCAGCTTTCCGATTAGCGTGCTGATCAAGCACTTCAGACACAGCGTAAGGCCTGCGCTCAGATCGATTAAAGTACTGCCACACCCCCAACTCACCCAGGAGTCCGAGCGCGATTAGCTGGAGGCCTACCAATATCAGAACGGCCGCAAACACCAGCAATAACCCGTGTTGCTGCAGAACATCGATTCCCGTAACGACTTTCCAGATCAAGAGCCAGAGTGCGATGGCCGAGCCCAAACCCATGTTGATCGCGCCCAGCCGGCCAAAGAAGTGGAGCGGGCGCGACATGTAGCGCAGAAGAAATCGGATCGTCATGAGATCGAAAAATACTCGGAACGTACGAGAAATGTTGTAGTGCGATTCGCCGTGCTTTCGATGGTTGTTTTGAATGGGTATCTCACAAATTGAGGATCCATAGAATGAAGCCATAGCCGGGATGAACCGGTGCATTTCACCGTAGAGCGGCAATTGTCGTAGCAGGTCGCCTCGGTACGCCTTGAACGTCGTTCCAAAGTCGTGAATATTGACGCCGCTGAGCTTCGCCATCAGCCAATTGGCACAGCGGGAAGGAATCTTCCGGAGCAGCAAATTGTCGATGCGGTGACTGCGCCACCCACTCACGATGTCGTAGCCCTCTTCGATTTTTTCAAGGAACCCAGGAATCTCCGCGGGATCATGCTGAAGGTCGCCATCCATGGCGATCACATAGTCGCCGGTGCTATGCGCAAATCCAGCCGCCAGGGCTCCGGTTTGACCGAAGTTTCGGCGCAACCGAACGACCGTCACGCGTGGATCGACCACCGCAAGTTCCTTTAGCAGCTTGTACGTGAGATCACTGCTCCCATCGTCTACAAAAACCAACTGATGATTGCGACCAAGAGCCTCCATAACCGCGTGCAATCGCCAGTACATTTCGATCACATTTGCTTCCTCGTTATGAAACGGCACAACAATAGAAACGCTCGCTGCAGTCTTGAGATCAGGCATGGTGCACCTTCCTGAAGGCGCGATCCATCGCCTTCAGCCATTTCCGGTCGTGCTCAGTTAGAAAGATGTTCGGATCGTCTTCCCGGGAATTGAGCAAATCGCAGATCTCATTCGCAAACTCCCAATTCTCATCCCAGATGCACAGGACAATGTGTCCGTTTCGCTGGATCGTAGGAACGCCATCCGGAGATGTTGTGGAATACATCTCGACTCCTTCGTCGCGCTTGTGCTTCAGCACGGCAGCGGCTTGCACAACAGTTCGTACAGCCAGCCGTGTCATCGCACTTCGCTCGCCAAAGGGATAAGGCCGCAAATCACTGAATTGCAGGAGCATGGACGAGCATCAGGTCCGGAGATCGGTGCCCACATCGTGGCAGTGCCCTCGAATGGTCAGGACAGCCTTGGGCAGAATCTGGGATTCGTATTAAGAACAATGGATTACTGAAGGGCCCGAAGTGGTTGGCAACCTGCACTGTCACAGTTGAATTCAGTTCCGCATTAGGGGAGTCGGGCTTGTCCGCTGAAGTCACCCATCTAGCGAGAGCGAGCCATTCACCCTTCGCACGGAAAACGTTACGGACAAGTGCCCACTCGCAAAGGACGAGGTTTATGGAGATCCTCCTCGCTGTGCTTGATTTCCTTTTTGGATGTCACCACGTTCACCTTAGCCGTGTGTTCACGCTGAAAGGCGAGACATATAAGGTGTGCTGTGACTGCGGAGCGAAATATGCATATTCACTGGAAACCATGTCGATTGAGCGCCGGCTGCCACTCACGTCCGTATCGACGAGGTTTCGAATTGCCTGAGGGCGACGAGTAATGGATACCAAAGCAGATTCGAGAGCAATTCGGGTTAACGGAGAAGTCATCGTCCTTCATTGTTGGGCCTGTGGCACCGCGCACTCCGTAAACCCTGAGGTATGCCGTCCGCAGGAGTTGGTGCATATGGTTTGCAGCAACAGCAGATGCAGAATGAGCATGTTCCTGGTAAATGAGCTGGTCTTCGACGATAAGACTAGCAAGCAAATGGCAAGAAGGAAACTAAACGCACGCATCTATCCGACGTTCTGGAAATGAAAA
>Ga0210384_10001823_pt1 | contig 27380 bp, 22 predicted proteins | sample IncBWH2MmetaG_FD_160574 | JGI IMG/M metagenome (GOLD analysis project Ga0210384, IMG submission 160574) | Forest soil microbial communities from Barre Woods Harvard Forest LTER site, Petersham, Massachusetts, United States - Inc-BW-H-2-M | ecosystem: Environmental > Terrestrial > Soil >...
TCAGGGCCGCGGCCGCGGTCCCGGTGCCCTGCGTCAGGCCGAGCGTGATCGGCGGCGTCTGGATCACTCCGGCGGTGGCGATCGGAAAACCGGGGATGGGCGCCGCCGCCGTGCCGCTGTTGGCGAGGGGGACCAGGTACTGCAGCGGGAACCACGCGAGATGCTCGTCGGCGCGCCCGGGAAGGAGGTCGCGCGCCAAGGACGGGTGCGCTCCCTGGGCCTCGAGGAAGAGGTCGCCGAACAACGCCTGCTGCGTCGGATCGGCGATCGGGAGAACGGGCGGCGGCGAAGCCGCCTGAGCCGGCAGCGCGAGCACGACGACACCGATGAGACCGGGGAGCCACGAGTACCTGCTGCGGTGAGACATGGCAAGATCCTTTCTCATGAGAGCGATTGCGCGACCGCCGGCGGATCTGGTCGCAGGTCGAGTGAGCGGCCCGTTGTGAAAGCTTTCACGCGGGGCTTGAAAAAATAAATCGCCGAGCATCCCCAAGCCTTCAGAAAGATTGTGCGAGCAACGGCAATGATTTTCTCTCGTGGTCCGTGATGGCGTCAAGCGGGGACGGTGGCAGCGGGCCGGCCCCTGCCGGTGGCGCGCTTGACTCATCAAGAATTCTTGATGTAGTGTCCAGGCATGGCGACGAACGGCGAAGGTTGCGACGGAGGGCCGGCGGCGCCGCGGGCGGCGCGGCTGGCCGAGTCGCGACGGTTCGCCCAGCGCTTCTACGCCCTGGGCGATGAGATCCGGCTCGAGGTCCTCGGCCTGCTGCGCGGCGGCGAGTGCTGCGTGTGCGAGCTGACGGCGCATCTCGAGCTGGCCCAGTCACGGCTCTCGTTCCATCTCAAGGTGCTCAAGGACGCCGGCCTGGTCTCTCATCGGCGGGAGGGCCGCTGGTCGTATTACGCCCTCGACGCGGAGGTCTTGCGCGAGCTGGAGGAGTTCCTGGGCCGAGTCCCTCCCGTGGCGGATCCCTGCTGCCAGGCGCTCGCACCGGCGGCAGCGGCCGTTTCCAGCATACGAAAGGAGCAGCGATGAGCGTCGACGACGGTCTGAAGAGCCTGGTCAAGGAGAGGTACGGACGCGCCGCCCAGGCGGCACAGGATGCCCCTCATGCAGAGGAGGCGCAGGACGCGCAGGCGGCGCAGGCGGCCGCGACGGGATGCTGCGCGCCGTCCGCGACCGGCACCGGCTGCGCCTGCGGCGGCGGCGACGATCCCATCACCTCGAACCTCTACGGCGCCGAGGAGGCCGCCGCGATCCCGCCGGCGGCGCTGCGCGCCTCGCTGGGATGCGGCAACCCGACGGCGCTGGCCGAGCTCACGCCGGGCGAGGTGGTGCTCGACCTGGGCTCCGGCGGCGGCATCGACGTCCTGCTGTCGGCGCGCCGCGTCGGTCCGGCCGGCAAGGCCTACGGCCTCGACATGACCGACGAGATGCTGGCACTGGCGCGCGAGAACCAGCGCCAGGCCGGGATCGAGAACGTCGAGTTCCTGCGCGGCGAGATCGAGGCGATCCCGCTGCCCGACGCCGCGGTGGACGTCGTCATCTCCAACTGCGTGATCAACCTGTCCGGCGACAAGCGGCGGGTGCTTGCGGAGGCATTCCGGGTGCTGCGGCCGGGCGGCCGTTTCGCGGTCTCGGACGTGGTGGTGCGCGGCTCGCTGCCCGCGGCGCTGCGCCGCAACCTCGAGCTGTGGGTCGGGTGCGTCGCCGGCGCGCTCGAGGAGAACGAGTTCAAGGACCTGCTGCGAGAGGTCGGCTTCGAGAGCCCCGAGATCGAGCCGACCCGCGTCTACCGGCTCGAGGACGCCCGCGAGTTCCTGGCCGGTGCGGGCCTCGACGTGGACAGCCTGGCGGTGGAGGTCGACGGACGCATCATGGGCGCCTTCGTGCGGGCGAGAAAGCCGGCGGCCCCGCCCCCCCCGCCGACCTGATCGTGCGCGGGCGTCAGAGGCGGATACGCAGGGTGCCCAGGAACTCGTTCTCGTTCTCGGTCAGGTGCGGGTTGAGGAAGGTGCGGTTGTAGGAGTACTCGGCCGTCAGGTCGATGCCGCCCCAGAGGCCGAGCCGGATGCCGCCGTCGAGCTTCTCCCAATCCCAGGCGAGGCTCGGCTCCGGCGTCGGCGCGATGTTGGGGAAGCGGTTGTGCAGCTTCGAGTAGCGTAGCGCCGGCGCGATGAAGGAGAAGAGCTGGCGGCCGCCCGCGGCCCAGGCAAGCGGCAGGTCGATCTTCCAGGCGGCTTCGGCCTCGATGCCGGTGCGGCCCAGGCCGGCGACCAGCTGGTCGACGACTTCCGCGAACAGCGACAGGCCGCTGGCGAAGATCCGGAGATCGGCTCCCACCTCCTGCTTGCCGTTGCCGTGGAAAGGCAGGATCGGCGTGCCCAGCGGAGTGAAGGTCGCGAGGTCGCCGTCGAGCGGGGTGCCGGGCAGGTCGTAGCTCGCCGCCAGCCGGCGCCGCCGCCCCCAGGCCATCAGCTCGAGGCTGCTGGCGCCGCCCGGGTCTCCGAGACGCCAGCCCAGGTAGCCGGCGGCTTCCGGATGGGCGAAGTCGAGGTGCTCGACGTGGGCGTCGTAGAGGATGGTGAGGCCGCCGTTCAGCTGCGCGCGATACTCGGCGTCGTGAGCCAGCAGGTCGGGCGTATCGCCGGCCAGGGCGTTGGTGTCGCGGATGAACAGCGGGTTGCCCTGGGTGAGCGAGGCCTTGACGAAGAAGTGCCGCCCGAGGTCGGCCCCCACCTCGAGGCCGGCGTCCGCGAAGAGATCGAAGGCCGTCCCGACGAGCCCGTAGCTCTGCAGGTGGCGCTCCTCCTCGCGCTCGGGCCGCGCGAACTTGCCGAGCTTGAAGTAGACGCCCGGGCGCTCGGGCACCACCGCCGGGCCGGTCTCGCGGCCGAAGCGCACCCAGAGCTCGGCGAGGTCGTACGGGTGATCGGTCGAGGTGGGGTTGCGGTAGTAGAGATTGACGCCGTTGAATCGCAGGTGAGCGCGCCAGAGCGGCGACGGATCGTAGTCCGCCAGCAGGGCGACGTTCGAGACCTCGCCGTGCGAGCCCGGGTCCACGGTCTCCTGGGCCTGGACGTAGGGGAGGTGGAACGCGACGCGCGTGTCATCGCTGTGGCGGAAGTTGGCGTCGAGCTCGACGCCGAGCTTGAACCGCCGAGGCGCCGGCGGCGGCTGGCCTGCCTCCTCCGGGCCCGCGCCGGCGGACGGCGTGGCCGCCGCGGCTTCTGCCGTCGTCGCCGCCGCCGCGGTGGCGGCCGGCTGCGCGAGCGCCGGGCGGACCGCTCCCGGTGCCGGCAGCCCCCATACGGCGCCGAAGAGGACGAGGCCGAACCCGAGAAGCCTCCGGTATCCCTGCCGGCGCCCCCCGGCCGCCGCCGCTGTCGCCGCCGCCGTCGTCATCTCGCCATCCCCTCCTCGCTTGCGCGCCGCGAGATCGAATGTCGCATGCTGTCATCGGAACGTCGCCGGGCCGCTCGGCCCGCGACGGTGGTGCCGTGCCACGTAGGTCCCCCCGGTACCCGCAAGAGGTTCATTACAGGTAACGGTGGCAAGGCGGCGTCGCGGGCCGCGCCACGCGATGCCGGCCGAGGGCGGGGCCGCGGGCAGGCGGGCGCGACGGCGGGACGAACCAGAAGCCTACTGCGGCGGCGGGTTCGCGGGGGTCGAGCTGTCGCCGCTCATGCCGTGGAGCTCCTGGCGCTCCTGCTCGAGCTTGTTGACGGCGTCGATCTTCTCCTGCTCGGTGCCCTGCATGTTCTGGATCTCGGCCGCCTTCTTGTCCAGCTCGCGCGCCTTCGCCTCCATCGCCTTGGTGCGCTCCGCCTCGCTCTGGTAGGACCCGCCCTGGGCGGAGCCGTCGCCCGGAGCGGCGCTGGCCGCGTCCGTCGAGGTCGTGCCGGTCGTCGCCGCGTGCCGGGCGCAGCCGGCGAGCGCGCCGATTGCAGCCAGCGCCGCCAGCGCCGCCAACGCCGCCAGCATCGCCCATTTCGCTACCGCGAGAGCTGCCACCGGCAGAGCTCGACCCGTCTTCCGGAGCCGCATGGAGGCCCCCCCTTTCCCTGGGAAGTGCGTACTCGATCCGTGCGATCAAGATAGCACCCCTGCGAAGGCGACGCTGAGCGACCCCAAGGAACAGAGAAGTGACGTTCGCGTGCCAGGAGGAGCCGGCGGTCGGCGAGACCGGCTTCGCGTTCGCCGGCGCTCCCCTGAAGCCCCGGCTCGCCCTCCGCGCCGACGTCGCGGGCGCCCATGGCAGGCTAATTTGCGACATCGTAGACGGCGGCAATCAAGATCTCGTAGGGAAGATTGAGGGTCGCGGCCTTGGGGCCGGCATCCGCATGCCTGGCCCTGTAGTCGACGGCTGCCAGGTCGAGTCGCGGCAGTCCAAAGACGTGAAGCCGATCTCCGCGTTTGAGGTTCTTGACTGTCATTTCCGGCGGCGAGTCCTTCACGAACACCATCCTCAGGTTCTCGGCGAGGCGATCTCCCTTCAAGTCGAGGGCCGCCGCATCCACGAACCTGCCGTCGGCGACGACGCGTTGCGGCTTCTCTCCGACTTCCATGAGGAACTCCACGTCGTTGATGGCGCCCTTGTCGATGACCACGGTGGTGCTTCTCGCATCGCGCCGGATCTGGCACGGGAGCCCTGCAAAGTTCTTGAAAGCGACCTCCGCCTTGGCGGGACTGTAGCCCACGATCGGCCTGAAGGAAGCCAGCGTCGAGAGGTCCTTCACGGAGGTCACCGGGTGGATCTCGAAGACATGATTCGGATTGGTGCCCTCGATGCGCGATACGTGCTCTCCCTGGACCTCTGCCAAGCTGCCGGGGTGCTCGCTCCAGATTCGCCACGCCCCCGCCAATCTCAGTGGCTTCCCCGTCCCCTTGAAGGCGCGGATGACGTCGAGCGCCGCGCGCTCGAAAGCTGCGTTCTCGATCTCCGCGACCATGGGGAGGCCGACCTTGGCTGCCCGTCCTGCAATATGGAAGTCGCCGTCCCAGAATGGGGGATGTGGCAGCAAGTCAATCTGGTCGACGTGGAACATCACATCGATCGTGGCTCTGTCCTTGTAGGTATCGATGAAGGAATCGTCGATCGTGAGGTGGATCTCCGAAGAGGAGAGCGTGGAGCTCGTCCGGATCCAGTATTGCTTCACATCTCTGAGGACAATGGCACAGGCTTGCAGCGCTGCCGCAAGACACAACAGCTGCAGCAAGACGTTACTGCGGTGAGCATGCCGCATCGTGATCACCGAACGGCCCGTCGCGCGCGTTTCCCCCAGCGCGCCGAGCGCCATCAGCACGGCGATTCCGATGCGCACCGATCTTCGCTTCACGGCAGGGTCCCTTCGAGGTTGGGTAGGCAGGGTCGCGGCGGCGATCGTCACTCGGGGGGAGAGAGGATCAGGAGACCGCTGAAGTAGGTGCGGTACCGGCGCGCGTCGCGAGTCAACAGGGGCAGCCCGGCGACCGCGGCGTGGGCGCCGATGTAGAAGTCGGGCAGAGGAGACCGGCGGGAACCCCCTCGGCGGCGATATTCGAGGAAGCACTTGCCGGCGAGGAACGCGGCCTCCCAAGGCAAAGGATGCCGGAGGAACGAGTCTTCGTCGAGCACCTCGTCGAGCTCCTCGACGCGTTCGAAGCCGATCGAGATCTCGGCGTAGATGATCGGATTGATCACCAGCATGCCGCCCTCGGCGCAGCGGGCGAGCATCGCCGACGACCACTCGCTCCATCGGGGGTCGTCGGTCACCACGTCCAGGATCACATTGCTGTCGACGAGGACCCTGCTCAGCGGTCGCGGCGGGTCAGCGCCATGATCTCTTCCGTGCTCATTCCCGACGTCGCGCGTCCCCGCAGCCGTTGCAGCAGCCTCTCCCCCCGGCCGCCAGTCGAGGTCTCCGCCCGGAGAATCCGCACGGCGTCGCCCTCCACCTCGAAGCGGACCTCGGTGTGGGGCAGGAGCCCGACGCGCTCTCGGATCTCGATGGGGATGGTCACCTGGCCCTTGCTGGTGATGCGCATGGAATCTCCCGTCGCCGAGTAGGTCGAGTAGGGTAAGAGTCATACTTCTTCAATTCTTACCTACCTCAACTGGGCTGTCAAGCGCTCCGGACCGCCGCGTCCGCCGCTTCGCGGGCTCGCGCGGCCGGCAGCCCTCCCGGCCATTCCGCGGTACCATGGAGGCATGGCCGGCGTCGAGCACCTGCGCGAGGATCTCCGGCGGTTCGCCGTCTTCTCCGATCTGGAGGAGGAGGAGCTGACCTGGCTGGCGGAGCACGTCACCGAGCAGTGGCTCGAGCCGGGGGAGGCGGCGGTGGTCGAGGGGTCCCCGGCCGACCGCATGATGATGCTCGTCGAGGGTGAGATGCAGGTCCGCCGCGAGAAGGGTCCCTCCGACGGCTGGATCAACACCGTGCTCGCGGGCGAGGTCAGCGGCATGCTGCCGTTCTCGCGGATGACGACGTTCGGGGTGACCGGCCGGGCGGTGAAGCGCACGCGGATCCTCTGGCTCGCCGCCGCGCTGTTCCCAGAGATGCTGCGCCGCATCCCTGCCCTCGAGGCGCGGCTGGTGGCGCTGCTGACCGACCGCGTGCGCGAGTGGACGCGCCTCGATCAGCAGCGGGAGAAGCTGGCGGCGCTGGGCAAGCTCTCGGCCGGGCTGGCGCACGAGCTCAACAACCCGGCGGCGGCGGTGCAGCGCTCGTCGAGCGAGCTGCGCGAGCGCATCGTCGCGCTACGCGGCCTGGCCGCGCGCCTGGTCGAATGCGGCCTCACTCCGCAGTCGATGAACACCGCGCTCGGCCTCTACCGGCAGGTCATCGAGCGCAGCCGCGCCCTGCCTGCAGGCTCCGAGCTCGATCCCATGGCCATGAGCGACCGCGAGGACGCGCTCGCCACCTGGCTCGAGGCGCACCACGTCGAGCGCGCCGCGGTGATGGCGGGGACGCTGGCGCAGTTCGGCGTCGAGCCCTCCGAGCTCGACGAGCTGGCGGCGGCCGCCCCTGGAGGCTTCTTGCCCTGCCTGGTGAGCTGGATGGAGGGCGGCCTGGCCGCCGAGGGGCTGCTCTCCGAGATCGCGAGCGCCGCCCATCGCATCTCGGAGCTGGTCGCGGCCGTCAAGTCCTTTTCGCACATGGACAGCGGCCAGGGGCGAGCCGAGGTCGATCTGCGGCACGAGCTCGAGGTCACGCTCACGATCCTGGCGCACAAGCTGCGCAAGAAGGGCGTCCAGGTGACCCGCGACTTTCAGCGCGACCTGCCGCCGATCGAGGCCTTCCCCGGCGAGCTGAACCAGGTCTGGACCAACCTGCTCGACAACGCCATCGACGCGGTCGCCCCCGGCGGCCGGGTGGAGGTCCGGGCGGCGCGCGAAGGCGAGCTGCTGCGGGTCGACATCCGCGACGACGGCCCGGGCATCTCGGCCGAGATCAAGTCCCGCATCTGGGAGCCCTTCTTCACCACCAAGCCGGTCGGCGAGGGCACCGGCCTCGGCCTCGAGGTCGTCAAGCGCATCGTCGTCCGCCGGCACGGCGGCACCATCTCGGTCACCTCGAGCCCCGGCGACACCTGCTTCACCGTCCGCCTGCCCTTGAACCCGCCGGTGCCGCCGTTCGGCGCCACCGAGACGCCGGAGAGCGGCATCGCCGCGCCGGCGCCGGGGACCGGCTCGCCACCGACCCCCGGCGGCCCGGGAGCTCCCGCCGGCGCCGGCGCCGGTGGCCCGGGCGCTCCCGCCTGAAGCCGGCCGCGAGCCGCGCCGGCCGGGTCCGGGGCGCCCCGGCCGTTGCCGCCCGCAACGTCCCCGCCGGGCCGCCGGCCGCCCGCAGCCGCGAAGAGATGTCGAAGACGATAGTGCGAAAATTTCGATAAGTTTGGCACCGCGAGAACTCTTTGCTAGCGTGGCGGCTTCCACGCTTGCCGCGAGGGCCGTGAACGCCATGTCGATCCGCACGCATGTCCCCGTCGCGATGCTGCTGTGCCTGCCGCTCGCCTGGGGGGCGCCGCCCGCGGCGGCCCAGGTGACGCACGCGCCGGCGGCGGCGGCTCCGTCCGCCACGTCCGCGTCGCCCCCGCCCTCGTCGACTTCCTCGCCATCGCCAACGCCGGCGTCACCGGCCTCGCCGGCCTCGGCTGCCGTCGCCGCGACGTCCGCGCCGGCGGCCGCCGCCTCCCCGGCCGGAGCGGCGGCCGGCGCCGAGGCCAGGCAGACCGACAACAGCTCCGTCGAGGCCGCCTGCCTCGGCGAGGAGGGCCCCAAGCCCTCGAGCCCCAAGCTGGCCAGGGTGCACGGCGTCATCTCCGCGCCGGACGACAAGCCGCACCGCGTGACCTTGACGATGCAGGACCGCTCGACCAGCAACCGCTTCGTCATCAACCACTTCGAGCCGTGCCCGACCCCCGGCAGCACGACCGGCCGCTTCGCCTACTCGACGGAGGTGCTGCCGGGGACGTATGACCTGACGCTCAACGGCAGGTTCTACGAGACCGAGGAGGTGTCGAACGTCACCATCAACGCCGGCGAGGTCAAGGACCTGGACTTCTCGCTGATCAAGGAAGACACCAGCGTGCACCCCACGATTCTCTTCCTGCCGCTGGTGTTCCTGCTCAGCATCTGGCTGATCCGCTGGAACAACATCGCCAAGCCGAACCGGCTGGGAATGATCATGCAGCTTCGGGACGTCCAGGGCCAGTTCCCGGCCGGCAGCCGGTACGGCGACGCGCTCGGCGACGCGCTGCGGGAGCTGCAGAGAAAGGTGGTGGTGCTCGATTGGCTGTTCTGGTCGCGCGGCCAGGAGATCGCCAGCTTGAGCCTCGTCCACCGGGCCCAGCTGGCGCTGCTGGAGGACCCGTCGCAAACCTCGCTCGACAAGATCAACGCCCGCCTCGCCTCGGTCGAGCAGCGGCTCGCGGAGATCGACAAGTCCGCCGCCCGGAGCCTGGTGCAGCGCGTCTCCGCCGAGCTCGCCTGCGACCGCTCGAAGATCAGCGAGCCGGCGCGACGCCAGCTCCTGATCGAGGCGACCAGCTACCTGAACGAGGCCGGCGACACCGACTTCGCGGAGCTGACCGGCTGGCAGAACAAGTCGTTCTGGCTGACCCTGGTCGGCCTCGCGCTGATCTGGTCGGTCGCCCTCAGCGAAGGGCATGGCTCCCTCCTTCTCGCCGGGGCGGTGGGCGGTTTCTTGAGCCGCCTCACCCGTGAGCTCAAGCGCGCCGACGTGGCCAACGACTACGGCGCGTCCTGGTCGACGCTGTTCCTGAGCCCGGTCGCCGGCGCCATCTCCGGCTGGTTCGGGGTCGCGCTCATCATGTTGATGACCGATCCCACGGTCGGCGTGCTGGGCGGCCCGCTCAAGGCGATCAATTGGGACTCGCCCAACATCGCCGCGACGCTGGCGGCGGCGTTCATCCTCGGCTTCTCCGAGAGGCTCTTCGACCGCATCGTCTCGCAGCTCGACACCGCGATCGACAAGCGGAAGGAAGTGGCGCAGAAGACCATCCCCCAGGCCTCGCCGGCCCAGCGCGGCGCCACGGCCGCCGCCGGCAAGCCGGTCCTCGCCGCGCCGGCTCCCAATCCCGTCGCGGCCGGCGGCGAGGTGGCCGCCCAGCTCGACAACCTCGACGCCGCCAAGGTGACGGGCGTGGTGCTGGCCGGGACCGGCGGCGACCTGGCGCCGCTCGAGCCGCGCTTCGAGGAAGGCCAGCTCAAGTTCACCGTCGCCGCGGACACCGCCGCGGGGACCTACCGCATCGTGCTCCTGACGCCGGAGCTGACGCCGGAGCGCACCGAGACGGACCAGGAGCTGACGGTCTCGGACGGCGACGGCGACGCCCAGGCCGGTTGAATCGGCTCCTGCCGGCCGCTGCCGGTGCTCCTGCCGCGGCCGGAGCCGCGGCCGGCGTGGGCAGGGCTGCCGCTCGTCCGGCAGGCTTCTACGGCTTCGGCTTCTTGCTCGCCGCGGCGGGCGGCGCCGGGCGAGCGGGAGGCGCGGGCGGCCCGGGCGGCCCGAGCGCGGCGAGCCTTGCCTGGGCAAGGTGGAAGGTCGAGAACGCCTCGCTGCCGGTGGGCTTCTCGACGCGCGCATAGAGGCCGCGCGCCACCTCGGGCAATCCATACTGCTCGGCCATCCGGCCGAACACGTACCAGTCCGCCTCGTTGGGCACGGCCTCGTCCGCGGCATTGATCGCCTGCGTCATCACCTGGTAGGCCTCGCTCGTCCGGCCGCGCTCGGCGAGGAGCGCTCCGAGGGTGTGCAGCACCGCGTGGGTCTTGCCCCGGGGCTGCTGCGCCGCACGCTGCGCCAGCTCGAGCGCCTGCTCGTCGGCATGGCCGCGCACCAGCAGCAGCCAGGCGAGGCTGTTCAGCTCCTCGACGCCGGCGCCCGGCGAGCCGGCCAGGTCGCGGAAGCGGCGTTCGGCATCGTCGAGATCGCCTTTCTCCACGGCGGCCTGGGCCAGCACCAGCGACGCCCGCCGGTCCGCCGGCAGGCTCGCGAGCCGCCGGTTGGCGAGGTCGGCGATGGCGGCGGTGCGGCCGAGCCGTCGCAACGCCAACGTCTCCATGCCGAAGGGCTCCTCGGCCCGCGGCCGCGCGGCGCCCAGGCGCTGCGCCACGTCGCGGAGCTCCTCCCAGCGCTTCCGCTCGAGGGCGGCGGCGCCGAGCGCGGCGTCGAGCGCGACCTGCCGCTCTTCGGTCGTGGCGGCGGAGCGGCAGGCACGGAGGATCGGCAGGGCCTCGTCTTCGGACTCGTCGATCGCGAGCGCCGCGGCGGCGCAGCGGATGTGCTCCGCGTCCGCCGCGGCGCCGCGCGTCCAGAGAGCGGAGAAGGGCGGCAGCCGGAGGTCGCCGGCCGGATCCTTGGACACCTCGCGAGCCCAGTCCAGCCATTGGCGGGCGCCGGCCAGGTCGCCAGCGCGAAGCCGGCGCAGCGCCTCCGCGCCCAACGTCGCCGGCGAGGTGCTGACCGCGGCGAGGCGGTAGCCGCCGCCCTCGCGCACCACGAAGAACTCCTCCGTCTCGCCCTTGAGCACGGTGCTGTAGTCGATGCGGTACCCGACCTCGTCGTCGCCGGTCACGGTCTCCCTCATCGCCGCGAAGCCGAGCTCCATGGCCAGGTCGGGCGCCAGGCTGGTCGTGTCGCTGATCTTCTTGCGCCCCTGCTGCTGCCCCTTCCGCAGCCCTTCCAAGAACGCCCCGCGATGCCCCGTGGCGCTGCCGACCAGGTGCTCGCTGAGGAGGCCGAGCAACTCCCCGGGATCGCCGCCCTCGCGGGCGATGGCGATCAGCGCCCTTCGCGCCACCGTGGACGGCTCGCCCGCGGGAAGCGGGATCTCGTCGAGGCGGCGCGCCTTGCGCAGCACCGCCGCCTGCGCCAGCAGCTTCGAGGCGTCGGGCGACATCGGAGCGGCCCGCTCGAGCAGCGCGGCGGCCGTCGCATAGGCGCGGAGGCGCGCCAGGGTGTTGGCGGCGACCTCGAGCACGTGCCACCGCCGGGAGGGCTCCTCGACGGCGCTCTCGACCTGGCGCACCGCCGCCTCCACACCCTTCTCGAGGGCCGTCGCCGCCGCGGTCACCGCCGGCTTGTTCTCGGTGTCCTTCATGGTGCCGGCCAGCGCGAGCGCCTCGCCGGGGCGGCCGGCATAAAGCAGGTCGACCAGCAGGTTGTCGTCGAAGCCCTGCTCGTCGAAGTCCTGGCGCAGGGTCCGGTACTGCGCGATGGCTCCCGGCAGGTCGGACCCCGGCAGGTAGTGGTGGCCGAGCGGGTCGTACTCGAGCAACATGGCGTATTCGGCCCGGGCGAGGGTCAGGGCAGGATCGAGCTGCATGGACCTGGTGTAGGCCGCGAGCGCCCGGTCGCGGGAGAAGCCGTGGCCGAACTGCCGCCCGACGACGTCGTGCTGCAGTACCCAGCCGAGGGTCTGGTGGGCGCCGGCGGAGCGCGGCTCGAGCTTGATCGCCAGCTCTGTCTCCTGGCGCGCCGCCTCGCCCAGGCCGCCGGCGAGCAGCGCCCTGGCGATGCGCAGGTGCGGCAGCGCTTTGGCGGGTGCCGCGGCGGATTCCCGGCGGAACTCCTCCAGGGCCTCGCGGATGTGGCCCTGGGCCACCTGCGACTCGCCGACCTGGCGGAACCGCAGCATGAAGGCCCGTTCCTTGACCAGCTGCGTGAGAGCCGAGCGCAGGGAGGCCAGCTCGGCGGGGGCGATGCGCTGCTTGCCCGAGTCGAGGCGCAGCGTCGCGGTGGTGACCCCCCGCTCGCCGGCGCCATACTGCTCGGAGAGGGTCGCGGTGCCCAGCTGCCGCACGCGGGAGGCGGGCAGGTCGTCGGGCACGAAGCCGGCCGGAGGAACGACGCGGTAGCGGACCTCGATCGTATGCGGCAGGTCGAAGTAGTAGTCCGTCCGGCGCGGCTTGGGCTTGGCCGCCTCGCCGGCGGCCGGCTTGGCGTCGCCCGCCGCCGCCTTCTCGTCGTCGTCGGTCAGGTCGTCGGGCATCAGGTCGAAGAGCGCGGAGTAGAGGATCGCGACCACGGCGTTGGCGGAGGCGGTGAAGCCGCGCCGGGCCTCGCGCACTTCCAGGCGCCGCCGCAGCGGCTGCGAGAGGTCGCGGGCATCGGAGTGCTCGAACGCGGCGGCGGTCTTGCCGAGGAAGACTCGCTGGGCGTAGTCGTCGACCTCCTTGTGCAGCGCATCCGGCTGGATCGAGGCGAGGCGGGCGCGCTGCTGCCGCTCGGCGGCGCCGCCGTACTCGATGGTCTCGACGACGCGGGCGGGGCCGGAGTCGGCGAGGAAGAACTCGCGCGTCTTGAGCACCCGGTTCTCGGCGGCGGTGGAGGCCGCGGTACGGGTGAGGGCGGCGACGCCGGGCGCGGCGACCAGGGCATGGCGCCCCTGGTCGGGTGCCGGCAGCTCGCCGAGCCGCGCGTAGGGGTCGGTCGGGTCGATCCACAGCGCCGGCGTCCCGGGCACGTAGACGATGGCGTGGTCGAAAGCGCCGAAGCCGGGCAGCGCGGGATCGACGTCGCGCTCGTCGTCGCCGGCCGCCAGCAGCGCCACGTAGGCTGGGATGTCGAGGGCGCGCAACGCGGCCACCAGCAGCACCGACTTGTCCTTGCAATCGCCGAAGCGCCTGCCGAGGGTCTCGGCGGGTGAGCGCGGCACGAAGCTGCCTTCCCCGAGCTCGACGCCGGTGTAGCGGATGCCGGTCATGTGGGAGAGCACGCGCTGGATGACCTCGACCTGCGAGCCCGCGGCGTCGAAGGCGCCGGCGGCGCGCAGCCAGTCCGCGAGCTGCGCGCCGGCGGCCGCCCGGTCGACGATGCCCGAGTAGGCCTCGGCGATCTCGCGCCAGGAGGCGCCGTTGGAGAAGGCGATGCCCGGCTGGCGCGGCGCCTCGGGCGGCAGACCCGGCGCCGGCGGTACGAGCGGGGGCAGATCGCGGAGCTCGAACACCAGGCGCTGCCGCCCCGAGGAGGTCTCGCGGCGCGGCGCGTCCGGCATCAGCTCGACGACGTAGCGAAGAGGCATCGCGGCGGGCGCTTCGAGCACGACGCGGGCGTGGCGCACCGGCACGTTCATGCCCAGCCGCTGCCGCTCCAGGGTGCCGCGCTCGAAGGCCGGCGCCGAGTCGTCGACGACCTCCTCCTCCTCGACCACGGCGCCGGGGCCGATCGCGGGCAGGGGACCGCGCAGCACCTGCCGCTCCGAGAACATCTCCGGGTCGCCGCCGCCGACGGTGCTCTGCTCGAGCACCTTCGGATCCAGGCGGTGCTCCTGTCCGTCCGGCGTCACCACGCGCGCCCGCATGCGCGGCCGCTGCTGATGCCAGGGCAGCCAGCCGATGCCGGCCTCGGACCAGCTGGGATCGGCGCTGGCGCTCTTGATGCGATAGACCATCCGAGAGGTGTGGCTGAGCCGGCCGGCCTCGTCGAAGCTGTAGCGGTTCTCGAGGAACAGCACCGCGACCGGCCTGCCGTCGTCGGCCGCGGAAGCCGCCATCGCGGCCGCGAGCAGCTCCGCCGGAGCGGCGGTGAAGAAGCGCCCATCCCACGGCTCGGCCAGCGCCGGCGGCGGGGCCGCTGCGGCGCCGGAGCCGGTCGGCGCGGCTGGCGCGGCTGGCGCGGTTGGCGCCGCGACGGGCGTGGCGGCGTCTGCGGCGATGGCCGCGGTCGCTGCCGCCAGGAAGCCGGCGAGCAGCAGGCGGCGCGCAGCGCGCGGAGAGCGGTCCGGCCACGTTCCCGGCAGCCGCCGAGCCCCTGGATGGCAACAGAGCTCGCTGAACATCACATCTCCTTTGAGGACTGTGATGAGTCTAGCACGCGGCACGGATGCGACGGCGGCAAGCCCTCTCTCAGTGACCCGCAGGACGGGGCGCCAGGCCGCGTGCTCCTTCCCCATCTCCAGGCCGGCTGGCGTCGGCGTCAGCGGCCCGTTCGCCGCGCGCCGACGGATGAGACCACTCACTCCCGCCAGTCGAGGATCTTGTCGACCGCCGCCCGGGTGATGGGGTGGTAGCCGGGGCGGGCCTGGGCGTAGATGCGCAGGGCGGTCTCGGCGCCGGCGGGGGTCTTGGCGAGCTCGGTGTAGAGCGGCTGCAGGTACTTGCGGCGGCCGACGGCGATCAGGAAGCGCTCGAGGGGGGCGGCGGCGGGCTCGTAGGCGTTGCGGATGGCGAGCAGCAGCCAGGTGTCGAGGATCTCGTCGTTGCCGGTGTCGGTGAAGTGGAAGGCGGCGTCGAGCTCGGTCATCCTGGCGGGCGCCAGCGGCCGCGGCAGGTTGCGCAGGAAACGCAGCCAGTGGTGGGTGGTCCAGCCCTTGGTGTCGAGCTGGGCCGGTAGCGTGCCCGCGGCGAAGGCCGCGACCGCCTGGTCGACGCGGGCGAAGGCCGCCGAGCGGACGGTGATCGCCGTCGCCGGCAGGCCGGGAGCGTGGATCCATTCGTCGAGGCGCAGCAACTCGGCGAGCCCCGGATGGGTGTCGAGGAGGTGCGCCTTCAGATAGGCGGCGAAGCGGCGGCTGTCCATCGACTGGAAGGCGAAGGTGTCGAAGTAGCCGCGCAGGAAGCGGTCGAAGCGCTCGCGCCCCACCGCGGCCTCGACGGTGGCCAGCAGCAGCGCGCCCTTCTCGTACGCGACGTCGGAGACGCCGTCGTCGGGGTCGCGCCCGGCGAGGTCGAGGTGCAGCCGGGTGTCCGGGCTGTCCGGTCCCTTCTCGCGCAGCGTGTCCTCGAGCTCCTGGCGCCCGAGGACCGCCAGCATGTCGGCGTAGTCCTTGCCGTAGAGCGCCTCCATGATGCGCCTCTCGATGTAGACGGTGAAGCCCTCGTTGATCCAGAAGTCGTTCCAGCTGGCGTTGGTGACCAGGTTGCCCGACCAGGAGTGGGCGAGCTCGTGCGCGACCAGGGAGACCAGCGAGCGGTCGCCGGCCAGGATGGTCGGCGTGGCGAAGGTCAACCGCGGGTTCTCCATGCCCCCGTAGGGATAGCTCGGCGGCAGCACCAGCAGGTCGTAGCGTCCCCACCGGTAGGGACCGTACAGCTTCTCCGCCGCCGCCATCATGCGCGGCGTGTCGGCGAGCTCCCAGGCGGCGCGCTCGAGCGTCGCCGGCAGGGCGTAGACGCCGCTGCGGTTCGACAGCTGCTTCCAGGCCAGATCGCCCACCGCCAGCGCCAACAGGTAGGACGGTACGGGCTGCGGCATGCGGAAGTGGTAGATCCCGTCCGCGGTCTTGGCGGTCGGGTTCTCGGCGCTCATCAGGGCCAGGAAGCCGGGCGGCACCCGTACCGTCGCCTCGTAGGTCTGCCGCACCGCCGGCGTGTCCTGGCACGGGACCCAGGTCCGGGCGAGGATGGCTTCCGACTGGGTGAACAGCAGCGGCAGCTCGCTGCCGGCCTGGACCGGGGTGAGCCACTGCAAGGCCGCCGCGTCCGGCGCCGTCGCATAGTCGACGTTGACCCATGCCGTCCCGGGCGGGATGCGGATGGCCAGGGAGCGCCCGAGATGAGGGACCGGGTCGCCGAGCGTGAACGCCGCCTCGGTCTTGCCGTTTTCGAGGGTCACCCGCTGGATGTCCAGGTCGCGCGTGTCGAGGACCAGGGTGTCGGCGCCGGCCTTGCTGCGCAGCCGCAGGCTGGCGCGGCCGCTCAAGCGCCGGGCCGCGAAGTCGACCGAGAGGTCGAGGACCAGGTGCTCGACCGCCACTTCGGACGGGCGGGCGAAGGAGTGCGGGTCCGCCTCCGCGGGCGCCGCGCTCGCATCGCCGCTGGCGCCGCCGGAGTGGCCCGGGGCGACCGCGGCGCCGCTGCCGGACCTGGCACCTCTCTGCGCGATGGCGGCCCTGCCCGGAGGCGCCGAGGCGCACGCGAAGAGCCACGGCATGCCGCCGGCGAGCAGGGTCAGGGCGAGGGTGGAGAGCTCGAGAGCACGCATCGGAGATCACCTCGTGAAGCGGCGCGGCGGGGTGGCCGGGCGTGCGCCGGAGCCCGTGGTCCGGTCACGGCGGGCGCGCCGCTCGTGGCGCGGCGGGCAGGGCATTATAGCGGCTGTCCGGAGCTGCGGACTCTGGACGCCGGGAACTGGTAGTGGGTCAGTTTCCCGCGGCCTCCCTTTGGGCGAGGGGCCAAAGTCATACGCCCCAGGAGCCTGGGCCCCTCGCCCAAAGGGAGGCCGCGGGAGACTGACCCACTACCCGGGAACGGGTAACGGGTCACTCTCAAGATTCTCAGCCTGAGTTCAGATCGGCGAAGCAGAACCCGTCGCGGCATACGATCTCACCGACCTGCACGGCTATCTCGACGGAGAACATCGGCCCCGCGAGGCAGCAGGTATGAAATTCTCCGCGTTCGCCGCATGGATCCACGCCGGGCGGCAGATCGGCGAGCAACGCCGCGTCGTACGGCCGCCCCGCGAACCGCTCCGGAAGCTGTCTGGGATCCACGCACGTCAACACGGCGCGTAGGCCACCGTTCAGCATTCGCCGGGCCAGGTGCGGCGTGTCGGCGGCCGAACCCCACAACGGGAACATGGGTTCGACTCCGGTCCCGGAGAGTTGGTGGATGCGGTAATCCCGCACGTCTTCCAGGAACAAGTCGCCGAAGGCCAGGTGCGTGATGCCTTCCTCCCGGGTCCGGCCGATGACGGCGGACATGCGTCGTTCGTACTCCGCGTTGGAGCAGGGCCACGGCAAGGGAACCGGCCAGAGGGGAAGTCCCGCCGCCACCGCCTGGGCTTCAACCAGGGCGCGGGGTACGGCGTGCATGGCCACGCGGTCTACCGCTTCGTTGAAAGTGGTCAGCAGGCCCACGACTTCGACATCCGGTCGTTGGCGGAGGACGTGCAAGGTCCAGGCGCTGTCCTTGCCCGAGCTCCAGGAGAGTAGCACGCGGCGTGGGATCATGTGCGCACCGACGACACGCCGTCGACCATTGTCTCGGGCTCGCGAAGGTCCTGTCGATCGACCTCTTCCCCGAGGGTTGGCGCGCAACGGTCAAACGGCATGAAGCCGTACCTCGGGATGGGAGGCCGCGAGCCGGGCGAGCTCCTCGCGGTCCCCGGTCAGAACGTGGGCTCCGCCCGCCTCCACGGCCTGGGCCACCACGAGCGCGTCGACGGTCGCGGCGGAGCGGGCCGTTCCCAGCAACCCGCCGGCGACGCGGCCATGGACCTCGCGCGCGTCGGGCACCGAGCCGACCGCTTTCAGGATTCGATTCACTGGAGCGTCGCGCGGTCCGCCGCGCACGACCTCGGCCACGACCACCACCGGGATCTCGACCTGGACTCGAAGCTCCAACGCCCTGGCCAGGAACGCCAGCGCTCTCTTCTCTCGTCGCGCGAGGGCGATGATCGCTCCGGAATCGAGGATCAGGCGCCGCGGCGCCGGGAAGCGAGGCTGCCTGGGTCGGGCCATTCGTCGCGTACCTCCGCCATCACCCGGGGATCGATCGGCCCCTGTTCCCGCTCGACCTCCGCGAGCAACCCGGCGATCCGATCGTGCTGCAGCTGGTTGCGCAGCGCGCGATTGAGATAGCGCGAGAGCGCCCTGCCGCCGGCGACCGTACGCGCTTCGGCCAGGAGCTCCTTCTCCAGAGTGAGGGAGACCTTCTCGGTGCTCATTCCGTAATCCTACTCCGGGTAGGATTCAGTGGCAACCACATGAAACCTTCGCCTCCACAGCGCCAGCTGATCCGGTGGTCGCGGTCGGAGCGATCAAGACCTAGACAGACTAGCGCTGTCGGGCTGCGGCCCGTGGGCGGACACTGTCGGCTTGTCGAAGATCGATGGACCCGGCGCGCCAGCGAGCGACCGAGATGTAACGCGCTTCGGATGGAAGGGCCAATGGCGACAGCGCATGGCCGCCCTAGCCGGTATGCAGTATGCTTCCGGGGTGATGGCCAGATCAGTATCTCCTGCTGGCGACTTACGGGCCGAGCTCGAGGCGAGTTTGGTAGGTCCTCTCTTCGAGAAACATGAGCCTCGACGTCTCGAGGATGACTCGTTTCCGGCGGTAGTGCTCGAGCACCGCCGCCGGCGCGCTCGGCTGCGGCTGCTTGACGCGCTTGTCTCTCGCGGGTCGTCGAACGTCGTTGCCGAGCTGCACCGAGAGGTAGAAGCCTTGGTCCGTCGCTGGGCGGCCTCTGGGTTCGACGACGCCTTCGCTGCTATCTCCGAGTTCGAGATCCGCTGTGCACGCGAGCACGATCTGGTGGTGGCCAGCGAGTCCGGCGACCTCGAGCTTGAGCTTGCGGCTCTGGAGCGAGAGTACCGCCGGAGCGTGGTCGAACAGTTCGGCCGCATCGAGTTGCGCGGCATCCAGACCAGCCATCGCGTCATGCAGGAGCTGGATGTGGTGTATGTCCCCCAGCACCTTGAGATGCCGCCGGCGATGACCAGTGATATGGAAGGTAAGGAGGTCGCTTTCATCACGCCGCAGCGTGTCGCAGTGCCCACAGCTTTGGCGGCGTACCGCCACATCCTGATTGTCGGCGCCCCGGGGAGCGGCAAGTCCACCCTAATCTCCTATCTGGCTACCAGGGCGGCGGCCGGGCAAGCCACAGGAGAGGTCACCGGAGACCGCGCAACCTTGCCGTTGGTGCTGACCGTGCGGGCGATGCGGGGTGCCTCGGTCACGGCTCGCGTTCTGGCTTCCCACTCAGGATGCGATCCGAGGGTAGTAGCTCGAGCGCTGCGGAAAGGAAGCGCGCTGCTACTAATCGACGGGCTTGACGAGGCGCCAGAGGACTGGCGGTCTCAGCTCGTCGATTTGCTCCACCGGTTCATCCGACGCTACCCGGACGTCCAGATGGTGGTGACCAGCCGTCCCGCCGGAGCTCCCGGAGAGATCGAACAGCGGCTGTACGCTTTGTCGCCTCTTCGCATGGCAGACCTGACCCGGGAGGAGGTCGACGAACAGATCGGGAAGTGGTGCCTGGCAGCCGAGCGCTCGGTCCGCAGCGACCCCACCGAGGCTGTCAAGGAAGCTCGCCGGGCAGCCGACGATCTAAGATGGCGCCTCTCGCAGACTTACTCGGTGCAGAAGATCGCTACCAACCCCCTGCTCGTGACTATCCTCTGCGTGGTCCATCGCTTTCTGGGCAAGGCGATTCCCGAACACCGGGTAACCCTCTACGAGAAGTGCACCGACGCCCTGTTTTACGAATGGGATCGCGCCAAGTTTCAGGACGGCGCTGCGATTGGCTACCTGGACGCGCCTGCCAAGCGCCGGTTGCTGATGGAGGTCGCCAGGAGGGTTCACCTGGAGCACGCCGCCGAGATCGCCGAAGATGAAGTCGCACAGCACTTTGCGCGTACGCTCCCCGATCTCGGCCGGCCGGCCGGTGATGCCTTGCAGATCATGGCTGAGATTCGCGATCGCAGCGGCGTCCTTGTCGAACGGCGCCCCGGCTTTTTCGCCTTCTCCCATCTCACCTTTCAGGAATACCTGTGCGCTCTCGATTTCGTCCGTACCAAGAGCTTTCAGGAGCTTACTGATCGGTATTCCGAATCCTGGTGGCAGGAGGTTATTGTGCTCGCCGCCGGCGTCCCTGGCGCGAGCGGTGGAGTCATTCCCAGGTCGCTGCTCGCCAGGAAAGCTCCGACCGCTACCTTCCTAGCGGCCCAGTGCCTGGAAACTGAGGCGGACATGCCGCTGGCAGTGCGCGAGCGGATCGAGAAGGCGATACAGAGGATGGTTCCACCGAGGGACTACACCGAAGCCATGCAACTCTCCAAGTTGGGCGCAGTTGCCGCGCCGATCTTAGCCAAGTCGCTTCACGACGAGGGGGCAGACTCCACAGCCTTAATCCTCATTGCACTCACCCATATCGATTACGACCCATCGCTACCAGCGATTGCAAGATGCTCTTCTGATAAGCGCGTTGCAAAGGTTCACTTAAAAATCCTTAAACGCTTACAGCCTTTTGTAATGTCCGTAACCATAGGGGCACTTGCCCTCAGTGCTCTATTGTTCAAGGCTTCCAAATCTGAGATGGCAAAGATTCTATTAATAGACGCTATAGATAAGTTATCTAAAGACGATAGGGAGGCATTTCTTAGATCTTCCAATAAAGAGGAGCACTCGCTTCTTTACAGATTTGTCAAAGCAGCGCGTGCGGGAACTTCGCGTTCCAGACACGCTGAAAGCACTGGCTGAGCGCCACGGAATAGGGACGAGTAGGATAGCGCATTCGGGTGAGAGCGTCTCTCGCGAGTTCTTCCTTGACTTCGGCGGGAATTCTTTCCTTGTCGAGCATCGCGTTGAGATCTTCCAGCACCACCTGGATGGCGCATGCGCGGAGCTTACATAGCCATCCCTCGTTCAGCTTGAAGTCATCGATGGTGGTCTGGGCGGTATTGGCCGGTGCTATCGCTTCAACCCGGCCATCCGCTTGGAAGGCCAACAGGATCGTGGGATCATCTTCGTCCGGCCGGATGTAGCAGGTGCCGCCGAGGGGCCATCTGTCCAGCTTCGCCCCATTGCATCCGAAACATCCAAGGAAGTAGTTATCAGGATCGTAAACCAACGTGGGGAAAAGCGACTTCGGCCGGAAGTGCTCCACCGCCGCGGCGCGTTCAGCATTGATGGGAGTCTCGCAATAGGCGCACTTTTGGTGCGACATGGCAGCCAGGCTGCGTTTTAGGCGTCCCCAGATCGCTTTGAAATCGGACCCCTTCTTGGTCTTGGGCAGCACCTCGGGGGCGAAGGCCTTGAAGCCGCGGCGACGCACCGGGTCGTCGATGTCGAACGCCTCAAAGGCCTTGGCCTTCTGCCTGAACTTGGTGAAGTCGGGGAACGCCTTCTCTGCCGCCTGCGTCCAGTTCGCGGGCGGCTGCACGCCCGTGCGATTCAGTTTCATCATGCGTCGCCCCGGGTCTTCTCGATCTGAGTGGCGAGATCTTTGAGAAATGCACCCCGAAGCTCGGCGAGTTGCGACAGGAACGGACCGTCGGCGCGGCGCACCTCGTCGGCGGCGACCAGCTTCTGCAAGGTGCCGAGGTCGCGGAAAAGTCCCTTGACGTCCTGCTTTGAGGCCTCGCCGCTGGCCACCTTCTCCTGCATGTCGCTGACTCTCTCTTCGACCTTCGAGAAGCGAGGGGAATAGCGCGAATCCACCCCAAAGAGCTTTTCTTCGAGCAGCAGCGATCCGATCTCGGCACCGACCAGTTGCTTCGTTTCTCCCGGCGCCAAAGTCCTCGCCATGGCGTTTCCGCTCTCGTCGCGCAAGGAGACGATCCTCCTCTCCTGGTCGATCGCCCCCTGGACGACCGCAGGAGAATGCGTTGTCAAGACGAATTGAGTCTTGGGAAACAGCGTGGTCAGCTGCACGGCAACCGTACGCTGCCAGCGCGGGTGCAGATGGAGGTCCACCTCGTCGATCGCTACCATCGCGGATCCGAGAAGCGGGTCATCCAGGCTTGAGAAAAGGAAGATGTAGCGTAAGATGAGATCGAAGACGATCACCAGGACCGCTTGGTAACCATCGGATAGCTCGCTGAGCTCGAGCGCCACGCCGTTGCGCATCACCCGGGGGATGTAGCCGGTCTTTCCCCGCGCCATTTCGATGCCCTCGATGCCCTGCCCGAGCTGCCGCAGTGAGTCGTCCAAACGCTGCCAGACGGTCGCAAGGCGTGGGTCCGACTGGCTCGCGTAATGGAGAGCGACGAGGTACCGCGAGAGATCCCGCAGCAGATGGTTGTCGGGTCGGAACAGCGTGGCCGTGCGGCTGCTGTTGGCCCGACTCGCCAATTGGCCCAGGTCCTGCGCGGGCGAGACAGAGGAGGCTTCGGTACGGGCTTCGCGGGGGAAGAAGACCCGGCGGTATCGGCCGTAAGCGAGAAGATATCTGTTCGGCGGTAAGCGCCGAGCTGCAGTTGCCGTCGCACCCGATCGCCAGCGGGCGGCCGGCCGCGACGCCCTAGAGCTTTCGTACAGGGCGATATCGCCTGTGGTCGCCTCCCGCGACAGAGGGAAGGATGGAAGCCCCTCCTCGTTGCCGTAGGTGAGAGACGCCAGCGCCTCTACGACCGTGGTCTTCCCGGCCCCGTTCTCCCCTATGAGAACGGTGAGTTGTGGATCTAGCTCAATGACGGCATCCCGGAAGCAACGGGCGTTTCGAAGCACCAAGCGGTCAAACCTTGGTTCGCCTTCCACGGCTGGTGCAGATCGCTTCGCCATAGCAATGTCTTCGGGATGAAGACATCTTAATACTTTGCCGCGAGGCGGCGCAAGGGGTTGCCCGGGCGCCGCCGGCAGCTCCGGCGGCTCTCAGTGCCGGTCAAGCGGAACGGACTGCTGGCCTAGTGATTCCCTGTAGCGTTGCGAGCGGCCGAGATCGCGGGCTCGCCGCGGTCGAGGGCGCGGTGGACTCGCTGGACGAGGGTGTAGACCTCGGGGCGGGTGAGCTTGGCGCCGGGGCCTGCGGTCTCGACGCGGTCGAGAGTGGCGTGGGCGAGCTCGACGGGTACGGCGGTGAAGGCGAGGAGGCCGCGCTCTGCGCCTGAGCGTTGCAGGACGAGGACGTACTCGGCGGCGGCGCGCAGGTTGGCGCGAGCCAGGGCCAGGACCTCGGCGCGCGGCACGCCGTCGGGCAGGTAGCGGCGCCCCTCGGCGGCGTCGGAGGTGGAGTCCTTGAGGATGTTGACCAGCTGCAGGCCCTCGCCGAAGGCGCGCGAGCGCTCGCGCAGGGCGGCGGCGCCGGCGGCGAGCGCGGGGTGGCCGAGCAGGAAGAGCTCGGTCAACAGCTCCCCGACGATGCCGGCGACGACGTAGCAGTAGGCGCGCAGGTCGTCGAGGTCGCGCAGGCGCAGCTCGCCGCGATCGTCGGTGCGGGCGACGAAGCCGGCCATGCCGCGCGAGGTGCGCAGGGTGTGCTCGCGGATCAGCTCGACGGCGGCGGGCGAGAGATCGAAGAAGGCCGCAAGGACCTGCGGCAGCTCGGCGAGGAGGTCGCGGTAGCCGGGCTGGTCGCACGGCACTTCCGCCGCCCAGGCGCGGCCGGTGGCGGCGATCGCGCAGGGATCGGGAGCGACGAGCAAGCGCTCGAACGCCGCCAGCGCCTCGATCCGCCTGGCGCGCGGCCAGCGCGCCGCGTCCTCGAAGGTGTCGGCGATCCGGAACAGCAGGTACGCGATGGTGACCTGGCTGCGGGTCGGCTGCGGGAGCAGCGGGATCGCCAGGGCGAAGGTGCGGCTGGTGGCGATCAGCAGCTGCTCGAGGTCCGGGCGGACCTCTTCCGCGTAGGGGTCCGTCGCGGGCTCGGCAGGCCGGAGAGGCTGGTCGGGCGCGCCTTCCACGCCGCAAGGATAACAGCTGGCGGCGGCAGCGGCGGGCCGGCGCGGCGCCTCTGCGACGATCGGCGCGCGGCTCTCGTGTCCCGAGCGGGACACTAGCCCACGACTTCGGTGCCCCGGACCTGCTCGCCGCGCAGGGCGGCGGCGAGCAGGCCAGGCGTGGTGCCGTTGGCGATCAGCGACGGGATGCCGCGGGCGGCGAGGGCGAGGGCGGTCTCGACCCGATGCAGCATGCCGCCGGTGACGTCGGTGCCGGCGGCGGCGCCGATCGCGCCGCGCAGCTCCCCGCGCCGCGCCAGGTCGCCGGCAGCGAGCCGGTCCACGGTGCGGCCGTCGGCATCGTAGACGCCGTCGGTCTCGCCGAGCCAGAGCACGCGCCGCACGCGCGTCCCGTGCGCCGGCAGCTCCCGGGCGAGCAGCTCGAAGAGCCGCTCGGTGGAGCAGACGGCCACCCCCTGCTCGCGGTCCATGACGACGTCGCCGTACAGCACCGGCAGCAGGCCGCGCGCCAGGGCCAGCAGCAGCGGCTCGACGGCGATGGTGAGGGGCCGGCCGCCGGCCGCCACCACCGAGCTCGACGGCGCGAGGGAGAAGGGATGGAGGCCGGCGAGGGCAAGCGCGGCGCACACCTGCCAATGCAGGGCGGCAGCCCGTTCCTGGGTGAGCGACACGCCGGGCAGCTGGGCGGCGCCGTGCAGGCCGGCGGCGATGCCGTGGCGGCGGGCGGCGACGTGCCCGTACGAGCCGCTGCCATGCGCGAGCACCAGCGGCACGCGGCGCGGGCGTGCCGCTCCCGGTCCCCCGGCCGCCAGCGGCGTCCCATCCGCCGCGGCGCTCTCCGCGATCTCCGCCGCCAACCGGGCCAGCACGGCGGGGCGGACGGCGTCGACCTCCGTCTTCTCGGTGAGCAGGCTGCCGCCCAGCTTGAGCAGCGTCACCTCGGCCGGGCGGTCCATGTTAGGCGGCCCATGTCAAGACAACGTTTTCTGGCAAGGAGGGAGGGCGGAACCCACGGGCGGCGCCAATTAGAACAAGTGCTCGTCGTCGGCCTCCGGGCCGGTCCCGACGCTGTCCTGGATGACGAAACCGACCACCGCGAGGCTCTCCAGGCGCTCGGCGACGTCCTCCTCGGACTCGGCGTCGCAGATGACGTGGACGTTGGCGCCGGCGTCCATCGTCGCCCAGGCCGAGAGCCCTTCCTGGCGCAGCTCGCGCACCGCGCGCAGCACGGCCACGGTGCCTGGGGCCCAGTAGAAGATCGGCGGCTGCGACGACATGGCGATCAGGTGCAGGTCGACCGCTTCCTCTTCGATCACCGGCCCGAGCATGTCGAGATCGCGCTCGGCGATCGCGCGACGGACCTTGGCGAGGCGCTCCGGCAGCAGCTCGAGGCGGCGCGGGAGGTAGGGGCTGGTGGCGGCGCGACGGTGGCCTTCGAGCGAGGGGACGGCCTTCGGCCCGATCTCGACCACCGCGATGACGTCGCGCAGGTCCCAATGCTCGGCGTCGGCGAGCTGCACGGCCTCCCGCCCCCGGTCGCCTTCCCCCACCGGCCACTCGACGTAGCCGCCGAGCACCGAGCGGCCCGCCGAGCCGCTGCCGCTCTCGCGGGCGAGGGTCGAGAGCTCGGCGGCCGGCGTGCCTCCCTTGCCAAGCGCTCCGGCCGCCGCCAGGGTCAGCGCCGCGAAGCCGGAGGCGGAGGAGGCAAGCCCGGCGGCGCTGGGGAACGTGTTGCGCGTCGCCACCCGGAAGCGGTCCTTGCTGCCGGCCCATCGCCGCATGCGGTCCAGCTGCTGCTTGACACGGCGCTGGAACTCAGGCTCCGGCGTGCTGAAGCCGCCATGCGGCTCGGACAGCCAGATCTCGTCCTGGTCGCCGTGGATCAGCTCGATGGTGCACTGTGTGACGCAGCGGTCGAGCGTCATCGAGATCGAGGAGTTCAGCGGCAGCGCGCGATCGAGGTCGCGGGCGCCCCAGTACTTGATGAAGGCGATGTTCGCCGGCGCGGAGATGGTGGTCTTGGTCATCAGGTCTCCCGCCGGAAGCCGGCGGCTCCGAGGTGGACGGGAAGGTGGGCGAAGGGGCGGAGGAACTCCCAGGCCGCCGTGGCCTCCGAGTCGGCATGATAGACCAGGAGCGAGCCGGCGCCGGGACCGGCGAGGGAGCCGGCGCCCGACACCTTGGCGGCGCCGCCCGCGGCCTCCACCCGCCGCACCAGCGCCCGCACCGGCGCTGGGACCACGCCCAGCGCCTCGAGACACGCCTGGTGCTCGCGGATCAGGGCCGTCACGCGCTCCGGGCGCTCCGCGGCGGCGCCGAGCTCGGCGCGCAAGCCGCTGGTCGCCGCCTCCATGCGGTCGAACAGCCGCTCGTGCGCGGCCGGGTCGCGGTCGCGACGCGTCCGCACCGCGGCCACCACCGCGCCGGTCGCCTCGGGCGGCGTACCGGTGTGGTAGACGCGCAGCCGCCCGAGCAGCGGCGAATCGGCGGCGAGGGGCTCGCAGGCGAGCTCACCTCCCCGCGAGGAGTGCAGCCGCCGCGCCCAGAGGAGGCCGCCGTGCAGGCTGGTGGTCGTGTCGACGCCGGAAGGCAGCCCGTGCTGCCGGCGCTCCGCCTCGAGCGCCAAGCGCGCGATCGTGTCACGGTCGAGGTCGTCGCGGCCGCGCCAGGCGGCATAGCCGGCGACGACCGCCACCGCGGCGGCCGCCGAGCTGCCGAAGCCCGCGCCGAGCGGCAGCTCGGAATCCAGACGCAAGCAGAGGCCCGGCGCGCCGCCGGCCTCCTCGCCGAGGGCCGCCGCGACCTCGCCGAGCGCCGCCTTGACGATGTGGGCGGGGTCGTCGCCGCGCAGCTCGAGGAAGCCCGCCAGGTCGGGCCGCGCCGCGTAGGCGGTCCAGCCGTCGCGGGCGGCGCGCGCATAGGCGAGCACTTCGCCCCAGGAGAGGGTCGCCCGGTGAGCGAGTCCCGGGAGGTCGATCTCCACGATCTCCACCATCTCCACGATCTCCGGCAGCGGTCGAGAGGCTCCGGGAGGCGCGAGAGGGACCGAGAAGGTGGCGCGCAGCCGCAGGTCGATGGCGGCCACCAGTGCCGGACGGCCATAGACCACCGCGTGCTCGCCCATCAGGATGAGCTTGCCCGGCGTCGAGACGGTGACGGCCGGCCGCGCGCCGGCGTCCGGCGCTTCCAGCGCGCCGCCGTGCGGCGCTTCTGAGGCAAAGCCCTGCGGCGCCCCGAGGGCCGATCCTGGAGCCGGCGCCGCTTGCTGTCGGGCTGCCTTCGGAATCATCGTGGCTACGCACCCTCCCCGCGACGGCGCGCCGCGGCAGCGGCGTGCCCCCGCTCACCCATTGTATGAGAGGCGGAGCCTGGGAGAGTGCGAGGTCAGGCCGGCAGCGGCTTCGGGCCGGCGTGCTCGCCGCGCCCGAGCTTCTCGTGGGCGCGCGCCAGGTCCTGGGAGGTGAACGCGGCCATCAGCGACAGCTCGCCGGCGAGCACGATCGCCCCGAGGATCTCGGCGAGCCGGAGAGTGGCCTCGCCGCGGCGCTCCGGGTCGGGGGAGACCCCGAGCATCGCCAGCGCCTCGCGCTGGG
>Ga0210384_10001824_pt1 | contig 27369 bp, 26 predicted proteins | sample IncBWH2MmetaG_FD_160574 | JGI IMG/M metagenome (GOLD analysis project Ga0210384, IMG submission 160574) | Forest soil microbial communities from Barre Woods Harvard Forest LTER site, Petersham, Massachusetts, United States - Inc-BW-H-2-M | ecosystem: Environmental > Terrestrial > Soil >...
AAACCAGCGATTTGAGCACATTGGTCAACATCTGGGCATACGGACGCGCCGCCAAGGCTTTCTCTTGCGCCCGGCGCAATTTCGCGGCGGAGACCATCTTCATGGCCTTGGTGATCTGCCGCGTGTTAGTCACGCTGCGAATGCGCCGCCGAATATCGAGAATGTTTGCCATCGTTAGCTTCTAGCTGCTGGCTTCTAACTGCTGGCTTCTAGCTGCTAGCCTTCCGCTCCTAGCCTTCCTTTGTGGTCTTTGCGCGCTTCTTTGCGACCTTTGCCGTTAAAGGCTCTCAGCTTCATTGGCTCCAAGCTAGAAGCCAGTAGCTAGAAGCTACTTCGCCACTGTCTGTCGCTCCGCCACAAATGCTTCTTTACATTGTTTGATGACCTTGCTCATCTCAGCCTTCAAGTTGTCATCGAGAACCTTTTTCTCCATGATCGTGCGCAGCAGGCCGGGATTGGTGGCATCCGTAAACTTGTAAAGCTCAGCCTCAAAATCGCGCACCTGGTCCACCGGGAGATCATCAAAAGCCCCACTGGTGCCCGCAAAGATGATGAGAATCTGCTTCGAGAATGGCAGCGGTGAGAACTGCTTCTGCTTGAGAACTTCGACCAGCCGCTGCCCACGATTAAGCTGCGCCTGCGTGGCTTTGTCGAGATCGCTGCCGAACTGCGCAAATGCTGCCAGTTCCCGATACTGCGCCAGTTCCAGCTTCATGCTTCCTGCCACCTGCCGCATGGCCTTAATTTGGGCGCTGCCGCCCACGCGGCTGACCGAGATACCCACGTTGACCGCAGGCCGCACACCGCTATTGAACAAGTCGGTCTCGAGAAAGATCTGGCCATCGGTGATCGAAATAACATTGGTTGGAATGTATGCGGAAACGTCTCCCGCTTGAGTTTCAATAATCGGCAATGCAGTGAGCGATCCGCCACCGTTTTTGTCACTCAGCTTGGCCCCACGCTCTAGCAAACGAGAGTGAAGATAGAAAACATCTCCTGGATAAGCCTCGCGCCCCGGGGGACGTCGCAGCAAAAGCGAAATCTCGCGATACGACGCGGCATGCTTCGAGAGATCGTCATAGATCACCAGCGCGTGCCGCTTGGAATCGCGGAAAAACTCGCCCATCGCGCACGCGGCGTAGGGCGAAATATATTGCATGGGCGCGGGCTCCGACGCCGAAGCCGCTACCACGATGGTGTAGTCCATGGCGCCGTAGTCTTCGAGGATCTTCACCACCTGCGCGATGGAAGACCGCTTCTGTCCGACCGCGTTGTAAATGCAAATTAGATCGTTACCCTTGTTATTGATGATCGTATCCAGTGCAACGGCGGTCTTACCGGTTTGGCGGTCGCCAATGATGAGTTCGCGCTGCCCGCGGCCGATCGGGATCATGCTGTCGATGGCCTTTAACCCAGTAGCCATGGGTTCGCGCACTGGTTGCCGGTCGATCACACCAGGCGCTATACGCTCCAGTGCGATGAACTTATCGGTTGCAATGGGTCCCTTGTCGTCAATCGGCTGGCCCAGCGAATTCACGACGCGCCCGACCAGAGCGTCCCCCACGGGCACACTCATGATGCGCCCGGTGCGCTTCACCTCGTCGCCTTCCTTGATCTCGGTGTAGTCCCCGAGCAGCACCACGCCGACCTGATCTTCTTCCAGGTTCATGGCGATTCCGGCCACATCGTGCGGGAAAGAGAGCAGTTCGCCAGCCATGACCTTGTCCAAGCCATAGACGCGAGCAATCCCATCGCCGAGCGTGAGGACCGTACCCACCTCATCCACCGCAATCTTGGACTCGTAGTTCTCGATTTGTTGCCGGATCAACTGCGTGATCTCATCTGCTTTGATTTGCGCCATAAGTTCAGCTCTTGGCTTCCAGCTTTTAGCCCCTCACGTTCTTTGCGGTTCTTCTTTGCGGTTAGACGGATCTCGATCTCAAGCTAGAAGGCATTAAGAGCTAATAGCTTCTCTGATCCTCTCCAGCTGTCCCTTCACCGAGCCGTCGTAGATTGTGCTGCCCACTCTCACCATAGCTCCGCCCAGAACCGACACATCGCGAGAGTAGCGGGCGCGCACTTTTTTGCCGGTAAGCTTTCCGACTTGCGCTTCCAGCGCGCGTCGCTCTGTGTCGCTCAGCTCACGGGCACTGATGATTTCCGCCTCGGCAAATCCCAGGCGCCGGTCCAGTTCATGTTCGAATTCCTTCACGATCGGTCCCAGGAACTGAACTCGCCGGTGATCGATGAGCACGGCCATAAAGTTCCGAACCGGACGCGAGATTCCACCACGGACGGCGATGGCGTCCAGCACGCCTCGTTTTTGCTCCGCCGGAATCGAAGGTGTTTCCCAGACTTCCCTCAATACGCGACTGTTAGCCACCAGCTCGACCAGAGATTGCGCTTGCTGCAGCGTCTTGCTCGGGTCCAGGCGTTGATCAAACACCACGTCAGCGAGGGCACGAGCATAGATGCCGGGGACGGAAGCCATGCGCTAATGCCCGCCCTTCCCGCCGTTCGGGCCGGCACCGTCAGGCTCGGTCCGCGAGAGCTGGTTGGCAAAGTTGCGTATCAATCCCTGATCGGTAACGGAATCCACTTTAATCTGGGTGATTGCCATCGAGACGGCGAGATCGGCGGCGTACGCCTTGAGTTCGCGGCGAGCAGACTTAGCCGCTGCCGCGATCTCCCGTTCGGCCGATTCCACAATCTTGCGCGCGTCTTCTTCTGCTGCGGCCTTTATCCGCGCCTCTTCGGCGGCCGCACCCGCTTCTGCCGACGCCCGCATCTTCTCGATCTCGACTCCCAGTTGGGAAAGCCGGGCTTCGATATCTGCCAACCGCCGGTTGGCTTCTTCGCTCGCCCGTTGCGCCTCCTGCATCGCCTTCTGGATGGAGGTCGTTCGGTTGCGAAAAAGCCCAGGCAGGTTTTTCTTGGACAGCCAGATGAGCAAACCCGCCACCACCGCAAAATTCAGCAGAATGCTTAGCCAGTAAGTCTGGTCCAAGCTAAGGCCTGTCTTTCCCGCCAACCAGCTCACTGAGGTCGACCTCTTGAACTGGTCCTGATCATCCTCGCCTGCGGCCTCCCGAGTTTCGTGTGCGAGTTGGGAGCCTATGCCACCGCCCGAATGACGTTTTTCCCGGCGTGCGGAGGAATTTGGATTAGGGGAGCCAGTAGGCTGATCCTGGGCGCGAGTGGCAATCGGCAACAGCAGGCAAATAAAAAGCGCAAGACTTAATATCTCAGCCGCACGCTGAATCCTCGCTCGAGGTCGCATCATTGACCCCCTGCCTGGCTTGGCGCCATTGCCGGTCGTAGCACAGTACGAATGATCTCGGAGGCTAGCCTTCCGATTTCTGACTGCAGGCCTGCCTGCACCGCCTGTTTTTCGTGCTCGATGACTGCTTGCGCCTGCTTTAACTGGGTCTGCGCCCGGGCCTGTGCTTGCACCAGTGCTGCGGCGCGAGCTTGTAATGCCGCCTGCCGTCGCGACTCCTGGCTCTTGAACAGCGCCATGCGAGCTTCCCGTAAGCGCTGCTCATAAACTGCCGTTCGCGCTTCGGCCGCCGCAATCTCCGCGCGCGCCTTCTCGATTGCGCCTTCGGTTTTTGCGTGTCGCTCTGCCAGAATCTTGACCAAAAGCTTGTGGACAACCACGTTATAAATGGCGAACAGCAGCACCACCAGGATGATGGTGGGTATAGAACCGAGCAGTAATCCGCCTAGTTGTCGCAGTATCTCGTCCATTTGGGTGCTGATGTTAGTCTAGAGCGAAAGAGGGCTTAAAACCCATGAAGTTAACATTTTACAAGTATCCTGTCAACGCGGAGCAGGGCTGTCTTGGCACAGACTTCTCGAGTTCAGGCTGCTTCCAGCCAAGCTACTCATAAAATAAGACGAAAGAGTCCTTGACTTCTGAGTTAGGGAGTCTAGGATGTAGACATCACCTCCGATCCAATTCAGGATCGAATGGGCCGATAGCCAAGGACTGTCACCGCTTCTTGGTTGCCGGCCCATTTTAATTTTGGTACCAGTAATCGAAGGTCGTACGGAGGAAGTTGAGCGCTTTGAGCGAGCCCTCTCGCGTCAGGACTTGGTCGGACAAAGTGCGGCTGGGAACCTCCTAAACTCCTACTTCTCCGGAACATAATAAGGGCGAATAGTTTTCCCAACCAGCGCCACCGGCTGGTAGCGATCGATCCATCTAAGTGCCCCCGGGGGATAAGTACTGTGAAAGACGTCGCCAAAGCGCATGGATCGCATGCTTATCGCGATCCAGCCTGGGGTTGGCTGGAAGGGTTGCAGGACGTCGAACACAGGCAAGTTCATTTGCGTCATATCGGCGCTGCTCCAAACCGCTACGCTGAAGTGGGAGACGCCTCTATCGCGCAGCGCCTGGGACAACCGAAAGAGATCCTGTCCGCAGTCGAGGTCACACCCCGTTACCAGCACCCTGCTGGGATCATGTCCGGCAAGCTCGTTAAAATAGGAAACAAAATCAGTCCCCGCGCTAAGACTCGAAAACGTTTGCCATAACAAAAGGCCTGCTAGCAGAAGTCGGCCCCAAAATCGTGCCTTGCCCGGGGCCTGCCAAAGATACGATGCGCCGCAACCTCCCATGATTGCGAGCAAGGTAAAGAGCACGAGCACGTGGCGAACGCCAGCGTCGTACCTTACAGGCATTGTCACGATCAGAATGGCGAGAGCGCATGCCGGCGGAGCCAGGGCTGTCCATTTTTTCTGGCGAGCAAATCCCAAGAGTGGAGCCAGGCTGACGAGGCATAAAACGAGAAAAGGCAGCGGAGTCTTCACAACGACGCCCAGGAGAAAGAAATACCACCATCCGCCGTTCTTGATATTTCCGAGAAGGTAGGCCTGAGGCCACTCCTTATTGAGAGCCCAGATGGTGGCAAAACCCTTGAGCAACGCCGGAGCGGGAACTAGGGAGTTCCTTAGCACCATGTTCCGTGCAATATTTCGCATGGGGAGGGGAAAATGTTGAAAAGACGGCATGGCATCGGGAGAGAGTTGCATGCTCTCGCGGACATGCCCAACCGAGAAGCCGTATCCGCCCCAAAGGACAACTGCTCCCACAAGTAAAGCCGTCGTGAGCCCAGCTGCGTACCTGATTCCGGAGCTCTTCGACGTTATTTCATTACGACCGGCAACTATCCACTTACATAGAAATATCCCGGCAGCCCCGGCTGGAAAAAACAATAAAGTCGTCATCTTCGATAACAACGCAAGGCCGAGCGTAACCCCGAGCAGAAGTGTCGGTCGCAGGCTTGGCTTCTCCAGCCAATTCGCGAAGACAAAAAAAGCTGCAAACTGCATGCAAGCGGTGGGCACATCGGTATATGCCATACCGGCGAAGGCCAGAACAATGGGCAATGTCGTAAACAGAACTGCCGCCGCTAATCCAGCAAAGTCGCCGAATTCGCGGCGTGTCCAAAGAAAGACGACCACTGCCGTGATCGCAAAGAAAGGAAGAATCGCAGAACGCGCCAGGGAGAGATTCCGCAAGTAATGCCCGTGGTCGTAAAGAATGCTGTCACCGATGTCGTTGTAGTTGTGACTTCGCGGATCGTCCGGCGACCACTGTGGAAACCGTTCACCGGCTAGATAGAGGGGCAGCCCAATGGCAATCCGGCTCAAGGGCGGATGTACCGGATCGAGCAAGTAGGTATGCTTGTCGAGAAGCTCTATCGCGGCAGCAACGTGGCAAGGTTCGTCGAATCCCTGGGAATTCGCCCTATAGGTCAGGAGAATTCGGCCCACGGCAATCAGAATCAGAACTGCGATCGCCGCGATGATCGAGCTCTTCCGGTTCAGGGCGATTCTCCTCGGAGCTTATCGCACCACCCATTCCTTGACCCTTCTCAGCACTGATTCGGGTGCCTCCGCTTCCAACTCCACCAGGCCGTCCTTGTAGTGACGGGCGTAAATGCGCGAACGGGCCTCGAGCAGCGCCAGCATCTTTCCTTCTTTCTGAGGCACGCGGAGCCGAACTCGACTAAGAGGATCCTCCTCCAGCATCTGGTCGATTCGGTCCAACAGCGTGCTCATCCCGATACCCTTTGTCGCCGAAACTTGCACCGTCACCGCGTCGTCCCGCAGGGACTCTCGCTGCCGCGGAGGCAGCAAGTCAATTTTATTCATCACATGCAGCCGCGGCTTTCCGTCCGCTTCCAATTCCTTCAACACCTTTTCCACCTGCGCATCTTGCTCCGCGGACAGGGGACTGCTGGCATCAGAAACGTGCAGAACCAAGGCGGCCCGCTGCACTTCTTCCAAAGTGGCGCGGAAAGCCGAAACCAGCGTGTGAGGCAAGTTGCGGATGAAACCCACCGTGTCTGACAGTAACACCTTCCGCCGGGAGGGCAGGGCGACAGAGCGAATTGTCGGATCCAAAGTGGCAAACATTCTGGGCGACTCCAGAACCGCGGCTTGGGTCAGAGCATTGAACAGCGTTGACTTTCCCGCATTGGTATAGCCAACTAACGCCACGGTCGCTACCGGAACCGACTCCCGCCGCTGCCGCTGTTGCGCTCGAATACGCCGCACGTTCTCGATTTGTCCTTTGACGTGACGGATTCGCCGGTAAATTTTCCGCTTATCGGTTTCCAGCTGAGTCTCACCTGGACCGCGGGTACCGATGCCGCCGCCCAGTTGCGACATCTCGATACCGCGTCCACCCAGCCGCGGCAGCAGGTACTCGAGTTGCGCCAACTCAACTTGCAATTGGCCTTCACGAGTCCGAGCATGTTTTGCAAAAATGTCGAGGATGAGCTGGGTGCGGTCAATTACCCGCGTATTGACAACTTTTTCGATATTCCGTTGCTGAGAGGCGGTGAGGTCGTGATCGAACAGCAAGAGATCGGCAGATACCGAGGCCGCTGCACCCGCGATCTCTTCAAGTTTGCCTTTGCCAATCAAGGTGGCAGGATCGGGTCGGTCGCGGCGCTGCAGGAACTCGCCCGCAACGTCGGCACCCGCACTCGTGGCTAGGGAACGGAGTTCGTCTAGCGATTGCTGGGCACTGAATTCAGGAATGTGGGGGGCTTTGGAAGTTGCAGCCAGCCTGTTTGCGTCGCGCGCCTGCTGCGCGCCGCCAGTAAGGGCGCCCTTTGTATGTTTGGCACCACGTACAGTCCGGGGGCGGGTGGGATAGTCAAGGCCAACTAGAAAGGCGCGCTCTTTCGTCGCTTTAGTTGTAGCCAGGGAGGACTGGCGGTCGCTGGGCTTCCGGGAAACTGTGGATTCTGGACCGCGCAACGAGGAACGCCTTATCCTTCTGTGCCTGTGCCCGACGGCCGGGAACCCGTGATCGGCTCTGGCGCCGCGGTTTGGGTTGGGGCGGCAACCACAGTAGGTCTGTCGCCGTGACTGTGCACCGCTCTCCCCATCGCAACCGTAGAGATGGCATGCTTGAAGATCAACTGCTCCTGGTTATTGGTTTCGAGCACGACAGAATATTTGTCGAAGGAACGTATGCGGCCTGTCAACTTCACCCCGCTCAATAAATATATGGTGATATTGCTCTTCTCTTTGCGGGCTGTGTTGAGGAAGGAATCCTGAATGTTCTGCGCTGCCGGCTTGTTTTCCATTGCCGATCTCCTAGGCTCTTGCGACTACGAACCAAGCTCTCACGTCGGCGGCCAGTTTCTTTAAGCTTACGATACGGCCTTGTCGTTCACTTTTCAAGCCAGCCTTTTCCACCAGTTGACATGCGGTCTTTGAAATGTAAACATGCCATCACCTCAAATCTACACCAGCCAAATATCGGGATGCGGCATATACCCCATCTCGGAAAGTCATTGTCAAAGGCCTGATGTTCCCATTCGTTTCGGACGCTCACTGTCCTCGGGCTCCGGGGCCTCGCTTTACACTTTGCGGTTAGCGGAGAAAGCCTTATGCAGTATCCGATTGCTTTGGCAGTCTCATGGGTGATGCCTACTCACACCGGCACCGAAGCGCTTGCCATCTTGCTGCGCTGGGTGCATCTTGTGGCCGGAATCACCTGGGTGGGATTGCTCTACTTTTTCAATCTGGTCAATGTGCCCTTCATGAAACAAGTTGATTCGGGCATGAAGCCAAAGGTGTTTCAGTTCATGACCATGCCGACGCTGCAGCTATTCAGGTGGAGCGCGCTCCTGACGGTCTTCGTAGGCTTCTGGTACTGGGCGCAAATCTATGTCGCGGCCGACGCGACCCGCATGGGCGTCAGCGCTGGGAGCACAATTGGACTGTTCCTGCTCATCTGGATCGGAGCTTGGGGAATTTTGTTCTTTGTGATCTCGCGGGCGCCTAGCGGCTACGTGCTCGGCGCTGTTACCGCCGTCGTGGTCGTCCTTGCCGGATGGCTTTTTGTGAACTTCACCCCCGTGGGGCAGGATGACAACCACGTCCTCTCCATCGGCATCGGCGGCGGATTCGGATTCATTATGTTGTTCAACGTCTGGGGCATCATCTGGCCTAACAACAAGAAGATCATTCGAGGGACCCTCGCCGGCACTCCTCCAGCCAACGCGGCGGCCCTGGCCCGGCAGGCATTCCTGGCGTCACGGACAAACCTGTTCCTCTCAGTCCCCCTGATTTTCTTTATGGCTGCCAGCTCCCACTACACGATTCTGGGAAGATAAAACGATTGGGGGTGCTTTGCCTCATGCTTGCATGTGGCCGGGATGCAGCAGCAGAAGCCGTTGGATGCCCTGCGGCCCTGTCAAGGTGCAGCATATTCAAGTTCCCAACTGACGAGAACACCTAGCGATAAGCGATTGCAAGCCCCTGCCGCAGGGACTAGGATGCTGTCACGTTTGCAGCCACCCGTTGGTGTGCGACCACTTCTCACCGGAGGGCCTTCAATGTCCCGCACGGTACGCTGTATCTGTTTCGTCCTCGTTGTTCTCATCTTAGCTTCTGCCCCGCCAGCCATAGCCCAAAGGGGTGGCTCCCCAACGCCTCGAGGGAGCACGGCTCAACCGCCAGTCCCAGACTACAGCCGTCTTGCGGATCCGACAGAGCAAGCCAATTTGCGTTTCCAGGCTTATGACAAGAGTCCGTTAGATTTTTCCACTCGAGCGATCTATGTGCTCGTCCCCGTCGTGGTCACAGACAAAGATGGAAATCACGTTAGCGGTCTTAAGAAAGAGGATTTCCATCTCCAAGAGAATGGAAAGGACCAGAAGGTCGCAAGCGTTGAGGAAATCAAGCCAACCGCCGCGCCCATCTCGCGCCCAAAGACCTCGAGCAACGAGATTACGAATCAGGGTGCCGGTGATGCGGCGCCGCGACGCTTAGTCATCATAGCGCTTGATATGGTGAACACTCCGATTCTGGATCAGACGCGGGCACGGCAGGCCATGATCTCGTATCTGTCCAATAATCTCGAGCCCGATTGCCTTTACCAGTTGGTCGCAATTGAGAACAATGGACTGCGGATTCTGCACGATTACACCGAGGACACTACCGCGCTGGTCTCCGCCCTCAAGACTTTGCGCAGCAGGTTCTCTACCACCAACGCTGTCGATAATGATTCATTCCGCCCAATAACAACCGATCCGGGTGTGACGACCGCGCCTTTGATTCTGTCGAACGCTAACGGAGACATCGACATTTCTGCGTTGGCAGACTATCTGACGGCGCGTGCGGAACAGGCATACGGCCTGATGAGGACAGTTGCGGCGGCGGAGAGCACGTTGGTTTCGTTTCAAGAAATTGCAGAGAGGGCCAGTGGGATTCCCGGACGCAAATCGCTGGTTTGGCTCACCGGCAGCTTTCCATTCTCCATCGATCCGGGCACGGCTTCAGTGAATGAGGGTCTATCGTTCGCCACATATCAGCACACTATGCAAACACTGGAGAATCAGTTGATTTCGGTCTACCCCGTCGACGTCCGGGGACTAGTGGTGGCGCAGTATAGCGCCAGCGAACATGTCAGCGCCAACCAACTTTTGCAGAGAAATAATTTGATTAAGGACCAGTCAAACCGGCTGCTCGATACTGTCGACACCATGCGCGCCTTTGCCGATATGACCGGAGGACACGCTTACGTGAATACCAACGACACTGGCGGGGCGATCCGCGATGCCGCCCGCGACGGCGCTGCCTACTACATGCTTAGTTATGCCGTCGATAAGAGCGACCGGCGCCAGGGTTGGCGGAAGATCACGGTAAAAGTTGGCAACTACCAGATACGCGCCCGGCACGGATACTTCTTGACCCAAACAACCGTAAACCCCCTAAATACCGCCAAATACGATATGGACAATGCGCTGAAGTCGCCGCTGGATTATACGGGACTGCCTCTCCGAATCGTGCTCAACCCCGTGGCCCCCGATGGAGACAAGCGCAAAGTGACATTTGCGATGATGATGCCGCCCAAGTCAACGAAGATTGACAGCGACGACAAGAATCACATGCACGTCGATATCGCCTATGCAGTCTGGACAGCGACCGGACAGGACGCAGCTCACAAGGGCACAAGCTACAATTTGAAGCTCAATCCCACGCAGTTGCAGCAAGTCGACACCGTCGGGCTTAGCTATGGCGACACCCTGGAACTAGCACCCGGCAGCTACAAAATACGGCTGGTCGTCCGCGACAACCTCACCGGCCAGATCGGCAGCGTGTCTGCGCCACTGGATGTGAAGTAGGAACTCGGCATCCAACAGGTTTAGCCGATCCAGCGAACATGTCTCCCGGATCCGAAGTCTTCGTTTTCTGCCGGAATCGCCTGCCCGATCCCCATTGCGTCTCACTTGCCTGAGCAAAAATAAGGAGGGCCGAAAGGCCCTCCCCGAAACTCCCAGTCGGTAACAGTTAGAAGTTGAACTTCAATCCAAGCGCCATTGTACGGGCGTTGCTCGGGAAGCTCAGCTTGCCGCTGTCGAACTGCGAATTATTCGGAATGAAGAAATTCCGGGTTGAACCAGGATTGCTGATCTGCAGTCCCTGGTTGGGGCTGCCGGTTGTGTATTGCGCGTGGTTGAAGGCATTCAGCAGTAGTGCCATTAGCTCCACGCGGTAGCGCTCCGTGATCGCAATGTGCTTCACTAGGGTAATGTCCCAGTTGTTGATGGGCGCAGTTTGAAGCGTATTGCGGCTGGAGTTGGTTATGGTCCCCATCCCCGCGACGATATATTGGGCATTGGGATTGGCTGCTTGCCAAGCGACGATGCATGGCGGCAAACCACATGAGGTGTTGTTCATTACGGGAATGACATCACTCCCCACCCCCTTCTGACCGCTAGGATTGAAGAAGCCTCGATCCGGTGCTGCATCCGCGTTGAGGTTCGCATCTTGTCCACTCTGTACCGTTCCCCACTGACCCGATTCCCAGGTGTAGATCGGCGCGATTTCATAGTTACCAAAGAGGTTGCGCTTCAACCAACTGGAGCTATGGCTGTACCACGGAGCGTCATAGATAGCCGAGATGGTGATCCGGTGACGATGATCGAGAATGGAGTCGGCCCGCTCCGCCGGCAGGTTGAGGAAGTCCTGCGGACGGCGCGGCGAGATGTCGGTAGAGTGGAAATCCGCTGTGCTGTTATCGATCGTCTTGCTAAACGTGTACGCTGCTTGGAACTGTAAACCATTGCTGAAACGGCGATTGAGCTGGGTCTGCAGTCCGTGATACACGGACGCGCCCCAGGGCATGAAGGCCGTAATCGGACTGAAAAACCCGGCATTCACATACTCGGGACGAAAGAATCCGCCGCCGCCGCCATTGTTCGAGGTCGCGACGCTTATGTCGTTATAGGCGTTCGAAATAGTTCCCGGAAAGTCTCCAGCGCCAGACGGGCAACTGGGGTTCCCACCCGGCGTGTTGCAACCCGGATCCGCGGAGGCCCAAGCGGGCGCGGTGGCTAACGCGGCCAATTGCGCGGCCGTCGGAGCGTTTAGGAAGAAAGGAACATTGGAAGGACCCAAAGGCCCCGAATTCGGGCCGTTGACACCCGGGGCGAAGTTCAGGATATTTTGGACATTCAGGTCGATGCCACGGGTGCCGACGTAGCGGACATCCGCCGTGTAGTTCGACTTGAACACGTGCTGTATGCCCAAGTTCCACGATTCCGCGTAAGGATACTTAACGTTATTTGGGAGGAAGGAGGAGGTTTTCGCCCTTGCAGTCGCTTGATCGAGCACGGTGATGCCGCTGCTGGGCACGGGCTTTATGCCGCCCGTGGCCAGGAAGGGCGAGCCGCAGGCCGCACTCGGACAATTGAGCGTCGCGCCGATTTGAGGCGGACGCGAAAGGACACCGATATTGTCATACAGCACGTCGTAGCCCAAGCCGAAGCCGCCACGGATCGACGTGCTCCCACTCGATCCCGGAGAATACGCGAACCCAACACGCGGCATGAAGTCCTTTCTGGGCGCCCGCGGCGAACTAAAGGTGATCAAGCCAGGAACGTTGGCAATGCTATTGAGGCTCATTTGGGTCCACCCGAATGGCGTGCTGGTGAACTCGTAGCGCAATCCGAGGTTAATGCTGAGATTGGAGCGGATCTTCCAAATGTCATTGACAAACCCGTAAAGCCCATACTGATCGCCCGAATAACCGGCCGAGCCAACGCTGCGCTGACCGAAGCCGGGTACTTGATCGAACGCGAAATCACTGAGGGTGGTATAGGTATAGTCGCCGCGGGAGCGCTGGATGAACTTCTGCGGCGAAATGAACTTCCGGCCTTCAAACCCGAATTTCAAGGTGTGGTTACCTTTGATCCAGGTTATGTTGTCGGTGGCCTGGTACAAGTTCTGTATCGCGAACTGCGGGGCGTTGGGATCCGGGCCGACGTTGAGTCCGCCCAATTCGGTAACCGTAATGTTCGGAAAGGCATCAAGTGTAGGGAGTAACGTGAGGTTATTTACTACAAAGGTCTGAGCAAATCGGTTAAAGCCCACGCGGAGCTCGTTGCTCACGACCGGTGAAAAGGTGTGGTATTCGCTAATGGTCACTAGATGGAAGGGTTGAACCAGTGGCGTAAAGAATTCGGGGAGTTGGGCGCCAGTGTCGAGGCTGGTGTTGTTGTTGTAAATGTAGCGCCCGCGAATCTGATCTTTATCGCTGATGTTGAAATCCATGGACGTCGTCAAGGCCTTGTAGTTGGTAAAGTTCGGCGCCACCACGGGCAGTACACCAGTCGGGATGGAAACCCCGCCAACGACTGGGCAAGCATTACTACCTGTACCGCTGCATGTCTGCGCTGGCGATACCGCAAATGTTTTCAGGGCATTGATGTTGGCCGCGGAAACGCCAGGGACTGCAAGCAGGGCGGTGTAACCAGCGGCGGTCGGGGCTAACAGCGGCGCCCCAGGCACAGAGGCCTGCCCGAGCTCGTTGTACTCGTAGTTTACAAAGAAGAAAACCTTGTTCTTGATGACCGGTCCGCCGACCTGCCCGCCGTAGCGATTGCTGTCGAAGCGAGGGTTCACAACGCGCTGGCCCGGAGAAGTGTTGTTCACGACCGATTGGTCAATCGAGTTCAGATTACGGTTTTGGAAATACTCATACAAGCCACCGTGGAAGCTGTTAGTGCCACTTTTGACTACGATATTGAACTGGCCGCCGTTGGAGTGGCCGAACTCCGGGCTAAACTGGTTTTGCAACACTGAAAAGTTCGAAACGGCGTCGGGGGGGACATAAACCAGTGGGCCGGTTACGCCCTTATTGTTGTTATCAACACCCTCAATTGTGAAGTTGTTGTCGCGTGGGCGCTGGCCGCTGACGGCTGGCCCTGTGCCGGCTCCCAGTCCCCCGTTACTCCCGACCCCTGAGTCCAACAACGCGAGGTTCAGCACACCTAGCTGTTGCCCCGTCGGTCCGTTGACTCCGAGCCCGGTCGTGGGCAAATCCGACAACTGCTTCGCTTCATACGTGCTTGAAAGCTGAGGAGTAGTCGTGTCGATGATCGGCGCTTCGCCCGAAACTTCCACGGTCTCGCTGGTTGCGCCCGGTGTTAGTGTAACGTTCGCAGTGCCGGTCGCATTCAAAAGCACTTCCATCAGCACGGTTGTCGTGCGAAAGCCGCTGGCCTTCACGGCAATCTTATAGTTGCCAACGAGGAGGTTATCAAAGCGATACTGACCCGTATTGTTAGTCTTCGAGCTCGCCGTTACTCCCGTGGCGACGTTTGTAGACGTCACGTCGGCGTTCGCGACTGCGGCGCCGGTGGAATCTACTACCGTACCCACCACGGCGCCGCTGATGGCTTGGCCGTAGGCCAGGCCGACGCTCAGGGCTAGCAGGCTCAACAAAGCGATAGTTAGCGCGAAAACCTTCAAGCTAGAGGCAGTTCGATTCATGCGATTTCTCCTCAAAAATTCAAAATAGCCGGGAAAGTAGCTAAACGGGGCTCGGCACGCAACCCAAGTCACCAAAGCAGGCTTGTGCAACTGCCATTCCAAAACAATCACTAATAACAGTTAATGTTTTGTTACAGTTACTGTGGCGATCAGATGTTATTCATATAGAAAATCGGATAGACTGTCTCGTTGTGATATGAAATCCTGTATGTGCTCAAGGGAAACCCTGTAATCCTTGAGGCAAAATAGAGTGTGGATTCGGAGCTCTATCATCGGGGAATCAGACTGTTCAACAGCGGCGCTTACTTTGAGGCCCACGAAGTGCTCGAAGACGCGTGGCGCGCCGCCGCAGTTCCTGAAAAGACGTTTCTGCAGGGCTTGATTCAGGTTGCAGTGGGGCTCCACCATCACAGCCAGGGAAACGTCGTCGGTGCGCGTTCGCTGCTGAGTCGAGCTGCTAGGAATCTGTCGAGCTATCCAGAAGATTTTGGCGGAATCCAGTTGCCGGAGTTGCTGCACTCGCTCGCGCAGTGGCAGCACGCGCTCGCAGAAAGCGAGACTCTCCCTCCGCTGCCGCAGTTCGTCCTTAAATCCTAGCCGCGTCGGTCTGATCGCTCGTAAGCGGCTCGACGCTAACGCCGCTTCTTGCGCGCCACAGGCTTCGGCTGTTGTTCTCCCGGCGCCAAGACACGCCGCACAATCGGCGTGTTTAGCTTGTACTTCCGCTCTACAACGCTCCCGCTGTCGGCTTTCACGCGCAATACGAACACTGGCAGCGTGCCTTCTTTCTCGAAGTCTTCCTGCGAGACGGAAACCGGCAGCACGCCATTCAGGTTGCGTTCGCGATATGCGGTTTCGTAGCGGTGGCGTTTGACGTTCCAGGTGAAAACGCGAATCTGGTTATAGTCGAAAGGCATGCCGTCTTTGGGTTCGGTCAGGACCACCAGGTATTGCGCCACTTTCTTGTCACCATCCGCAACCTGATTCAGCATAAAGAAAGCGACGATGCGCTGACCCTCGGCATATTGCGCGATCTCAAGCGGCGCATCGATGTCGAGCATTCGCCCCAGGACCCAGCCTACGTGTCCCTGAGCATCGCGAACGAGCCACCAGTCTTCCATCGGCGGGGTTGCGGGCTGGGATTGCTTTCTGTCGGGAGCGGGCCTCGCGCCTCCGGGCAACTTCTTCTCGCTGGTGGCGCGCTTCAGAATGGAAACTTTGGAGCCCTGATCGAGTTGATAGAGGTGTTCCGCGTCCCGGTTGGGCTCCAGATGGGTGTTGGTATCGTTGCGCGTGACGGCGGGAGCTTGCGCCGGGGAATTTTGCTCCTGTTGAGCAAGTCTTTGGAATTCGTCATAAACCTGCTTGGGAACCAGAGCGCGCTGCTCCACCCATCCTTCAGCGCCGTCAGCCGCACGGACACGCACAAACCGCCGCTCGCGCTCGAGTACTTGTACCGGCTCGCCATTCTTCACGGTACCGGTCTTCTTGTAGACGACTGCGACCTGATCGCGCAGGATGGCTTGCGTGGCTGAGACGTAGGCAGTCTCCTGTACTCGGCGGCCGCGACTGCAAGCAGAGAAGGGCAGAGCTGCCAGTAGCCCGAGCAGTGACCAAGCAAGTCTGAAACGAAGTTTCACCGGGATCACCAGCAATCCAGCAATATAGCAGCCGGAGCCGCCAGCCAGCAGTTTTCAGCTCTCAGTCGTCAGGTCTCGGGTCTCGGGTCTCAGACGTGAATAAGCGCGAGTTGAGGATGGACTGGAGCGTCGCCGCCCCTGCAGGTGCCAATGCAGCAGATGTCAGCCATGCAGGCGCGCCGACACTACATGTGAACTGTAAAGCTTATCGCACCGAAAATCCCTGTCGTCGGATCAGTCGCTATGACCTGGAACGTCGTCGTCCCAGTTCCCCCCGACGTCGTCGATAGTAATCCGGTGTTCGGGTCGATACTCACGTTGGAAATCGAGGTCGGGTTTGTAGTCCAGGTGACTGAATCCGTAACGGGAAATGTCCCGCTGGCGGTAGTGGCAGTCGCCGTGAACTGATTCATTGCGCCATACGTGATGTTGGTAAGGGGAGAAGTCACCGTGATCTTAGTGATGCCGCTTAGCGCAACCGTGATGGTCGCACTCCCGCTGAAGGTGCCAGAGGAACCCGTGATACTGGACGTTCCGGGCCCAACTCCCGTCACGAGGCCACTTGTGCTGTTAACTGTGGCTACGGTTTGCGTGGCGCTGCTCCAAAACACGCCTGAAGTAATTGTCTTGGTGCTGCCGTCGTTATAAGTGCCAGTTGCGGTCATCTGTACTGTCTTGCCTTGCTGGATGGTCGCCGTGGGGCCGACCGTGACGCCGGTTAGCGTCGGGTTGACGAAGAAGCCGGTGCACCCGATCGCAAGGGCCAGCAGAAAAAGGGTTGCAAGTGCAGCCAACAGTTGGAGTTGGCACTTAATACGAATCATGATAGAAAACCCCGCCGCGCTTCCAGAGACGCATGATTAGCTGATGTAAGCCAAATTGTAACAGAGACGATTCCGGACGCGGAGAAGCGCGTACCAGCCTGTGCAGCAGGCCTGAATCTCCCCGCTCTGCGCTAAGGTAGAGAACGCCGACACCGTGCAGACTTGCAGATTTTTTGTCGTTCGTCGTTCGTCGGTGGGCGTTGGTCGAAACCAGTTCAGCCAGGCACAGCTGGATCTCATCGCAATCTAGTAACCTTGTTTTCAATCACCAATGAAAAGACTCGCCTCCTCCTTACTCTCGTGCATCCTGCTTGTTGCGTGTGCCACGTATGCCCAAGGGCCGAGATCGCAACCACTCCGGCATGAAACACCGAAGATTTGCTCTGCCTGCATCCGCGGTCACATGGAGTTTCTGGCTTCGGATGCTTTGCGAGGACGCGGCAGCGGCACGGCGGACGAACTGATTGCTGCAACCTATATCGCTTCTGAACTGCGCGCTTATGGCATCCAGCCGGCAGGCGATGACGGAGGTTATCTGCAGCGCGCAAACCTGATCGAACGGAAGTTCACCGGCTCGCCAACACTCACGATAACGACGCCTGCCGACGGTAAGCAAATCACGCTCATCAACGGGAAAGATTTTGTGGTCAGCTATCTGACCCGGGAGCAGTTCTCTGGACCACTGCAGAAAATAGACCTCGGCAAAGGAGACTTCCAGATCAGAGAACGTTCTGTGGTGCTGATCAAAGGCAAGGACCAGCATGACGCGCGGCAAACAGCTTTCGTGGCCGCGGCCCAGGGCGCAGCCGGTGTAATTCTCGCTGGCCCGAATGAACCCGAGCAGTTCGAGGCTGGCGCCCGCGACTTGCCGCATTTGAAACCTCAATTGGAAGGCCAGGCTGGCAGCGCACAAGGCAACATCAATGTGCTGGAGTTGAGTGCTGGCGCGATCAAGCTACTCGAAGGCGTCCCGGAAGGCACGGTCTTGGAGTTTGAGGGCCTGGCTGCGACGGAGGAGGGTCATACCTTGAATGTCGTGGGCAAGCTACGGGGTAGCGATCCGAAACTACGCAACTCCGTCGTGATGCTCTCGGCGCATCTCGATCATCTTGGTATCGGCCCGCCGGTTAATGGCGACAACATTTACAACGGCGCCGACGATGACGCCTCAGGCGTTGCCGCCGTTCTGGAACTTGCACGTGTGCTGGGCGCGGGGCCTCGTCCGAGGCGGACAGTGATCTTTGCCCTGTTTGGCAGCGAGGAGACGGGCGCACTCGGCTCAGAGTATTTCGGCGAACATCCGCCGATGGAACTAGGAAAAATCGCAGCCGACCTGGAGTTTGAAATGATCGGCCGGCCTGACCCTGTCGTTCGCGGAGATCGCCTCTGGCTTACTGGATGGGATCGGTCTAATTTAGGCTTGGCCCTGGCGGCACACGGAGCCCGTCTGGTGGCTGATCCGCATACTGAGCAGAATTTCTTTGCCCGCTCCGACAATTTCGGCCTGGCAAAGAAAGGTGTGGTGGCGCACACCATTTCAAGCTTTGGATTGCACTCCGATTATCACGAACCCAGCGACGATCTGGTACACATCGACTTCAAACACTTAAACGCGGCTATCGGCGCGCTACTCGCCCCAATGGAGTGGTTGGTGAATTCAGCATTCAGGCCGGAGTGGAGTGAAGGCGGACAGCCGTGAAAACCGGGCGTCTGACCTCCGGCGGCGGGCGTCAGACCTAAGCCAGATGATCCTGAGGCTGAGGTCTAAGGTCCGAAGTCCGAGGTCTAGTTGGTTCTCTTCGCCTTTGCGATACGCTCGTCAATCGGCTTGCGGCCGGCGAAGCCTTCACTGGTGCTGTGCCAGTGCGTGATTCCCTTCTCGCCCAACTTCCAGCACAGCAACACGGTGCGGCCTTCCACTTTGCAGGGAAAGTCGAGGAGTCCGATATCCAGGTCTTTTACTTGCACGCCGGTGGCGTCAATTTCGGCGAGGGTATCTTTCACCCGCTGAATGGTTTTCTCGCGCTCGGCCTTGCGGCGGGCGAGATGGACAATGTTCAGAGAGGTGCCGCCGTTCAGGAAAACGCGATGGCCGACCGCTTGCAGTTCGGCATCGACTTCTTCGATCAGCTTTTTGCCGTCAATAGCGGTCCGCAAGAGTGATTCCAGCACCGGTAGCAGGGATTGGGCTTCTTCGAGAGTGAAAGTACGATCAGGCATAAGAAGTATGGATCTATTCTAGTTCAAGCCGGGAGAACTGGGGTAGTAAGTTAGTTTGCCGGCCGTAGGTTTTATCGCAGCACGAAGTTACTGCGGAAGAGCATCACGGTCCACTGATTGCTACCGGTTTCTTCCCTGGGACGGATCGGCCGACGTTGCCGCGTCGACATCTACATACAAACGTTTGGCGACGTCGATTCCTGGCAGATAACAGCGTCCATCAGAATTGTAGCCACCGCATCTTGCCGCCACATCCTGCCTCTTGGGAGACTGGGCGAATTGCCACACATCGGCGAACGAGATGCGGCTGTCGGCGGGATTTGGCGGCCGCTTGGGAAACGCGCATCCCGGCGACGGCGGGCAGGCATCGTTCGTCACCCAATACGCGATCCGTCTTCCGCCTGCATTTTGGTGGATATCCTCGGCCGTGATAATGGTCACGCCGGGCGATTCTTGCGCGGCGATACCGGAGCAATAGATTCCGGCGCGGAAACCGGCTGCAGTTACGGCGTCCACCCAGCCGTAAATGTATGCTTTTTGCTCGGGCAACATCCGCCCGCCTTGCTCTTGGTCGAGGAAGATGATGGTTGCAGCAGGGAATCCCTCGCGCTTTGCCGCGGCCACGGCAGCTTGGGCGTCCGATTGACCCAGCTTGCTGGCGTTGGCTACGGTTTTCAATTCGGCGAAGAGGCGGCCGTTGAACAGGACCAGGAATCCGAAGCCGGCGGATTCGACGGCGGCGCGCTTGCCAGCCCAAGTGTTCGTCTTCTCGCCGGGCGGATTGTTGAGCCAAAAACCCGCATAAGAGAACGTATGGCGCAGGGCTTTCAAGCTGTCGTCGCCGGGATAGTCGTTGCGATCAAAGCCGAGATAGGCGGGCGTCTTGTCGCCAGGGTGAGATCGTGGGCTGGTGTTTGGGACGAAGGTTGTTGCCAATGCCGCTGCAGCACAGAGAACCAACCCGATTCGTCTCACGAACCCTATGCTAGTTTAGTTTGCTGCGACTCGCCACGCGTCTTGTTGCCGTGCGATGCCCGCCAGATTCCTCGCCCACTGAAGAACGCGGATCCTCGGAATGACGCCGGAGGCCTCACATTCCCGGAAATTTGCCGAAGAAAATCAGTACCGTGTCTATCGTGTCCTGGACGCCGTGGGCAACAATCGGAACCGCTAAATTGCGTCCTGTTCCTAGATAAACGAGTCCGAGCAGCACTCCGGCGATGCCTTCCTCCACGATCCCGGTTCCTCCTTGATATGAGTGGGCGAATCCAAATACCACATTGACTACCAGCAGGCTAACAATCCAGGCAAGGCGCGTGCGGTTCCCCAGGCCGGCGACACGGTTCATCAGATAACCACGCCACACCAACTCCTCTCCGAAGGCTGCGAGAGTCCAAGTAAACGCCAACGCGATCAGGGTCCATTTAACATTTCCGCTCAGTATTCGAAAATCTGCCAGGTCTGGCTGTTTGCCCGTGAGTCGTGCCAGGAGTGGCTGAGTGACCAAGAGCTGGAAAGTCTCTGCGACGGCGCCGGCCACAATTCCGAAAATCAGAGTCAGCCGCCAATTCCGATAACGCGCGAATCCCACGTCCCGCCACCGGACTCCGCGCAGTCGCATTGAGACCCACGCGAGCAGCAGTAGAAACGGAGTCTTGCTGACCGGAATGAGATGTCGCCTGTCCAGAAAGAAGGTCAGGCCGACGATGGCAAATTCGCAGAACGCCAACCACCAACTCTCGCGCCAGCTTCCAGCAGGATGTGCAGATTTGAGTTGAGGCCCGACCGAGGTTGTAGCTGAGTCGGGTCTTGTTGCTGAATTCATTTAGGACCTCGGGTTTAGCCGGAGCTTCCGAGACTGGCGAAATTTGCGAATGCTCCCGAGCGCGACATAACTTGTGAGCAGGACTGTCCCGCCTCCGACACACAAGCCGATCGGTATCAACAGCCAGCCCAGCAGTTCGTGACCTTGGGGTCTGAAATCGGTCATTCCCAGCGCCAGGGAGTAATTGTCGGGGCCAATTTTCCAAAGACCAACCTTGGGGTTGAATGGTTTTATAAGCGCAGCCAGAAAGAATGCGCCTCCGAGCATGTATCCCACGGTGCAAACTAAGCAAACCAGACAACCGCTGACACTGAGCATGGCCCAATGGAAAACTCCGCGAAGGATCATCCAGGGCGCGCGGCTGCTCTCCGCCTGTGCCAGCAGATCGTCGGTTACATATTGGCTTGCCAACACCTCGGGGCTGCCCAACACCGTCAGCACGGATTCGAGTCGCTCGGTCGTCACCTCGCCGCCAGCGGCCGCTTTCTCCACAATGTGGCTGCGTAGCTCTTCCACGATGTCGCGTGCATCTTCTTCCCGGACGCCGCGCAGCCCCTGGCGCAGTCTGCGCAGGTAAGTGTCGATCTTCCGCTGCGAATCGCTAGCAATGGTCATCTCACTTCTCCTTCCCCAAAGGCACCAGAAGACTATTCAGACTCGCTGAGAATCGGGTCCAGGAGCGAGCCATGTCGCTGGCCCGCTGCTTTCCCAATGGGGTGAGCGAATAATATTTCCGAGGATGTCCGGCGTCGGACTCGACCCACTCCGAGCGCAACAGACCAAGCGCTTTCAGCCGGCTAAGCAGGGGATAGACCGTGCCCTCGGACACGATCAGATCGGAACCGTTCTCCAATTGCCGAAGAATCTCTAGTCCGTAAAGCTTTTGACCCCAAAGCGACGCCAAGATCGCCAATTCCAGGCTTCCCTTGCGAAGCTGCACTTCCCACTTCTCGGGTGAACCGGGCTCGTCCGACTCATCCTGTGCCATACCATATACTATGTAATACATAGTATGACGCTGTCAAGAGCCTTTCTACGGATATTTGCTGGTTGAATTTTGTCAGTGATGATTACAAGGAAGAAGCCGCGCGAACGATTTTAGCGGATGTGCCGCAAATCTCCGACTCTATCCCCCGATGTGGACCATGGTTCGGGAGGCGGGAACGAAATCGGGCTCGCCGATGTGGTGGCGCTCTTCTTTTTTCTGCACCACGCTGCGGATGAACTCTGCTAGTTCCTCGTCTGAAGCGCCACGGCGCATTTGACCGTGCAAATCATGGTCCCACACCGAGAACAGGCAAGTGCGGATTTTACCGTCGGAGGTGATGCGGATGCGGCTGCAATGTCCGCAGAAGGGATGCGAAACCGGCGCGATGATTCCGATTTCGCCGAGGCCGTCCTCGAAACGATAGCGGCGGGCGGTTTCGCTGCGCGCATGAGGAATTTCAACCAGCGGGCAATACTCGGCCATGCGGCGCAGGATTTCATCCAGCGTAACCACGATTGCGGGCGACCAGGTGCGATCCTCTTCCAGCGGCATAAACTCGATGAAGCGCACAACGACGCCTTCTTCGCGTGTGAACATTCCGAATGGAATGATTTGATCTTCATTGAAGCCGCGCATTAGCACGCAATTCACCTTCACCGGCCACAGGCCCACACGCCGGGCCGCACGAATGCCCGCTAGCACGTTGTCGAAGCCGTTGGGCACACGGGTGATCCGGGCAAAGCGATCAGGGTCGACGGCGTCCATGCTGACGGTGATTCGGCGGAGGCCGGCGTCTTTCAGCGGCTGGGCCATCTCGGACAGAAGATGACCGTTCGTTGTCATGGCGATGTCAAGGTGGTCCTCTTCGTTAAAACCGGCAAAGACGCTGCCAGAACCATGGTCGCTTCCGTTGGGTTTGTGAAAGGGCGCCGCTTCAGCCGCGTCATAAAAGCTTCCATCAAATTGGGGCTTCAGCCCCTGAGGACGCAGCTTCGCCAGTTCGCGCACGAACTCCACGACCCCTTTGCGCAGCAGCGGTTCGCCCCCCGTGAGGCGAATCTTCGTAATTCCCATTCCCACAAGCACTCTCGCCATTCGCAGATAATCGGAGAACGGTAGATCGCCATAAAGCGCGCCTTCGTTCCCGGTGCGGCAATAGACACACTTATAGTTACAGTGATCTGTGACCGAGATCCGGAGATCAGTGATCGGGCGGCCGAATTTGTCGGAGAGAACCAGCTTCTAGCTCCTGGCTTTTAGCTTCTAGCTTGAAACCTTGTCATTCCGCGCGATGCCCAAGCCGTGTTAGCGCGGCGAGGACGAGTCGAGGAACCTGCTTTGCCACACAGCAACGAGGAAAGAGACGCACGCGGGATACTCCCGGCAGGCGTTTCCTTTCCAATGGTCCCTGTACGGACCGGGAGGCGCGGGCGTTTCCACTCGCACCCTTGGGAAAGTGTGGCGCGGGCGCCTCCGCCCGCGTGCTTCTCCCTCGCCGCCGCAGCCACGGTTTACCTAAGGCCACGGCGGTCGGAAACTCCCACCATTATAGATGCCAATAAGCGCAAGATGATCGAATTAAGCTTTGGTGCCTAACGCCTTCGCTATTGCAGCCTCGGCTAGCGGAACCATGATGCCGTAGCCCGTCTTGTTTGGGTGCAATCCATCCTCCGCGAGATCGCGTTTGAGCAGGCCGTTCCCGTCAACCATGGCACTGAAGTAGTCGACGTACACGTGGCCGTTGGCGGCACAGTATCCCTTCAGCCAGCGGTTCAGTTCCAGGATTTTCACCGGCGGCCGCTGAGCGAATGGGTTTTGCGACAGGGGCGTGTAGTTGTGCACGGGCAGGATCGAAGAAAAGGCCACTCGAATACCGTTTGCCCGCGCCAGCTCTGCCATCGACGCATAGTTGGCCTCGATGTCCTCGATCCGCTCGGGACCGGTGTTGCCTGCGATGTCATTGGTGCCCGCGAGGATCACAACAACTTTGGGTTGCAGGTCAATCACATCCTGGCGGAAACGAATCAGCATCTGAGGCGTGGTTTGTCCACCGATGCCGCGGTTGATGTACGGTTTGCCAGGAAAATACTCGTCGAGATGCCACAGGTCAGTGATGGAGTCGCCGAAGAAGACGACGCGGCTCTCGCCGGCCACTGGTGGCTTGAGGGCGGCGTTGGCGGCGCGGTAGCGGGCGAGCTCTCCGAAGTCATCACGCAGCGTGGCTGCTTTGGAGTCGCGCCACTTTTCGAGCGCTTCCTGCGCTGGGGTTTGCGCCGACTGTTGGGTGGAGGGCTGAACTGGGTGCTGGGCGATGGCCGAGAGGGCGAGGAATACGAGGGAAGCAGAACTGAGTAAACGGGGGCAGATGCTCATAGATTTTCTCTTACACAAACCAGTTTGGTTACCGACAGGCGCCTTTCTCAAGCAGTTCTACCCTCGCGGTCAGGTCGTTGCCGATCCGCCTGATCAAGGTTCCTGTCCCCTCTGCGTACTCCTCCAGATTCGAGGCCGTGATTCCGGCGGCTATCTCAATCGACACGACCAAGTCCATCGAGTCAAAGACACCCCGTAGGAACCCTTCGAGCGCGAGTTCCCCCGACACAGTGTGTTTACTACGTTCCTTCGGGACCCATTCGCGAACGTAACCGACCTCCATTATGGCGAGGTCTCGATACTGCACAACCTGCTAGCCAACGGCGTAGGACGCGTTGGTACTCGCAGGATCAATCCTTTTCAGAGCCGCCTCCCATCCCGGTAGCTTGGCTTCGACCTCGGTCAAGAAGTTCTTGTATTCGGCCTCGGTCATCAGCCTTGAGTCTCGGACTTCCGACGATTGAGACGCAGAATAGAAGGCACATAGGAACCCAAGCAGTAGCAGAGTTAGGTGCTTCATGCCGTGCATTCTACTTTGAAGTCTGCACCCCTGATTGGTTGACAGGAATGGCTTCAGGGCGCTTTAGCGTCTTTCATTCCGGTTGGCGGCGCTTTTTTTTCGGCTGCCAAGATCTGCGGCTGGCTTCATCTGCTGCGATCCGAGGGTGTGCGAACTTAGAGTTCAAGGAGGCGCGCTCTTCAGAACTAACCGTGTCGGAAACCCACAGTCGTTCCCAGTCGATGTCTTGCAGAGCGTAGGGGGAAGAATGCTGAACCTTTTGCAACCAGGTTTCCACTGTGTCGACAGGGCGCTCAACCTTGTCCGTGTCGTAACTGGCGGTTCCGGGCACCCAACCGCTCCGGGTCAGGTGATATTCACGAGTGTAACTGTCATAGCTCATACTGACTTACTCCTACTATTTTAGTGGAAAGGCATGTCGCGCCAGATCGGCTTTTTGAGGAGGCTGGGAACTTCTCTGACTGGTGTAAACTAGCGGTTATGGAAGTGCACCTCAAGCCGGAAACAGAGTCCCGGCTTCAGGACCTCGCCGCGAAAACGGGGCGTGCCCCTGACGACCTGGTCGAGGATGCAATGGCTGGGTATCTGCTGGAACTTGCCCAGGTGCGCGACATGCTCGATAGCCGATACGATGAGATCGAGAACGACCGGGTGAAGCCTGTCGACGGCGAAGAGGCATTTGCCAACCTGCGGCGCAAGAGCGAAGACCGACGCACCCAGCGTTCATGAGCCAGTTTGTCCTCCACCCGGAGGCATACGCCGACGTCGACGAAATATGGGAATACATTGCTGCCGACAACCTCGACGCGGCGGATCGAGTGATCCAGGAGGTCTACAAAGCAATTCACTCTCTGGCTTCCTTTCCCTATCAAGGCCACGAGCGGCCCGATCTCACCAAGCGTCCGCTTCGGTTTCAAACGGTACGCGATTACCTCGTAGCATACGCGCCGGAGGAAAAGCCGCTTGTGGTCGTTGCAGTGCTGCACGGTCGCCGCAACCCGCGAGTCATCGCGGCAGCACTGAACCGAAGGGGATGACTTGGTCGCCTGGCAGCGGAACAGATTCCTGGCGTCCCACTAAGTGCCGATTCTTGGATTCATGCCTATGAGTCCGCGCGATTCCGTGGCGCGGTAGTTTTCGCGGGCACAGGCTGCCCGCGTCACATTCCATCGTAGTTTGGACCCCCGCCGCCTTCAGGTGGAACCCAGGTAATGATCTGATATGGGTCGGCGATGTCGCAGGTTTTGCAATGGACGCAATTCGACGGATTCAGGCTGATGCGTTTGCCGTTCGGTTGCGTGGAGTCCTCGACCATCTCATAGACGTTAGCCGGACAGAAATTCTGGCAGGGGTTGCCGAATTCTTTCACGCAACGCGCATTACAAATGTTGGTGTCGTGAATAACCAGATGCGCGGGCTGGTCTTCTTCATGTTTCGTGCCAGAGTGGTAGAGGTCGGTGAGCTTGTCGAAAGTGAGCCTACCGTCGCCTCGAGCGGGGCCGAGGAGGTATGCTTCGTCGCCGCCATCCGCCGGCAGTTCGGCGAGCTTCCTCATATGCTGATAGCCAGGCGTTGACGGATAGCGGTTATGGAGACCGCGTCCTCCAGTAAACTGCTGTAAGCCGGCGTGAAACAGTCCTGCCCGGAAACCATGTTCGAAGCCCTGATGGAAGTTGCGGACCTTCCACAGCTCATCTTTGATCCAGCTGGATTCGACTTTCTTCTGGAACGCGCCGAGTGTGGCGAAAGAGAAGTCGTTTTTCGTTAGCGCGTCGAAAGCAGTCTCCGCCGCAAGCATACCGCTTTTGATGGCCAGATGAATTCCCTTCAAGCGTTGCGAGTTCAGAAAGCCGGCGGAGTCGCCAAGGATCATCCAGCCATTCCCAGCCACCGGAGGAATTGCCCACCAGCCGCCGTAAGGCAGTGCCTTGGCTCCATAGCGGATCATCTTGCCTCCCTCGAGCAGCTTGGCAACGAAAGGATGCCGTTTGAAATCCTGCAGCACATGTTGCGGGTCGAGCCGCGGATGGGGATAGTCAAGACCGATCACATACCCAAGAGAAACGAGGTTGTCTTTGCCGCCGTAGATCCACGCGCCACCATATTCCTTCGCGGTGAGCGGCCAGCCCAGGGTGTAGATGACTTCGCCGGGCGCGATGCGGCCTGCGGGCACCTCCCACAATTCCTTGATCCCCTGGCCATAGGTCTGCGGATTGCGATCTTTCGCCAAATCAAACTTGGCGATTAGTTGTTTCGTCAAAGAACCGCGCGTGCCTTCCGCGAGGATAACTACTTTAGCTTGCAGTTCGTAGCCCGGCTCGAAGTTCGACTTGGGCCGGTTCTCCTTGTCGACGCCCTTGTCGTCGGTGCGGACGCCGGCGACGCGGGCTTCTTTCGTATCTTCGCCGAAAAGCAACTCCGATCCCGCGAAGCCGGTAAAGATGGTGATTCCAGTTTCTTCTACTTTGCTTCCGAGCCACTTCACAAAGCGATTCAGCGAGATGACGTAGTTGCCGTGGTCGCGAAGAGGCGGGGGCGTGATGGGCAACTTGAATTTACTCTTCTCGGTGAGGAAATAGACGGCTTCCTTGGTGACTTCGGCATCAAGTGGCGCTTCTTTCTCGAATCCGGGGAGCAGTTCGCGCATTGACCGCGGGTCGAGAAGCGCG
>Ga0210384_10001827_pt1 | contig 27357 bp, 27 predicted proteins | sample IncBWH2MmetaG_FD_160574 | JGI IMG/M metagenome (GOLD analysis project Ga0210384, IMG submission 160574) | Forest soil microbial communities from Barre Woods Harvard Forest LTER site, Petersham, Massachusetts, United States - Inc-BW-H-2-M | ecosystem: Environmental > Terrestrial > Soil >...
CGCCGATGCGCTGGCCGCGCCGCGCGGGCGACACGAACATGCGCTTGATCTCGCCGTAGGGCTGGCCGTCCGTCGCGGGTTCGGCGGCCATCAGGCGCACGGCGCCGCAGCCCACCAGGGTGTCGCCGTCCCATGCGCCGAGGAAGGTCACCGACGGCAACTTCAGGCCGTCCAGGTCGACGATGTAGACGTCCTCGGGATCGTAGAGCGAGCCCAGGTACGCATCGAGCTCGGCGATCAGCGCCTGCACCTGCGGGTGGTCGGGCGGCGTGGGTCGGATGTCGAGGTTCATTGCATCGAAGAATGGGTTTCGCCAACAAAAAGGCGCGACGAGTGCCGCGCCTTGAGGCGATCGGGTCAGGAAATGCTCAGACGCGAAAGGATTCGCCGCAGCCGCACTTGTCCTTCTCGCGCGGGTTGTGGAACTTGAAGCCCTCGTTGAGGCCCTCGCGCACGAAGTCGAGCTCGGTGCCGTCGATGTAGGGCAGGCTCTTCGGGTCGACCAGCACCTTGACGCCATGGCCTTCGAAGATCACGTCCTCGGGGGTGAAGTCGTCGGCGTACTCGAGCTTGTAGGCCAGGCCCGAGCAGCCCGTGGTCTTCACGCCCAGGCGCACGCCGACGCCGCGGCCGCGCTTGGTGATGTAGCGCGTGACGTGCTTCGCAGCGCGCTCGGTCAGGGTCACCGCCATCGTCGCTCAGCCTCAGGCGTTCGCGGACGCAGACTCGGCCACAAGCGCCGCGGCCGGCGCCTCGGCGACATGGCGTGCCTTGTAGTCGCTCACCGCGGCCTTGATCGCGTCTTCCGCGAGGATCGAGCAGTGGATCTTGACCGGCGGCAGCGCGAGCTCCTCGGCGATCTGCGTGTTGCGGATGGCCATCGCCTGGTCCAGCGACTTGCCCTTGACCCATTCGGTGACCAGCGACGACGAGGCGATGGCCGAGCCGCAGCCGTAGGTCTTGAAGCGCGCGTCCTCGATCAGCCCGGTGGTCGGGTTGACCTTGATCTGCAGCTTCATCACGTCGCCGCACGCCGGCGCGCCGACCATGCCGGTGCCCACGGTGTCGTCGCCTTTGTCGAAGCCACCCACGTTGCGCGGGTTCTCGTAGTGGTCGATGACCTTGTCGCTGTATGCCATTTTGTTGCCCTCAACGATGGTTATGTGTCGATCAGTGGGCGGCCCACTGGATCGTGCTGATGTCGATTCCGTCGCGGTACATGTCCCACAGGGGCGACAGCTCGCGCAGGCGCGCGACCGTGTCCTTGAGCATGGCGATCGCGGAATCGATCTCCTGTTCGGTGGTGAAGCGGCCGATCGTCATGCGCAGCGAGGAATGCGCCAGCTCGTCGCTGCGGCCCAGGGCGCGCAGCACGTAGCTGGGTTCCAGGCTGGCCGACGTGCACGCCGAGCCCGACGACACCGCCAGGCCCTTGACGCCCATGATCAGCGACTCGCCCTCGACATAGTTGAACGAGATGTTCAGGTTGTGCGGCACGCGGCGCTCCAGGTCGCCGTTGACGAACACCTGCTCGATGCCCTTCAGCCCGGCGTAGAGGCGTTGCTGCAGCGCGCGGATGCGTTCGCGCTCGGCGCCCATCTCCTCGCCGGCGATGCGGAAGGCCTCGCCCATGCCCACGCACTGGTGGGTGGGCAAGGTGCCCGAGCGCATGCCGCGCTCGTGGCCGCCGCCGTGCATCTGCGCCTCGAGGCGAACGCGCGGCTTGCGACGCACGTACAGCGCGCCGATGCCCTTGGGGCCGTAGGTCTTGTGCGAGGCCAGGCTCATCAGGTCGACCGGCAGCTTCGTGAGGTCGATGTCGACCTTGCCCGTGGCCTGCGCCGCGTCGACGTGGAAGATGATGCCGCGCTCGCGGCACAGCGCGCCGAGGGCCGGGATGTCCTGGATCACGCCGATCTCGTTGTTCACGAACATGACCGAGGCCAGGATCGTGTCGGGACGGATCGCCGCCTTGAACTTCTCGAAGTCGAGCAGGCCGTTGGCCTCGACGTCGAGGTAGGTGACCTCGAAGCCCTGGCGCTCCAGCTCGCGCATCACGTCGAGCACGGCCTTGTGCTCGGTCTTGACCGTGATCAGGTGCTTGCCGCGGGTGCTGTAGAAATTGGCCGCGCCCTTGATGGCGAGGTTGTTCGACTCGGTGGCGCCGGACGTCCAGACGATCTCGCGGGAATCGGCGCCGATCAGCGCGGCGATCTGGCCGCGCGCGCGTTCGACGGCTTCCTCGGCCTCCCAGCCCCAGGCATGCGAGCGCGAGGACGGGTTGCCGAAGTGCTCGCGCAGCCAGGGAATCATCGAATCGACCACGCGCGGGTCGACCGGCGTCGTCGCGCCGTAGTCCATGTAGATCGGGAGATGCGGGGTCATGAGTCGGAGAGAACCAGGGTTACTTCGAGAACGCGTTGCCCAGCGCGAACACGGAATTCGGCGCGTTGATCTTGATGGGCTTGACGACGGGCTGCGACGAGATGGCGCGGCGAACCGGCACTTCCTCGATGGAGATGCCCTTGGCGAGCTGCTCGTCGACCAGCTTCTTCAGCGAGATCGAATCGAGGAACTCGATCATCTTCACGTTCAGGCTGGCCCACAGGTCGTGCGTCATGCAGCGGCCCGTGTCGTCGCCCATGCAGTTTTCCTTGCCGGCGCAGCCGGTGGCGTCGATGGGCTCGTCCACGGCGACGATGATGTCGGCCACCGTGATGGACTCGGCGCCGCGGCCGAGCGAGTAGCCGCCGCCGGGACCGCGCGTGCTCTCGACGAGCTCATGGCGGCGCAGCTTGCCGAACAGCTGTTCCAGGTACGACAGCGAGATCTGCTGGCGCTGCGAGATGGCAGCGAGGGCGACCGGACCATTGCTGGAGCGGAGGGCCAGATCGATCATTGCCGTGACAGCAAATCGGCCTTTGGTGGTCAGACGCATGAGGTGCTCTCCTGGGGGTGTTTTGGGCAATCGGCCTGCGGTCCGTGTCGTGGGGGCGACTGGAGGTCGGAGAGCAGTGATAACCCTTGGTTGATTCCGAGCGTTTTAGTCGATTATGCCAGAAGCCTAGCGATTCCGTCGACTATGCGCCGCGCGAATGCTGCGGCGCCGCAGAGCATGCACCTTCTGCCCTTGACGCCCGGTGGAGCGGGCCCTGAATCCACACTCCCGAAAGCGGTCTTCAGGCTGTCGAATTGATCAATTCGAAACCACCGTCGAGATGAATCCGGTGGCCGCCGCGTCGACCAGGTCGAGCACGTGCTCGAAGCCGTCGGCGCCACCGTAGTACGGGTCGGGCACCTCCGCGGAGCCCGCGCGCGGCGCGTAGGACATCAACAGCGCCACCTCCGCGCGCGACCCCGCCGGTTGCAGTTGCCGCAGATTGGCGAGGTTGTCCTCGTCCATCGCCAGGATGAAGTCGAAGCGGTCGAAGTCGGCGACCTCCACCTGGCGGCCACGCAACTGCTTCATCTGCAGCCCGCGCCGCTCGCCATGCGCCACCGCGCGGCGGTCGGGCGGCGAGTCGACGTGGTAGTCGGCGGTCCCGGCCGAGTCCACCTCGACGCGGTCGTCCAGCCCGGCCTCGTGCACCTTCTTGCGCAGCATGGCCTCGGCGGTGGGGGACCGGCAGATGTTGCCGAGGCAGACCATCAGCACGCGGATCTTGTTCGTTGACAGCGACATGACAGGAAGTATCCCTCGGCGCCCTTCGACGCGGCCCCGCTCACGCCTTGCGCACGGCCGCGGGCGCGGGCACCACGTTGATGTCGTGGCCCGCGCTGCCGAAGGCCTGTTCGCGCAGCAGGGCGAGCTGGTCGCGGACGCGTGCCGCCTTCTCGAACTCGAGGTTCTTGGCGTGCTCCAGCATCTGCTTTTCCAGCATCTTGATGCGCTTGCCGAGATCCTTCTCGCTCATCGCCTCGACCTCGGCGGCCTGCTGCGCGAACTTCAGGTCGTCCTTGCCCGAGCGCTCGGCGGCCACGCCGTCGATCAGGTCGCGGATGGTCTTGCGGATGCCGCGCGGCACGATGCCGTTGGTCAGGTTGTGGGCGATCTGGCGCTCGCGCCGGCGCTCGGTCTCGCCGATGGCCTTGCGCATCGACTCGGTCATCTTGTCGGCGTACAGGATGGCCTGGCCGTTGACGTTGCGCGCCGCGCGGCCGATGGTCTGGATGAGGCTGCGCTCGGCGCGCAGGAAGCCTTCCTTGTCGGCGTCGAGGATGGCCACCAGCGACACCTCGGGGATGTCCAGCCCCTCGCGCAGCAGGTTGATGCCCACCAGCACGTCGAACACGCCCAGGCGCAGGTCGCGCAGGATCTCCACGCGCTCCACCGTGTCGATGTCGGAGTGCAGGTAGCGCACCTTCACGCCGTTCTCGGTGAGGTAGTCGGTGAGCTGCTCGGCCATCTTCTTGGTGAGCGTGGTGATCAGCACGCGGTCGCCGTTGACGGTGCGCTCGCGGATCTCCTGCAGCACGTCGTCCACCTGGGTGGTGGCCGGACGCACCTCCACGGTCGGATCGATCAGGCCGGTGGGTCGCACCAGCTGCTCGACGACGGCACCCGCGTGGTTCTTCTCGTAGTCCGCGGGCGTGGCCGAGACGAACACGCACTGGCGCATCTTCTTCTCGAACTCCTCGAACTTCAGCGGGCGGTTGTCGAGCGCCGACGGCAGGCGGAAGCCGTAGTCGACGAGGTTGGTCTTGCGCGCCTTGTCGCCGTTGAACATGCCGCCGATCTGGCCGATCATCACGTGGCTCTCGTCGAGGAACATGATGGCGTCCTTGGGCATGTAGTCCACCAGCGTGGGCGGCGGGTCGCCCGGCTTGGAGCCCGACAGGTGGCGCGTGTAGTTCTCGATGCCCTTGCAGTGGCCCACCTCCTGCAGCATCTCCAGATCGAAACGCGTGCGTTGCTCGAGCCGCTGCGCCTCCACCAGCTTGCCCTGCTTGACGAAGTCGTCGAGGCGCCAGCGCAGCTCCTCCTTGATCGTCTCCACGGCCGCGACCACGCGCTCGCGCGGCGTCACGTAGTGGCTGGACGGATAGATCGTGAAGCGCGGCACCTTCTGGCGGATGTGGCCGGTGAGCGGATCCAGCAGCTGCAGCGACTCCACCTCGTCGTCGAACAGCTCGATGCGGATCGCCAGCTCGGAGTGCTCGGCCGGGAACACGTCGATGGTGTCGCCGCGCACGCGGAACGAGCCGCGCGAGAAGTCGGTCTCGTTGCGCGTGTACTGCATGCGGATCAGCTGCGCGATGACGTCGCGCTGGCCCAGCTTGTCGCCGTTGCGCAGGATGAAGCGCATCTGCGTGTAGTCCTCGGGCTTGCCGATGCCGTAGATGGCCGACACGCTCGCGATGATCACCGTGTCGCGCCGCTCCAGCACGCTCTTGGTGGCCGACAGCCGCATCTGCTCGATGTGCTCGTTGATCGACGAGTCCTTCTCGATGAACAGGTCGCGCTGCGGCACGTAGGCCTCGGGCTGGTAGTAGTCGTAGTAGCTGACGAAGTACTCCACCGCGTTCTTCGGGAAGAACTCGCGGAACTCGCTGTACAGCTGCGCGGCCAGCGTCTTGTTGGGCGCGAACACGATGGCCGGGCGGCCCATCTTCGCGATGACGTTGGCCATCGTGAACGTCTTGCCCGAGCCGGTGACGCCCAGCAGCGTCTGGAAGGTGAGACCGTCTTCGAGGCCCTCGCACAGCTGCGCGATGGCCGTGGGCTGGTCGCCCGCCGGCGGGTACGGCTGGAACAGCTGGAACGGCGAATCCGGGTACTGGATGAACTCGCCCTCGGGCGCCACGCCGTCGCCGGCGGGCACCGAGGCGGCGTGCGAATAGCCGGCCGCGGTGGGCTCGGGCATGAGGTCAGAATCAATCGGCATCGGGTAATCCCTGGCAGAGGCCTTAAAATCGGCGCGCTGCCGGTGGTGGTGCGTCTCGTCGCGATCCGGCGACGACCAACCTGACAGCGTAGCGCAACGTGGAGGAGAAAGCTCCCGGACGCGGCGCAACTCCCTCATTTGCCGACCCCTCCGGGCTTTTCAAGCCCTTGCCAGGAACCTGACTCCATGTCGTTGTTTGCCTCCGTCGAACTCGCTCCGCGCGACCCCATCCTCGGCCTGAACGAGCAGTTCAATGCCGACACCAACCCGGCCAAGGTCAACCTCGGCGTGGGCGTCTACACCGACGAGAACGGCAAGCTGCCGCTGCTCGCCTGCGTCGCCGCCGCCGAGAAGCAGCTGGTCGAGCTGCAGAAGGCCCGCGGCTACCTGCCCATCGACGGCATCGCCGCGTACGACAAGGCCGTGCAGGGCCTGGTCTTCGGCGCCGACTCCGACGTCGTCCAGCAAGGCCGCGTGGCCACCGTCCAGGCCCTCGGCGGCACCGGCGGCCTGAAGGTGGGCGCCGATTTCCTCAAGCGCCTGCATCCCGCGGCCAAGGTGCTCATCAGCGACCCGAGCTGGGAGAACCACCGCGCCCTGTTCACCAACGCCGGCTTCGTCGTCGAGCAGTACCCGTACTACGACGCATCCACGCGCGGCGTCGCGTTCGACGCGATGATCGCCAAGCTGGCCGCGTCGCCGGCCGGCACCATCGTCGTGCTGCACGCCTGCTGCCACAACCCGACCGGCGTCGACCTGACGGCCGCGCAGTGGGACCAGGTCATCGCCGCGATCAAGCGCTACGACCTGGTGCCGTTCGTCGACATGGCCTACCAGGGCTTCGGCTTCGGCATCGCCGAGGACGGCGCCGTGGTGCGCCAGTTCCTGGCCGCCGGCCTCGATTTCTTCGTGTCCACCTCGTTCTCCAAGAGCTTCTCGCTGTACGGCGAGCGCGTGGGCGCGCTGAGCGTCGTGTGCGCCTCGAAGGACGAGGCCACGCGCGTGCTGTCGCAGCTGAAGATCGTGATCCGCACCAACTACTCCAACCCGCCCACGCACGGCGCCCAGGTCGTGGCCACCGTGCTGACCACGCCCGCGCTGCGCACGCAGTGGGAAGGCGAGCTCACGGGCATGCGCGAGCGCATCAAGCGCATGCGCGGCGCGCTGGTCGACCAGCTCACCAACGCCGGCGTCAAGGGCGACCTGAGCTACATCGTCAGGCAGAACGGCATGTTCAGCTACTCGGGCCTGTCGGCCGCCCAGATGCAGCGCCTGCGCAGCGAGTTCGGCGTGTACGGCGTCGACTCCGGCCGCATCTGCGTGGCCGCGCTCAACGACGGCAACCTGGCCTACGTGGCCAAGGCGATCGCGGCCGTCTCGGCCTGACGCTCGCCGCTCGACAGGAGCCCCGGCGCGCGAGCCCCGGGGCTTTTTTGCGTCTGCAGCGCCACGACTGTCGGCGTTTTTCGGGCTGTTCCTCCGATCGGGCCGGCACGGCAGGTTGCATGATCGTGACAGCGTCCAAAGGTCCGGGCTTGCCAAGCGGGTTCCGGAAAATAGGCGTACTATTCCATGGATGCTGCACCGCAGCAATTTACACGAGAACCAAGGCGACAAGCCTTTGTTCAGGAATCGTCGAGAATCCGCGACGCGCGACCGCTCCTGTCGCGCAACAGGACTCTGACCGAGCCTCGAAAGGCCTGAAAGCGCATGCTTTACCAACTCTACGAAGCCCATCGCGCCCTGATGGCGCCGTTCGCCGACTTCGCCGCCGCCACCTCCAAGCTCTACAAGCATCCGCTGTCGCCGTTCACGCATGTGCCCGGCGCCCAGCGCCTGTCGGCCGGCTTCGACCTGATGCACCGGCTGGGCATGGACTACGAGAAGCCCCAGTTCGAGATCACCTCGGTCAAGAGCAGCGGCGTCGACGTCGCCGTGCAGGAACAGGTGGCGCTCGCCAAGCCGTTCTGCCGCCTGATCCGCTTCAAGCGCTTCTCCGATGACAGCGAGACGCTGGACCGCATGAAGGCCCAGCCCTCCGTGCTGGTGGTCGCCCCGCTGTCGGGCCACCATTCCACGCTGCTGCGCGACACCGTCAAGAGCCTGCTGCAGGACCACAAGGTCTTCGTCACCGACTGGACCGACGCGCGCATGGTGCCCGCCGAGGTGGGCCCGTTCCACCTCGACGACTACATCGCCTACGTCAAGGAGTTCATCGCCCACATCGGGCCAGACGCGCACGTGATCTCCGTGTGCCAGCCCACCGTGCCGGTGCTGGCGGCCATCTCGCTGCTGGCCAGCGAGGGCAAGCCCACGCCGCTCACGATGACCATGATGGGCGGCCCGATCGACGCCCGCAACTCGCCCACCGCGGTGAACAACCTGGCCATGAACCGCAGCTACGAGTGGTTCGAGAACAACGTGATCCACCGCGTGCCGCAGAACTATCCGGGCGCGTCGCGCCAGGTCTATCCGGGCTTCCTGCAGCACACCGGCTTCGTCGCGATGAACCCGGATCGCCACGCCACGGCGCACTACGACTACTTCCTGGACCTGGTGCGCGGCGACGACGACTCCACCGAGGCCCATCGCAAGTTCTACGACGAGTACAACGCGGTGCTGGACCTGCCGGCCGAGTACTACCTGGACACCATCAAGACCGTGTTCCAGGACTTCTCGCTGGTCAAGGGCACCTGGCTGGTCGATGGCCACCTCGTGCGTCCGCAGGACATCACGACCACCGCGCTGCTGACGATCGAGGGCGAGCTCGACGACATCTCCGGCGCCGGCCAGACCCGCGCCGCGCACGGCCTGTGCACCGGCATCCCGAAGTCGCGCCAGTTCCACTACGACGTCGTGGGCGCAGGCCACTACGGCATCTTCTCGGGTCGCCGCTGGCGCGACATCGTCTATCCGCAGGTGCGCGACTTCATCGCCCGCTTCGAGACGGAACGCAGCGGCGTCGCGGCGAAGAAGACCGTCCGCGCCGCCGCGAAGAAGGCTTCGCCGGTGCGGGCCCGCAAGACCGCCAAAGTCACGGCCTGAGCCGGGGATAATCGGGGCGGTGAGCGCCCCCGTCCCGAACCAGAACCCCGCAGCGACGCCCTCCCCGGGCGTCGCGTCGCTTGCGCGGCGCATCGACGCCCTGCTGCCGCAGACCCAGTGCACGCGCTGCGGCTACCCGGACTGCCGCTCCTACGCCGACGCCGTCGCCAGCGGCGCGGCCCCGCTCAACCAGTGCCCGCCCGGCGGCGCCGAGGGCATCCGCCAACTGGCCGCGCTGCTGGGCCAGCCCGAGCTGCCGCTGAACCCCGAGTTCGGCGACGAGGGCCCGCGCCGCGTCGTCTACATCGAGGAGGCCACCTGCATCGGCTGCACGCTGTGCATCCAGGCCTGTCCGGTGGACGCGATCATCGGCGCGCCCAAGCGCATGCACGCGGTGATCGAGGCCGACTGCACCGGCTGCGAGCTGTGCCTGCCGGTGTGCCCGATGGACTGCATCGCGCTGGAAGAGGCCAGCGCCGGCGCGACGGGCTGGGCCGCGTGGTCACGCGAGCAGGCCGACGCTTCCAGGACGCGCTACGCCGCCAGGCAGGCGCGTCTTGCGCGTGACGCGCGCGAGGAAGACGACCGCCTCAGCGCCAAGGCCGGGGCGGTGGCCGCCGACGACCCGAAGCGCGCCGCCATCGCGGCCGCGCTGGCCCGCGCCCGCGTGCGCGCGAAGGCGCGGCCGCAATGACGCAGCCCGTCCAGGCCGATGCGTCCACGTTCGACGACGTCGTCATCCCCTCGTCCACCCACGTGCCCCTGACGCGGGCGCGCTCCAACCTGCTCCTCCTGCTGGTGGCGCTGATCTGGGGCTCTGCCTTCGTCGCGCAGGCGATCGCGTCGCGCAGCCTGGGCTCCTTCATGTTCACCGGCCTGCGCTTCGCGCTCGGCGCCGCGGTGGTCGCGCCCTTCGCGTGGCGCGAGTGGCGCATGCTGCGGGCCCGCGACCGCCAGCCGCGTCCGCGCGACCTCGTGCACATCGCGGGGCTGGGCACGCTGCTGTTCATGGGCTCGGCGATGCAGCAGATCGGCATGCTCACCACCAGCGTCACCAACGCCGGGTTCCTCACCGCGCTGTACATCCCGCTGGTGCCGTTGCTGGGCTGGCTGGTGCAGCGCCACCTGCCGCACTGGACGACCTGGGCCGCGGCCGCCGGCTGCGTCGCGGGTTCCTGGCTGCTGGCCAGCGGCGGCTCCGGCGCGGGCCTGGCGGCGTTCCGTACCGGCGACTGGTGGGTGATCGCCAGCAGCCTGCCCTGGGCCCTCCACGTGATGCTGGTGGGCCGCGCGGCCAACAAGCTGCACGGTGCGATGCTGGTGGCCTGCGGCCAGTTCATCGCCTGCAGCGCCTGGGCGCTCACGCTGGGCCTGGCCACCGAGCCGGTCTCCGCGCAGGGCATCGTCGCCGCGCTGGGCGCGATCGCCTACACGGGCATCCTGTCGGTGGGCCTGGGCTTCACGCTGCAGGTGGTGGCCCAGCGCCATTCGCGCCCGGCCGACTCGGCCATCGTGCTGTCGTCGGAGACCGTGTTCGCCGCCGCGTTCGGCGCGCTGTTCATGGGCGACCGCATCGGCGCCGGCGGCCTGGCCGGCTGCGCGCTGATCCTCGCGGGCGTCCTGATGGTTCAATTGCAGCCCATCGTCGGGCGCTGGTTCGCCGACATCCACCCGAAGAATGCATGACCCCCACCGACATCGAGACCTTCTTCGCGACGCTGCAGGCCGCCAATCCGCACCCGGCCTCCGAGCTGGAGTACGCCAGCGTGTTCGAGCTGCTGACCGCCGTGCTGCTGTCGGCGCAGGCCACCGACGTGGGCGTGAACAAGGCCACGCGCGGCCTGTTCGCGGCCGCGCCCACCCCGCAGCGCATGCTGGCGCTCGGCACCGAGGGCGTGGAGGCGCACGTGCGCACCATCGGCCTGTACCGCACGAAGACCAGGCACCTGCTGGAGACCTGCCGCATCCTCATCGAGCGGCACGGCGGCGAAGTGCCGCGCGACCGCGCCGCGCTGGAGGCGCTGCCGGGCGTGGGCCGCAAGACGGCCAACGTGATCCTCAACGTGGCCTTCGGCGAGCCCACGCTGGCCGTGGACACGCACGTGTTCCGCGTCTCCAACCGCACCGGGCTCGCGCCCGGCAAGAACCCGCTGGCCGTGGAGCTGAAGCTGCTCGAGCGCGTGCCGGCCAGGTACATGGACGATGCCCACCACTGGCTGATCCTGCACGGCCGCTACGTGTGCCTGGCGCGCACGCCGCAGTGCGGTCGCTGTGCCGTCGCGCGCACCTGCGACTTCTTCAAGGCGCTGCCCCACGCCGGGACAGCGCCATGAGCCCGCGACGCTTCGCGCTTGCCGCCGCGCTGCTGGCCGCCGCCGCGGCCGCCATCGCCGACCCCGTGGCCCTGCGCCTCGTCGACGACGGCGGCCACGAGGTGGCGCTGGACCACCCGGCGCGGCGCATCGTGTCGCTCGCGCCGCACCTGACCGAGCTGGTGTACGCCGCCGGCGCCGGCAACCGGCTGGTCGCGGTGGGCAAGTACAGCGACTTCCCGCCCGCGGCGCTGTCCAAGCCGGTGATCAGCGACGCCTTCGCCGTCAACTACGAGGCGCTCGCGACGCTCAAGCCGGACCTGGTGCTGGTGTGGGGCAGCGGCACGCCCGAGCGCACCAAGGCCAAGCTGCGCACGCTGGGCGTGCCGGTCTACGAGATCGAGGTCCGCAACGTCGCCGGCCTGGCCGACACGCTGCGCAGCATCGGCCGGCTGGCCGGCACCGAGGCCGTCGCGCAGGCGCGGGCGCAGGCGATCACCACCGACTGGGCGGCGCTCAAGACCACGTACTCGGGCCGCCGCCCGGTGCGCGTGTTCTTCCAGCTGTGGGACGCGCCGCTGATGACGCTCAACAGCCGGCACCTGATCTCCAGCGCGATCACCGCCTGCGGCGGCACCAACGTGTTCGGCGAGCTTTCCACGCTCACCGCCACGGTCAGCTGGGAGGTGGCCGTGCAGCGCGATCCCGAGCTGGTCATGACCGCGGGCAGCGCCAGCGAGCCGGCCAAGCCGGGCCGCTGGGCCGAATTCCCGCAGGTGAGCGCCACGCGCCACGGCGAGTTCGGCCGCATCGAGGGCGACCTGATCGCCCGCAGCGGGCCGCGCTTCGTGGACGGCGCGCGCGAGCTGTGCGTGGCGATCGACCGCGCCCGCCAAGGCCTGCCGCAGCTCGCGATGCACGCGCCCCGGGCCGCCAGCGCGGCGCGCTGAGAAGGGGCTGGCTGTCGGCCGCCCCGGAGCGAACTTGAGGGTCCCGCACAAGGAATGGGCCGGAAATCCGGCCAATTAACTGGCGGGAAGACGCGTCCTTATCGGTGCTTACTCAAAGCTGCAATTTTTAACAATCAGCTCATGTTTCAGCCCGCGCGGGCCGAAATCCAGACCATGAGCTCCGCCCTCCTCCACCGCCTCCTTCATCGCAAGCCCGCCGCCCCGACGACGCTGCGGATGAACGTCTGCCCGCCGGACGTCTGCCCGCAGCCCGAGTCGCTGTGGTCGGCCACGCTGCGCTGGCTGGTGGGCGGCAACGTGGAAGCGGTGCCGGCCCTGCGCACGCCGCTGGAGAAGGCGCGCACCGAGTTCGTGGCGGCGATGTCGGGCCTGCTCGAGTCCGACCACCACTTCCTGCTCAAGCGCGCCCAGCACGCCCGTTCGCTGCGCGAGCTGTGGCACCTGCGCTCGGAGCTGTACACGCTGGTCGCGCGCCGCATCAGCCAGTTCGAGGCCGACGCCCGGCTCGCCCGCGTGAACCAGCACTTTCCCACCCGTGCCCAGCGCACCAGCACGCCCGCTACGGAGACCGCCGATGTCCACTAGTCCCCGCATCGACCTGCTCGGCCTGGCCGAGCTCGACTCCGAACTGTCGCCGGAGTCGAACTTCCCGGACGGGACGGTCGGGATCCCAGACATGCGTTCGGCCCGCATCGAGACGCGCCGCGCGTTCGTCGACATGAAACAGCTGTTCATGCGCGCGGTGGAGAACCTCGCCCACCGCAAGGGCGCCTGGCTGCGCGCCCAGGTGCGCGCCGCGGAAGATCCGATCGACCTGTGGCTGCTGCGCGGCCCGCTGCTGGCCACGCTGCGCGAGGACGACGTCGCCACCCGCACGATGCGCGCCGCGCTCTACCGCACGCTGGACCGCACCTTTCCCGAAACCTTCGGCTCGGCCGAGATCAGCGTGCTGTCCACGCAGCGGTTCTAAGAACCTGCGAACGAGCCCGGCATACCCGCTCGTGCCGCCCAAAGACGCCCGAGCGTCGTTGCAAATGCTCACCGTACGCACCGCTACGGCTCGCATTTGCGCCTAGCTCGAACGCCTTTGGACGACCCGCTCGGGCACGCCGGACTCATTCACAGGTTCTGCCCCGTTGCGTCCACCGCACAAGCCGCCTCCGGGCGGCTTTCTTGCGTCCGCCGCCTACACGGAAGGGCTCGTTGCGGGGGCCATAATCGGACGCGTGAACATCATCATCCTCGACGATTACCAGGACGCGGTGCGGAAGCTCCCCTGCGCCGCCAAGCTCAGCGACCTGAACGCGAAGGTGTTCACCAACACCGTCAAGGGCATCGGCCAGTTGTCGGTGCGCCTGCGCGACGCCGAGGTGCTGGTGCTGATCCGCGAACGCACGCGCTTCCCGCGCCAGCTGCTCGAGAAGCTGCCCAAGCTGCGCCTGATCGCCCAGACAGGCAAGGTGGGCGAGCACATCGACATCGATGCCTGCACGGCGCACGGCATCGCCGTGGCCGAGGGCGTGGGCTCGCCCTACGCGCCGGCCGAGCTCACGTGGGCGCTGATCATGGCCTCGATGCGCCGCCTGCCGCAGTACATCGCCAACCTCAAGCACGGCGCCTGGCAGCAGTCGGGCCTGAAGGCCGCGTCCATGCCGCCCAACTTCGGCGTGGGCGTGTCGCTGCGCGGCAAGACGCTGGGCATCTGGGGCTACGGCCGCATCGGCAAGCTGGTGGCCGGCTACGGCAAGGCCTTCGGCATGGAGGTGACGGTGTGGGGATCGGAGGAATCGCGCCAGCGCGCCGCGGCCGACGGCTACCGCGCCGTTGCCTCGCGCGAGGAGCTCTTCGCCGGCGCCGACGTGCTGAGCGTGCACCTGCGCCTGACGGAGGCCACGCGCCACGTGATCAAGCTCAACGACCTGCTGCAGATGAAGCCCACGGCGCTGTTCGTCAACACCTCGCGGGCCGAACTGCTGGAAGAGGCGGCGCTCGTCGCCGCGCTCAACCGCGGCCGGCCGGGCCTGGCGGCCGTCGACGTGTTCGAGAGCGAGCCCATCCTCGCCGGCCACCCGCTGCTGCGGCTGGAGAACGCGGTGTGCACGCCGCACATCGGCTATGTCGAGCAGAACAGCTACGAGACCTATTTCGGCGCCGCGTTCGACAACGTCGTCAACTTCATCAACGGCACGCCCACCAACATCGTCAACCCCGACGCGTTGAAGGTATTGCGCTGAGCTTTCGGCGGCCCGTGCCCCGGCTGAAATCCCGATTCGTTTAGTCTTATATAAGACATAAGACTTCCCCGCGTAGCGACGCGGGAGTACGCTCAGGCCTTCACCAGCGATGCCATGGCGCCTCCCGAAACCACCCTCGAACCCGCGGCCGGGCCCCGCTCCATCCTCGACGACGACGCGCCGCGCGCGCCGAAGTCGCCGGGCGAGATCTTCCGCGTGTTCACCCGCCTGGCGCTGCAGGGCTTCGGCGGCGTGCTGCCCATCGCGCAGCGCGAGCTGGTGGAGCGCGAACGCTGGCTCACGCGCGAGCAGTTCCTCGAGCTGCTGGCCGTCGCGCAGGTGCTGCCCGGGCCCAACGTGGTGAACCTGTCGCTGATGTTCGGCGACCGCGCGTTCGGCTGGCGCGGCGGCCTGGCCGCGCTCGGCGGCATGATCCTGGCGCCCTGGTGCGTGGTGATGCTGCTGGCCCTGGCCTACGCGCACTACGCCCAGCATCCGGTGGTGGCCGGCGCGCTGCGCGGCATGGGCGCCGTCGCGGCCGGCCTGATCCTGTCCACCGGCCTCAAGCTGATCCCGGCGCTGCGCCGCAACGCGCTGGGCGCACCGGCCGCGCTGGTGCTGGCCGCGCTGACGTTCGCCGGCATCGCGCTGCTGCGCGTGCCGCTGGTCTGGATGCTGGCGGGCCTCGGCGGCCTCGCCTGCGTCGCGGCCTGGCGGAGGCTGGCGCCGTGACGCCGGCCGTCCCCTTGCCGGTGGCCGGCGGCGACTGGGCCGCGATCTTCGCGCAGTACCTGTTGCTGTCGCTGCTGTCCATCGGCGGCGCGATCGGCACCGCCCCCGAGATGCACCGCTTCCTGGTGGAGCAGCACCACTGGATGACCAACGAGCAGTTCAGCGCCTCGGTGGCCATCGCGCAGGCCGCGCCCGGCCCCAACCTGCTGTTCGTGGCCGTGCTCGGCTGGGGCCTGGGCGGCTTCTTCGGCATGTGCGTGACGATGACCGGCATCCTGCTGCCCTCCACCACGCTGACGCTGGCCGCCGCCCGCTGGGGCGAGGCACGCCGCTCCACGCGCGGCGTGCAGGCCTTCGTGATGGGCATGGCGCCCCTGACCGTGGGCCTGGTGGTGTCCACCGGCTACATCCTGGGCAAGCCGTCCTACGGCAACCCGTGGCTGCTGGCGACGATGGCGGCCACGGTCGCCGTGTGCCTGCGTACCAAGGTGAGCCCGCTGTGGCTGATCGCCGCGGGCGGGCTCGTCGGCGCCTTCCTCGCTTAGAGCTTTACCTCGAACGTCCCGATCAGCAGGTCATCCCTGGCCGCCTGCAGCCGCACGATCGTGTCCCTGTGCTTCTCGGCCGGCGTGCCGAAGCCGGTGCTCAGGCGCATCATCACGTTGGTGGTGTTGCCGAGGGCCTGGCGGTGCGAGGCGTAGTACCTGGCATGCACCTCGTACGTGCCGGGGATGGCCTTCTTCAGCGAGAACACCTCCGGGCCGTAGCCCTGCGTGACGTCGGGCGAGTTGCGGCCGCCCTGGCGGCTGAGCCGGTTCTGGTAGCTCACCCACTCGCCGTTCGGATCCTTCACCCACAGGTCGATGTCGGTGTCGTCGGTGTCCCAGGCCAGCGCCACGCGCACGTCCAGCGGCAGGTTGCGGCGCAGGCGCCCGTCGACGCCCGAGACGTCCACCTTGTGCAGCGCCGCGATCGCGTCGAGCTCGCCCAGGGCCACCAGGTCGACGTCGCCGAAGCGGGCGCTCCAGGTGCCCGAGGCCGTGCGCCACAGCGCGTCGACCGCCGCCTGCCAGTGGCCCGCCGTCGCCTCGGCCAGGCCGAGGTCGCGCCAGCTCTGCGGCTCGTCGGGCGCGAGTTCGGCCACGCGCCGCAGCAGGCGGATCGCCTCCGCGGTCTCGCCCATCTCCTCGAGCCGGTAGGCCAGCACGCGCAGCAGGCCGCGCTCCTCGATGCGCAGTTCGGCCAGGTTCGACAGCACGCGCAGCGCGAGCGAGCGCTGGCCATTGGCCGCGAACACCTGCGCGGCGTCGAGATAGAACGCCGGGCTGTCGGCCGCGGCCAGGCGCTGGTCGAGGTAGACGGCGTAGCGGTCGGCCGCGGCGGCCTGCGCGAGCCGGCGCGTGCCCTCGGCATCGGGCGACCACGCCTGGACGGCGATGCGGATGTCGGCCGGGGACTCCGCCGCCTTCTTGTTCCTGGCGTCCGGGGCCGGGCGCACGGCGGCGCCGGTGACCTCGACGCGCTGCGACTCGCCGCGCCGTTCGCGCGACGCGGCGTCCGCGCTGGCCATCCGGGACGCCTCGACGGGCGCCGCCGGGGCCGGTGGCGCAGCCATGGCCGGTGCCGCCGATCCCACCAGGTGCGGCGGGACCGCCGACGTCACCTTCGCGACGCCACTGGGCGGCGGATCCTTGGGGAAGTCCTTGTCCCACCAGGCCTGCATCGCGTCGAAGCGATCGACCAGCGAGGCCAGGTGACGCGCCGACGCGGCCGACTTCTCGGCGTCGGTCCGGCGGCGGCCGGCATCCCAGGCGTCGCGCAGCGCGCCCGGCGGCGGCACGATCTCGTAGCGCTGGTAGTCGGCCAGCGTCTCCAGCACGATCAGCGAGGTCTCCGGCGTGACGATGCCGAAGCGGTTGCCCAGCGCGGCGATCTCGGTGTGGTGCAGCTCGGGCTGGACCAGCAGCTCGTCCACGCGCAGGCGCGCCCAACGCTGCGCCACGAAGCCGGCCTCCGGGCCGTCGCCCCGCGGCGGCGCCGCCAGCTCGACGCGCCTGTGCGACGTCGCGCCGTCGCCCGACTCCAGCACGAGGTCCAGCGTCGCGCTGGGCGCGGTGAAGCGGCCGGCGATCACCAGGCGGCCCGCGTCGGGGCGCCAGGACGCCACCGCGGGCTGGTCGAAACCCTGGCCGTCGACGCGCACCAGGCGCGAGCCGCGCTGCTGGATCAGGCGCAGCGCGTCATCGCTCGCGAGCGCGGCGAGATCCAGGAGCCGTCCGCCGCGCGACTCGGCCCAGCGGCGCAGGAAGACCGCGGACCCGCCCGCGCCGGCCTGCACCGCGTAGGCCGTCATGTCGCCGTTGGCCGCGGGCAGCGGGCCGCCCCAGTTGCCCAGGCCGTCCGAGAACAGCAGTGCCAGGCCGGACCCGCCCCAGCGGGACGCCGGCGCGGTCCACAGCGCGGCGTTGCTCGCGCCGTCGTAGGCGATGGCCTTGAGCGCGTCGCGCAGGGCCTGCCAGTCGCCGCGGCGCACGTCGAAGACGCGTTCCGGCTCGGCGGCGTCGCGCACCACGCGCAGCCGCACCTTGACGTCGGGCGTCCAGGCGAACAGCGCGCCGAGCAGGCGCAGCTCGGCCTCGTGGTCGCGCTTCGCGCCGGAGCCCGAGGCGTCCCAGATCAGCGTCACGTCGTCGGGCCTGGCGCGCGGCGCGGGCTGCTCGGGCACCTGGATCTCGGCGTGGAAGTACCCCTGGCCGTCGACGCGCTCGCGCAGCAAGGTGTCGCCCTGTGGCGCGGGCCAGCTGATGTCCAGCGCGTTCGCGCGCTCCGCGGACGGGCGGAAGTCGCTGCGCTGCAGGCGGACGTCCGTGTCGGCGCCGTTCATGGCGATGTCGGCGCCATCGAGGTCGCCGGCCACGCGCACGCCCGAGGTGTCGGTGGCATGCAGGCGCACGTGCAGGTCGAGGACGTCGGCCGGCGTGCCGGCGAAGTCCAGCGGCAGGGCCAGCTTCAGGCGCTGCTGCGCGCCGGGCGTCAGCCATTCGGTGATCGCGATCGTCACGCGGCGCGTCGCGCCGGGGCGCAGCGGGTACACGCGCAGGCGGAAGTTCTCGCCCGCGGTCTGCTCCAGCAATGCCGGATCCACGCCCTGGCGCACCACCGCCTCGAACACCTCGCGGCCGCGGGCCTTGGGTACCGGCACGGCGGCGCGCATCGCGCCGTCGCTCATGTCGAGCGCGAAGCCGGTGACGGTCTGGCCGGCGTGCAACGGGAACCGCAGCTCGCCTTCGAGCAGGCGCGCGTTGGGGTTGGACAGCGTCAGGTCGATGACGGTGTGCACCAGGCTGCCCTCGGCGTAGACGTCGACGCCCGCGTGCGCCAGGCGGATCGGCTGCTCGCCGGCGGCCACCTGCACCAGCGCCGCCTCGGGACGCGGCGGCACGCCCTGCGCCACCGCCTGCGCCACGGCCAGGCACAGCCCGGCGATCATCCCCCATCGTCCCTGCCGCATCGCAGCCTCCTCGTTGCATGTCGATGCGGGTTGAACGCGATGCCGGCGGGAACGGGGTGAACGGCCGCGGAAAAGAGGTTCATCGCCGATCTGCGGGGTGCATTGGTGTGCGGGGCGCGCTGGGTCAGGCACAACTCACCGGGGGAGCTTGTTTTGTTCGTGTCCCCCGGTGAGTCGTGCCTGACCCAGCGCGCCCCGCAAAGCGTAGTACGCGCCTTGGCGGATTCCGAGTCGCCAGACCACCCACTGGCACTGCCCATTTGCGCATGCTCAGTGCGTTCCCCGGAAATCGGCGATGAACCGGAAAAAAAGACTCAACCGGCCGCCTTCGCGCGCTGGCGCAGCGCCTCGTACAGGCACACGGCCGCGGCCACCGACACGTTGAGGCTTTCCACCGCGCCGGCCATCGGGATGCGCACCAGCTGGTCGCAGGTCTTGCGCGTGAGCTGGCGCATGCCGTCGCCCTCGCTGCCCAGCACGAAGGCCACCGGGCCGGTGAGGTCCAGGTCGTACAGGGTCTGCTCGGCGTCGTCGCTGGTGCCGATCACCCGGATGTCGTGATCCTTGACCTCGTTGAGGGCGCGCGCGAGGTTGGTCACCATGATGTAGGGCACGGTCTCGGCCGCGCCGCTGGCCACCTTGGCCACCGTGGCATTGACGCCCACCGCATGATCCTTGGGCGCGACGACGGCGTGCGCCCCGGCGCCGTCGGCCACGCGCAGGCAGGCGCCCAGGTTGTGCGGGTCGGTGACGCCGTCCAGCACCAGCAGCAGCGGCGCACCCTCGACGTTCTCGATCACCTCGTCCAGCGAATGCGGCATCGCGACGTGCTCGACGCGCGCCACGACGCCCTGGTGGCGCGAGGCGCCGGCCAGCTTGTCCAGGCGCTCGCCGTCGGTCTCGATGACCTTGACGCCGGCGTCGCGGGCCCGGTCGACGAACGAGCGCATGCGCGCGTCGCGCCGGTTGGCCTCCACGTGGAGCTCGATGATGGATTGCGGCGCGGTCTTGAGCCGGACGGTGATGGCGTGGAAGCCGAAGAGGATACGGGGGCTGCTCATTTGAAGACCATCCTGAGGAGTTCCAGCGCGCCGATCAGGACGAGCTGGTGGATCATGTAGAAACTGAGCGACCACCGGCCAAGGACGGCCAGCGGACGCAGGAAGAACGGAACGGCGCCGGCGAATGCCGCGCGCGCATGCACCAGCAGCAGGCTCGCCACGAGATAGCCCGCGAGCATCATGCCCACCCACGGCAGCACCGGCACGTAGTCCTCGGTGGGCGGCAGGTGCGTGATGAGGCCCACCCAGTTGGTGAGGCGCGTGTCGAAGAACGGATCCTGCACCCAGTGCGGCAGCATCCACGCCACCGCCGCCAGCAATGCCACGCCCGCCAGCGCGAGCGGCGCGCGCGCGAGTCGCGCGGGCGGCAGCGCGCCGCCGAGCACGCGCAGCAGGATCAGCATCACGGCCATGCCGTGCAGGACGCCGAAGCTGATCCAGCCGCGCGGGAACATCTGGTACGAGCCGATGGACACCAGCAGCGCGCAGCCGGCCACCTGGGCCCAGCGGCGCCAGAAGCGGCGCCAGGCCTGGCCGGCATCGACCGCCACGGCCTGGCCGGCGCCGGCGCCCAGCAGGAACATCGAGACGATGCAGAAGCGCTGCTGCGTCCAGAACGGATCGCCGTAGAAATTCTGCGGCGCGATGAAGCGGACCTGGTTCAGGTCGAACGAGAAATGGAAGCAGGCCATCCAGACGATGGCCAGGCCGCGCCAGAGGTCGAGGCGGTCGAAACGTCGGGAAGCGAGGCGGTCTGTCACGGGCGGGACCATACCTCACGCCGGGTTCACCTAACATCGCGGCCATGCCGAACCGCCCCGACGACACCGCCGCCGCCCATCGCGGCCCCGAGGAACAGGCCCGCTTCACGGCCCTGCTCACCGACATGTTCGAGCAGCGCATCCGCTTCAACGAGCTGCTGGGGCTGCGCGTGCAATCGCTGGTGGCGCCCGACGTCTCGCTGTGCTTCGACATGCGTCCGGAATTGGTCGGCCACTTCCTCTACGGCCGGCTTCACGGCGGCGTGATCAGCGCGGTGCTGGACGCCACGGCCGGCCTGGCGCTGATGGCCGCCATCGCCGACAAGCACCCCGCCGACACGGCCGAGCAGGTGCTGCAGCGCTTCGCGCGCATGGGCACGATCGACCTGCGCGTGGACTTCCTGCGCCAGGGCGTGGGCCGGCATTTCACCGCCGGCGCCGAGGTGACGCGGCTGGGCGGGCGCGTCGGCTCGACCCAGATGCGGCTGGTCAACGAGGAAGGCGTGCTGATCGCCACCGGCGCGGCCTCGTACATCCTGGCCTGAGCCGGTACGCGGAGGGGATGCAGGAAAACCCGGGTCCTGCGATAATCCCGGATTCCGCGCGCCCTGGCTCATCCGCCGACGAAGCGCGCCCCGCCGGGCCCTTGGGGTGCCCAGCCGCCCGCCGCCTTCGCCGCGCCCCGCTCCGCCGCCCACGAGGCGGCCGTCCAGCGACCTTTCGAGCCAGACACCATGCATTCCACGCCGTTCAACTTCACCTCGGTGGCCCCGGCCGTCACGGCCGAGATCGAGCTGCTCGCGCCCGCGAAGAACGCCGACATCGGCATCGAGGCCGTCAACCACGGCGCCGACGCGATCTACATCGGCGGTCCCGCGTTCGGCGCGCGCGCGTCGGCCGGCAACGAGCTGGCCGACATCGAGCGCCTCACGCGCCACGCGCACCGCTACGGCGCCAAGGTGTTCATCACGCTCAACACCATCCTGCGCGACGACGAGCTGGAGGACGCCCGCAAGATGGCCTGGGCCGTGCACGCGGCCGGCGCCGATGCGCTGATCGTGCAGGACATGGGCCTGCTGATGCTGGACCTGCCGCCCATCCAGCTGCACGCCAGTACGCAGACCGACATCCGCACGCCGGAGAAGGCCAGGTTCCTGCAGGACGTCGGCTTCTCGCAGATGGTGCTCGCGCGCGAGCTCGACCTGCGCCAGATCCGCGACATCGCCGCCGTCACGCCCCACGCCACGCTGGAATTCTTCATCCACGGCGCGCTGTGCGTGGCCTACAGCGGCCAGTGCTACCTGAGCCATGCCCACACGGGCCGCAGCGCCAACCGCGGCGACTGCTCGCAGCCCTGCCGCCTGCCCTACACCGTCACCGACGCCAAGGGCGGCATCGTGGCCCACGACAGCCACGTGCTGTCGATGAAGGACAACAACCAGACCGCCAACCTCGACACGCTGGTGGACGCCGGCATCCGCAGCTTCAAGATCGAGGGCCGCTACAAGGACATGGGCTACGTGAAGAACATCACCGCCCACTACCGCCGCCAGCTCGACGAGATGCTGGAGCGCCGCCCCGAGCTGCGCGCCTCGTCGGCCGGCAAGGCGACGTTCAACTTCACGCCCGACCCCGACCGCAACTTCAACCGCGAGTCCACCGACTACTTCGTCACGGGCCGCAAGATGGACATCGGCGCGTTCGACACGCCCAAGCACGCGGGCCTGTCCATCGGCCACGTCACCAAGGTGGCGGCCGACCACTTCGAGGCCGAGCTGGACGACGCCGACGTCGTGCTGAACAACGGCGACGGCCTCACCTACCTGGACCTGCAGAAGGAGCTGGTGGGCCTGCAGGCCAACGTGGTGGCGCGCCTGCCCGGCGCGGCCAACCGCTGGCGCATCGAGCCGAACCAGCCGATGTCGGAGCTCAAGGACATCCGCTCCAGGCCGCAGCTGCACCGCAACCGCGACATGCAGTGGGACCGGCTGCTGGAACGCAAGTCGGCCGAGCGGTTGCTCGGCGTGTGGATGACGCTGTCCGACATCGACGGCGGCCTGCGGCTGTCGGTGACCGACGAACGCGGTGTGGCGGCCCACGCCGACGCGCTGCTGGAACTGCAGCCCGCGCGCGACGTCGAGCGCGGGCTGGCCACGCTGCGCGAGCACCTGTCCAAGGTCGGCGGCACCATCTTCTCGCTCAACGACCTCGTGCTGGCCACCTCGCAGCCGTGGTTCGTGCCGGCCAGCCGCCTGAATGCGCTGCGGCGCGAGGCGCTGGAACGGCTGGAGCAGGCACGTCTGGAGCAACGCGAGATCCTGCCGCGCGCCACGCCCGCCGAGCCGCCCGCCGCCTACCCCGACGACGCCCTCACCTACCTCGCCAACGTCTACAACCAGCCCGCGCACGACTTCTACGTGAAGCACGGCGTGAAGGTGGTGGAGGCCGCGTACGAGAGCCACGAGGAACAGGGCGAGGTGAGCCTGATGATCACCAAGCACTGCGTGCGCTGGTCGATGTCGCTGTGCCCCAAGCAGGCCAAGGGCGTCACCGGCGTGCAGGGCACCGTGCGCGCCGAGCCGCTGGTGCTGCAGAACGGCAGCGAGAAGCTGACGCTGCGCTTCGATTGCAAGCCGTGCGAGATGCACGTGGTGGGCAGGATCAAGAAGCAGGTGATGAACGAGGCGCTGGCCGTGCCGATGACGTTCTTCCGCACGCGTCCCGTGCCGCAGCGCGCGGGGCACTGAGCCCGCTCAGCCGCCTTCGCCCGGCTCTTCGGGATCGCCCTGGGCCGCCTTGATGGCCGCCCTTTCGGCCGCCTCGCGGTAGCTGCGCTCGACGAACGCCCGGAAGCTGGCCGGGTCGTGCACCAGGGCCTTCTGCAGGTCGAACAGCGCCGTCTCGGGCCACACGGCCAGCACCACGTCGAACAGCTCGGCCACGCGGTCCCAGTGCGCGTGGGTGTCGATGTTGACGCCCTGCGCGATCGTCCTGACGTCCAGCGTGCCGCCGTCGGGCGTGCGCCAGAGGAAGCGCGCGCCGTCGAAGTCGACACTGCCCGCGTCGAACAGCGGGCTGGCGCGCACCGCGTCGTGCATGGGCGTCGGGTCGTCGATCGGCAGCACCGAGTCGGCGCCGAAATCGGGCGGGATGCGCGCGGGGCACGGCGTCAGCGGCCGCCGCAACCGGAACAGGATGAAGTCGTAGCCCATCGCCGTCGTCAGCTGAACCACCAGCCCTGCTCGTCGTCGTAGCGGCGCTCGAAACGGATCCAGCCGAACGCCGCGGCCAGCAGCACGGCCATCGGCACCAGCAGGAGCCAGCGATGCGCGCGGCCGCCGCTGATCACCTCGTCGCCGCGCCGGATGCCGTCGCAGGACTTGAAGACGCGGCTGGTGTCGACCGAGACGATGTCGCCGTCGAGCAGCGCATTGAACACCGTCCAGCCCACCTCGCAGGAATCGACGCGGCCGCCGGCGAAGTGCACGCGGTAGTCGTCGCCCTGGTGCCAGCGCGCCAGGCGGGTGTGGCGATCGACGCGCAGCGTCTCCGTGCGCTCGGCCGAGAACGCGTCGATCGCCAGCAGGAGGGCGATGAGCAGGGCCGCAAGGCGGGTGATGACGTCCATGGCGCTTGCCTTTTGTTGCAATTGGCGCGGCCGAGTCTAGAGGAGCCGCGCCCGGCGCGCGCCCCTCAAACTGGGGTGTCGTGTCCGTTGCGCGACAGCAAGCCGCCCTGTTCCGGCGTCCGGGTCACCGCCGCGGGTTCGGGCGGCGCGGGTTTCCCTGGGACGACGATGACGTGTCCGGGCCCTATCGTGGCGGCCTGCCGCGTCGCCACCACCGCGGCGGCGACCTCGCGGCGGCGGCAGACCGGCTGGGGATGACGGGGAAAGAGCATGGCGCCTCCGGGCGAGCTGGGGCACGAGGCCCGACCCGCCCGAACTGGCGACTGCAGCGGCGGATTCAAGCGCAGGGAATGCCCGGGCTTGAAATCCACCCCCGTCGTCAGGCGCTCGCGTTCCAGGCGTCCACGCAGGCCCGCGCACGCGCCGCGACTTCCGCGACGCTCAGCTCCGGCTTGAACAGGCCGCCGCCCAGGCCGAAGCCCGTGGCGCCGGCCTTGCGCCAGGCGGCGATGTTGTCCGGCACGATGCCGCCCACCGGCCACAGCGGCAGACCCGGCGGCAGCACGGTGGTCAGGCCGGTGAGGCCCGGATGGGTCATCGCCTCGGCCGGGAAGATCTTCAGCGCGTCGGCGCCGGCGCGCCAGGCGGCGAAGGCCTCGCTGGCCGTGAAGATGCCGGGCACGGCGCGCATGCCGCGCTCGCGGGCGCGGCGCACCACCGCGGCGTCGAAATGCGGCGACACGATGAGCGTGGCGCCGGTGTCGCCCACGGCGTCCACCTGGGCGGTGTCCAGCACCGTGCCGGCACCGATCCAGGCATCGGCCGGCGCCAGCCGCACCAGCGTGGCGATGGCCTCGATCGCGCCGGGCCGGTTCAGCGGCACCTCCAGCGCGCGGAAGCCGGCCTCGAACAGCACGGTGGCGATCTCGGCCGCGCGCGCCGGCTGCAGGCCGCGCAGGATCGCGACCATCGGCATGGCCGGCGGCCAGGCGGCGTGGGGGTTGGTCGGGCTCATGGGATGTCCTGGTTGGCCAGCGCGCGCCAGGCGGCCAGCTGGATCTGCCGCGCGGCCAGCATCTCGAGGCCTCGGCCGTGGTGGCGGGCGCAGGCGGCGTGCAGGGCCGCCAGCGCGGGCTCGCCGATCAGGCGCACGGGTTCGCCGCGCGATTCGAGGCGCTGCGCGTCGGCCCATTCGGCGCCGATCAGCAGGCCGCTGACGTAGGCCGCCGCCGCATCGGGCGCGAGCGCGCCCGTGACGACGCGGGCACGCGCGCCGAACAGCGCGTGCGTCAGCGCCGGGCCCGCGGCCGCGGCGGCGACGCCGCGCAGGAATTCGGGATCGTCGGCGACGTCGGCGTGCTGCAGTCCGGCCGCGGCGTTCGACCCGGCCGTCTGCATCGCGCTGGCGAGCGTGCCGTGCTGGCGCAGCAGCGCGAACAGCTCGCCGGTCATGTAGGTGCGCAGCTCGGTGACGCGGCCGCGGTGCAGGCGCACCCATTTGCTGTGGGTGCCCGGCAGCACGTAGCAGCCGTCCGACGCGCCGGGGCCCAGCATCTGCAGCGCGCCGTACAGCTGCGTCTCCTCGCCGCGCATCACGTCGACGTCGGACGCCCCGCGCAGGCAGTAGCCCGGGACGATGGACCAGCGCCGGCCGGCCGGCGCCTCGGCCACGCGCACCAGGTGGCGGGCGAGGTCGGAGAGCGGCGTCTCGCCCGGCAGGTAGGGAACGGCCTGCCAGCCGATGGCCGCGCCCACCATGCCGGCCATCACCACCGGCAGGCCGGCGTCGGCCTGCGGCCATCCGGCCACGAGGGCCTCCAGCGAGGCGCGGAAACGTCCGGCGCACGCGAGCGCGCCCTCGCCGTCCGCGCGCTCCGACAGCAGCGTGCCGTCGGCGCCGATCAACGAGGCGCGTCGATGGGTGGTGCCCCAGTCGATGCCGATGAAAACAGCTTGCATGGTCGTGATGGTGCGTGGGGCCGGCGCGGCGCCGGCCCCGTTCGGGTCTTCAGAACCAGATCTCGACCTGCGCGCCGTAGGACACGGCGCTCGTCTTGTTCGACACGAAGCCGTAGTTGTTGTTGGAGTCGGCGGCAGCGGCCTTGTTGTAGTCCGCGTAGGTCACGTACAGGCGCAGCTCCGGGCGCTTCCAGAAGTCCGGGCCCGTGGACAGGGCCGGGCCGACGGTGATCTTGGTGACGTTCTCCGCGGCGGAGCCGTCGGGCTTCAGGCTGGAGAAGCCGATTTCCGTCAGCCACTTCAGGTTCTTGGTGATGCCATACGAGCCGCGGCCGCCGATCGTCCAGTAGTTCGACGACACCGCCGCCGACTGCGTGGACACCGCCGCCGCCGTGTCGGGCGCCTTGTTGTGCTGGTACATGGCGATGGCCTGGCCGCCGAACGCGCCGATCTGCCACGACGGGCTTTCCACGATGCGCCAGACCTTGTAGCCCGAGCCGTGCGCGCCGTTGTCGCTGATGCCCTGGTTGATGTCGGTGGAGCCCTGCGCGTACTGCACCCAGAGGTGGTTGCCGCCGCCGAAGAACTTGTCCTGCACGTGCTCGACGTTGAGGCCGTAGCCGCTCTGGCCCTTGGTTCCGCCCTGCGAGTCGCCCTTGGAGATCGTGGCCACCAGGCGCAGCTTGCCGTCCGGGTTCACGGGGATGTCGTAGAGCTGGGCGTGGATGCGGCCCACGCCGTTGTTGCCGGCGGTGGTGTTGAGCACGCCGTCGACCTGCGCGGCCGGGGTGTCGGCCTTGTAGCCGGAGAAGCCGAACTTGCCGAAGCCCACGTCGATGTTCTCGACGCCGCCGCCCACGCCCGACATGTTGGTGAAGAAGGTGTCGACGATGTGCACGTCGTCGCGGTCGCGGCGCTTGCCCATCCAGAAGAGGGCCTGCGGCGCGATGTCCACGCCCTTCATCTCGACGTAGGCCTGCTCGACGCCGAAGTTGTTGTTCGATTCGGTGGACGGGCTGTAGTAGTTGGTCATCAGCACGGCGTTGAAGTCGACGCCGTCGGCCTTCATGGCCTGGGCGAGCTGGAACTCGCCGTAGAAGTCGCACTCGTTGCCGAGGCGGTACTTGAGCTCGCCGATGCCGTAGCACTGGCGCGACTTGCCAGAGACGGAGGTGGCCGCGGGGCCGCCGCGCATGTAGCCGGTCCAGTCCACGGCTTGCGCGGCGCTGACGGAGAAGAGGGCGAAGGCGGCGGCGGC
>Ga0210384_10001830_pt1 | contig 27330 bp, 21 predicted proteins | sample IncBWH2MmetaG_FD_160574 | JGI IMG/M metagenome (GOLD analysis project Ga0210384, IMG submission 160574) | Forest soil microbial communities from Barre Woods Harvard Forest LTER site, Petersham, Massachusetts, United States - Inc-BW-H-2-M | ecosystem: Environmental > Terrestrial > Soil >...
AACAAGTATGCGGAGGGGTATCCGGGGAAGCGCTATTACGGCGGATGCGAGTACGCGGACAAGGTGGAGCAGTTGGCGATTGATCGCGCGAAGGAGTTGTTTGGGGCGGAGCATGCGAACGTGCAGGCACATTCGGGGACTTCGGCGAATGTCGCGGTGTATATGTCCACTCTGCAAAAGGATGATGTGGTGTTGGGAATGAATCTTTCGCATGGCGGGCATTTGACGCATGGGCATCCTTTGAATTTTTCGGGGCGGATGTACAAATTCATTGCGTATGGGGTGAAGAAAGAGGACGAGCGGATCGATTACGACGAAATCGACAGACTGGCACAGGAGCACAAGCCGAAGATGATCGTAGCGGGGGCCAGTGCTTATTCGAGAATTATCGATTTCGAGAGGATTGCGCGGGCGGCGAAATCCGTGGGGGCTTTGTTTTTTGTCGATATGGCGCATATCGCGGGACTTGTGGCGGCGGACGTGCATCCGAGTCCGGTGCCGCATGCGGATATTGTTTCGACGACCACACACAAGACTTTGCGGGGGCCGCGCGGAGGATTGGTTTTGTGTAAAGCGGCGTTTGCGAAAGAACTGGACAAGCTGACTTTTCCGGGGACGCAGGGCGGGCCGCTGGTGCACACGATAGCGGCAAAGGCAGTTTGCTTGAAGGAAGCGATGGAACCGAGCTTTAAGGAATATCAGAAACAGGTGGTGGCAAATGCAAAGGCGCTGGCGGCGGCTATCGCGAAGCGCGGGTTCCGGATTGTGACGGGCGGAACAGACAATCACGTGTTCTTGATCGAAGTGCATTCGCGTGGAATCACCGGCAGCGATGCGGAGAAGGCGCTGGACCGCGCGGGGATTACGGTGAACAAGAATTCGATACCGTTCGATCCCCTGCCCCCGATGAAGGGCGGCGGAATCCGGCTGGGAAGCCCGTCGGTGACAACGCGCGGAATGCGCGAAGCGGAGATGGAGCAAATCGGCGGCTGGATTGGGGAGATCCTCTCGCACCTGGGCGACGCGGAAACGGAACAGAGAGTACGCAAACAGATCGCCGACTTTGCGGCTCGCTTCCCAATCTACGAATCGCGTGTGCGCGGGACGTCTCGCGCAGAACACGCGCGCGTGTGAATCGCGAATGATCCCCGGTATCATAGATGCAACGTTTACATTCGAGAAGTGGCTAAGCGCCCAACTTCCGATTATTAAGCAGGATCTGCGCCTCAAACATCGATTAATGGCCGAGGCGGCCTTTCCATTCTTTCGCGCGACTTTTTACAGGTGGTTGCAGCTATGGCCGGAAGTGTGCGGCGAACTGGCGAAAGCGCCCAAAGTTCTAGCGGTGGGCGATTTGCACGTCGAAAATTTTGGGACGTGGCGAGACCTGGAAGGGCGGCTCATCTGGGGTGTGAACGATCTGGATGAGGTCTATCCCTCGTCGTATGCCATAGATTTGGTGCGGCTCACGACGAGCGCTTATTTGGCGATTCTTGGGGAGCACCTCAGCATGCCGCGGCGCGCGGCTGCGGAAGCGGTCGAACAAGGCTACCGCGACGCACTGGCCGCAGGCGGGAAACCGTTCATTCTGGCGGAGGATCACCAGTGGCTGCGCTTGATGGCGCTGAGCAAGCTGCGCGACCCCGTCCATTTCTGGGAGAAGCTGACGCATCTGCCGCCTTTCACCGCAAAAGCTCCGGACGAAGTGCGGGAATTGCTCGAGGAGTCTTTGCCGCCGAAGAGCGCGTATCAGCTGAGAAAGCGAATCGCGGGCCTCGGCAGTCTGGGCCATCCCCGGATAGTGGCTCTGTCTTCCTCGGGCGGCGCGTACATTGCGCGCGAGGCCAAAGCCGTTCGACCTTCGGCATCTGCATGGCACAGCGGGACATCGTCCGCAGTGGTGTATGGACCAAAGCTCATCGGACGCTGCTTGCGTGTAGTGGATCCATTCGTTCGGTTTCACAACAGGTGGGTGGTGCGACGGCTGGCGCCGGACTGCTCCCGAATCGAGCTAGTTTCGTTGGCAGCAGAACGAGATGAGGCGAGGCTGCTCTATTCGATGGGATGGGAAACGGCCAACATGCACTTCGGTTCTCCGCAGGCCATTCCTGAGCTCAAGCGAGATCTGGCGCAGAGAAAAGGCCGCTGGCTGCACAAGGCGTCTAAAGCAATGTGCAAGGCCACGCTTGCGGATTGGGAAGATTGGCGGAAGGGTTGGAAGAAGCTGACAAAATAAGTTTCAGCAGTGTTCCCACGCGTTCACTGGGCCCATTGTCTAGCGGGCACTTCAAAAAAACAAAAAAAGGCCCAAATTGGCTGACTTTTGCCTACTGTCCTTGCCTGCCTCATCACTACGCCAGTGCGGCTGACCCAAGACTGTCCCACGGGTCAGTAGATTCTTGAGGAAAGTACGCGTAGGTTCAAGAAGGACTGGGATGGGAACCAAAAACGCGACACTGCTCTCCGCCGTACCGAACACCGACTGGGTGAACGCAACATTATTCTTGGGTTACCTCGCAAAGGATAATCCAGCCAAGCCCGGCACCCGGGCGGTGAGTGTCCTTTTTTAGCAGCGCGCGGCAAGTTTCCAGCTTCCCGGGGGAGTCCTAATCCTAGCCCATCCTGAAAAGGACAGGGGCGACGAGGTGAAGCAATGATGGACACGGAAGCCTTCCGCGAATTTAAAACCGGGTTAACGCTGCTGCGAGACAACTATGCGGTAAAGGCATTGCCGCATATGAAGCGCGCGGTAGACCTCGATAGAAACAATCCGTACTACATGTCTTACCTGGGAGTAGTGCTGGCGCGCTCCGAGCAGAAGTGGGGCGAAGCCGAGAGACTGTGCGATACCGCGGTACGGATGAAGCGGAATCAGGCACAGCTTTATCTGAACCTGGCGGAAGTGTATGCGACAGCGGGGCGGCGCGAGGAAGCAGTGGAAGCGCTGCAGTCCGGGCTGAAATTTGCGCGGCGAGATGTGCGGTTGACGATCGCCATGAACCGGCTCGTCGAGCGGCGGGCTCCGGTACTGACGTTTTTGACTCGGCAGCACCCGATCAACCGGCAGCTGGGAATCATCCGGCACAAAACTTTGCAGATGTTCGGACAAGATTAATTTCGAGTTCTCTCCAACCCCCAAAAACAAGAAGGGGCGGGTGGCTTAAAGCCATCCGCCCTTTTTTGTTTTCAAAGCTTGTTTCTAAAAAGTAAGTTGAGTTGCGCCGAACGCGCTGGCTACCTGCGCGTCGCCCAGGAGTCGTTGAAAGTGGGCTGTTGCGTCCCCATTTCCATGAGGATTTTCAGGCCGACGCCGAACATGCCGGTGGAAAGAGGATCTCTGCGCACAACTTCCGCTAGGTATTCACGATTCATCGACATGGGATTTTGGGAATAAGGCAGAGTCAGAAAAAGACGCATGCCGATTTCGTAGGCAGGCTCGCTGGTCTGAAAATAAACACCACTGCGAGAAACGCTGAGGGTTCCGCGCATATCGTCGAAATGATCCTTCTCCGGATCAGAAGGGCGAATGCGCATGAGCTGGGTGATTTTGCAGCGGCGAGTGCCACGGCGTTCCTGAGTAGTGGGTTTCGTAGCGGCGGCGCCACTAGTGCTGGGTGTTTTGACCATAATGCTCTGCTGGGTCTCCATGAAAGCCTTGCCTCTCGCGGACGGGACGTTGCTAGAGAGAGTGTAAGGCTCGCGTAAAACAAAACCTATAGCTGAGACGTACCTGGAAAAGAGTAGGACGCTCCTAATGGATGATAGTACGGAAGTACTGCGAAAGGAAGAGAGCGAGGGGGAGTGTTTTCGCTAAAGGGAAGAATAAGAAGGATTTAATGGAAGAGTTCCGAAGTGAAGCGGCAGGTGGGATTGGTACCAATGTGGGACTCAGTAGAAGTACGGTCCCCACGAAGCTCGGCCCAAGAGATAGGTACGGTGGGAGATATGTGGGGCGAGGGGAAGAGAGGAGAAAACGAGGAGCGGCTGTGAAATTGCAGAAGTTGGTTGCGGTCCCTAAAGCGAGCTCCCTGAGAAGAAGGCATTCGCGGGAGAGCAACAAAGATCGCAGGAGAAAAACCTCATGAATACGGCGGCGCGTCGAAACCCAATTTCGTCAGGGAATAGCCAGCGAAATGAACTCTTACGGGAAGAGCGCCGTGGCAATCCCCTGCCGGCGGAAGAGGCGCCGAGCATGCGAGCAAACGGCGAGGCGGAGGTAAGGTCGCGCGTGTATATCGCCGCGGAGAACCGGCTGTTGCGTGAAGCGCTGTCACGAATGTTGACGAGGCAAGGAGACATCGATGTGGTGGGACTTAACTCCCCCGGGCCTTTCCAAGTGGAGGGATTGATCGAGGAGAAAGCCGATATCTTGCTGCTGACCTCGCGGGGAAGTTTGGGAGAAGACGTTTTCGTGATTCGGCAAGTGCGATTGACGGCTCCGACAGTGCGAATCCTGCTGGTGGGAATGACGGAAGACGAGACGGAGTTTTTTCAATACGTGCGCGCGGGAATCCGAGGGTACCTGCCGCGAGACGCTTCGGCGGAGGACGTCCTGGAAGCGATGCAAGCGGTGCAAGCGGGCGAGGCGGTGTGCCCGGGGTCGCTATGCGCGTTGCTCTTCCGCTTTTTTGAGAGAGAAGCTACGTCGGTGCATTCGGCAGCCATTCATCCGAGGCTGGGTTTGACGAGGCGGGAGCAGCAAATCGTTCCACTGATCGCGCAAGGACTGACGAACAAGGAAATTGCGAACCAATTCTGCCTGTCGGAACAGACGGTGAAGAATCATCTGTACCGCATGAAGCACAAAGTCGGGGCTGGCGATCGATTCGGAATTGTGCATCTTTGCCGGACACAGGGATTTCTGGTTTAGCGTTTTGAACGCTGCAGAGGTTCGGCTGGTCTAAGCGAGTCGTTCACCCAAAACCCTTGGATGGCTGCACACGGGGACTCTCCAAATCTCCAATTCCTGCCTGTAGGTGACTTCCTTCCACCGTTTGTGCGATTCTCTTCCTCGACGAAACGCGAGGAAGTGGCAATGCTCAAAAAGTTCAAAGATTTATCCGAAAAAGAGATTCTGGCGCTGGCTATCTCGTCGGAAGAGGAAGACAGCCGCATCTTCGGCGAGTTTGCGGACGCCCTGCGGGAGACCTACCCGGCGACAGCGAAAATGTTTGAGGAGATGCGCGCGGAAGAAGTGGTGCACCGCGACCGTTTACTAGCGATGTTCCGGCAAAGGTTTGGGGATCACATCCCATTGATCCGGCGGGAAAACGTGAAGGGATTCCTGCAGCGGAGGCCGACGTGGCTGGTGCGGCCGCTGGGCGTGAATGTTGCCAGGAAGCAAGCCAAGGTGATGGAAATGGAGGCGGCGCGATTCTATTCGCGTGCCGTTAGCCGCGTTACAGATGCGCCGACGCGTGAATTGCTGAATAAACTGGCGGATGAAGAGCGCAAACACGAGGCAACGGCGGAAGGCCTGCAAGAAAAACATTTAACGGAACCTGCGCGCGCGGAAGAGGCCGAATCGCATCGCAAGCTGGTCCTCTTGCAAATCGTACAGCCGGGGCTTGCCGGATTGATGGACGGATCAGTATCGACGCTGGCACCGCTGTTTGCGGCGGCATTCGCCACGCATCAGAGCTGGGACGCATTTCGCGTGGGACTTGCGGCCTCGATCGGAGCGGGCATCTCCATGGCTTTTTCGGAGGGGCTCTCCGACGATGGATCGCTAACGGGGAGAGGTTCGCCATGGCTGCGCGGCACGGTTACAGGGGCAATGACCACGGCGGGAGGGATCGGACATACGCTGCCGTTCTTGATCTCGAATTTTCACTACGCCACGATTGTTGCGGTGATTGTGGTGTGCGTCGAGTTGGGGATCATCAGTTATATCCGACACCGCTACATGGATACCCCGTTTTTGCAGGCGGCGTTTCAAGTGATTGTTGGCGGGGTACTGGTTTTCCTCACGGGATATTTGATCGGCAGCTCGTAAAAACGGGGCGAGTGCATGAGCTACACGCGTCTGTCATAAAAAAAACCAAGTCAAAATCCAAGATAGCAAACGATCGCGTGGCGAATCAGTCCGCCTGAGCGCCGGCCGGGACGGGTGCGTGTACATGTCTGCGCTTGCCTCGGAGCCATGTTTGCAGCCGATCCATGTAGATGTAAACAATGGGCGTGGTGAAGAGAGTGAGCATCTGGCTGACGATGAGGCCGCCGATAATGGTGATGCCGAGCGGACGGCGAAGCTCAGAGCCGACGCCCGTGCCCAGAGCGAGAGGCAGGGCGCCGAAGAGCGCGGCCATAGTGGTCATGAGGATGGGCCGGAAACGCAACAGACAGGCCTTGTAGATCGCCTCCAGCGGCGAGATTTTCTCCTCGCGCTCGACCTGCACAGCAAAATCAATCATGAGAATGGCGTTTTTCTTCACGATGCCGATGAGGAGAATGACGCCGATGAGGGCAATCATGTTCAGATCTGATCCCGTCACTCGAATAGCGAGGATGGCGCCGATGCCAGCCGAGGGGATGGTGGAAAGAATAGTGATGGGGTGGATGAAACTTTCGTAAAGGATTCCGAGAACGATGTAAACGGCCACGAGAGCGGTGACGATAAGCAGGAGTTGCGAGGAGCGTGAATCTTGAAAGGCCTGCGCATTGCCCTGGAAAGCGGCGTGAACCGTCCGAGGGACGCCGATTTCACGGCTGGCTGCTTCGATATCTAGAACGGCCGGGCCAAGAGAGGCACCAGGAGCAAGATTGAAGGACAGAGTGATCGCTGGAAAGACGCCCTGATGATTGATGGAGAGCGCGGTGTTGGAGGGTTCGTAATGGGAGAAGGCGCTGAGAGGGACGAGGTTGCCTTTAGTAGAAGGGACATAGATAGATTTAAGAGCTGCGGGATCCTGCTGGGCGCTCGGCATGACTTCCAAGACGACATAGTATTGATTGAGGCCCTTATAGATGGTGGAGACCTGGCGCTGGCCGAAGGCGTCGCTCAGAGTGTTGTCAATCGCCTCCATGGAAACGCCGAGGCGGCTGGCAGTATCGCGATCGACAACGAGGGTGCTTTGCAAGCCATGTATCTGCTGGTCGGAGTTGACATCGCGAAGCTCGGGGATCTTGGCTAACCTCGCCATGACCAGCGGCGCCCAATGATTGAGGTCGTCGAGACTATCCGCCTGCAGAGTGTACTGGTATTGCGCGGCGCCGAAGCGCGCGCCCACGCTGAGGTCCTGCACAGCCTGAAGAAAGAGAACAGCGCCGGGAACATGAGCGGTGGCGTCGCGAATGCGGCCAATGACTTCGTCGGCGCTTATCTTGCGTTCGCTGAGGGGCTTTAGCTGGGCAAACACGCGTGCGGTGCTGCCACCGCTGCCGCCGCCGGTGAAGGAAGTGACCGTATCGATGGCGGGATCTTTCATTACGATATCGGTGAACTCGCGCATCTTTTGCGACATGGCTGCGAAGGATAAATCCTGGTCGCCCTGAATGGCGCCGTTGATGCGGCCCGTGTCCTGCTGCGGGAAAAAGCCGGAATTGACATTCACGAGGAGATAAGCGCAAAGCACGGCGGTTAGGAAGGTCATGCCCAGGATCAGCAACTGGCGGCGGAGAACCCACCGGAGCGAAACATCGTAGAGATGGAGGAGCCGGTTAAACGCGTTTTCGAAGGAGTTGTAGATCCAGTTGTGCTTGCCGCTTTCGTGCTTGAGAAAACGCGCGCACATCATGGGCGTAGTGGTGAGCGAAACGAAGAGAGAGACGACGATGGCCACGCTGAGGACCACGGCAAATTCACGGAAGAGGCGGCCCACAATGCCGGGCATCATCAAAATAGGAATGAAAACGGCGATGAGCGAAGTGCTCATGGAGAGCACGGTGAAACCAATTTCGCTGGCGCCTTTCATGGCGGCATCAAAGGGCTTCATGCCGTTTTCGATGTGGCGAGTGATGTTTTCAATGACGACGATGGCATCGTCCACGACGAAACCAGTACAGATGGTGAGTGCCATGAGCGAGAGATTGTCCAGGCTGTAACCGAAAAGGTACATCACGCCGAAGGTGCCGACGAGCGACAGCGGAACAGCCACGCTCGGGATGATGGTCGCCCAGGTACTGCGGAGAAAGGCGAAGACCACGAGGATGACGAGAAGGATAGAAATGATCAGCGTGATTTCGACGTCGTGAACCGAAGCCCGAATGGTAACACTGCGATCGATGGAGACGGTTAGATGAAGCGAAGGAGAGATCGATGCGCGCAGAACCGGCAGGATGGCATTGATACGGTCGACTGTCTCGATCATATTGGCGGCGGGTTGGCGAAAAATGGCCAGGAGGACGGAACGCTTTCCGCCGAAGAGACCCAGGTTGCGATTGTCAGCGACGGAATCGACAACCTCCGCGACATCCTTGAGCCGAACGGGAGCGCCAGAATGGCCGGCGACGATGAGTGGCATGTACTCGTAGGCTTTGAAGAGCTGGTCGGTATCGCCGACATTCCAGGTCTTGTTCGCATCCGAGAGAGAGCCCTTGGCCAGATTAGCGTTGGCGGATTGCAGAGAAGCACGAATCTTTTCGAGACTAATGCCGTAACTGTTGAGTTGGTAGGGATTGGCTTCAATCCGAACGGCCGGGCTCGCGCTTCCCCAGACGAAGACCTGGCCGACGCCTTCGACCTGGGCGAGCTTTTGCGCCAGGATGGAATCGGCGGCGTCGTAGATCTGCGCTGGCGGAAAATTATCCGAGGTCAGAGCCAGAATCATGATCGGAGCGTCCGCAGGATTGACCTTACGGTACGTGGGCTGTCCGGGAAGATCGGCGGGCAACTGGTTGCGAGCCGCGTTGATGGCGGCTTGAACGTCGCGGGCAGCAGCGTTGATATCGCGATTGAGATCAAACTGAAGCGTGATGCCGGTGGATCCGAGGCCGCTGGAGGAGGTCATTTGAGTGACGCCAGCAATGCGGCCGAACTGGCGTTCCAGCGGCGTGGCAACAGAAGAGGCCATGGTTTCCGGGCTGGCGCCGGGCAGACTCGCGCCGACAGAAATAGTGGGGAAATCGACTTGCGGCAGAGGAGCTACTGGCAGAAAACGAAAAGCCACCGCGCCAGAGAGAAAGATCGCAATAGTGATGAGAGCGGTCGCGACGGGCCGGCGTATAAAAGGCGCGGAGAAATTCGTTGAGGAAATCATCGTCTAGTCGCCGTGCGCCGGCTCCTCGATGGAATTGCCGATTTGAAACGCGAAGCGATGCGCCAGCCAGTCGAAAGCGAGATAGACGACCGGGGTGGTGTAAAGCGTGAGCAACTGGCTGAGGATGAGTCCGCCGACGATGGTGATGCCGAGAGGGCGCCGCAATTCGGAGCCGACACCAGTGCCGAGTGCAAGAGGCAAAGCACCCAAGAGAGCAGCCATCGTAGTCATCATGATGGGACGGAAGCGCAGCAAGCAGGCTTCATAAATGGCGTCGAGCGGCGTCTTCCCTTCTTTACGTTCCGCCTCAAGAGCGAAGTCGATCATCATGATGGCGTTTTTTTGCACAATGCCAATGAGGAGAATAATGCCTATGAGCGAAATGACGCTGAACTCCATGTGAAAGAGGAGGAGAGCAAGGATGGCGCCGACGCCCGCGGAAGGAAGCGTGGAGAGAATGGTGATGGGGTGAATATAGCTTTCATACAGGACGCCGAGAACGATGTAGACCGTGATGAGCGCAGCGAGGATGAGCACGGGTTCGTTGGCGAGCGACTTGAGAAAAGCCGCTGCAGTGCCCTGAAAAGTCGCCTGGACGCTGACAGGCATGTTCAATTCGGACTTTGCCTTGTTGATGGCGTCAACGGCGTCGCCGAGAGCGGCGCCGGGAGCAAGATTGAACGAGACGGTGACGACCGGAAACTGCCCCTGATGGTTGATCGCCAGGGCCGTGGCGCCGGGCTCGAAACGCGTAAAAGCGCTAAGCGGAACTTGCGGGCTGGGAGCAGAAGTAATGTTTGCCTGTCCATTCGTTGAAATATTTGCCGTCGCTCCGGAAGAAGCCTGCGGAGTTCCGGAAGACCTCACGTAAATGTTTTTGAGAGAGTCGGGATTCTGGTGGAACGAGGGATCGACTTCCATGACGACGCGATACTGATTCAGCTGGGTATAGATGGTGGAGACTTGGCGCTGGCCGAAGGCGTCGTAGAGAGTGTTGTCGATATCAGCGGGGAGCACACCAAGGCGCGAAGCGGTGTCGCGGTCAATGATGATCGTGGCGAGGAGGCCATGGTTCAGTTCGTCGCTGGCCACGTCGCGCACAGATGGGATGGACTTCAGTTTCTCGATGAAGCGCGGCGTCCAATAGGCGAGCTCTTTAGGGTCAACATCTTCCAGGCTGTACTGGAATTCCGTGCGGCTGACGCGGTCTTCGACGGTGAGGTCTTGAACCGGTTGCATGAAGAGCGAAATGCCATCGACAGTTGCAAGTTGAGGCTGGAGACGGCGAATGACGTCGGAGGCACTGATTTTGCGCTCATCGAGCGGCTTGAGATTGATCTGAATGCGCCCAGTGTTGAGCGTGGTATTGGTTCCGTCGATGCCGATGAAGGAGGAGAGACTTTCGACCGCTGGGTCCTTAAGAATAACATCGGCGAGAGCTTGTTGGTGCTGCGACATCGCGGTGAAGGAGATGTTCTGCGCGGCTTCGGAGACGCCCAGTATGAGCCCGGTGTCTTGAACGGGGAAGAAGCCTTTGGGAATGTAAATATAGAGGAGGATGGTCCCGACAAGCGTGCCAATCGTGACGAGGAGCGTGATGGCGCGGAACTGAAGCACGAATTTCAGAGTGCGTCCGTAGAAAGCAATGATGGAATTAAAGGCGAGTTCGGACTTGTGATAGAACCAGGTCTGGTCTTCCTCTTTCGTATAGCGAAGGAGCTTGGCGCACATCATCGGAGTGAGGGTAAGAGAGACGAAGGCCGAGATAAGAATCGTAATCGCGAGGGTGATGGCAAACTCGCGGAAGAGGCGGCCGATGATGTCGCCCATGAAAAGAAGAGGGATGAGCACGGCGATAAGAGAAACAGTGAGCGAAATAATGGTAAAGCCGATTTGCTCGGAGCCTTTGAGCGCGGCGTTGAGGGGCGTATCGCCTTGTTCGATGTAACGGCTGATGTTCTCGATCATGACGATAGCGTCGTCGACGACGAAGCCGGTAGAAATGGTGAGCGCCATAAGTGAGAGATTGTTGAGCGTGTAGCCGCACAGATACATGACGCCAAAAGTGCCGACGATGGAGAGCGGCACGGCCAGCGCGGGAATGACGGTGGCGCGCAGGCTACGCAGAAAAAGAAAGATGACCATGACCACCAGGGCGATGGTGAGCATCAGCGTAAATTGCACGTCTTCGACGGAGGCGCGGATGGTGCTGGTGCGGTCGGTGAGAATCTCGATCTTCACGGAAGCGGGAAGCGCAGCCGAAAGCTGCGGGAGGAGTTTCTTGACGCGATCGACCACCGCGATGATGTTGGCGCCCGGCTGGCGCTGAATGTTTAGAATGACAGCCGGATTCTTTCCCGCCCAGGCAGCTTGGTTTACGTTTTCCGTGCCGTCGAAAACAGTGGCGACGTCCGACAGCCGCACCGGAGCTCCATTGCGATAAGCCACGATGAGCGGACGGTAACTATCGCTGGAGATGAGTTGGTCGTTTGCGCCGATGGTGTAGGCCTGATGAGGCCCATCAAACGTGCCCTTCGCCTGGTCGACGTTGGCGGCGCCCAAGACAGTACGCAAATCTTCCAAACTTAAGCCGTAGGAAGCGAGCGCCGTCGGATTCGCTTGGACGCGCACGGCAGGACGCTGGCCGCCGCTGATGCTGACGAGTCCGACGCCTGTGAGCTGGGAAATTTTCTGGGCAAGCGTGGTGTCCGTAAGGTCCTCGACCTTGGAAAGTGGCATCGAGCTTGAAGTAAGCGCCAGGGTGAGGATGGGCGCATCGGCGGGATTGATTTTGTTATAGATCGGGGGATTCGGCAGCCCTTGAGGGAGAAGATTGGAGGCACCGTTGATGGCGGCCTGGACTTCCTGTTCGGCGACGTCAATGTTGAGATCGAGATTGAATTGCAGCGTGATGATGGAGCTGCCGAAGGAACTCGTGGAAGTCATTTGGCTGAGGCCGGGGATTTGGCCGAATTGGCGCTCGAGAGGGGCGGTGACGGAAGAAACCATCACGTCGGGGCTGGCACCAGGATAAAAGGTCTGGATCTGAATCGTCGGATAGTCGACCTGGGGAAGCGCGGAAACAGGAAGCTGGCGGTAGGCCACGAAGCCAACCAGCAGCACCCCGATCATCAAGAGGGTGGTTGCGACAGGCCGCAAAATAAACGGCCGGGACGGACTCATCGAGACTTGCCTCCCGGCTGACTTGCGGCGGAATTTCCGGACTGCGGTGCACTCTGCGCAGCAGGCTGGGCGGATGCTCCTCCAGCGGCTCCATTAGCTGGAGCGGGGCTGGGAACAACCTTGCTGTCATTCTGAAGCTTGTCTTGGCCGTCAATCACGACCACATCACCCGCATTGAGACCCGAGCTGACACCGACGTTGTTGCCGGTGGTCTGGGCGACGGTGACCATCCGAATGTTCACGGTATCGCCTCTCGATACAACGTAGACATACGTGCCTTGCGGCCCGCGTTGAATCGCCGCGGCGGGAACAATGACTACATTTCGTTTGGTGTCGACGAGCATGTGAACGTTGACGAATTGATTCGGGAAGAGGACGTTGTTGTCGTTGGAGAAAATGGCTTTGAGCTTGTATGTGCCGGTCGTCGGATCAATTTGATTGTCGATGGTGGCGAGTTTGCCGTCGGCAATCTTGGTGGTGTCATCGCGATCGTAGGCTTGGACGGGAAGCACGCCTCCGCCACGAATTTTGACAAGGACTTGCTGAAGCTGGTCCTGCGGCAGCGTGAAGATAACGGAAATCGGCTGGAGTTGCGTAATGACGAGAAGTCCCGTTGTATCAGTGGCGTGCACGATGTTCCCGATATCGACGAGACGCAATCCTACGCGGCCGCTGATAGGCGCCGTGATGCGGGAATAAGCGAGCTGTAATTTTGCGTTATCGATCGTGGCTTGATCGGCTTTAATCGCGCCTAAAAATTGACCGACCTGGGCTTGCTGGGTATCGACCTGCTGCTTAGGGACGACACCTTCGTTGTAGAGAGTCGTGTAGCGCTCGAAATCGACTTGCACGTCGTGGAGTTGCGCCTGATCCTTTGCGAGCTGGCCTTCGGCTTGCTCCAGCATGACCTGGAAGGGGCGAGGGTCGATTTCCATGAGCGCATCGCCTTCGTGGACGAACTGGCCTTCAGTAAAGTTCACTTTGACGATTTGGCCATCGACGCGGCTGCGGACGGTCACTGTATTAAAGGCTGTGACAGAGCCGAGACCGATGAGATAGACCGGGAGATCGCCCTTTTGCGCCGTGGCGACAACGACCGGCACAGGCCCGAACATCCCATAGTCGCCGGGGCCTCCCTTTCCATAGGAGCCTGGGACCCCTTTAGCGCCAGCTTCGCTTGTCGAGTGCGCTGCGCGGTAATACCAGATGCTAACGGCGATGAGGCCGAGAACGACAATCCAGAGCCACCAGCGGCTCTTGACGGGCTCTGTCGCGGAAGAATCACGCGCGCCCCGATTGGGAAGCTCTATGGAGTCAAGATGGCCCATCCGTTCTCTCCTGTCAGTAAACGTCAATAAAGCGATGTTTCGAGTGAGTCTGCTGGGCAAGACTGGGGGGGTACATACTTAGGACTCCCCCGCGGAACACATTGAGCCTATCGGAAACGCAGACCTACGCCTAGATTGGACGGATTTCAGGAGCAAATGGTTACGAAGCCCCCTCCTTAGGACGGACGATGCCAAAGGGTGGAAAGAGTGAAGGTGGATGGACATACTGAGGGGGCGCCTCCCTAACTCACAGATAATTCTAGTGGGCATCGGGGTGGGCGAAAGTTTACACTATCGGCCCCCGCGCCCAGGTGGGTTGGGGAAGCTGGTAGCGGGATTCTGAAAAGGGCGGGTGAATGGACACATGGTAAAGGGCTTAATTGTCGGCATTCTGATCGCGATATTGGTCGTCGCGGGAGGCGGTTACTTCTATTTTGCAAGCGGGCGCGCACCAGTGGCGGTGACGGATCCGCCCATGCCCTTTGAGAAGAAGTTTGCCCACATGGCCCTGAATGCACATATTGAGAAAGAGAAGATTCCCGCATCGCCAGTGGTTGCTGAAGAGAAGAGCTACTTGAGCGGCGCGGAAGTCTACAAAGAGAACTGCGCAGTGTGCCACGGGCTGCCTGATCAGCCAAAGACTAACATTGCAGAGGGCATGTACCCACCGCCGCCCCAGCTTTTCCATGGAACGGGCGTCTCCGATGATCCGGCGTCAGAAACTTATTGGAAAGCGGAGAATGGCATCCGGTTGACGGGAATGCCGGGCTTCAAAGGGCGTCTGACGGAAACGCAGATTTGGCAAGTTAGCGTGCTGCTAGCCAATTCGGACAAAATACCGGCTTCCGTGAAGGCGGCGTTGACCAGCGCGCCTGCGGCCCAGGGTGCTGCCCCAGCGAGCGCGGCAGCTCCTGCGCCTACAAAGATAAAACCATAGCCCGGTTGCGCACGCCGATACGTCGGGCTGCGCCACTTCTCAGTTGCACAATTTCGTTAAGCTTAGGCCGATCTGTTCGGCAAAGAATGGATTTGTTCGACTTTCCTCAATTCAGGAAAGCGCCAAGCCCAGATAGCTGTCACCACGAGTGTTCCAATGCCCCCGATCACGACGGCGGGCACCGTTCCAAACCATTGCGCCGTGAGGCCTGACTCGAACTCCCCAAACTCGTTGGAAGCGCCGATAAATACCATGTCGACGGCATTGACGCGCCCGCGCATCTCGTCGGGTGTGGCGACCTGGATGAGCACGGCGCGAACAATTACGCTGACCATATCGGTGGCACCAACGAAAAACAGTGCGATCAAGGAAAGTACGAGGCTGTGGGAGAGCCCGAAAAGGATGTTGAAGAAGCCAAAGCCGGCCACGCACCACAGCATGATGAGGCCGACCTTACGCCGCATTGGGCGATGCGCTAAAAAAAGGGCCATTGCGGCGGCGCCAACTCCGGGAGCTGCGCGGAGAAGACCGAGGCCCCACGGGCCTGTCAGCAAAATTTCGCTGGCGTAGACGGGCAAGAGGGCAACTGCTCCGCCGAGGAAGACCGCGAAGAGATCCAAAGAGATGGAGCCGAGAACCACTTTTTCGCGCCAGATGTAGCGAAGGCCGGCGGAGACGGTCGTCAGGTTGATGGGCTCGCGGGGACGCGGCTTCGCTTGCGTTTTGATTTGCAGCGTGCAGATGACAGCCGCGATAGCCATCATCACCGCTAACACATAAACGGCAGAGGGACCGCGAAAGAAAGCGTAAACAAGTCCACCTAGCGCAGGACCGAGGATAGCAGCACCTTGGAAGATGGTCGAAGCCCAGGCCACGGCGCTTGGAAAATGCACTTCGGGAATCAACTGAGGGAGAAGCGCGCGGCTTACCGGACCGGTGAAAGATCGGACGATGCCGAGAAGGATGAGAACAGCAAAGATGTAGTAAACCGAACGAACGTTGCGCACGGAGGTGAAAAGCAACAAAGCACAGCATACGGCGAAACCGACATAGCAAATGACAATGAGCCTGCGGCGATCGTAGCGATCGGCAACATGTCCGGAAACGAGGAAGAGAAGGATTCCGGGCAGGAACTGCGCCAAACCCACAAGCCCGAGATCGAGCGGGCGCTTGGTGATCTCGTAGACTTGCCAACCGACCGCAACCGATTGCATTTCCGTGGCTAGGACGATGCAGAAGCGGGCCGTTTGAAAAAGTACAAAGCTGGGATATTGGAACGCGACACGGCCGGCGGCGCTGGAGTTTTCGAGTTCGGCCATCACGCATTACTCTGCCATAAAAACAAAGTGGGGACGAGTTCAGGGAACGCGGGCGGATTGCTGCGTAACTACTCTTTTGCGGATATGGAACCGCGTTCACTCTCGGCAGGATTTGCGTTTGTGGTCAGCGCCTTGCGGCGAATCACCCAATACGCCAGCGAGATGAGCAGAAGGAATGGCACAAAAGCTGGGACGGTGTATTGCAATCCATCGACGTAAAAGGTGCTTGCGGCAATTCCCAAGAGTGCTGCGATGCCAAGTGCGCTCGAATAAGGAAAAAAACGGAGGCGCATGGGAAGTTGGGCGACACGCTCGGGGCCGACGGCTCGCCGGAAAGCGATGTGCGTCAGAAGGATGACGATCCACACGAAAAACATGCCTGCCACTGCTACGCCATAGAGCATCAGGAATGCGCGGCTGGGAGCGTAGACCGCGAGCAGGATTGCGGCGATCATGCCTGCCGTGGAAACGGCGAGGGCGCGGCGCGGAACGCCGTTGCCGCTGAGGAGTCCCAGCCAGCGCGGGGCGTAACGGCCTCGAGAAAGAGAAAAGAGCATTCGCGTTGTGAGATAGAGGTTTGTGTTGGCGCTCGAAAGGGCGGCGGTAATGACGACCAGATTCATGATGCCTGCGGCGAAGGGAATACGTGCGATGGAAAGCGCGCGAACAAAAGGACTGCCGGTCAGGTCACTGCCGGTTTGATTCCACGGAGTCATCGCCAGCATGATGCCGATGGCGAGAACGTAAAAGATGACCAGGCGGAAAACGATCGTGCGCATGGCGCGCGGGATGGATTGTGCGGGATTTTGCGCTTCGCCTGCCGTAACCGCGATGACTTCGACGCCCATGTAGCTCGTGATCGCAAGCGTGAGTGCTAACCAGACTCCCTTCCAGCCAAACGGAAGGAAGCCGCCGTGGACCGTGAGATTGGAAAGGCCAATGGCGGGCGCGGGTCCCAAACCAATAATCAAGGCCAAACCCAAAACAATGAAAACGATGATGGCCACAACCTTGATGAGAGCGAACCAATATTCGAACTCGCCGAAACGCCCTACCTGGAGCGTGTTGACGGCGACGAGGCACATCGAGACGGCGACCACCCACATCCACTGCGGAACGGCGGGAAACCAAAACGCAAAATAGATTGCTACCGCGGTGACTTCCGCGCCGATGGCAATGATTTGCACCAGCGCATACGTGGCACGCACTGAAAAACCGGCCCATGGACTGAGATAAGTTTGCGCGTAGACGCCGAAGGAGCCTGCGACGGGTTGTACGACGGCCATTTCCGCCAGCGAGTACGCGACGATCATGGCGATGAGCGCGCCGATTAGGTAGGTGACAATAACGCCAGGGCCGGCGAGGCGGATGGTTACGCTGCTCCCGAGGAAGAGGCCGACGCCGATAGCGCCGCCAATGGCTAGCATGGTGAGCTGGCGTTGAGTCAGCCTGCGCCTTAGCTCGTCGGGATTTGGCGATGTTGCAGACGGCAAGCCTTCTTGAGCGGATGGCGGCGTTTGCGTGCGCAGAGAATCTGAGGGTTCAGCCATGCTTTGTCAGATCAAGCAAGGCGTTACCGAAGCTACGAATCTCATCGATCGTGTTGTAGTGGACCAAAGACGCGCGAACGACTCCACTTTCCAGACGCACGCCCAATCGTTTCATCAGGCGCGGGGCGTACATGTGGCCGTCGCGAATGCCGATTCCGGCGCGAGCCATGGCCTCGGTGACTTTTGCCGGCGCGACATTTGGCAGGTTGAAGCACCAGGTTGGCACGCGGTCATGTACTTGATTCTTTCTCGCTAAACCATAAATCGTCGCGCCGCAATTGTTGAGGACTTGCAACATTTCGAGCGAGAGCGATTCTTCGTAAGCACGGATACTTTGCATCGCGCGAGCGAGATTCGCGCGCTTGGAGTCTTTGTTTGCACCATCGCCGGCGGCTTGGGGGCGCTTGCCGATCGATTCGAGATAGGAAATGGCGGCGTCCATGCCGGCGACATTTTCATAAATGAAAGTGCCAGCTTCGATTTTTCCCGGCGGCTCGTCGGGGATGAACTCCTCGCGAAAGGTAGGAAGTTTTTGGAGGAGTTCGCGGCGCCCCCAGAGAAAACCCATGTGCGGGCCGAAGATTTTGTAGCCTGAGCAGACGAGGTAGTCACAATCGAAAGCCTGGACGTCCATCTGGCCATGCGGGCCGTAGTGGACGCAATCGAGAAAGACTTCCGCGCCAGCTTCGTGCGCGATTTTGGCGGCCCCGGCGACGTCCACGATAGAACCAAGCGAATTCGCAGCGACGGCGCACGCGACCAGGCGAGTCTTGGAGGAGACGAGAGGTTTCAGATCCTCGACGTGCAAGTTGCCGTCCTCGCCCATCTTCCACCAAAGAATTTTTGCGCCGTCTTTTTCAAGTGCCATCCAGGTGGCGACATTGGCTTCGTGATCCATATCGCTGACAATAATTTCGTTGCGCTGACCGAGCGTTTGTCCGATGGCGAGACTTATGAGCCGGATGAAGGAAGTGGCGTTCATCCCAAACGCGATTTCGCTGGGATCGCGTGCGTTCAAGAAATCGGCCACGCTTTCACGCGCACGGGCAATTGTCGCGTCGACTTCCTGGCTTTTCGCATAGCGCCCGCCGCGCTGAACATTGCACTCAAGTAGATGACGATTGATTGCGTCGAAGACGACTTGCGGAACTTGGGCGCCGGCGGCGTTGTCGAAGAAAGTGAAGGCTGGAGGCCGATGCAGCGCCGGAAAAAACGAGCGAATGGTTTCAATAGAGAAATTCAGACTAAGTTGAGAGTGAAATTCTGCCTGCAGAATATCTTGCGATTTGGCCTGCAAACTCTTGCTCCTGAATAAATCCGAAAAAAAAAGTAAAGGAAGGCTCGTGAAATGGACAAATCGAAAGCTATACCCCGGTCGCGGCGCATGTCAAGCACAGAGCGCGTTTTCCGACTGTTTTTCGCTTTCGCGGGCTAGAATATGCCGCGCTCGATTTTGAGAGCGAAAAGAACAGCCAGCATGAGCAAAGTCATCGCCGAGGTCTACGCCGCGCTGCACCGGCAATTCCGTGGCGATTTGTTGCGTCCCGGCGACGGCGAGTATGACGGAGCACGGAGTATTTGGAACGGCATGGTGGCGCGTAAGCCGGGCTTGATCGCGCGCTGTACGGACGTAGCGGATGTGCAATCGGCAGTGAGAGCCGCGGGAACGGCGGACGTGCTGACGGCGATTCGCTGCGGTGGTCATAGCCTCGCTGGATTCGGCACCTGTGACGACGGACTCGTAATCGATCTTTCCCGAATGCGCGGTGTGCGCGTCGACGCGCAGGCTCGGCGTGCGCGATTCGACGGCGGATGTCTTCTCGGCGACATCGATACAGCTACTCAAAAAGTTGGGCTCGCCTTTCCGGCTGGGGTTGTCTCACACACGGGAGCTGCGGGCCTGGTCTTGGGAGGAGGAACGGGCTGGCTGAACCGATTGCACGGGCTTTCTTGCGACAACGTTGTGGGTTTTACGGTCGTTATCGCGGATGGTTCGATTGTGCGCGCAAACTCCGAGGAGAATCCCGATCTGTTCTGGGCATTGCGTGGAGGCGGCGGAAACTTTGGCGTCGTAACCGAGTTCGAAGTAAATCTGCATCCGGTCAACTCCGTTCTATTTGGCACGGGCATGTGCTTCGGCGAGGATATTCCCAAGATCGTGAAGCATTGGCGGGACTTTATGCCGCACGCTCCCGATAATTTGCGATGGGGAATCTCTCTGACAATTGCTCCGCACTCGGAAAATATTCCTGTGCATTTGCGCGGGCGGCCTGCGGCGAGCCAGGGTTTGCTTTGGGTTGGTGATCTTGAAGAAGGGCGCCGCTATGTGGATCACGGGCTTTCTCTCTGCAACACGGTAGCCGTAACAAAGAGCGAACTTTCATTCCTCAACTTGCAGACGATGGCGGATCACGAATTTCCGCATGGGCGGCGGTATTACACGAAGTCCGGCTACTTCAAATCGTTGGCCGACCAGGAGATTCAGCACATGGTGGAAGCGCTGGAGACAATTCCCTCCCCTGCGAGCCAGATCGAACTCTCTTATCTGGGCGGTGCGGCAGGACGCGTGGACGCGAGCGAGACTGCGTTCGGGGATCGGGGTTCGCCGTTCATTGTAAACCTGCTGGGAAACTGGTCGGCGACTGCGGAGGATGCTGCAAACGTCGCGTGGGTACGCGCGCTGTTCACCGAGTTGCGGCCTTCCATGATGCCAGGCGTCTACGTGAACTTCATGAGCGGAGACGAACAAGATCGCGTGCCGGAAGCGTATCGCGAACGGTGGGATCGGCTGGTCGCGATCAAGACGCACTACGACCCTGACAATTTTTTCCGATTGAACCAAAACGTACTGCCGCGGAAACAGTCAAGGAGTTAAGCAAAGAGATGGTTTATGGCCGACCAAATGGCCTCCAGTGCCCAGAGGCCTTCTCATCGGCCCACGCTCGGTCCTCTTGCGGCTCGCCAAGCGCTACAAGGTTCCTCTGGAAGTCATCGCGGATGGAAACGGCGAGAGTTTGCGCAGCGCAGGCGGGCAAGGCGCGCTACTGAAAATAGTCTCAACAAAAGATTTGGCGGATGAGCCTGTAAGCCGGATTCTGTGCTGCGCGCCATCCCGTAAAGGATAGCGCGCTGCGGCGATCATTCCTCTAGGTCACGGCTCGCGCCGTGACTCCAGCAGCCTACCCGAGGGTTGCTCTCGATGATGGCTTGCGCCATCGCCGAGGGAGCGCGCTTGCTTTCGCAAGCGTTCTCAGCGAGCCGGGCCGGCTCTCCCCTCCTATTTGGCCTTGCACCACGCGGGGTTTTCCGTGCCTCCGATGTTGCCACCGGAGCGGTGGGCTCTTACCCCACCTTTTCACCCTTGCCAAACTGAGCGAGCGTTTCGAAGGCGTCTCGCAGGTTTTCCTGCGCGATGCCACCGTGCTTCTCTCGGCCGGCGGTATATTCTCTGTGGCACTTTCCGTGAACGGTGGTACAGGCTTTAGCCTGTACTTCTTCCTTCGCCGCACAGACTGAAGTCTGTGCCACCGCCCCCCTGGCGTTACCAGGCGCGTTGCCCTATTTCGTCACCGACTCTTGCGAGCCTACGACGACGGTGTCCGGACTTTCCTCCCGCCCAGCCATCTTGCGATGACCAGGCCAGCGATCACCCGGCTCACCCGCCAGTTTCATTATACCGCGAGACACAGAAGGATTAGACGGCAGATTCGAGACGAACCAAGGAGTTTGGTAGGTGATTCCCGCCACCACAAGGATGTCGGACACGGTGTAGGCGATACCGGCGGGAATGATGGATTTCCAGCGGAGAGTCATCCACGCCAGGACGTAATTTATTGCCAGACATATGAGAATCCTGCGGGCCAAGTGGAAGAATACGCCGCCAACGGACAGGCCAGAGTAAGAGTCGGAACGAAAGTGGTAAGCCGCCCATACGATTCCAGTGAGGAAGATTCCACGATGAAGGCCGTAGCGAAACATCAATTTCCGCAGCAACAGACCGCGAAAGACAAATTCCTCGGCGAAAGCGCCGAAAGTCAACAGAAGCAGCCAGGGGCCCCACGCGCGAGATAGGTCAAAACAGGAGGCGAATTCAGGCACAAAAGTTTGGTGAAAGGCGTAGATGGCCCAATTCATGCGAGTAACGAGGTAGTCCGGGGCGGAGATCAAAGAGTAGGCAGGAATACGTACCAGATGACGCGGCGGACAGGCTTGGGTCCGGGGTAGGAACAAGTAAGGTAGGCAACCAAACCGGCAAAGGTGACGGGATAGAGGGACGCAACCACTAATGGGAGATTCTTCAGCAATGCGTTCGAATTAAGTCCGAGGGGGAACGCTTTGGCCGCAAGAATCTGCGCACTCGTACGCCAGGGCAATCGGGGCGAAACAAATAAAAGAACCACGCCAACCAGAAACACAAGTTGCCATGGATCGCTCGGGATGACCGAGCGCAGGAATTGGCCGAGCCGTTTCATGGATGAGCGATTGGCGATCCGGATTATTACTTAGCTGAGTATTAAAAGCCAGCGTTTGACACACGGGAGAACCCACGGGCGGATTAGTTCAAGAGGAGAAGCTTCTCGAATTCCGCTTCGGTAAGAACGGTGACGCCCAGTTCCTTGGCTTTGTCGTATTTAGATCCGGGATCGGTACCGACGACTACGTAATCCGTTTTCTTGCTGACCGAGCCGGAGACTTTGCCGCCGTGTTGCTGGACGAGTTCACCAGCCTCTTCTCGCGAACGATTCGCAAGGCCGCCGGTGAACACAAAGCTTTTCCCTGCTAGCTTGTCGCTCTTGACCTCGCGCTTTTCCGCTACGGGATGCACGCCGGCCTTGTGCAACTTTTTGATGAGCTGGCGATTCGCAGGCTCGGAGAAAAACTCGGCGATCGCTGCGGCAACTTTCGGGCCGACTTCGGGCACAGCCACGAGTTGGTCTTCATTTGCGGCCGCCAATTCTTCGAGCGAAGAAAAATGCTCCGCAAGAAGTTGCCCCGTTCGTTCCCCGACGAAGCGCATGCCCAATGCATAAATGAGGCGGGCCAAGCTGTTTTTCTTGCTGCCTTCAATCTCTGCGAGCAAATTCTGTGCGGATTTTTCCGCCATGCGATCGAGTGCCGCGACTTGGTCCTCTTTCAAGGTATAAAGATCGGCCACATCTTTCACCAGCCCTTGGTCCACCAGCTGGTCGACGATTTTGTCGCCGAGACCATCGATATTCATCGCGTGGCGGCTCGCATAGTGCAGCAATGATTCTTTCCGCTTTGCCGGACACGCGGCGTTCACGCAGCGATACGCGACCTCCCCCTCGGATTTGTGGATCGTGCTGCCACACTCGGGGCAATATTTGGGCATGCGAAAGGGCTTGCGGTTCTTCCCTTCCTTGACCACTTTCAGGACGTGCGGAATCACCTCCCCAGCGCGCTCGATCAGCACGGTATCGCCGATTTGCAAGCCGAGCCGTTCGACTTCATCCATATTGTGGAGTGTGGAACGGCTGACAGTGACGCCTCCTACTTGCACCGGCTCAAGCACAGCGACCGGTGTCAGCGCACCTGTGCGACCCACCTGCACGATGATGTCGTTGACGACCGTGGTCTCCTGCCGCGCGGGATATTTGTACGCGATCGCCCAGCGCGGAGCCTTGGCGGTATAGCCCAACTCGTTCTGAATTGCCGTGGCATTGACCTTAATTACTACGCCATCGATCTCATACGGCAGCTTTCCCCGCTTCGCGTCCCAATCCTCGCAATACGCGATGACCGCGTCGATTCCATTGCACAGCTTCCAATCGTCCGAGGCGCGGAAATGCAATTGCTTCAAAGCAGCGAGGCTGTCGGAATGCTTGGGAAAAGGGACTTTACCATCGACGAAAAGGTAGTACGCGAAAAAGTCCAGACGCCGTGCAGCCGTGATCGAGGGATCGAGGACTCGCACTGCTCCGGCAGCGGAGTTGCGGGCATTCACAAACATCTTTCCGCCAGATTGCTCCTGCTGGCGGTTCAATGCTTCAAACGCCTTGCGCGTCATAAGCACTTCTCCGCGCACTTCAAAATCGGACGGGAGCTTGGCCTTCTTCAAAACTGCCGTATCCACTTGCAACGGGATCGAACGGATCGTTTTCACATTGGGGGTGACGTCTTCGCCGGTCGTTCCATCGCCACGGGTCACGCCGCGCACGAGCACACCATCCTCGTACTGCAGCGAAATGCTCAGGCCATCGAACTTGTGTTCAGCGATGTACTCAATTTTCCCTTTGCCGCTGCCTTCGCGCACGCGCCGGTCAAAATCACGCAGTCCATCATAGGAAAACGCGTTATCGAGGCTCAGCATGGCCCGCGCGTGACGCACTGTTTGAAAACCGTCGCGAGGAGCCCCACCTACGCGAACCGTCGGCGAATCGGGCGTGACCAGCTCAGGATGCGCCGCCTCGAGCCCCTTCAGCCGCTCCATCAACTTGTCGTAAGCGGCGTCGGAAATTTCCGGATCATCGAGGACGTAATAACGATATTCGTGGTGCCGAAGCTTCTCGCGAAGACCGTCGATCTCTTTCTTAATGGAAGCCGGCGCGGCTTTGGCCATGAAACCCTCTAGAGAAGAGATAGCTCAATTTCGCCTGACATTATATAGAATGAAGTTGGCAAGAAACGACTCATACTGAGCTCAGACGAGAGATGACCACGGAAATTCACAACGCGCTGCTGATTCACAACCCCAACGCCGGGAACGGCGGGCGGGGCCGCCGTTCCATGCTCGATGAAGCGCGCCGCATTTTTGCCGCGTGCGGGATTCAGACGGACCTCGCCGAAACCACGAAGGCCGGCGATGCCACGGAGATGGCCCAGCGCGCGAATGACGAAGGCCGCCAGCTGGTCATCGCCTGCGGAGGCGATGGCACGCTGAACGAAGTCGTCAACGGCTTGGCGGGCCAAAAAAATGGCCATCGCGTGCCCCTCGCACTCCTGCCTGGTGGAACCGCCAATGTGCTCGCCAAAGAATTGAATCTGCCCTGGGACATCCCCAGCGCGGCGGAAATGCTCGTTCGTGGAGTCGTGCGGGATATTCCGCTCGGACTCGCCACGCCGCTCCACGAACCTGCTAAGACAAAATATTTTCTCAGCGTCGCCGGCGCAGGCCCTGATGGGATGATCGTGTATTCCATCGATCTCGACCTGAAAGCGCGCGTCGGCATCCTGGCGTACTGGTGGCAGGGCGCGCGCGAAGCCTTCCGCTATAAATTCCAACACTTTCGCGTTACTGCCGCAGGCAAACAAATCGACTCGTCTCTCGTTGTGGTGGGCCGCACCAAACACTACGGAGGGCCCTTTAAAATCACCACGGATGCGGACCTTTACGAGGATCAGTTCGAGCTGATGACTCTGACCTCGCGCAGCGGTTTGCGTTACCTGAGTTATCTGCCGTCACTGTGGCTGGGAAAACTGCGCGGCACAGAAGGCGTTCACTTCTGGAAGGCCGACCGTATTGTCTGTGAACCTCGTGGTGAAGATCCGATTTACGCACAGGTGGACGGCGAGCCGCTCGCCCGTCTCCCGGTGGAGTTCAAAATTGTGCCGCGCGCTCTGAAGCTGCTGGTGCCGCGCAACGGCCTCGCCCCGGGATCGAAAGCAATCTCGAAGTCTTAGCCGTGGACATCGTCACTCATGGACTGGCATCGCTCGCCATCGTGCGCGGCTTGTTCCCACGCAGGGGCAAGCTCGCCATGGCAAGCGCCGTTCTCGCTGGCACGATTGCCAACCTCGATGAGCTGAGCAACTACTTTGGCCCGTCCGCGTTTCTCCGCTGGCACGGAACTTATACTCACTCGATCCTGGTGGCCGTCCTTGTTTCCGCCGGCGTTTCGATGTTGGTCGCGCCCGTTCAACTTAGATCCAAGCCTGTTCGCGTGGCAGAGCCGGAAGGTGATGCAACTCTCACTAGTGCTCGCGGTAGAGGCGATCTGGCGATCGGCCTGGCCCCAGTCCTGTATGTTTCACTTTGTGCTGCGCTATTGCACATCGCCATGGACGCTTGCCAATCCCCCGGCGTTGCGCTCTTCTGGCCCTTCAGCCCCAAACGATTTGCAGCCGACTGGCTTCCCGGCATCGATCCATGGATTCTTACGATCTTCCTTGCGGGTATCGCACTTACGGAGCTGTTTCACCTGGTCAGCTCCGAGATTGGTGCAAAGGCGAAAAAGCCGCGCGGACAGACCGGCGCTATCATCAGCCTAGCTCTGGTCCTCGTGTACGGAGGGGTGCGCGCTACTCTGCACGCGAATGTGATCGCTCTCATGCAATCACGAACGTTTCACGGCGAAACTCCGCGCCGTGCGAGCGCCTTTCCGGAGCCTCTGTCGCCTCTCACCTGGCATGGGGTCGTGGAAACCGAAAGCGCGCTGAACGAAATCGACGTGGAAATCGCCTCAGCCAGCAACTTCGATCCCGACGCAAGTTTGCGGCTCTTCAAGCCGGAGCCCTCTTCCGCCCTCGAGGCGGCCAGAAACACAGTTGCCGCGAGGCGATTTCTCGCCGCGGCGCAGATTCCCAAGGCCAGCATGGAAAAAACCGAAGCCGGGTACGTCGTCGTTTTGCGTGACTTGCGTTATGCCGCGGCGGGCGAAACACAACATGAGATTGCCGCTCTTATCGAGCTCGATCTAAACAACAAAGTCACATCCCAAAAGCTGGTTTGGGGTCGCGACCTGCGTCACTGATCGTTTTCGCGCGCTATTCTTGCGCATCATGGTGCGGCTTGTGACGCAGTATCCAGCGCGAAAGACCATAGCTGACCGTGACAAGCCCGATCACGAGCATTGTGACCTGCAACTTGTGCGCGCCAAGATAGGGAAGCGCGCCCGCCCCATAGCGAATCGCGAGATAGCCCACGCCAAAATAGCGAAACAGGCGGGCCAGAGTGACCGCTGACGCAAATCCAAAAAGCGGCGCCTCAAAAACACCAGCGGCAAACACAAATATTTTGAACGGTGTCGGCGGCGGCAGAAGCGCGGCAATCAACATGCCGCCGAATCCGTTGCGTTCGACCCAGTGGCGAATGGCATGCGCGCGCGCACCCGCTTTGCGGTGAAAGTAAGCTTCTCCGCCCATGCGCGCCAGGAAGTAAAGCACCACACAGCCCAGCACCGAGCCCGATGCGGCCATCAAAGCGTACAGTGGCATCCGTTCGGGACGCTGCATGGAAAGCTGAACGAGGAGAAGGTCATTGATGATAGGAAACGAAAGCACCGAGGAATCCAGGAAAGAAATGAGCAGAAGGCCGGGCGCTCCCAGCCCGCCTGAAAACGCAATTATCTTTTGCTTCCAGCCGTTGAGACTTAGTGACAATCGCAACTCCCGCCGTCAACCGTTCCCCTCTTGCATGCCGTAATCTTTTCCCGCCACGTGTGCAAGGGAATTCTTCCTCCACAATTCGGACGATCAGTCTAGCAGAGAGTTCGTTTGCTCTAGAGCAACGGCAGGGCCATCGTTCGAAGTCACTGCGAAAACGCGGCGCGGTCGAAGTGGTTCATGAATATCTGCATCAATGCGGTGCGGTGAAGATTCGGAAGGCGCGGTATTTCGCCGATCACTCGGACGTGTCCAAACCGCTCTATGGTTTCGCGATTCTCGCGGTTCTGATCGCCAATTAAAACAACGCCGTGCACCGGCAGTTCGGCCGCGTGCAAAGCCGCCAGCGTCAGCAGCGTGTGATTGATGGTCCCCGCACCGCTGCGCGCCGCAAGGATCACCGGTAGCTTGAACTTGACCATCATATCCAGCATGAATTGTTTTTGATTAATGGGCACCAGCACGCCGCCCAAG
>Ga0210384_10001831_pt1 | contig 27330 bp, 30 predicted proteins | sample IncBWH2MmetaG_FD_160574 | JGI IMG/M metagenome (GOLD analysis project Ga0210384, IMG submission 160574) | Forest soil microbial communities from Barre Woods Harvard Forest LTER site, Petersham, Massachusetts, United States - Inc-BW-H-2-M | ecosystem: Environmental > Terrestrial > Soil >...
AGTAAAAGTCGCCGCCGGGGCCGGGGAAGAAGAAGTGGTGAGACTGGCGCAGGCGGACTCCGCGATCGCCCATCACCTCGCCGGCAAACGCATCGTCAAACGGGTTTTCGTTCCGGACAAATTGTTGAATCTCGTCGTGGCGTAGAGGAGATGGCATTATGGAGAGCGCGGCAAAGCAGGCGAAGGAGCCGGGACAGGGAGGCAGGATGAAGGCGGAACTCGGCGGCGTCGTGGTGCTGGACTTCGGCGGGCAATACACGCAACTGATTGCGCGCCGCATCCGCGAACAGCAGGTGTTCTCCGCCGTTTTACCCTGTACGACTTCGCTCGAAGAAATCCGCAAGCTGGAACCGGCGGGAATCGTCTTGTCCGGTGGGCCGAGCTCGGTCTACGACGCCGATGCTCCCAAGTGCGATCCCAGAGTGCTGGCCGAAGGCATCCCCGTTTTGGGGATCTGCTACGGAATGCAGTGGATTGCCCACACGTTGGGCGGGAAAGTAGTGCGAGCGGACAGGCGGGAATATGGCCGCGCACAATTCAATATCGGCGATTCGAAAGAAAGCACCTGCTCCGACCTCTTTGCGGGCATCCCCGCTTCGCTGCGCGTCTGGAACAGCCACGGAGATCATGTCCTTGAGCCTCCCGAGGGTTTTCGTACCATCGGGCACACGGAAAATGCCATCGCCGCGGTGGAAGATCCCAAGCGCAAGATTTACGCCGTGGAGTTTCATCCCGAAGTCAATCACACCGAACGCGGCACCGAGCTCCTGCGAAATTTCCTCTTCAACGTTTGCAAGGCAGAGTCGAAGTGGAGCGGCGCCGCCTTCATCGAAGAAACCACCAAGGCCATCCGCGAGAAAGTCGGAAACAAGTGGGCCATCTGCGGCCTCAGCGGAGGTGTGGATTCCACCGTCGCCGCCGTGCTCGTTCACCGCGCCATGGGAACGCGGCTCACAAATATATTTGTGAATACCGGAATGCTGCGGAAAAACGAATTCGAACAGACCCTCGAGATGCTGCGCGAACGTCTGCATCTTCACGTCATCGGCGTGGATGCCTCGGACCGGTTTCTCGAAAAATTGAAAGGGGTGTCTGACCCGGAGCAAAAACGTAAGATTATCGGCAGGGAATTCATCGCCGTCTTCGCCGAGGAAGCGCAGAAGCTCCAGGCAGGGGAAGCTCATGGTGAAATCGGCTACCTGGTGCAGGGGACTCTCTATCCCGACGTCATCGAGTCGGTCTCGGTGAAAGGCCCCTCCGCCACCATCAAGACCCACCACAACGTCGGCGGGCTGCCCGAGAAAATGCCGTTTGGCCTGATCGAACCGCTCCGCGACCTCTTCAAGGATGAAGTCCGCCGCATCGGCAAGGACCTCGGCTTGCCGCAGGAAATCCTTGTGAAACACCCGTTTCCCGGGCCCGGCCTGGCCGTGCGGCTCCTCGGTGAGATCACCCGTCCACATCTGGTAACCCTCCAGGATGCCGATGCCATCGTGGTCGAAGAGATTCGCCGCGCGGGACTTTATGAAAAAGTTTGGCAGGCATTTGCCGTGTTGCTGCCGGTTCGCAGCGTCGGGGTTATGGGCGATGGCCGGACCTATGGCCTTACCGCGGCCGTCCGCGTGGTGGAATCCGACGACGCCATGACCGCCGATTGGGTAAGGCTGCCCGGCGAGGTCCTGGAGCGCATCTCGACGCGCATAGTTAACGAAGTCACCGGTGTGACCAGGGTCGTCTACGATATCAGTTCGAAACCGCCCAGCACGATCGAGTGGGAATAACCTCGCGACGTTTGGCTGGACAGGTGTCCTGGCAGGATTCGAATCAGGAAGGGAACTCGGGGTACGATTCTACTCTCGCAAATTACTCAGGCCGCGCAGCGGGAATGCGCGGCCTGGAGCAGATACAGGATCCGGACGGTTTTGCCGGAGAAACAGGATCGCTTAGCTACGAGCGGCCATTTTCTGGGCCATGTACAGAATGAGCTTGCGGTCCCCTTCTTCCACTTTGCTCAACAAGCGGCGAAGCTTGTTGACAAAGCGCGCATCTTTGCCGGCGCTGCCCCAGGCAATGTCATCCGACGACTTACGCTTGGGGAGATTCGGCAGCACGGGTGGCTCTTCGCCGTCATAAAAGAGTTGATAGAGTGGGCACTCAAGGGCGCGTGCCAGCTTCTCCAACGTCTCGATGGCCGGAACAGTGTGGCCATTTTCGACGCGGGAAATGTAACAGCGAAGCAAGCCCGTACGCTTCTCGATGTCGCCCTGGGAGAGTTTCTTTTCTTCACGGAGTGCGCGAAGACGGTCGCCAATAATCATGCAGGTATTATTCCATGTCGATAAGATGGGTTGCAAGTAAAAAGTTCTGAGGCCGGAAGTGAAACACCTGGTGCAGCCGCTGGCAATCCCGGGATACTATCTGTAACCAAACGTCTATGGCACGCGTCCCAAAAGTAGAGGCTTTCGGCTCGCCGGCTCCGGCGGCGGCCGCCAAGGCGCGTGTATCCCCGCCGACGGCAGGCGCCGACGACCGGGAGTTGGTGCGCCGCGCGCAAGCGGAAGACCAGGAGGCCTATGAGGAGCTCATCCGGCGGCACCAGCACAGGGTCTTTGCCGTGGCGGGAGGGATTCTGCGAAGGCGCGAGGACGTGGAAGACATCGCGCAACAGGTTTTCGTAAAGGCCTATTTCTCGCTGAAGCGCTTTGACCAGCGGGCGGCTTTCAGTACCTGGCTTTACAAGATCACGGTGAATGAATGCTGGGACTTGTTGAGGAAAAAGAAGGTCCGGCCGCTGGTCTATGAAGCGGATCTGAGCGAAGAGCAGTCCCGGCAGATCGAGGCTTCGGAGGCGAAGGGAAACACGGCCCCGGATGTCAGCGAGCGACTCGAAGCACGGGAGCGCGTGGAGCAATTGCTGGAAGGATTGGACGAAAGGGACCGGCTTATGCTGGTGCTGAAGGAAGTGGAAGGTTTTTCGATCGAAGAGGTTGCAGAGGTTTTGGATTTGAATGCCAACACCGTTAAAGTCCGGCTTTTCCGCGCGCGCCGGCGCATTGTAACCTTGGCAGCCAAGCGCGGGAATTAGCTGGCGAACGCGGGAGTTTTTTTGAGAGATTGATTCGAACCAGAAGATTTTTGGCAGTGAGCGAGGAGGCGGGTATGTGGAACCTGCTGAAGAGAAAAGACGAATGTAATCATTTGCAAGATTTGTTGGAGGATGCTGCGGCAAAAAATCCTCGAGTCGCAAACATCGAGAATTTGCTGGAGGCGCTCCCGGCGGCGACGCGCACACATTATGCCGCCTGCCCAGACTGCCGCGACGCCACCAGGGAACTATTGGCAGCGCGAGAACTCCTGAGAGTGATTCCCCCGAGCGCGCAGGAGCCTGGACCATGGTTCGTCTCGCGCGTGATGGCGGCGATTGCCGCGCGCGAGAAGGAGCTTTCGGAAGTGGCGAAGACCTGGCTAGCCGTGCCAAAATTTGCATCGCGGCTCGCTCTGGCTTCGGCCGCACTATTGCTGGTGACCAGTACCTGGCTCTATAAGAGGCCATTCCCCGCGCCAACGCCGGAGGCCACCTCGGTCGCCGCGCAAGAGTCTTTGTTCGAATCAACGGCACCGATGGCAAATCAGGATGATGTTCTGCTCATCCAGGATGAGAGGAATCCATGAGCGAAACCTCCGCAACTCGGAAAGCTGCGCTGTGGATTGGCGTCGTCTTCCTGCTGGGAGCTGCGCTTGGCGGCTTGACGGGCTACGCTTTTGCGCGCCACGCGGTTTCTGCCGCGAACGCGCCGATGCCGGAACCGGCGCGGCGGGCCCAGCGTGTCGAGCAACTGACGCGCGATCTGAACCTGTCGAGCGCTCAGGCGCAGGAAATAGACACGATTTTGCTGCAGCGGCATACCGAGGCGAAGACCATTCACGATCAGATGGATGCGCAGCTCGACCAGGTTCACCAGAATGGGCGGAATCAGATTCGCGCGGTGCTCACCGCGGAACAAAAACCGAAATTCGAAGAGTTTCTAAAGCGCTTGGACGCCGAGAAAAAGAAAAACGCAAAGTAGTCTGCGCGCGTACCGCACTCTGAATCAAACTCTTCCAATCAAACTTTGACGATCAGTTTTCCCGTATTCCCGCCGGTGAAGAGCATGTTGATAGCGTCGGGGGCTTTCTCGATTCCTTCCACAACGGTTTCGCGGTCCTTCAATTTCCCGAACATTTTCCACTGACCTAGCTGCGTGGCGGCTTCCATGAAGCGCGAAGCGTAGTCGAGGATTAGGAAGCCCTGGATGCGCAGGCGCTTCACGATTACCGTAGCGAGGCTGACCATGTTAGGGTTTTCTTTGGTGTAGCCGGAGATAAAGCCGCAAACCACCACGCGGCCGTGGAGATTCATGCGGCTCATGACTTCCTGCATGATTTCTCCGCCGACATTTTCGAAATCAATGTCGATGCCATTGGGAGTGGCGGCGGCGAGTCTTTCCTTCCAGTCCGGATGCTTATAGTTGACGGCAGCGTCGAAACCTAGATCCTTGGTGATCCAGGCGCATTTATCATCGGTGCCAGCAATGCCAACGACGCGGCAGCCGTGAATCTTTCCGATTTGGCCAGCGATGCTGCCGGTGGCGCCGGCGGCCGCGGAGACGACGAGGGTTTCGCCCTTCTTCGGCGCCGCGATTTCCATGCCGAAAAAAGCCGTGATGCCGTTCATGCCGAGAACACCGAGGAAGACTGTGTCCGAAACGAATGGAATCTTCGGGACTTTTTGGAAGAACTGCTTGGCGGCGGAATCGACGACCACGTATGCCTGAAGGCCCGTTAGGCCAGTGATTCGGTCACCTTTCTTGTAGCCGGGGTGGCGTGACTCGACGATTTCGGCGAAACCGCCCGCCCGCATGACTTCGCCGATTGCGACAGCGGGGAGATAACTATCGACCGCCATCCAGACGCGCATGGTCGGATCGATCGACAGATATTTCACCTGAGCGAGCGCTTGGCCGTCTTTCAGCTCGGGCACGGGTGATTCCGCGAGTTGCAGATCGCCGGGCGCGAGCAGACCCTTCGGGCGCGATTGCAGACGAAGCTGGCGATTGGTGGTTGGCATTTTTAGAAGGGAATGTCTTCGTCGGAGATTTCCGGGCCGCCAGCGGCGGGGGCGCTTCCGCCGTACGATTCCTCGGCGGGGGTAGCGTGAGATTCGAAGTCATCGGCGCCGCTGGAGCGTGCTCCGCTCCCGGCGCCGGCGCCAGCCGCCGCGGCTCCTTCGGAGCGGCCACCGAGCATGCGGAAATTGGTGGCAACAATTTCGAAGCTGGTGCGCTTCTGGCCTTCTTTGTCCTGCCATTCGCGGGACTGGATGCGGCCTTCGATGAAGATCAGCGAGCCCTTCTTGAGATATTGCTGGGCGATTTCAGCTTGCTTGCCCCAGACGACGATTTTGTGCCACTCGGTACGCTTCTGGCGTTCGCCGTTTTTGTCCTTGTAGGTTTCATCGGTGGCGACGGAGAAATTTGCGACGGCCTGGCCGCCGCCGGTGTAGCGCGTTTCGGGATCGCGGCCGAGACGGCCGACGAGAATGACTTTGTTTACAGACATGGAAATCCCCCTGCGATGGCGAAGATAGCATGCGGGTGAAGAAAAGGGAAATGAGGGGAGGGAAGTGAACAGTGAACAGAGATCAGAGATCAGAGATGAGAGAAGAAAGACCCGGAATGTTGAATGTGCCGAACGATCAAGAGAATTGACAATTGGTGCGGGGCATCCTAACGTTTGCGCTCGATTTGGCTAACGGAGGACTCCCCTGTGGGAAGAAAACCATTCGTTGGGTTGAATGCTTTGGCTTGTGCGCTTGTATTGGCCTTCGCCGCACAATACGGCATGAAGGCTCAACAGGCCAATACGCCCGGCGCCGCTGGAGTCGGCATCTTTGAGGGCCATGAAGATGTTGGCATGGTACTGCATCCCGGATCGGTGGAATACGACGTGGCGAAGCGGAGCTACACGATTGCTGGCAGCGGCGAGAACATGTGGTTTGCGAGGGACGGATTCCAGTTTGTGTGGGAAAAAGTTTCGGGTGACGTGATGCTGACAGCGGACATTTCGTTTATGGGCAAAGGCGTGAATGAGCATCGCAAAGCGGTGCTGATGGTGCGACAGACGCTGGATGCTGATTCCGCGTATACGGATGTGGCACTGCACGGGAACGGATTGACATCGCTGCAATATCGCGAGGAGCAGGGCGCGTCGACGCATGAAATCCAGGCGAACGTAACAGCTCCCCAGCGGGTGCGGATTGAGAAGCGTGGCGCGTACTTCGCGATGTCGCTGGCCGGTGCCGACGGCGAATTTTATCCGGCGGGTGGGTCCACACGGGTCGTGCTGAAGGAGCCGTTTTACGTGGGGATCGGCGTGTGCAGCCACGATAAGGATGTGGTCGAGACGGCAGTGTTCTCGAATGTGGACTTGAAAACAGCGGCGCCGGGGGCAGCTGTGGGCGCCACGCTGTACAGCACGCTCGAGACGATTGCCGTGGCCTCCACTGACCGCCGCGTGGTTTACGTTGCGCCGGAACGATTTGAAGCGCCCAACTGGATGCCGGACGGGAAGAGTCTCTTGTTCAACCGGAACGGACGCATCGAAAAGATTCCGGTGACGGGTGGGACTCCGCAGATTGTCGATACTGGAATCGCCGTGCGCTGCAACAACGACCACGGGATTTCGCCGGATGGCACGCTGTTGGCAATCAGCGATCAATCGCAGGAGGGGCATCGGTCGCTCGTTTACATCGTTCCCATCGGCGGCGGTGAGCCACGGCGCATCACAAAGAATTCTCCTTCGTACTGGCATGGATGGTCGCCGGACGGGAAGACTTTGGCCTTTGTTGGCCAGCGGAACGATGATTTTGATATTTACACGATTCCTCTGACAGGCGGGGAAGAGACGCGGCTGACGACTGCCAAAGGGCTGGATGATGGGCCGGATTATTCGCCGGACGGAAAATTCATTTATTTCAACAGCGAGCGCACCGGGCACATGCAGATCTGGCGGATGCGCGCCGACGGAAGCGAGCAGGAGCAGGTGATGTTCGATGAGTTCAATAACTGGTTTCCCCACATTTCGCCGGACGGGCAGCAGATGGTTTTTCTGACGTATGAGGCGAGCGTGATGGGGCATCCCGAAAACAAAGACGTGATGCTGCGCCTGATGTCGCTGAAGGACAAGAAAGTCACCGTGCTGGCGAAACTGTTTGGCGGGCAGGGGACGATCAACGTGCCTTCGTGGTCGCCGGACGGGAAGCAGCTGGCGTTTGTAAGCTACCAATTGGTGCCGTCAGAGAAATGAGGGTTCCCATGCGTTTGCTATCTGTTCTTGGACTGCTTGCTGTCTTCTTAGTCTGTTCGTCCGGTAGCGCGGGCCCAAAGAGCGCCGTGGAGCAACCGGATATCGGTAGGTCTGGTAAGGACTTTCTGGAAGCCTGCTCAAAAGTAGGCAATGAAGGGAGCAGCGACCCTGTCCGGGTCAACAACGATGCTGCCTGCCTGGGTTGGGCAGAGGGCTTCGCAGATGGCTTCACCGTGCATGAGGAACTGCTAGGTGTCCCCGCAAAAGACAGGATGGCTTGTTTGCCGCATGGGGTGACAGCTATTCAAACCGTCCGAGTCATTAGGAAATACATCGCTGACAATCCCGACAAAGCGCATCGTCCGACTCGTTACATAGCCTCTTTGGCGCTGGCGGGCGCGTTTCCCTGCAAGGCAAGGAAATAGCGCATCAGGGGAACGAGGCGGGGCAAGGCGGGGCGGGAAGTTGGCGCGGGGCCGAGCGGGGACAAAACTTCAGCGGGTGGCGGAGACGGCTACGCCTAGTTCCTTGAGTTTGGCGCGAGCCTGGCGGTCTTCTTCGGTGCCGGGGTAGCGGCGGACAACTTCGCGGAGTTCGCGGACGGCGGCGGTTTTCTGGCCGAGCTCGATGAGAGCCATGCCTTTGCGGAGGCGCGCGGGGGCAAGCTTGAAGCTCTTGGGATAGTTGGTGAGAACTCTCTCGTAAGCAGCGACGGCATCGTCATATTGTTTTTGTTTGTAGGAGATTTCGCCGAGGTAGAACTGAGCGTTGGAAGCGAGGTCGGTGTCGCCGTAGAACTTGAGGTAGTCCTGGAATTCGGAGCGGGCGAGATCGTATTTGCCGCTGGTGATGTCGCGGAGGCCGTTGGAGTAGAGCGTGTCGGCGGAAGGCGCGCCGGGGCCGGGGCCGACGGCGGGGCTCGACGTGGACGCCGTGGGGTTCGCGGTTGCGGGAGCAGCAGTGCCGCCCGAGATTTTGGCGTCGATATTCTGGATGGAGTTCTGGAGATCGACGAGTTGCTGATTGAGCTTGCCGAGGCGCGATTTGATTTCCTCGAGATTGTCGGAGAGTCCCTGGACCTGGGTAGACATGGTGTCGAGGCGGGCGCCGGAATTGGCCTGCACGTCCTGGACTGATTTCTGGAGCGAGCCCATGGTGCCTTCGAGCTTGCCGATACTCGAGTTGGTCTGGTCCACAATGGTGCGCATGCCCGTGTGTTCCTGGGTGATCTGCGAGGTCAGGTCCTTCTGGCCCTGAAGCAGAGTGGTGACGTCGCGCTGGAGCTCAATCATTTCGCGGGCGACGGCTTCGGCGGGGCGAGGACCGACCATACTTCCGCCGAGTGCGCCAGCCAAAACCGCGGCGCTAAAGATAACAACATTACGCATACGCATGAACAATCCTCCTAAAGGAGCTGCTGAGCGATCCCCATGAATGGCGGCCACAGAGCGGCCGAGAAAATCAAAGCGGCCGGGGAAGTAGTTTTCACTCTAACCAAGAGAGCCGCGGGCGGGCAAGGGGTTGCCCGGGATCGCGGCTCTGTCAGTCAACAATCGGTCATCGTCGCAAACGGATACGCATGTGCCGCGACGCGGCGAATTAGTTCGCCTTGACGAAATGACCGCGACGGTTTTGCTGCCAGCAAGATTCGTTGCTCTCCATGCAGAAGGGCTTTTCCTTGCCGTAGCTGATGGTACTTATACGATCCGCGGCGATACCGAGAGAAACGAGATACTGCTTGACGGCGCTGGCGCGGCGATCGCCGAGGCCGAGGTTGTATTCCGTGGAACCACGCTCATCGCAATGGCCTTCGATGTTCACTTTGAATCGCGGGTAATTTTTCAGGAAATCCGCAGTCTTGGAAAGAGCGGCGCGGGCGTCGGGACGGATGTCAGCCTTGTCGAGGTCGAAATAGGCGTCGCGCACTTCTCTCGTGAAGAGCTCATCGTCCGTGGGACCCTTGGGTTGTTCGGGCGGGGGCGGCGGAGCATTCACCGACACGCTGGCCGTGGCGCTCGCGGAGCCGCCGGGACCGGTGGCGGTAATGGTATACGTCGTAGAATCCGAGGGCGTGACCTTGGTGGAGCCTTGCGCGGTCACGGCGCCAACGTCCGGCGCGATGGAGAGTTGCGTGGCGTCGGTGGAGTTCCAGCTCAAAGTCGAAGTGCCGCCCTTGTCGATGGTCGTCGGGCTGGCCTGCAGCGTCACAGTGGGTGTTGCGGCCGCTGGCGGGGGCGCCTCCTGCTTCGGCGGCGGCGGAGTTTTCTTAGGGCCGCAACCAATGGTGAAGACAGCAACGGCAAGCATCGCGATCAATCCGGGGCGAAAGAGCGAGCGTGAAGCCAATTTCATTCGAATCCTCCTCAGCAGCAGAATCCCGTGTTAGTCCCACCAGAGCCAATATCCTAACACCAGCGGGCTGGGTTCGGGTAATATATCGTGTCACGATAGATTATATATCGTGACTGCACTTCCTGCGAGCACTTTCGCGCAAAGGCAAGCGCAGCTCCCTCGAAAGAACGGAGGGCGGAAGCATCTGTGCATAAGATGCCCGGGCCGACCCGTCTGGTTCCATGAAAATCTTCACTTGGTCGACCAGTTGGGCGACTCGTTGTGGCCCGAGGTGGTCAACTGGTGCGGCTGGGAGCCATCGGCGAGCATGGTCCAGATCTGGCGCGTGCCGCCGCGGGTGGACTCGAAGACGAGATGGCGGCCATCGGGGGCCCAGCTGGGGCGCTCGTTGCGGCCCTGGTCCCTGGTCAGCTCGACGAGTTGCTGGGTGGCGGCGTCCATGACGTAGATGTCGTAGTTATCGTTGGGGCGGCGCCAACTGAAGGCCAGGAGCTGGCCATTGGGCGCCCAGGCGGGGTCGATGACGTAGCCCTTGTCCGGGAGGTCGAGCTTGGTGGTGCTGGTGCCGTCGGAATTCATCAGGTAGAGCTGGGGAGTACCCCCGCGATCGCTGACGAAGGCGACGGTCTGGCCGGTTTTCGGATTCCAGCTGGGGGACATGCTGGCGCCGTTGGCGTTGGTCAAGCGTTTGGGACGGCCGCCATTGATGTCGGTGACGTAAAGCTCGGGATTTCCCTGCATGGAGGAGGAGAAAATGATTTGTGTGCCGTCGGGCGACCAGGCAGGAGTGATGTTGGTGCCACGAAAAGGCGGAAACGAAACCAGCTTGCCGGTGTCCAGCGAGAACATGCAGATTTGCGCGCTGGTGAGACCATTTGAGGGCCGGAAGCAAGTGAAGGCGATGCGCGAAGCGTCGGGCGACCAGCGAGGCGTCAGCGAAATGGAGCGCAGGGAAGTGAGCGGGCGCTGGTTGGAGCCGTCGTAGTCCATGACCCAGATTTCCTTGGCGCCGCCGCGGGAGCTGACAAAAGCGATTTGCGTGGAAGCCACCCCGGGGAGGCCGCCGGAAAGTTTGGCGATGATTTCGTCGGCGAATTGGTGGGCGAATTTGCGGACTTGGAGATCGGTGGGAGCGCCGCGATAGACTTTGCCGACGACGGCTTGCGAGGAGGGGTTGCGCATGTCGTAGAGCCAAGCTTCGATGGTGACTTCGGCGGTGGATTCGGAGAGATTGCCGAAGCCGAGAAAATTGGCGTTGGTGGGAGGATCGAGCCAGATCGCGGGCTTCAGCTCGGCAGGAACACTGGGAGCTTGAGGAGGATAGAAGCTGGAGCTGGGGACTTCGAGGATGCCGCTGAATTGGAGGTCTTCGCGAACGATCTGAGTGAAGAGGGAAGCGTGGGATTTGGCCAGGTCGGCGCGCGGCGCGAGGTCAGCGATGGCGACGCGAGGCTTGTTGGCATCACCCAGACCCGTGCCTGCCCGGAACCATCCCTGGGATTGTCCAGGTGCGCATTGCGCTGCCAGAGCGAAGAATGCGAGAAGTGAAAATATTCGGAACCGAAGCGATGCACTATTCACTCTGACCTCCGAGCAAAAACCACGACCGAGATTCTCAATCGATTCATCTCTCTCACTGGTTTTCTTTATCCGGGAAATCCCAAAGAACGTCTACGTCGGGTGCTTTCCAATCGCTGGGTAGCGGCGGAAAGGGGACGGAACTCTGGATTGCGCGCAAGCCGGCGGTGTCATAAGAGGAGTTTCCGCTCGACTGTCCGACGCGAAGATTCTTTATGGTTCCGTCCCTCAGAATCGTAAAAGTGATGACACAGTGGAGCGTTCGAGAGTTGCGCGCGGCAGGATCGAGGAAAAGCAGGTTCCAGTTGGGGCCGACGCGGCGTTTTGCTGCTGCGATGTACCAGCCGTACCGCGTGGCGAAGTCAGTGCCTCCTTGACCTTGAACGGAGGAGCCGCTGGAGCCGACGCCTGGAGTTGGAGAATAGCCCGTTGGAAGATCGGGGTTTCCACCTTTGCCGTAGGGCACGGCGTTGTCGGGTGGAGGCATTTTGTTGTCGAGAGTTCTGGACGGGCGAGAAGGCGGTAGCGGCTTTTCTTTTTCAAATTTCGGGATTTTTGTCGCATCGGTCTTGGGCTCGGGCGGTTTTGGTGGTTCTTCTTTGTAGAGACCCTTCGTGGGATCGACCGCTTTGCTCTCGGTGACGACCGTTTCCTTGGGCATGGGAATTCCGGCGCTGCTGACAAGACTTACTTTTGTTCCGCCGAGATCACCGCCCACGCCTCCCCATTGGTTGTTGCGAAACTGGATGAAGGCGGACACGGCGATGACGAGGGCTACGCTGCCGTGCATGATGAGGGAATAGATGAGGAATTGGCGGAGGCTCTGGTACTCGGGGTGCGTCCCCGAGTAAGAGTCGAACGAATTGGAGGCGGCGGTGGTCATCGTTATTGCGTGCGCGCTCGTGTGGTGATGGGCTCGGTGACGATGCTGATGTTGTTGATGCCGGACTGGCGTAGGGCATCGACAACAGCGGCAAAGCTGCCGAAAGGAACCGTTTCATCGCATCGGAGGAATACGCCTTGCTGGGCGCTCTTCAATTGAGCGCGAATTCTGGGGCCGAGCTGATGAATATTGATAGCCTCGTTGCCGAGGTAGACGCGCTGGGCCTTATCCACGGTGACGACCAGGCGCTCCTGATTGATTTCCTTCACGGTGCGGGTTTTGGGGACGTCAACTTCGATGCCGGACTGGAGAATGGGCGCGGTGATCATGAAGATGATGAGCAGGACGAGAACGACGTCCACAAACGGGACCATGTTGATCTCGGAGAGGGAAGACTGCGTCGATTTGGAAAGTTGCGGCATCTTCTCTGCGTCTCTACATCTCTAAGCGCGGCCGGGTTGGGACGGACGCGCTGCTAGCTAAATGTCTTTTCGATCTGCGCCGTGACTTCCAGGGCAAAAGTATCCAGCCGCTGCGCGAGATCGCGAATATTCTGCAAAAACTGATTGTAAAAGATAACAGCCGGGATGGCCGCGGCGAGGCCGGCGGCGGTGGTTACCAGAGCTTCGGCGATGCCGGGGGCAACGGCGCGCAAGCTGGCGGCACCGGCGCTGCCGAGACCGGAGAAGGCGTCGATGATGCCCCAGACCGTTCCGAAAAGGCCGATGAAGGGCGTGACGGAGCCGGTGGTGGCGAGCCAGGACATCCCTTTTTCCACGCGGCGAACTTCGTCGGCGGAGGCGAGCTGCATGCTGACGGTCACGGCCTGCAAGCTTTTCAGTTTAGGCGGCTGCGGATTGCCTGTGACGCCGCCGACCTGACTCTGCAGTTCGCGATAGCCTGCCGCATAGACGGAGGAGAAGGGCGAGCCGGCGGTGGCCAAAGCCTGCGGATTGGCCACGCCGCGCGTGGCGCGGAAGATGCGGAGAAACTGGTCGCTCTGGCGGCGGATGCGGCCGAAGAGCCCCATCTTTTGAAAAATCATGGCCCAGGAAATCACGGAGAACATCAGAAGAAGCAGCAGAACGCCGCGGGCGACCCAGCCGGTTGTTTTGAGAATCTCGAAGATGTCTGTTGCAAGAAGCGTAGTGAACAGAAAAATGATGTACCCCTCAGTGAGAGCAAGTGGTTGGTGACCGCAGAGCGGTCAACATTTTTCCGGGCATAAAAACCGTAGCACACGCATTCAGACCACGCAACCAGTAGGATGCGCGAGTTTCTAGTTTTGCTGCTTATCTGAGAACAAGCGGGCGGCGGCCCGCTAGAGCAAAACAGGTGTGATAAACTGCAGTTTCGCGATGAGCAAACTGTTCGACATCGGATTGGAACGGCTCACGGGCGCGTTGCCGGGTGCGGCGCCGCACGCTGACGCCGCTGCGGGGCAGCGCGGGACGTTTTTCCTGGAGACGTTTGGCTGCCAGATGAACGATCACGATTCAGAGAAGGTGGCGGGCGTTTTGCTTTCGCGCGGGTACCGGCAAGTGGAAACGCCGGAAGCTGCGTCGATGATCCTCTATAACACCTGCAGCATTCGTGAAAAAGCGGCGCAGAAAGTATTTTCGCGGCTGGGGGAGTATCGCGACCAACCCGGCGAGAGGAAGATCATCGGCGTGCTGGGCTGCGTGGCGCAGCAAGAGGGCGAGGACATTTTCAATCGGTCACCGTGGGTGAGCCTGGTTTGCGGGTCGGCGAGTTACAGCAAGCTGCCGCAGATGATCGCGCAGCTGGAAGCAGGGAATCGCCGGGTGACAGGCCTGGACACGGACACGGACGAAACGTTTGAGACAGAAGTCACGCGGCGCGACAATCCGTGGCGCGCGTATTTGACGATCATCGAGGGGTGCGACAAAGCGTGCTCGTACTGCGTGGTGCCCTATACGCGCGGGCCGGAGCGCAGCCGGGCCAGTGATTCGATTTTGAAAGAAGTGCGGCAGCTTTCTGAACTGGGTTACTCGGAAGTGCAACTGCTCGGGCAGACAGTAAATTCTTACGCCGATCCGACGTCGCGGAAAATGCGATTCTCGGAATTGCTTCTGGCTGTAGCCGACGTGGCAGGGATTCGGCGAGTGCGGTTCACGACTTCGCATCCGAGCGAGTTCACACGGGACATTGTGGAAGCCATCGAATCGGAGTCGAAGATTTGCGATCACGTGCATCTGCCCGTGCAATCGGGTTCGACGGAAATCCTGCGCTCGATGCAGCGCACATACACGCGTGAAGAGTACTTGGAAAGAATCTCGATGATTCGCGCAGCGAGGCGGCCGATCGCCATTACCACCGACGTGATCGTGGGCTTTCCGGGCGAGACGGAAGCACACTTTGAAGAAACGCTTAGCCTGCTCGAAGAAGTGCGCTACGACAGCTTGTTTGCGTTCAAGTATTCGCCGCGGCCGAATACGCCTTCGCTCGCGATGAAAGATTCCATTCCGGAAGAAGAGAAAAGCCGGCGGCTCGGCGTGCTTCAGGAAAAGCAACGCGAAATTCAGACAGCGCGGAACGCGAAATTGATTGGCGACGCGTTTGAGATCCTGGTCAGCGGGAAATCGCGGCGCGAGAACCAGTGGTTCGGTTACACAACGTCGCACCGCGTGGTAAATTTTGCTTCCCAAGAGCGCGAGCTTCTGGGAACCTACGTTCAGGTGCGCATCACCGGCGCCGGTCCGAGCAATCTGGTGGGCGAGCAGGTGGTTTAGCTCAGGGAGGCCTTCGATGGAAGTGGAGATGAAAATCCGCGGCCTGATGATGGATCCCGTCACCAACATGCCGATCGTCGTGCTGAAGGACGTGCACGGCCAGGCGATCCTGCCGATCTGGGTTGGCGTGTACGAAGCGAACGCGATTGCGCTGGAAATCGAAAAAGTCCAAACTCCCCGCCCGATGACGCATGACCTGCTGAAAAATGTTCTGCTGGGATTCGATGTGCGCGTGCAAAAAATCGTGGTCAACGAATTGAAGGACGACACGTTTTTCGCGCTGATCTGGGTGGAGCGCGACGGCCAGATGATGAGTATTGATTCACGCCCGAGCGACGCGCTGGCGCTGGCGTTGCGGATGGACTGCCCAATCTTCGTGGAAGAAGCAGTGCTGAAGAATTCCAAAATCTCCAGCGCATTTTCCACCGACCGCAGCACCGACGACCGGCTGCGCACCTGGTTTGAGGGCCTCTCCGACGAGGACCTCGGCCGTTACACGATGTAACTGGGTTCAGGCAGAACTAGCTTCGCTTTTTCCCCCGCTAAAGCCCGCGATTGATGTCGCCTCAGCGGCTAGAATCAAATGTCGCACTCTGCGCCTCCATGCAAAGAGCAGCACGATTCCAATCAAAATCAGAGCGAGGCTCAGGCCGGCCCAGAGGCCGAACGCGCCCCATCCACGGCCGAAACACAGCCACGCGCCCAGTGGCAGGCCGATGATCCAGTACGCCGTGAAATGGCAAAACATCGGCGTTCGCGTATCGCCCGCGCCGCGCAGCGCGCCCGTGGCAACGGTTTGGATGCCATCGAACAACTGGAAGGCTGCTCCCGCTGCCAGCAGGTAGACCGTGCTGCGGATTATCGCTACGTCGGGAGTAAAGAGCCGCGCGATCCCGCGCGGAAAAACTAACAGAGCGATGCCCGCAAGCGTCATGAAAGCTGCACCGAAGAAAATGGCGCTGCCACCAGCATCTCTCGCCCCAGCAGGATCTTTGCGGCCAATGGCCTGACCTACGCGCACGGCCGCTGCGGAGGAGACGCCGAGCGGCACCATGTAGGTGAGCGAGACAGTGTTCAAGGCGATCTGGTGGCTGGCGAGAGAGACAGCGCCGAGACGGCCGATCAGCGCTGTGACTAGAGCGAACACGCCAATTTCCAAACTGATTTGCATAGCCGCGGGAAATCCCAGCGCGAGGAGGCGGCGGATACGGCGCATATCCGGTTGAATCGGCGTTCGAAGCAATCGCGTCCGGTGCTTCCGATCGTACCAAAGCAAGTAGCCAACGAGGACCGCCGCAAGATAAATGCGCGCCCAGGCCGTGGACCAGCCGGAACCGACGGCGCCCATCGCGGGCGCACCGAGCTTGCCATAGATGAGGAGCCAGTTGCCGACGGCGTTGATGATATTCGCCGTGATCAGGGCGAAGGCGATGGGGCGCACCATGTTCATGCTTTGCATGCAGCGGCGCACGCCAAAGTAGAGCAGGAGCGGTAAGGTACCCCAAGCCATCGCTTTGGAATAGGGAACCGCTAAGGCGAGGATGTCCGGCGCGATCCCCGCATGGCGAAGCAAGGGATCGAAGAACCACACGGGCGCCATAAGCAACGGAGTAAGCGCCAAACTGAGATAGATGCCGTGGACGAGCGAACGATGGCAATCTTCGCGCTGTCCCGCACCAAAGGCTTGCGACACGAGCGTGTCCAAGCCAACAAGGAGACCTCCGCCGAAGAAGGCCAGTGTGTGGACGAGAATGCCACCCAGACTGACCGCGGAAATGGCGACGGCGCTATTGGGCAACCGGCCGACCATCATGGTGTCGACGATGGCCATGCTCATCCAGCCGAGCTCCGCGAGGACCAGCGGAATGGCCAGCCGCAGCGTGGGACGGAATTCGGCGCGAAGTGTCTGAAGTCTGGTCATAGAAGCAGGAAAAGAATAAAAAAGAGTGTAAGGGGCAGATGGAAAAGGAGCAAACCGGAGATCAAAGCGATTCAGTCTAGACTCGGAATGAGTTTAGCTGCTGTCTTATCAATCCACCAAGAGGTACCAATTCCCCTCAATATGCCGAAAGACGGGAAGTCGCGGCTTTGGCGTCCGGTAGTAAGCGTCGAGGTCAGAGACCTGGTTAGTCGGTTCGTGATCAATCCAACAAATCTCGACGTGCCGAGTATTTCCCGCCCAGCCCGATGCCCACATGAGAACGCCGATAAGCTCCGGGTGTTCTCCACGCCCGCGGAACGCACCTCTGGCGCCAATTTGCCCAAGCAAAGTAAGGTATTCGTTGTAACGATTGATCGGGAAATCCGCTCCCTCCTGAACGCGATGCGGCCCCGAGCTTGTCGTATCGACGCCCCAGTCAGCCACTCGAAGCAGATTTTTATCTTCCTGAAGCATATCTCGCAAACGCTCAAAAACGGGCCGATGGGCGTGGAAGCTCTCGATTATTTTCCCTTCTTTAAGTGGATTACTAAGGGGGAAGGCCAATACGAACAAGCCGCACAACACCACTACAAGACAGAGAAGGACGATTCCTACTGCCTTCAGGCTGATTGGCCGTTGTGGGCCACTAGAATCTCGATGCAAATACATCGCAACTCCGGGACCTCTGTCGTTGCAGTTTAGAACCACGCCGCAGGAGCAGGGAATTATTTCGGAGGCAGTGCGGCGATCACAGCCTCAGCGAACTCATCCGTGCCGGCGGGGCCGCCGACGTCTCGCGTAGTGTGTTTGGCTTCGCGATAGACTTTTTCCAAGGCAACCTCGATGCTGCGCGCGCTGGTACGTTCGCCGAGGTGGTCGAGCATCAGGATGCTGCTCATCAGCAGGGCTGTTGGGTTTGCAAATCCCTTGCCCGCGATGTCCGGCGCGGTGCCATGGACGGCTTCGAACATGGCGCAATCGTCGCCAATGTTGGCGCTGGGGACTACTCCGAGACCGCCGACGAGCCCAGCGGCGAGATCGCTCATCACGTCGCCATACAGATTCGGCAGCAAGAGCATATCGAATTGCTGCGGGTCCATGACGATCTGCATGCAGGCGTTGTCGACGATCATCTCTTTGTATTCGATATCGGGAAATTTCTCGGCGACGGCGCGGACGGAGCGCAGGAACAGGCCATCGGAAAGCTTCATGATGTTGGCTTTGTGGATGGCGTGAATTTTTTTGCGGCCGTGGCGCTTGGCATATTCAAAGGCAAAGCGAGCGATGCGCGTGGAGGCGCGCTCGGTGATGATTTTCAGGCTCTCGACGACGCCGGGAACGACTTCGTGCTCGAGGCCGGAGTACAAGTCTTCCGTGTTTTCCCGCACGAGGACCAGATTCACGTTGGAAAAATGCGACTTTACGCCGTGAAGATTCTTAACCGGCCGCAAGTTGGCGTACAAATCTAACGTCTTGCGCAAGGCTACGTTCACGCTTGGGGCTCCGCCGGCGATTGCCGTGGCCATGGGTCCCTTTAACGCGACGTGATTCCGGCGGACGGCATCCACGGCCAACTGATTGACAACCTGGCCCTGATCCGTGGAGTTGCCGGTGCGACCGCCAATCTCTTCCCAATCAATCTGGACGCCGGCGGCTTCGAGAACGCGGCGCGTTGCGGCGGCTACTTCGGGGCCGATGCCTTCGCCGGGGATTAAGGTGACTTTATGTCTCATAGAAGCATCTAATTGTATGCGAAGCGGTTCGCCTTGTCGAAACTGCGGATAGTTGACGTTTCGTGACACGAACGTGAGTGCCGTGCAGCCGTGAGCGGAATTTGCTATAATGAGAGCGTTGTTGGCATTGCAGGCGTGCCTGCGTGCGGAGGCCAAGAGGAATTATGATCAATTTGACGCCCGTTGCGAGTACCAAGGTCAAGGAAATCATGAGCATGCAGAGCCCGGCGCCGGTGGCGCTGCGTGTAGCCGTGGTTGGCGGCGGCTGCTCCGGATTCCAGTACCACATGGCGTTTGAGAACCAGACCAGCGACGCGGACCAGATTTTCGATTTTGATGGACTGAAGGTTGCCGTGGACCAGATGAGCTCCATGTATCTCGAAGGAATTGAGATCGATTACATTGAGACCATTGAAGGAGCCGGCTTCAAGTTCAACAACCCCAACGTGAAGAGCACCTGCGGCTGCGGCAGCTCGTTCAGCGTTTAACTGCGGAGTCCGGTATCGCCGGACGCGATTTCAGACTGTCTTTGGGCTCCTGAGCAGTATGTTCAGGAGCCTTTTTTATGGCCTCAAGCCAAGCCGATTGGGATGAAAAGCACAGGCTCTCTGCGAAGGTGCCCGTTCCGGAGCCCGTGAGCATTGTGCGGGAGCTCCTGCCAATTCTGCCGCGCGGTGCGGCGCTGGATGTCGCGTGCGGCACGGGACGGCATACGCTGCTGCTTGCGGCGCGGCATCAACATGTGACTGCGGTGGATTGGTCCGGCGCGGGACTGGGCATCCTCGAATCGCGCGCCCGGGCAGCGCATGTTCCCATTCACCGCATACACACGGTGGAAAGAATCGGCAAATCTCTCCATTTCGGAATTGATCTGGTGCACGGAAATTTCGAAGAGCTGGAACTTCCTGAGAGCTCTTTTGCGCTGATCTTGTGCGTACAGTTTCTGCAGCGGTCGCTCTTTCCGCAGTTCGTTCGTGCGCTGCGGCCAGGCGGCATGTTGTTGTTTGAGACTTACACCCAAGCGCAACTTGAATTTGCGGGCGGTCCGCGGAATCCGGCGCACCTTCTCGAACCGGGCGAACTCCGAGATGCTTTTCCCTCGTTGCGGGTGATTTTTTACCGCGAGTTGCGAGCCGGGCAGGGAATCGCGAGTCTTGTGGCGCAGAAGCCTGAGAAAAAACATTGATGCCAAGTTGGACTCGATCACGCGGCATCGAGAGATGCCGGCCGTTTGCAATCCGCGAAAACCAACCGTATTCTAAAGTCCGGGAATGAAAATAGCGCTCGCGCAGTTCAATCCTACCGTTGGCGATTTCGCGGGAAATTCGGCCCGCATCCTAAGCCTGGCGGCGCAAGCTCAGCAACGCGGCGCCGAGCTTGCCGTATTCTCTGAACTTTGCCTGTGCGGATACTTGCCGCAAGACCTCCTCGAACGGCCTGCATTCATCGATCGCAATCACAAGGAATTGAAGGAGCTGGCGGCAAAGATAGCTTTGCCATCCATTGTGGGTTATGCAGGCCGCGTGAAGAATGGAAACGGCACAGGGAAGCACATCGCCAACAAAGCGGCGCTGATTTGCGGCGGGCGCGTGGTTTTCGAGCAGAGCAAGATGCTCCTACCCACCTATGACGTTTTCGATGAGTCGCGTTATTTCCAGCCGGCGGAGCAGCAATTCGTCTATGGATTCGGTGGCGAGCAATTGGGCATTACGATTTGCGAAGACGTTTGGAACGACAAAAACTTCTGGGCCAACTGCCGCTACGACCGCGACCCGGTAACGGAAATCATCGGGCAGGGAACTACGGTGCTGGTCAATATCTCCGCCTCTCCCTACACCATTGACAAACGTTCGCTGCGATTTGAAATGCTGCGGTCGATCGCGATGAATCACCGGCGGCCGGTGATTTATGTCAATCAAGTTGGCGGCGACGACAGCCTGATTTTTGACGGCGCAAGCATGGCGGTGACCGCGGATGGCCGCGTCGGCGCACAAGCACTGGCGTTTCAGGAAGACCTCGTACTGTTCGACACAGCAACGGGGCAGGGAGAAATCCACGCACAGCCGCATGAAGAAATCGCTTACGCCTACCGTGCGCTGGTTACGGGAACGCGCGACTACGTGCAGAAGTGCGGCTTCAAGAAAGTGCTGATTGGTTTGAGCGGGGGCATTGACTCCGCCGTGGTGGCGGCAATCGCGGTGGCTGCTCTCGGCGCGGAGAATGTGCTTGGCGTTTCCATGCCGGGACCGTATTCGTCGGAGGGGAGCAAGGCCGACGCCGCCGCGCTGGCAAAAAACCTGGGGTTCCAGCTGGTTACCGTGCCTGTCACGGAAGTATTTGAATCGTATCTGCGCACACTGGCGCCGGTATTCGCAAACCGCCCGGCCAACGTGGCGGAGGAAAACATCCAGGCGCGCATTCGCGGCAACTATTTGATGGCGCTCTCCAATAAATTTGGTTCGGTGGTGCTAAGCACAGGAAATAAATCAGAAATCGCTGTGGGCTACTGCACGCTGTACGGCGACATGGCTGGAGGACTCGCGGTGATTTCGGACGTTCCCAAGCTGATGGTGTACGAACTGGCGCGGTGGATCAACCGCGAAAGGGAACTGATTCCCCGCTCGACCATCGAAAAGCCGCCCTCGGCCGAGCTTCGCCCCAACCAGAAAGATGAAGACAGCCTGCCGCCTTACGATGTCCTGGACCGTATCCTTAAAGCGTACATTGAGGATTTGCGAAGTCCCCAGGAGATTTCGGATCATTACGGCTTCGATTTGAAACTCGTGCGCGACATTGCTATTTTGGTCGATCGCAGCGAATACAAACGCAAGCAGGCTGCGCCAGGCTTGAAAATCACGTCGCGTGCATTTGGCTTCGGAAGGCCCTTCCCAATCGCACAGAAATTCATCCCATAGCAGACGAGGTCCACTTGAAAACAGCACTCAGCCTATTCGCCTTTCTTGCGTTGAACCTGGTGGTCCCTGAAACGCACGGGCAGCAGAGCACGGCTCCCGCGGCGACCGCGGGGGCCGCAGCAGCATCGCCAATGCAAAAGAACATCGAAGCTTATCTGCGGCATCTTTATGCCTTCGGCTCGGATGTAAAGGTATCGGTCGCGGTCCCAAAGGAGACTGGTGTCGAGGGAATCCTGGAAGTCGGCATTAAAGTGATCATCGGCGAGAGCAAAGAGGACGCAAAGCTCTACGTCAGCAAAGACGGCAAGTTTCTCTTCCGCGGAGACATGTCAGACATGACGAAGGACCCCCTCGCGGAGGCGCGTAACCTAATGCAACTGAAAGACGCCCCCTCCGTGGGAGACGCCAAGGCGCTAGTCACGCTGGTCGAGTATTCCGACTTCGAATGCCCTGTCTGTAAGAGCCTGCACGACGCATTGCGCGGGCTGCTGCCGAAATATGGAGGAAAAGTCCGCGTCGTCTTTAAGGACTTTCCCATTGAACAGATCCATCCCTGGGCGAGAACCGCCGCCATCGCAGGCCGGTGTGGTTACCAGCAGGACCCCAAAGCCTTCTGGAAAATGTATGACCTGATTTACGACAATCAGGAGATCATCTCCGCTGCGAACGCCTGGACCAAAATGACGGACTACGCCGAGCAGTCCGGCGTGAATGCGGAGACCTTTAAGACCTGCATGGCCAGCGCAGAAGCCGGGGCGGCCGTAGACGCCAGCCGTGCCAACGGCCTGCAAGTCGAGGTGAATTCCACGCCGACGGTCTTCGTCAACGGACGGAGGATGGTCGGCGCCGATACCCGCCTTCTCGAGCAATACATCAACTACGAGCTCGCCCAGCAACAACCGCCAAAAACCACCGAGAAGAAGTAGGAGAACTGCCGAGAGGGCAGTGGGATAACGCAAGGGAGTAACACGCTTTACAGCCGCGGGATGGTGAATTCAGCCCGATTTTGTAGTTAACATAATATAACTTATGGGACGCCTTGTCAAGCGGAATCTTTGCCTTTTCCACAGCTTTCTGGGGGTTGGGGCTCTCTCTTTTATGGGGGCTTCAGGGCGCTTTGAGGCTCACGAGCGGCTGGCGCGGGGGGTGCGCCAGCCGCTCGTGAGGATTGAATACGAGGGCGTTTTTCTTATCTTTCTCGGTTTGAGTGCTGGCCGCCCGACTCGACTGTTCGGTAAATTTTTTTGGATAGCGGGGGGAAGCGCTTTTTTTGAAAACAATGTGTGTTGTCCATAGTTTTTATCCTTGTGCGCGTTTCGGAGCCTGCCTGATTTGCTCGGGAAGGGCACTTCCCTGCCGCTATGCGGGCGCGCCTTACTGCGGGGTGATCTTGGCGAGCAGCTGGGCGAAACGTGGGTCGGAGCGGATGGGGTCAGCCATGGGCTCGACCTTAAGGTAGACCAGGCGGTCGATACGCTTCTGGTAGGCGGATTCCAGGAGGCTGAAGGCCTGGTCTTTTTCCCCGAGGCCGACGTGGATGGCGGCTAGATAGAGGTCCGGGACGATCCGGGTGTGCTGCATTTGGGTGAGGGTAGCGAGAGCCTTGCGCGCTTCCACGGTGTTTCCCGCAATCGCTTCTGCGTGGCCGTAAGCCATGACCATAAAGGGATAGTCCCCGGTCAATTTTCTGGCACGCGCGAAGGCGTCGATCGCTTCGGGATACATTTTCTTCTCGCGATAGGCGCAGCCCAGCCAGTACGACGCCAGAACGAAATCAGGGTGAAGCTTCAGGACGCTGGAGGCTTCGTCCACTGCTTCATCGTACCGGCGGGCGTAGTAGAGGATTTCCGCGCGCACGGCTTTGAAGAGCAGAGTATCGGGATCGAGCTCGAGGACATGGGTGCTCTCAGCGAGAGCTTCGTCGTAACGGCCTTCTACCATCAGCAGGTGGGCGTACCACTCGTGGGTCGTGGAGTAGTTGGGATTCAGATCGAGAGCGGTCTTGAACTCCCGTTCGGCAGCGGGGAGGTCCCAATCGTAGCTCATGGCCACGTTACCGAGGACTGCGTGGGCTTCGGCAAGGCGCGAGTCGAGTTCCAGGGCCCGCTGGGCCGCGGCGCGAGCCTTGGGCTTGGCGTCTTGAGGGAGCATGCCGTCATTCGGAACCTGCCCGATGATGGCCGTTGCGCGGGCCAATCCAGCGTAGGCTTGTGCGTTGTAAGGATTTTCCTGGATGGCTTCTTCGAAGAGGGCAATGCTCTTTCGCAAGTCTCCGCGGCCGGTCCAGAGGATTTCGCCTCGCAAGAAAGCGTCGCTGGATTTTCGGGCCGCTTCGGCGGTGACCGCTCCTGGCTGCGCCAGCGCTTTCGAGGCGACGGGCAACGTGGCTATCAGCTTGCGCGCGATCGAATCGGAAACGTCGGATTCGACTTGCAGAAAATCGGTGAGATCGCGCGTGAAAGAATCGGAGCCGGCTTGCGCCTCGTCGCTGGCTTGAATCAGCCGGATGTCGATGCGGATCTGATTGGCGACGCGCTGCACGCTGCCTTCGAGCACGTACTGCACGTTAAGGGTGCGCCGGATTTCCGCGACGGGCTTGCCGGCCATGGCCTTTGCGGATGTGGGAGCAATCACCCGGAGATGCTGCGGATCAAGGCGGCCAAGCTGCGTGGTGATCACATCGGTCAAGCCGGCGCTGAGGTACTCCTGGTTGGCATCTCCCGTGAGATTGGCGAAGGGAAGAACGACCAGGCGGACGTTATCGTGGGTCAAAGCATTGGCTTGAAATTGGCGGTAGGCCTTGTAGCCGCCGAATATAAGGATCGCGGCGGCAATCAGCCAGAGTATGAGCCGCTTCCCTGTCGAAGGTGCGTGGTTGTCGGGGTCGTCAGCCGTGGGGCGGTCGTTTCCGTTTGCGTCTTTGCGAATGGGGGCCGGGGGAACGTTGTCATCGGTCCCGTTTTCAACGGGCGCGTCGAGGTCCGGCTCAGGCTCGAAGGCGGCGTCGGCCACGGGATCATCCTTAGGCTGACGGTTCTTGATCCACGCGTCGAGTTCTCCTGCGAAGGCGTAGACGGTAGATTTTTTCTTGTGTTCGTGGCGATGAACGGGGAGACCTTCGGTTCTCTCCCAGCGTTGCACCGTGCGCACTTCGCGGCCGAGATACGAGGCGATTTCTCCCCAGGAATCCAGCTTCTTACCTGGAAGGGGTGACCCTTCGGGACCAGGCTTGGCTCCGCTTGGCGGGATATCGGGGGGTGACATTGAAACGATTCGGTGCGCGGATTATACCCTAAGAATCAGTTGGAGCCGCAATGACGACAAGCTAGTGAGCGGATTTGGCGGCGAGGGCGCCGGCGGCGGCGCCAATGAGGAGCCATTTGGCAGCGCGGCCGATGCGGCGCCAGGCGGTGCCTCCTTTGGCGATGCGCACAGCATCGTCGCGTTCTTTGGTGAGGGCAGCGGTCTTTTTTTGTTCGTCGCCGAGGTCGCCTTGGGCGGTGGCGAGCTTGGCCTGGCAGGCTTTGCAGTCGATGGTGAAGTCGTAGAGTGGCTTCAGGTCTTCGGCAGGGAGGATGGCTTGGGTTGATGCCGGTTTGGCGGTTTGTGCGGATGAATTGATTGAGGAACTCGCAGGATCGGATTGCAAAACGATGGGAGCGGGCAAGCTGAGTTCGTGCGGCAACGCGCCGATGATTTGTGCGGGCGTTACCACCGTACGTTTTTCTGCGGCAAGCGACTTCAGCGTCTCGGCGAGCCGGGCGTCGCGGGTGTGCTGCTGGGCGTCGGCCGCGGCGACGAGCTGCTTGGTGGCGGCCAGTTCCGCGGCGAGCTGTGTGCGGTCGCGAAGATCGGCGCGCCAAGCAAAGAACCACGCAACGGCCAGGGCAGCGACGAATACAAATTCTACAATCCGAATCCAGTAACGCAGGGGCATAGGAATTTGCGGAGGTCCGCTCCTCAAAGAGAATCAAAGATAGTGTGCACGGCGGGCGAGGACCTGGGCGGCGTACAGCGCGTTCGCTCCGCCATTCCAGGCGAGCAGCCCGCGTGTTACGTCGCCGCCGGCGGCTTCGATTTTTTTGCGCAGGACTTTGCAGCCGATGGCCAGGCCCTGCTCCGGGTCGCACAGCGTTAAGAGAAACACAGGCTCGAAGCCAAATTCGCGGGCGACTTGTCCCATCACTTGCATCAGTCCCCAGGAAAACCCGCGAGCGTAAGCCTCGGAGGCCGACACCTTGCTATTGGTGTAGAGCGGCGCGACGTACTTGGTGAAAAACGCCGGTTCGTAGCGCATGGCCCAGGGATTCCACCCGGATTCCTGCTCGACCACGGCGCAGACGAGGCCGGGATCGAGTCCTTGCGCGTCGGCGGCTTTGCGCGCGAAGTTTAAGAGTTGCGAAGGAGCGCCCATCGTGAAATCTAGTGGTAAGCTGCGAGATGAGATTTTATGAAACTATCCACAGGTAGAATTGCTCTGATCGTCACGCTCGTAGTGCCTTTGGCACTGTTGCTGGCGGATGAATACCCGACCCTGAGATTCCGCGGAGACGGGAAGTTCTCCGGTGGACCAGTCTTCGGTTACTGGATCCGCATGAGGCCAATCCCCTTCTATCAATCCGGTGAATATGTTTTCCATTTCGGTGGTATGCCCAACGAAGAGATGTCCCTCGAGCTGTATGCGGAAGGGAAAACGGGTGACAACCGCTCGGAACTAACTAACCTGAGCACCCAACTTGAAGCGCTCCTGGTCGATCAAAGGGACCGAGTGATTTGCCGGGCGGCTGGCATAGTTCCCAGGGAGAACGCGCCGTGCGACGACTGCAATATTCCGACCGATAAAGAGATCGAGGAACGGTTTCAAAAAGAATGGGTGCTCATGTCCGGCGGGGACGAGACTGCCTACTGGCATGCAAATTGTTTGAGGATGCATCTCAAACCGTCCGATTCATACACCCTCAAACTGCGTATTCAGGCTGTGGATCCGAAGACGCCAAAGATCAATCTCATTCCTACACTCAAGGGTGGCCAACTCGATCTATGAGTGGCTCATCTCCTGCGATGGCCGTTTAAGTCCACGAAGCGCACCATTGGCGTTTCGGGCAGGCTAATTCCCTGCTGCTTGGCGATTTCGTGGAGGGCCTGATAAATGTGTGGCAAATGGATCGCGGCGATGTCGCGGACGAAGGCGCTGACGATTTCGTCGTTGCGCATGCGGCGATGCAGCCAGCGGAGAAATAATACGAACTGCACGCCGACGGGAACGAGGGCGGTCAGGATGGTGAGCCAATGCGTGGGCACAGGGTTCCTTATGCAGTGCGGCAGGTTGGCTGCCGCTTTTTCTAGCTGATGGATTCGCGCGGGAGGAAAAGCGGGAGCTTTGCTCCCGCACTCCAAAATCAGAAGAGCGCGCCGGGGAGGGTGCCTAGCGTCGAGCCCAGGCCGGAGCCGAGGGCGGAGAAAAATCCGCCGCTGCTGCGCGAAGCGTTGTTGCGAACGTTGAGGAGCTCCGCGGGGATTCCCAGCGTGCGGCCGAGGAGATTCGAGTCCACGCCGAAGAGGCCGGAGAGTCCCTGGAGCGCGGCCATCTGGCGCTGGAAGGCGGTGTTGGTGAAGGCCAGCTGGTTTTGCTGCGCCTGGCCCGCTTCCGCAATTCCCTTCTGGCGCGCGAGCTCGTCGGTGAGCTCGCCGAAGCCGGCGGAATTGCGTGTGCGCGCCAGCCGGTTCTGCGCGGATTGCTGGAGCGAATCGAAGGCGCTGGCAAGCGCGCCTTGCGATTGGCCGGTCACCGCAGCTTTGTCCGCGGAGTTGAGGCCCGGATTGTTCAGAATGCTCTGGAATTGAGGCAGAA
>Ga0210384_10001834_pt1 | contig 27313 bp, 23 predicted proteins | sample IncBWH2MmetaG_FD_160574 | JGI IMG/M metagenome (GOLD analysis project Ga0210384, IMG submission 160574) | Forest soil microbial communities from Barre Woods Harvard Forest LTER site, Petersham, Massachusetts, United States - Inc-BW-H-2-M | ecosystem: Environmental > Terrestrial > Soil >...
TTTCTGGTAGGCAGCCTCCGCGTCCGTGTAACGCTCCTTGGCGTACAACGCGTTTCCGTAGGCCGTCAGGAGTTCCACATCCTCCGGGTGAAAACTGATACCTTGCTGCAATACGGTAATGGCTTCCTCAATTTGCCCCCTTTTTTGCAAGGCCTCACCGAGATTGTGGCTCATGTTCGCGTTCTTTGGAGAAATGCCGTTCGCCTTTCGATAGGAAGTAATCGCGTCCTCGAGTTTTCCCTGCGCTTCCAAAACCATGCCGCGCGTGTTCCAGCAATTCGAAAGGGCTGGCTGCGTTTGCACCGCGCGATCCGCTCGCGCGAATGCCTCATCGAATCGATTCATTTGGTAATAGGACAGCGCCAGGTTGTTTAAGGTCACCGCAAGTGACAGAAGGTCTGGAGTCCTTCGGACCTGAGTCGAGCCCGGAAGCGTGGGAGGCTTCTCGAGAAGAGCCACCGCCTGTTCGAGCGCAGTGACTGCATCCTTCGGATTTCCCTTGTCCATAAGCGCCGAACCCAATCCGGAATAAGCGAGGCCACTCTGCGGATTCAGTTTGATGGCTTGCTGGTAGTTCCCGATGGCTCCGTCGAGATCACCGGATTGAGAGCGCTGCTGGGCCAGCTGCATTTGGCGCTGGAATTCTGAATTCGGTGATTGAGGAAGAAGCGACGCGTTGAAGAACTCGCACACGAGCAACAACAGAGCGCATCTTGCCAGAGTAACAATTGGAATTCCGGGTCTATTCGGTTTCACTTCTGCCCCCACGAGCCGCAGTGACTGCCCGAGCCCAGTATAAGCGTGATGCTCTGAAGTTAGTCATTGGTATCGTATCGAATATGTTCTATCCTTGCGACGCTCTCTTGGGAGCTCTCTCCCTATGCTTTTTAAGACCCTCAGCGCTTCCGTCTACGGCATTGACGCCTACCTCGTCGAAGTGGAGGTGGACGTAGGCTCGGCTCGCATGCAGGACTTCAACGTGGTGGGCCTGCCCGACAACGCGGTGAAAGAGAGCCGCGAACGGATCAAAAGCGCCCTAAGAAACTGCGGGTATGGATTCCCCTACGGCCAAGGCGTAACAATCAATCTGGCGCCCGCCGACGTGCGCAAGGAAGGCTCGGGCTTCGATCTGCCGATGGCCCTGGGATTGACCGGTTGCATGGGACAGTTTTTTGGGAAGCAACTCGATAAATGCATGTTCCTTGGAGAACTCTCGCTGGACGGCAGCGTCCGGCCGGTGCGCGGCGCACTGTCTGCTGCGTTGGCGGCGCGGGAGTCCGGGCTGACGGCCGTGGCCGTGCCGGAGGCCAACGCCAAGGAAGCCGCTGTCGTGGAAGGCGTAAGCGTTTTTGCGCTTAAGTCTCTTCCCCAAGCGGTAGACCTGGTGAACTTGCCGGAATCATTCACACCCATAAAGGTCGACGCGCACCAAATGCTCTCAGAAGCTGCGCAGTATTCCGTGGACCTGCGCGACGTGCACGGGCAGCAAGCGGCCAAGCGCGCGCTGGAGGTGGCCTGCGCCGGCGGGCACAACATTTTATTCATCGGCCCGCCGGGCGCAGGCAAGACCATGCTGGCGAAGCGCATTCCCACAATCCTTCCGCCGATGTCGCTCGAGGAGGCAATCGAAACGACCCGCATTCACAGTGTCGCAGGAGTCTTGGAGAATGGCAGCGGACTAGTTGGAACGCGGCCGTATCGTTCGCCGCACCACACCATCAGCGACGCAGGGCTTATCGGCGGCGGCGCTGTACCGCGGCCTGGAGAAGTTTCGCTCGGCCACAACGGCGTGCTGTTCCTGGATGAGCTGCCGGAGTTTCAGCGAAATGTCTTGGAAGTAATGCGGCAACCGCTGGAGGATGGTGCCGTGACCATTTCGCGCGCGGCAATTTCCGTGACTTTTCCGTCGCGCTTCATGCTCGCCGCGGCGATGAATCCCTGTCCTTGCGGCTATTTTGGCGATCCCATGCATGAGTGCCACTGCACGCCGCCAATGATCCAGCGTTACGTCTCGAAAATCTCCGGGCCGCTGCTGGACCGCATCGACATTCACATCGAAGTCCCCGCGGTAAAGTACAAGGAGCTACGCGCGCCCTCGTCCGCAGAGGATTCTGCAGCCGTGCGGCAGCGCGTGATTTCAGCCAGGGATCGTCAGCTCGAGCGATTTCGCGCCGAGAAAAAGACCTATTCGAACGCTCAAATGATGCCCAAAATGATTCGAAAGCACTGCGCGATCTCGGCCGAAGGCGAAAAACTGCTGGAGAATGCCATCACTCGCCTCGGCCTTTCCGCCCGCGCCCACGACCGCATCCTGAAAGTAGCGCGCACCATCGCGGACCTCGACGGTGGCGTCGGTATCGAGCCGCGCCACTTAAGCGAAGCGATTCAGTACCGCACGCTCGACCGCTCGTATTGGGCTTGAAATCGAACCTCGGCGAGCTGGCCGCTCTGCTCCATTGACTCCGTTTCCGTTGCTATGTTACCCATAAAGCGCTCATATTAGGGGCTGTCGGGGCAACGGCAACCGAAAAGATGGGTTCTGAGAACAAACACCTCGAAGTGACGCTGGAGACGCAAGTCGAGAGCGTCAATCTCGCCGAAGAGATGTGTCTGCGTATGGCCGAAGCCGCGGGCTTCGGCGAGGACGATTGCTACCGCATCGGGATGAGCGTGCGCGAGGGCGTCATCAACGCGTTTCACTATGGAAACCAGGAGCGCCCCGAGAAAAAGATTCACCTGGCCGTGGACCTTACTACCGATAAAATGATTATTCACGTGCTCGATGAGGGCACGGGCTTCAAGCTTTCCGACGTGCCGGACCCACTCGCGGAAGAGAATTTGCTGAGCACTTCGGGGCGCGGGATCTTCCTGATGCGCGCGTTCATGGATGAATTTGATGTAGTGCCCGGCAAAACGGGCGGGGCGGAGATCGTGATGTCGAAAAAACTGCCCACGCCGGGGAGTGCTTCTACGAACGGCGAGGGCGGGCAGAGCGCCCCCCAGCAGGAAGCGTAAGGAACGAAATGTCATTGCATGCCACGCACCGCGACGCTGGAAAAGTCACCGTAGTGGATTTGAGCGGCCGCATTACGCTCGGCGAAGGCAGCGCTCTCTTGAGGACCACGATTCGCGGCCTACTGGACGACCAGCGTACGATGATCCTGCTGAATCTCGCGGACGTGGATTACATCGACAGTTCGGGGATCGGCGAGCTGGTCAGCGGGTTCACGGCGGTGAAAAACCGTAACGGTGAATTGAAGCTTCTACATCTCACAAAAAAGGTCCGCGACCTCTTGCAGATCACCAAGCTGTTCACCGTCTTCGACGTCTTCACCGACGAAGGCGCAGGTCTCCGCAGTTTCGATTAGCCGGCCTTTCCACGTTCTTTTCTCGCGTCCCGCAAGAGTCTGCGGCAAACTCTACTGGATGAAGCACTCGGCCGATACAGATTGGATCGTTGACCGTGCGAAATCTCTGGGTTTCGATGGGTGCGGAGTTGTCCGCGCGGAGAAATTTCCGGAACTCGAGCGCATCCCGCAATGGCTGGCGGACGGTTATTCGGGCGAGATGAAGTACCTTGCGGACCCACGGCGCAGCGAACCGCAGAGCATCATGCCGGGCATTCAGAGCGTCATCGTCTGTTTGCTCAATTACAACACGCGGTTGCCTCTCTCGACGGATTCGTCGATGCGGCACGGGGACGAGGACCCACGAGGTTGGATTTCCCGGTATGCATGGGGAGACGACTATCACGAAGTGATTCTGGCTCGATTGAACAAGCTGGTGGATTTCCTTCGCCAGCGGTTCCAGAAGTCGTTCGATGCGCGTGCTTACGTGGACACCGGCCCGGTGCAGGAGCGCGTACTCGCAAAATATGCGGGATTAGGATGGCTCGGCAAAAACACTTTGTTGTTGAACGAGAAGCTCGGCTCATTCTTTTTCCTGGGCGTCATCCTGACTACTCTCGACCTGCAGCCTACTCTCATATCAAATGAGCTGCCTCCGCCGGACTTGTGCGGGAATTGCCGCCAGTGCTTGGATGCCTGTCCGACACAAGCCTTCGTTGAACCCTATGTACTGGATGCGCGGAAGTGCATCTCCTACCTAACGATTGAATTGCGCGGCAGCATCCCGGAAGAATTTCGCGCGCCAATAGGCCATCATGTTTTCGGCTGCGATATCTGTCAGGATGTCTGCCCGTGGAACCAGCGCGCGCCTTTCGCGGCCGCCCAGGAATTCCAACCTCGAGCTCTTGCTGTGCCTCAAACAGTGCGAATGCAGAGCCCTCCTTCGCCCGAAGACGAATCGTTGTTTTTCCCCAAGCTCGAATGGCTCGCGGGCCTGAGCGAGCCCGAGTTTCGCGAAGCCTTTCGGGCCAGCCCCATCAAGCGCACGAAATGGCGCGGGTTGGTGCGCAACGCCTGCATCGCGCTCGGCAATTCCAGCCTGAAGCGAAGCACGGCAGCTCACGTTCGAATTATCCATCTCTTGAAGCGGCTGGCTGCCTGCCCAGAGGAAATCATCGCTGAATCTGCCCAATGGGCGCTCTCGCGCATCCAATGAACGTGCGAGGGAAAGTCGTAACCGAGGCAAGAGCCAGCTGGGTCTCCCGTGGCTTTACTATCCCGCTGGAACTAGCGGTATAATCCACCCTGCAGGTCGACTGGCCCTCCGTGCTAATGGAGCTCTCTTGAACCGCCGCAAGTTTTTGGTGAATACCGGTATCGTCGGCGTTGGACTGCTGGGAGGCGGGAACGCAGCAGCGAATCACTTGCGTCCCCGTGTTGCTACCAACCCGGACTTAAATCTCACACTGGAGGAAAAACCCGTGGCATTTACCGTGCCCCCGTTGCCGTATTCGTTTGACGCATTGGAACCGCATATTGACGCCAGGACGATGGAAATCCATCACGAAAAACATCATGGCGCTTACGTGACCAACTTGAACAAGGCGCTGGATGGCCATGCCGATCTGCAAGCCAAGTCTCTCGACGATCTGCTTAAAGGCCTCGATTCCGTCCCAGAAAACATCCGCGGCGCCGTCCGCAATAATGGCGGCGGCCACTGGAACCACTCGCTCTTCTGGACACTGATGAAGAAGGGCGGCGGTGGCGAGCCCAAGGGCGATCTGAGTTCGGCCATTTCTTCGGCGTTTGGGTCGTTCGCCGGTTTTCAAGAGAAGTTTGCTGCGGCCGGCATGGGACGCTTTGGTTCGGGCTGGGCATGGCTTGTGGTCAGAGACGGGAAACTCGCTATCGACTCGACTCCGAATCAGGACACGCCCTATCTGCTCGCCGGTGGCGGCAAGGCAGTGCTTGGCTTGGACGTCTGGGAGCATGCCTACTACCTGAAGTATCAAAACGTACGCGCTGATTACATCAAGGCCTGGTGGAATGTGGTGAATTGGGACAAAGCCGCCGAGCTTTACGCCGCGGCGAAAAAGTAAGATTAGCGAAACTGGCATCTGGAAAGTGAAAGGCCCCGCTACCCAGTAGGCGGGGCCTTTTGGTTTCTCTTGGGGAAGATATTGTTTCTCGACTAGGCCATCAATTGGCGCTTCGCCAGTGGAACCACGGCCACCGCTCGCGGCGCCGGTGGATAGTTTTTTGCAACGGCTCCATACGCCCGGGCTTCGCGTGTCGCCACGGGTATTGGCATGGCGCCCGCGACGTGGCGAGATGCTTCGCGAACCAGCTCCATGCGGCCTCGTACCCTGAACTTTGCCAGCAGTGAAGAGACATGGAATTTCACCGTGCGCTCGGAGAGGTTCAAGTTCGCTGCGATTTCCTTATTCGCGAGGCTCTTCATAAGGCCGGAAAGAACTTCCTCCTCCCGGCGCGTGAGCTTGTGCTGGCTGTGAACGGATTGTCCCGCCTGCAGCAGCATGCTCGCCTTTTCGGCCAGACCCTCCAAAGCCTCGTCCTCGGCTTGCACCATGACCACATAGTCGCTCGGTGCCTGTCCACGGACCATGCAGTGCATTGCTAGCAGGCCGGCAGCTTGGTCAATTGGAAATCGGCCATCCGGCCCCGCCTCGACCTGAAAGTGCGCCATACCGGTGGTCTTTTCGTAGAAAAAGTAGATGTCGCGAGGATAAGCTGGGCGGGAATTGGTCAATTGATGCGGTTGCTCACTTCTACGGATCAGCTTCACGTGCACCCCCTCAGAATGCAGCCTCGTGGCAGAACCGAAGCCCTTAAGTATTTTGATTTTCACCCCTTTACGGGGCGCATTCCCCACACTCCATAAGCAGGTTCGCAAGAAGCCGCGACCGAGGGCTGACAGCCTGGCTGCTAGTACCCGTTGCACGATGAAACTCAGGCGTTGGAAGGAACTCCCTGAAAGTTCGCCTGAGACCTTTTCACCGAACCCCCCTAAACGTGCAATTCTTTTGCCGATGATGACAGTGTGCAACTGACTCAGGAATTGAGGGCTTACTGTCCGGGCCTGAAGATGCAAACGGGAAAAAATTCGCAGACCATGCAATTCCTACCCACGATTGGGATCATCTTCTCCCGGAAGTGGGTCTTTTTCTTGAGGGAGAGACCCTGTGGAAAAACTTCCTTGGCTTTTCCAATGACCATGGGAATGTTCTCAATCAGACAATACGCGTGTGCTGCTGACCGGCCAGTTCATAAGTCACTCCGCGCCAGCGAACCTTGCGCGTAAAGAGTGAATTCGCAAAGTTCACCACATACAGGAATGGAACGAACAGCGTCAGCAGAACATAGATCCAGGCTTGCCCGGTAATCTGGGGTCGCGCCGCAGGAAGCGCTTCCGTTACACCGATGAGGCGGAGGGAGTTGCGGATTGCCGAAAGCAGCAGAGGCAGAAATGTCAGCGTCACCAGGTGAAACGCAGGCCGCTGCGCGAAAACATCCTCCAGGATGAGCAGCGCGCCGAACAGGAGCGTCAGGCAGTAGAGCAAATGCGTGGCGGCGGCGGGCCCCCACAGTTTCTCCGCATAGACCCGGGTGATCAAAACCTGGCGGTTCGTGAATTCCAGAAGTCCCTGGAAATCCGTCTCGACGTAGGAAAGCGTAAGGCACTCGGGAAGGAACACAATCGATCGATTGGTGCGCTCGAGAGCTGCGGTCAGGGAATAATCGTCACTGACGGAATTCTTCCACTCGTCCAGCACACCAGACTGTTCGAAGACGCTGCGGCGAATTGCGGTGCCTCCGCCCCAGCAGAAGTTCTTCCCTTTTTCGGTCAACATCGTGACCACCGGAGCATTCCACGCCGCAAGCAGCGCTGTCGCCAAGTTGCTTCGATTGGGGATGAACCAGCGCATGGTAGTCGTTGCGCCGATTCGCACGTCCCCCAGGGGCGCGACGAGGTGGTGAAGCCACGTTTTTCCCGGCCGCCCATCGGAATCGGTGAACACCAGTACTTCAAATTCAGGATCCAGCTGCTCGATGGCCGCGCGCAGGTTGTTCACTTTTTCACTGCAGCCGATGGGATTTCCGGCGATCACCACATGCGCTTTCACTCGCGAAGTCTTGATCACGCGGTCGATGATGCTGCGCGCGGAATCCGTGGCCGATGCCAGAATAAAAAAGACTTCGTAGTTTTGCCGTTCGAATTCAGTCAGTGAAACCAGGTTGCGTTCGAGCCCCGGTTCGACGCCCTTACACGGGCATAACACCGCCACTTTTGGCGCGTAGAATCCTGGATCGGTATGCAGCCGGCGCCGCATGTAACCCAGCCATTGCACACACTGCCAGAGGAGGTACGCCCCCATCAGGATCTGCAGAAGCACCAGTAAATAGAAGAGTGTCTCCACGCTCTCAGAGAGTAGCAGAGAAAGATTGCTCGCAGCGCGCCGTCTGAGCGGCTAGAATCGCAGCGGTAAACGTCTGTTCCGAAGGAGCTGGAGATATGCCACGAGTCGACGCAGGCATGGTGACCTCGGCGGTCGAATTGCCGGGATATCGCATCGTCAGAAACTATGGGATTGTCCGGGGAATTGTCGTGCGGTCGCGCAGCGTCATCGGGAATCTGGGCGCCGCGCTACAGACCATTGTCGGCGGCAACATCACCATTCTCACCGACCTCTGCGAGAAAACCCGCGAGGATGCGTTCGAACTCATGCTGCAGCATGCCGGCGAACATGGCGCGAACGCCGTAGTCGGCATGCGCTACGACGCCACCGAAGTGATGCAGGGTGTTACCGAAGTGTTGGCCTACGGCACGGCCGTTCAAGTGGAGCGCGTCTCTTAGCGTTTTTGTCTAAGGTCGCGGAGAGCCGCTTTCCAGTGGTAGAATCCCCGCCTCCCATGTATTGCGCATCGTGCGGTGCACAGGTTTCTCCGACCGGCAGGTTTTGCACCTCGTGCGGTAAACCCGTTGACCCAGACACCGGCACCACACTTGCTGGCGAAGAAGTCAGCCTGGAAGGGGAAACGATCGCGCCCGCCGCGTTGACCCCGCGCAAACTTCCTTCAACCCAGCCCATCCCCAGAACTCCACGACCGGCTTCAGCGGGCTCCGTACTGACCAGTTCGGATCCGATCGGCGGTGGAAGATTCACTCCCGGCCAATTTATCGCGGAACGCTACCGTGTTGTGGCGCTGGCGGGGCGCGGCGGCATGGGAGAAGTCTATCGCGCAGAGGATTTGAAGCTGTCCCAGGTCGTGGCCATCAAGTTTCTTCCCGAAGCGCTTTCCCAGGATCCCGCCGCGCTCGCGCGCTTTCATGCCGAAGTGCGCACTGCGCGCCAGGTCTCACATCCCAACGTTTGCCGCGTGTTTGACATCGGTGAAGCGGACGGCGTCCTTTTTCTGACCATGGAGTACGTGGACGGCGAGGATCTCGCTTCCGTCGTCCGGCGCATCGGGCGGCTTTCGCCGGACAAAGCCACGGAGGTCGCGCGCCAGATTTGCGCGGGCCTTGCCGCCGCGCATGAACGTGGCGTGATTCACCGCGACCTGAAGCCCGCAAACGTCATGCTCGACGGCGCGGGCAAAATCCGCATTACCGATTTTGGATTGGCAAGCATCGCGGCAAGCATCAAGGGCGCGGATGCGCGCGCGGGAACGCCGGCCTATATGGCGCCGGAGCAGCTCGCTGGCCGCGAAGTAACCGCAAAGAGCGACATCTATTCCCTCGGCCTGATTCTTTACGAAATCCTGACCGGCAAGCGCGCCTTCGAAGCTTCCACGCTCCCCGAACTGATGAAGCAGCGCGAATCCGGAGCCATCACCAATCCTTCGACACTGGTCCGCGATCTTGACCCGCTGATCGAGCGCGTTGTCCTTCGTTGCCTCGAAGCCGACCCGGACAAACGCCCCTCTTCCGCCTTGCAAGTCGCCGCCGCGCTGCCCGGAGGCGATCCCCTTGCCGCTGCCCTCGCCGCCGGTGAAACTCCTTCGCCGCAAATGGTAGCCGCCGCAGGGGAAACTTCTGGCCTCAACCCTCGCGTTGCCGTTGCGTGCTTCGCAGCATTTATCCTGGGGGTCGTTCTTTTTGTCGCTGTGGGAATTCCGGAAAACGGCCTCGTTCGCATTCACCCTGAAAATCCGCCCGAAGTTCTCGCTAAGAAATCTCGCGAAATTATCTTAAGCCTCGGCTATCCCGGCCAGCCCGTTGACAGAGCCGATGGCTTCTTTTACGACGACGACTTTCTTATTTACCTCGAAAAAGATCACTCTCAGCATCCGGAGTGGGGCCGCGTGTTTTCCGAGCAGCCGCCCGTTCTCCGCTACTGGTTTCGGCAAAGTCCCCGCGAAATGAGTCCCGATGGCCTATGGGGCAATTCCTTCACCCCCTATGTTGTCACCTCTTCTGATCCGCCGCCCACACTCTCCGGGATGATTAATCTTGAGCTCGATCCCGATGGTCATTTGCTCTATTTCCAGGCCATACCGCCTGAAAGAGAAACAAGTCCGCAACCTGCCAAGTCCGCCGATTGGCTTCCCCTGTTCACCGCCGCAGGATTGAACCTCTCTGAATTTCACTCCGCGGAGTCCGTCTGGGACTCGCTGGCCTCCGCCGACTCTCGCGCCGCTTGGGACGGCGTTTGGCCGGGCAGCGCTCGGCCTCTGCATATTGAGGCGGCTGCCCGTCGCGGCAAGCTCGTCTATTTCTCCCTCACCGGTCCGTGGTCAAGACCACAACGTATGAGTGGAACTGAAAAATCCCGCGCCGACAAGATTAGCCAGATCATTGGTCTATCCATCGCGTTCATCATTTTCGCAGGGAGCATCTTCCTCGCGTATCGTAATTATTCACGAGGCAGGAGCGACCGCCAGGGCGCCTTGCGCCTCGCCTCTCTCGTTTTTGTCATCGAACTCACTATTTGCCTTTTTCGTTCTCACTTCGTTCTCACTTTTGACGCCGTCGGCCTCGTCATCCTTGCCCTCAGTACCGGCCTCTTTGTTTCCGCCTTCATCTGGGTGCTCTATCTCGCTCTCGAACCCTATGTTCGCCGCAACTGGCCGCAGACCATCATTTCCTGGACTCGCTTTGTGAGCGGTCGCCTCCGCGACCCTCTGGTTGGCCGCGACCTTCTCTTCGGCGCTCTCCTGGGTATCTTTTGGAACGTTATCTTTGAACTGGGAACCTTTCTTGAAACTCGCGCAGGGGGGCGCCCGCAGCTCGCGAGCGCGGAATTCCTCCTCGGTTTTCGCGAGTCGGTGGCACTGGGGCTTGTCAATGTCGTCAGCTCGATTCAAACGACTCTGACCTTTTTTTTCTTGATCGTATTTTTCCGCGTGCTCGTCAAGAACCGCTGGGTGGCCGCTGCTATTTTCGTTCTGCTTTTTACTGTCCCGAAAGTCCTGGGCAGCGATCATGTCTTGATCGATTCGCTTATCTGGCTCGCGATCTACGGCATCGCTGCTGTCGCCGTGGTGCGTTTCGGATTGATCGTTCTCGCGCTGGGAGTGCTCTCCGCCGATATTCTCCTCAACGTGCCGGTCACTCTGGATTTTTCTAATTGGTACGCCGCCCGCACCCTTTTCGTGGTGTTCGGATTTTTGGTGATCGCCGCCTGGGGTTTTTATACTTCGCTCGCGGGTCAGCGTCTTTGGAAAGAAGATCTGTTCGAATAAGCCATATCTCGCCGCCGTTCTCCGGACTCCCTCGCTTCAAACTTGCTTCGTCAGCGCCGCTGCCAGTTCTTCAATTCCTGTCAGCGTACGGCTCGCCGCCAGGCGCGCTTTCTCCATGAAGGAAGAATCCAGCAGAAACGCGCAGCGGTCCACGAACGGATGATTCGCCGCTTCGAATGGTTTGCGGTTGCGGCGCGTGGAAGCCGCCCGCGCCAGCAATTCCTCATACATTTGCAAGTCGCGCTGAAAATCCAGCGCGTCGCCAGCTGTCCATGCTTGCTGGCGCGCCAGCGCGGCCAGGAATTTGCGGCGAAATGCCACCGCATCTCGCCGCAGCATCGGGCGCGGTTTGGCCCTGCCCGCGGGCCGCGGCTCATCGCAAACGATTTCCAGCGCGCGGACCGTCAGCGCCAGCAGCGCCTCGCGCTGTAGCAAGCCAAGGAGATCGCGGTAAAGCGAAGCGTGTACTTGCAGCGCGTGCCGCCCATTTTCGACCACGTAGGAGTCGACAAATCGTGGAATAACGCGCTCGCGAATCAACGCTTCCGCGACAAGCTTGCTCAGCTCAGCCGCGGCATCCTTTGTTTTTTGTTTTTCGCCCGCCATCTTCGGGGAACCATGTTAGCAGGACTCCGTGGCTTGCCCCGCGCCGCGCCACGAAAAATGAAAAAGCCCCGGGATTGCGCCGGGGCTTTTTATCTCTCTTTGTAGGGGCGCAGCATCGCTGTGCCCTGTCATGCACATAATTAGCGGCGTTTAGTGAATCGCCCTTGGCTGATCCGGGCCAACGCCCTTCGGTTTAGGTTCCGGCGCGATCGGCGGCGTCACCGGGTCCTTCTGCAGCGCGTGCTCGAGCACTTCGTCGAGCGTTCGCACGTAAGTGATTTTGATGTCGCCCAGGATTTCCGGCGTAAGATCCGCCACAGCGTTGGGCTCGTTGTCCGCAGGCAGCAGTACTTCTTTGATGCCCGCACGTTTTGCGCCGAGAACTTTCTCCTTAACGCCGCCGATCGGCAAAACGATTCCCGAGAGCGTCATTTCTCCGGTCATCGCCAGGCGGTCCCTCACCGGCCGCCCGCTGAGCAGGCTGACCAAGGCCGTAACCATCGCCGCACCGGCGGAGGGCCCGTCCTTCGGCACCGCGCCGGATGGCACGTGGATGTGAATGTCCTGCTTGCGGAAAAAGTCCGGATCGATGCCGTAACGTTCGCCGTTGGCGCGCGTCCAAGTCAGTGCCGCGGTCATGGACTCCTGCATGACTTCACCGAGGTGCCCAGTCATGGTGAATTGTTTGCCGCCGCGCATGCGCGTGGCCTCGATGAAAATGATGTCGCCACCCACCGGCGTCCACACCAGTCCGACAGCAACGCCGGGCCTCTTGACGCGTTCCTCGACTTCCTTTTCCGTGCGGAACTTCGGCACGCCCAGGAATTCGCGAACGATTTCCGGTGTAACGACCATCTTCTCTGTTTTGCCTTCGGCGATGCGCCGCGCCTGCTTGCGTGTGATCGTCGCGATCTCCCGCTCCAGGTTCCGCACGCCCGCTTCGCGCGTGAAGCTGTGAATGATCTCCTGCAGCGCCGCGTCCGTGAATTCGATCTGCTCGCCGACTTTGATGCCGTTCTCGGCTGTTTGCTTCGGGATCAAGTACTTATGCGCGATGTGCAGTTTTTCTTCGCCCGTATAACCAGGCAGCTCGATGATCTCCATGCGGTCGCGCAACGGCTCCGGGATGGGATCCATCCAGTTCGCTGTGGCGATGAACAGCACTTTCGAAAGATCGAACGGCACGTCCAGGTAGTGATCACGGAAAGCATTGTTCTGTTCCGGGTCCAGGACTTCCATCAATGCCGACGACGGGTCGCCACGGAAATCGCGGCCTAGCTTGTCCACTTCGTCGAGCATCATCACCGGATCGTTGGTTTCCGCGCGCTTCAGTCCTTGTATGACCTGCCCGGGCAAAGCGCCAATGTAAGTTCGGCGGTGCCCGCGGATTTCCGCTTCGTCATGCATGCCGCCAAGCGCGATGCGCACAAACTTCCGCCCCAGCGAACGCGCGATGGACTTGCCGAGCGAAGTCTTGCCCACGCCCGGAGGTCCGACGAAGCACAGGATCGGCCCTTTCATCCCCGGCTGAAGTTTTTTCACCGCCAGGTAATCGAGGATGCGCTCCTTCACCTTTTGAAGATCATAGTGATCTTCATCCAGGATTGCGTGTGCCTTGGGAATGTCGATCTCTTCGCTTCCCGAGGATTTGCTCCAGGGCAGCGAAGTCATCCATTCCAGGTACGTGCGCGAAACCATGTATTCGGCGGACGCCGGCGTCATTTTTGCCAGGCGCTTCACTTCGCGCTCGCACTCTTTCTTGGCTTCCGCGGTCATCCCGGCTTCTTCTACTTTCTTGCGAAGTTCGTCGATCTCCTGCATCGAATCATCGGATTCGCCGAGTTCCTTCTGGATGGCCTTCATCTGCTCGCGAAGGAGGTATTCCCGCTGGTTCTGGCTCACTTGCTCCTGCACCTGGTCATGAATCTTTGAACGGAGTTCGAGCACTTCCAGTTCTTTTGAAAGCTCACGGATCAGCGTCTCCAAGCGCCGGCGCACGCTGGAAGTCTCAATCAATTCCTGCCGCAGAAGCGTGGAAAGCGAAGGCAGCGTTCCGGCGATGAAATCCGCCAGCCGCCCGGGATCACCGATGTTCATTGCTGCGGATTGTAAATCGTCGGAAAGCTGCGGCGAGTGGCTCACAACGTCCCGGAAAAGATCTTGGGCATTGCGCTGGAGTGCTTCGAGCTCTGTGTCCGATTCGCCGATGATGTCCGGCTGCGGTTCTACTTTTGCACGAAGATACGGCCGCAATCCGATCAGGTCCACGATTTGAATGCGCTGGAGGCCTTCCAGAAAAATCACCACGTTGCCGTTCGGCATTTTGACGGTCTTATGCACTTTGGCCAGCGTGCCGACCTTGTGCAGGTCCGCGGCGGAGGGTTCCTCGACGCGAGGGTCGAGTTGCGCAACCACGCCCAGCATTTTCTCTTCGCCTTGCAGCGCGCTTACCAGCGCCAGTGAACTCTCACGCCCCACGGTCAGAGGCAGGACAGCGCCCGGAAAAAGGACGGTGTCACGAACCGGCAGGATCGGAAGAATCTCTGGAACCACGAATTTTTTTTCAGCCATGATGTCCCCTAACTTCAGACTCGGCAAAGAAAGCACCGCGTCTTTCCATCTTAGATGCACGCCACAAGGAAAGGGTGTACAAAAGTAAGAATGTTGCTATCATAAAACCTTAGTATCTCGCGCTCATATCCTATCAGCGTGGCTCCCAAGTTGCAAATGACTAATTAACATGTTTGTATTCAATTAGATACGTATGAACAGCTCCAGTCGTGCCAGTTTCTAGAATTCCATCAAGCGACTGAACCCTGCCTCGCCATTCTTGGGCCCAAACCGCTTCAAAATATACTTCCTGGCATCCTTTTTGGTGTTGATCTGACCGTCCAGTTGAGCATCTTCGAGACTTCCTAACATCTGGCTGAACAGCGGCCCTGGCTGAAATCCCATAGCTTGCAAATCGTCGCCCGTCAGCAGCCGCTCCGGCCGAACTTGCTCCGGCGGAGTCTCAATGAGGAAGCGCTGCACAAATTCGTAAGACTGCAGTTTGCGATTGCTGGAGAGACAGTCGAGACGATGCAGCGCCAAGTGTTCATGGAAACGCGGCTGCCGCACAAAGCGCTTGAGTGTTGAAGTTCGCATGGTCTCGACGTCCTTGAACCTCATGTGGTTTTTCACCAGTGCCAGGATTTGCTCCATCTCTTCATTCGAAAAACGCAGACGCCGGCAAATCTCCTCCGCCATGCGAACGCCCACGTCCACGTGGCCATCGAAACGAATGCGGTCGCCCGTTTCCGACGCTGGCCGAAACGTAGGTGGCTTGCCCACATCGTGGAGCAGCACGCCCCACGCCAGCGTTGGCGAAACACCTGCGGGAAGTCCCCCGAGCATCAGCAGTGTGTGAATCCACACGTCGCCTTCCGGATGATACTGCGGTGGTTGCGCAATGCCCTTCATGGCAAAAACTTCCGGCAGCACTTGCAACAGCAGGCCGGTTTCATCAAGGAGTTCGAATCCCCGGCGCGCAGCATCCTCGGTAAGAAGCTTGGTCAACTCATCGCGCAGCCGTTCCGCGGAAACCCGCCGAATTTCCGGCGCATGGCGATAAATGGCATTTGCTGTTGCGGGCTCGATCGTAAATTCGAATCGCGCCGTGAAACGCACTGCGCGCATCAGCCGGAGCTTGTCTTCGTGGAAGCGGCGCTCCGGCTCGCCGATCGCGCGGATCATTTTTGCTTTCAGGTCAACCTGCCCGCCGACAAAGTCGAGCACTTCGCCAGTGTCGTGGCGCATCAGCAAGCCATTGATCGTAAAGTCGCGGCGCTGAACGTCTTCTTCCGCCGTCTTCGAAAAAATCACGCGATCGGGGTGACGGCCGTCGCTGTAACCCACATCCGAACGAAACGTTGCGACTTCGACCTTTAGCCCATCTCGCGGAATCAAGATGACGCCGAATTGCGCACCCACCGCCACACTTTCGGGGAACAGCGCCGTTACCTGTTCCGGCGTGGCATCCGTGGTCACATCGTAGTCCGCGGGCTCGCGCCCCAGAAGCACGTCGCGCACACACCCGCCGACCAGCAGCGCCTGAAAACCATTTCGGCGAAGCGCGTCGCAAATCGAGTTGGCCAATTCCCGCGCCGTCACGCAGTGATTATGCGGCATCTGCGGCTGCGAGGGGAGGCCAGTGTTTTCTGAAGTGTTGCGAGCTGATTTGCCCCGGGAATTCTTGTAGGGCCCGCCTTCTGAGGCGGGCCGCATCTCCCTCGATATGAATCTGTCGAGGGTTCTATTTGCTGCGGAAGACCAGGCAAGTAATGTCGTCGGACTGCCGTGTTGCGAGGACAAATTCATCCACTTTTTTCATGAGGAACTTGAGTGTCTCCTGCGCGTTCCAGTCGGGCAGGTTGCGAATGGCCTCGAGCCAGCGCGTGTTGCCGAATTCCTCGCCAGCTTCATTGAAGGCTTCGACGACGCCGTCGGTAAAGAAAATTAGCGTGTCACCGGGAGCTAGCACCAATGAGGCGGTCTCGTATTTTTCATCGGAGCGAATTCCCAGGGGCAGGCCACCGACTTCCATACTTTCCAGCGCGCCGTTCGCGTGACGGAAAATTGGTGCGTTGTGGCCAGCATTCACATAGACCAGCCGCCGCGAAACGGGATTGTATTCGCCGAGAACCGCGGTCGTGAAGCGCAGCCCATTCAGACTGTGCGCGCAAGCGTAGCGATTCAGCCGCGCCACGAGATCGGCGAGCGCAGCATTCTCTCCCGCGATGGTCCGCAGGCTTGCTTGCAGCGTGGCCATCAACAGTGCGGCGGGAACGCTCTTGCCCGCCACGTCGGCAATTACTAGCATCAGCCGCTCGTGTTCTTCGGGATTGGGATAAAACGCATCGTAGTAATCGCCGGCGACGGAATTCTGAGGCCTCGTTGCGAAGGCAATGTCCGCGCCTGGCACTTCCGGTGGCTGCGAGGGCACCAGCCAGGTTTGAATCTCTCGCGCAATTTCCAAGTCGCGCTTCATCGTCACTTTGTCCGCCAGTTCGAGGGAGAGAAGCAGCAGGAACACGACAGCGGCGATGGCTTCAAACTTAATGTCCACCACGGCCCTGTTTCCGACCCGAAAGCTGATGCTCGAAAGAACCATCATCAAAAACGCGGCCAGCAGGAGTACCCGCCGCGCAGGGGAGAGTTTCAGCAAAAGCGCCCAGAAAAACTGTCTGGCGACGTGCAGCGGCCGGCGCCAGCGTGGCAGCTTGTGAATTTCCTCCCAATCCACGTCGCGCCCGTAGAAGCCGTAGCTGGAGCGCGCGTCCGCCGTAAACTGCGACCACAAATCGTCGAGCTCGCGGCCTTCGCTGACGCGCTGCCAGAAATTCCGCACGCGACCCGCCAGGGGGGCAGGAGGGACCGGTGGAAGCGGGGATGTGCTCATCGGAGGAAAGTATAGGACATTCGAACGAGATTTCGCTGGAAGTTACGAATCATCCCGGTCGCTTCCAGGGTCGTCACGGCGCAGCGAGCCGCCGAATTGGACCTTGCCGAATCCGAAGCGGTCGCGAAGGCGGTCCGCTGCGCTCGTGAGCTTTTCGAGTTTTGCGCGGCGTTCGGCGTCCAGCAGATCGAGCTGCTCCGTCCCGTGCGTGAGGCCGCTGAGGCTGACTCCCAGCAGCCGGACTTTTCTTTTTACATCGCGATGTTTGCGGAAAAGCTCCTGAAATACGACGAAGATGTCCGAATCAAGGCGCGTAGGTTCGGCGAGCGATTTCGAACGCGTGTGTGTTTCGAAACCGGCGTAGCGGATCGTCAGCGTGAGCGTCCGCGTAGCGAGCCCGGCTTCGCGCAGCCGCTTGCAGGCTTTCTGCGAAAGATGGCTGAGCATGGTGGAAAGCGCACTCGAATCATCAGTGTCTTCGCCAAACGTGTGATTGTGTGAAATGGATTTTGGCTCGGCGTCGACCACGAATTCGTAGGAATCGCCGCCGCGCGACTTGCGATACAGCGCCGTTCCCCATTGTCCAAAAATGCTTTCCAGCTTTTCCTGCGGAACAGCAGCAATCTGTTCGACCGTTTCGATGCTGAGTGCGCGCAGCGCGCGTTCCGTCACTTCTCCAATCCCTGGGATTTTTCTCACCGGCAAAGTCGCCAGGAATCGCTGTTCGCTTCCCGCGGGAACCCAAACCAGCCCGCGCGGCTTGGCCTGGTCCGACGCAACTTTGGCAACGAGCCGCGTCGCCGCGAGTCCGCCGGAACACGGAAGGCCGGTCGCGCGCGTGATGGTGCGAAGCAATTTGTCGGCTGCCGCGAGCGGCGGGCCAAGCAATCGCTCGGTTCCGGCGAGGTCGAGATAAGCTTCGTCGACCGATGCCATTTCCACGATCGGCGAAAACTGTCCGAGGATCGCGGCGACGCGGTCGCTCCATTCGGAGTACAGCGTGTGGCGGCAATCGAGAAAAACTGCGTGCGGGCAAAGTTTCCCCGCCGTTCGAAGCGGCATCGCCGAGTGAATTCCGAATTTGCGCGCTTCGTAGCTCGCGGCGGAAACCACACCGCGCTGGTCAGGCCGTCCTCCCACCACCACCGGTTTTCCGCGAAGCTCAGGACGATCGAGCAATTCCACCGAAACAAAAAACGCGTCCATGTCCACATGCAGAATGGAAGCCGTCGCTTCGGCCGACCGCTCCTCGAGCGGCCCATGCTTGGCGCGAAATCGCACGAACTCCGGCATGCCGCTAGCCTACTCCCGAGTTTTGTATCCCTCAACCTTTCCGGTTGAGCGTTCGCTACAACCTTTCGGCGGCGATGATGCGGGGGATTCCAGAGAGGTCGTTGGTTACGGCTACGTTTGTCCATGTGGGTGCATCGAGAAGCGGTTGCACAGCGGGGAGAGAGTTGTGGCCAAGTTCGAGGACGAGGAGGCCGCCGGATCTGAGATGCGCGGCGGCTTGAGTGATGAGATCGGCGTAGAGTTCGTAGCCTTCTTCGCCGCCGTAGAGAGCGATTTGCGGTTCGTGATCGCGGACTTCGCGCATCAGCGTTGCCGCTTCGCTGCGTCCGATGTATGGCGGATTGCTGGCGATCAGGTCAAAGGAAAGTGACTCGTGACTGGTGACTTGTGACTGGTTATTCGTGACTGGTGATTCGTGAAGTTCAGGATTCGAGCCTTCGGATCGGAGGGGCACGACGTATCGTGCCCCTACAGTCAGAAGATTCTGGAGCAAGTTGGATTCTAGAAAATGAATGCGCTCGGAGACGGAATGGAGCGTGGCGTTGCGGCGGGCGACAGTTAGGGCCGCGGGCGAAATGTCGGTGGCGCAAACTTTCGCGGCGGGAAGTTCTTTTGCGAGGGCGATTGCGATGCAGCCGCTGCCGGTGCCGATGTCGGCGATTTGCAGGCCCTCGCCGGCAAGAGTTTGTTTGCGGCCGGCACGGAGTTCGCGGAGGGCGAGGCGGTCGAGGGCGACTTCGATTAAATGTTCGGTTTCGGGGCGGGGAATCAGAACGTCGGGAGTAACTTCGAATTCGAGGCCCCAGAATTCTTGCTTGCCGGTGAGATGTTGGGTCGGTTCGCCGGCGGCGCGGCGCGCGATGAGCGCGAAATATTGTTGGGACACGAGCACGGACATTTCTTCTTCGGGGTGAGAATAGATCCAGGTGCGATTACGGCCGAGCGCATGAAGAAGCAACAATTCCGCGGCGAGTGTGAAGGAGGGAACGCTGGCGGCTCGCAATTGCGAGATGCCGTTCTTCAGCGCGGAGCGAACGTCGAGATGCGACTCACTGCCACTCATCATCAAACTTCGGCGAGCTCTTGCTGGAGGCGTTCGGCTTCGTAGTGGGAGACGAGGCCGTCGACGAGCGGGGCGAGCTTGCCTTCCATCACGTCGGTGAGCTGGTGGAGGGTTAGGCCGATGCGGTGGTCGGTGACGCGGTTCTGAGGGAAATTGTAGGTGCGGATTTTTTCGGAACGGTCACCGGTCTTGATTTGGCCGCGGCGTTCGACGGAAAGCGCGGCCTGGCGCTTTTCCTGTTCCTGTTCGTAGAGGCGGGCGCGGAGAACGCGCATGGCCTTGGCGCGATTCTTGATTTGCGATTTTTCGTCCTGCTGAGAAACGACGAGTCCGCTGGGTATGTGCGTGATGCGCACGGCGGAATAGGTAGTGTTGACGGACTGGCCGCCGGGGCCGGAAGAGCAAAAGGTATCGACGCGCAAATCTTTCGCTTCGATTTTGATGTCGATTTCGTCGGCTTCGGGAAGAACGGCGACGGTGGCGGCGGAAGTATGAATGCGGCCTTGCGTTTCGGTTGCAGGGACGCGCTGGACGCGGTGGACGCCGCTTTCGTACTTCAGCTTGGAATAAACCTTGTTTCCCTGAATGGCTGCGACGACTTCTTTCAATCCGCCGAGCGAAGACGGAGAGCTTTCGAGGATTTCCACTTTCCAGCCCAGCGTTTCCGCGTAGCGCGAATACATGCGAAAGAGTTCGGCGGCAAAGAGGGCGGCTTCGTCGCCGCCGGTGCCGGCGCGAATTTCCAAAATGACGCTCTTCTCGTCAAGAGGGTCTTTCGGAAGGAGCAGGAGTTTCAACTCGCGCTCGGCCACTTCCTTTCGCGCGGTGAGATCCTTTTCTTCGTCGTGGGCCATCTGCTTCATTTCGGCATCTTGCGACTCAAGGAACATCTGGTGCGCGCCGGCGAGGTCCTTTTCGATCTGCTTGTACTCACGGTGCTTGGCGACAATTTCGCCGAGTTCGGATTGCTGCTTGGCGACTTTCTGGAAACGCGAAGAGTCCGAGACGATTTCCGCCGAAGAAAGTTCCTGCGTGAGTTCGTCGTAGCGCGCGCCAAGTTGGTCGAGTTTTTCAGATAACGTTAGTGTAGCCATTCCAAACCTCGTGAGTTCTCTGTGATCAGTTCACAGTTTTCAGTAAGAGAAAAGGAACTGGGTGAAATATCGTTTGAAGTTTGCAGGGGTGCGTGCTCCCGGAGCGGAAGCGAAAGGCGAGTCGGCTAATAGAACGCGGCGTACATCGATTTGCTCTGCACTAAGAATAACGCTGAATCGCGAATCACGCAAATAGCGCCTATTTGGATTCCCTAATTTCGGGTGTGGCAGATGCATTCGCAAAAGTGATGGTTATTTCAGAGCCCTTACGGACATTGTTCACTAGTGCGGGCCGGAAACACGCGATGCATGTACCGGTCTTGTGCCGAACACTGGGATAGACGACCCCCGCCGATCCCGCTTCAAGGAGTTCCCGGGCCAAGTGTTGCGAGGCGCTGTAGCTGGCCGGGTCCAAGCAGCTTTGAAACGCTCGGTCCTCGCGAATGTCGTGAAACTTTCCGCGGAAGTCGGCGAGGAAATCGACATAGGTAAAACTTTCCTTCTCCTGCCAGTCGATTTCCCGCAGTTCCTTCGCTTTGTGGCGGGCCACTTCCGCTTCGGAAGTCTGACGGGAGAAGGCGGCATACCATGCGCCTCGGTCCGGGCCGTTGAAACGGCTTCCCTGCGGGCGGGCATGGGTAAAAGCCGCGTTGACAATGTGGGAGTAAGAAAGACCGAACACAAGTTCCCGCACGGAAATCCCCGGGAGAAGTCCGGCCTCGCCGAGGAGGCGGTCGTTGGTAGCCCCCTCCAGTTCGAAAAGTGCGCTCAAGTCATCGGAATCATCGGTCAGACGGGCAAGGACGCTTTCGCCTTTTTCGATGTAGCGGGAAGGGATCAAGCGATGCGTGTCATCGCGGGACAGGTCGGAGAGGCGAGGAAGCACTCATTGCCCTCCACGGCGCGCGTCCAGAAGCTGCCTCACGCGCAGCATGGCCGGGAGACCGCCTTTGAGCATGTAGGTCAAGGGAGTATCCCCTTCAAACATCGGGTTTTCGTTGGGCAACTGGACCCAACGGTCGGCAAGTTTCTTGCTGTAAAGGATGTTTAACGCCTTAAAGATACCGGTCAGGATGGAAATGCGCGTCAGGCGATCCTGGTCCAGAGGACCCCGCGATTTTCTCTTCCATTCGTAAAAAGCGCCGTTAGACATTCCGCCCAGCACGCGGCGGGCATCCTCATCGCGCAATTCCCAAAGCTCACTCATTTTCAAGAAGGCTCTCACGGCCGGGGGGCTCAGTCGTTTCAGTACATTCTTGTCAGAAAGGTCCGCGGGTCTTTCCCAGGAAATGCCGGCGGGGAGGCGATTGAGGGTGGCCATTCAGTGCTCCTTGGTCTATCCAAGTATGGAGTATTATAACTCCAATAATGGACTGTTGCAAGCTATAGTCTTGGGCGCACTCTGGTTAGAAAGCGACCGTCAGTGGCTTCCACAGCGGTTGCCCGCGGGCGCGGCGATATACTACGATGCGAATCAACCTATGAGCGAAGCGACGCGCGCCATGTTGCAAACCAACGCAGGGGCGGCACAAGAGATCCAGACTGAAGCGGATGCGGGATTTCTTTGGGATTTCTGGTATCCGGCGGTGCGGAGCGCGGAGATCTCCGGGCAGAAACTTGTTACGACGATGCTGCTGGAAGTGCCGCTGGTGCTTGGCCGAACTGTGGAGGGGAAGGCGTTTGCGATGCGGGATTCTTGTCCGCACCGGGGGATACCGCTTTCTTATGGGCGGCTCGACGGAAAAGTTCTCGAGTGTTGTTATCACGGATGGCGGTTTGATGCTTGCAGCGGGCAGTGCGTGGAGATTCCCTCACTTTCTAGCCAGGATAAGTTGAAAGTGGAGCGCATCTTTGCGGGACATTATCCTTGCGAAGAGCGCGACGGTTACGTCTGGGTTTATATGAATGCGCCGGGAACGAAATTGGCGGAGACGATTCCGGCGGCGCCGGCGCTCGCAGTTTTCAGCGATAAATACAAGATCACGCATCTTTCTTGCGAGCTGCCTTCGCATGTGGACCAAGGGATTATCGGGTTGATGGATCCGGCGCATGGGCCGTTTGTGCATCAATCGTGGTTTTGGCGGAAGCGCGCGAGTATTCATGAAAAGGCCAAGCAGTTTGAGCCGATCCCGAATGGATTCCGGATGAGCCCGCACCAGCCGAGCTCGAATAGCGCGCCGTACCGGTTGCTGGCGAAAATGACGGGCGAGACGGTGACGACGACGATTGATTTTGTGTTGCCGAATCTGCGGACGGAGATCGACCGCAGCGGGAAGCTGTGGTTTAGCAGCCGCGCGACGGTGACGCCGGTGAGGCGGGATTTGTGCCGAATCGATTTTGTCGCGGCGTGGAACTTGCCTTTGCCGGTTTCGATCTTTCGGCCGTTTGCGAGAAAATTTCTGCGGCAGGACCAGTTGACGATGATCCAACAAGCTGAAGGCTTGAAGTACAACCCCCGGTTGATGTTGATCGATGATGCGGACAGGCAGGCTAAGTGGTACTTCGCTTTGAAGGCGAACCTACTGGAATCGCGGCGGACGGGTGCGGCGATGGTGCACCCTATGGATGGGCCGGTCACGCTGAGGTGGCGATCTTGAAGAGTTCTCAGTTGTCAGTTTTCAGCTGTCAGTAACCCAAGCCAGGCCCACCCAGGCGACATTCTTATTTTTTCCAGGTGGAATTCACATTTATGAGTCAGAGTCTTATCGGCCGGCCGGGTTTTAGCCACTCCCCATTTTTCTTGTAAGTGTTGCATCTAAAAGACTTGTGCTTGGGCTTGGTGGGGAGGTTCGACCGAACCGAAAGTGGCGCTAGCTTGGAATTTGATTCTTGCGATGCGTGTGGGTGTCGGTCGAAGGAAAAGCGGCAGCAAGACTGCCGCACTCCAAATGGGGTTATCTATAAGGAAAAACGAGCCAAAGATACCCCTGGGCGTCAAGGAATAGTTTGAGAGATTCCGCCCCTGAGGGGCAGGACGCAAGACAGGAAAAAGTAAAGAATCGGGTAGCAATTTAGCGGAGGCGGCCGAGGTCGAAAGGAACGACGGCGTGCTGGCCGTCGGTGGTGAAGACTTCGACTTGGGCATCCTCGGAGGCGACGTCGCGGGCGTCGTATACGAGCCAGACAAGCCAGCCGGTGGGATATACATAGCCGTTGGCGCCGGAGTAGGCAAATGAGGAGTACCCGGAGCCCGCGGCATAGGAAAAGGAGCCTAGATCTTCAGGGATGAATGGAAGGTGATTTGAGCTTTGTACGTAGGAAGGCTGAAGAATGATGCGAAGAGGATCGATCCACTGGCCATCGCGGTCAGGGCCAGAGCGCTGCGAGAGGCCGACGCGAAAGTCGCGGTAGAAATCGGGAAGGGGCTGGTCGGTGGCGGATTGTTCGCGGTCAGCTCTGGAGGAACGGTAGAGTTCCAAGGCGCCGTAGGTTGGAGTGAAATCGATACGAACGCGAACGTAGAGTTTATCGCGGCTGTGCCGGTAATCGAGCTTCGCTTGCTGGGCGCTATAGCCCATGGAGCGGCGGCGAGAAGTTTCGACGAGCTGTACGTAGGGAGTGTAAACCTCGACTTCGGCGATAAAGGCACCCTTGTCGGGTTTGGGCAAGAGGCGGAGGTAAGAGTTAAAGAAAGAAGCGGTGGACTGATCGTTACGCTGGCCGAGGAAATAGGCTTCGCGGACGGCCTCGTCGGAAAGGGAAGACTGAAAGGGGAAAGCCGGGGCGCAGACCAGCAAGGTGCCGACGAAAATGGAAAGGCAGGGCCGAAGCGGTGGGGGCATGGCAAGCACCTCACTATCCATGAGACGCGCAAGTAGAGTAGCGCGATTTCGCGCCGGAGAGAAGAGGCGGCGCGAAGGCCTCAGCGGAGGGAGGTGAGGTCGAAGTCCACGGAGACGGGCTCGCCTTCGGGGGGATGGACTTCGACAGTGGCGGAATCGGAAGAGAAGCCCTTGGCGGGGAAAGTGAGGTGGACGGTGGCGCCGAAAAGATCGCAACCTCCCTCTCCGACGCAGGAGTAAAGCGGATCGCCGGTGAGGCTGTCGGTGGGTAACTGCTTTTCTCCATCGAAGACGCGAATCTTGAAATCTTTCCAGAAGTCGGAGGGGCGGATTTGGAAGCCGACGGAGGAGCCGGAGCGGGAGCCGGTGGGTTTGGGAATCGCGGCCGGATAGGATTGCGTCAGGAGAATTTCGACGTTGATGACAACCGTTTCCTCCTCGGGGTGATGCTCTTTGGCGGCTTGCTGGGCGCTGTAGTTCACTCGCTGGCTGGTTTGCTGCACGAGCAGAGCGAAGGGCGTAAGAAAAGTGACGGAAGAGATGTGCGGGCCGGATTCGGGCCGGGGCAGAAGAATGGTGTAGCGATTCAGGAGCCGGGCCATGGATTCGTCGTGGCGCTGGCCGAGGAAATAGGCTTCGCGAACGGCTTGGTCGGAGAGAGGGGTGTCGAATGCGAATGTGGGAGGGATCAAGAGCGTAGCAGCGATGAGGATTGCGGACATGGGGCGGGCGGAACTGCGGAGCATGATGGGCCTCCAGCTATAGGATAGGATGCCCAAACGGATGGCAACGTTTCAGATGCGGCGGGTGATGTTGGGGAAGTCTAACCAGACTTTGATGCCACAGAAGTGGGAGCCTTCGGTGCAGATGGGAGTGGTGATGCCGGCGCGGATGTGGCAGGGCGGGCCGATGTAACGAGTGAGTTCGGGATGGACTTCGCGCAGCTGGGCGAGTTCGTCCATGGAGGATTGATAGATTTCTTCCTGCGCGTTGAAGCAGGTGCGCATGGTCCATTTGTGGATGAGGTGGAGAAGCGACCCGGATTCGTAGAGGCGGATGGATTTGGCGTTGGGCAAAAGGTAGAGCGCAATTTCCGGAGGGACGCCGCGGTCGAGGAGCTGATTTTTTGCGGACCAGGCGTCCTGCATGGCGCGGTCGTAGACTTCTTTGGCGCGAGGGTTGGCGGCGAGGAGCATGGGAGTGATGTAGTCGGGCTCGCGCGTATCAGCGAGAGTAAGAAGAGGGCGCGAGCCGGGGATCATGCGATGGCGCTGGTCCTGGCTGTCGGCGGTGTGGCTGATTTTTTTGGCGAAGGTGTAATTGGCGTGCTGGAGCGCGCGCATCATGGGGGCGTGGACGCCGACGTTTAGTGTTTCGAGGCGGTAGAGATTGCGCGCGGGATTGAGCAGGCGGTCGATGGCTTCACTGTCCGAACATTGGGATTCCGTGAGGCCCGCGACGGCGCGATAGGATTCGGCCATGACGCGCACGGCATTGGGGGAGTAGTCGACGAGCTTGGAAGTTTTGCCGTGGAGCTTGGCATCGAATTCGCGCGTGAAGGGTTCGCCGGCAGATGGCTGGGCCATCGCGTTTTTCCATTCCGGTAATTCCTCGAGGGGTTCGGTGCCGAAGCGTTCGAAAAACTGAGCGTCGATGGTTTTTACTTGCGAAACCATTTCTCCTATGACGGCGCGGGCTTCGCTGGGGGTGTCGGAAGCCGCGCTCATGCGCCAGAGGCGGTGGAGCACAATGCCGGAGAGGGTGTGCACCATGGTGGTGAAGGCGGCGACGGGCAAGACGTAGCGGGCGATTTCGATGGCGCGCTTTTCTGCGGAGCGCTCGATTTTTTGGAGGCGTTTGGCGTGAGACATCGGGCCGATGTGCCAGATGTCGTTCAGGATGTTGCGCGTGTCGCCGATCAGAAGAGTGGAGAGTTCGCGATAGTAATTCCAGGCGCGGGTGATGGCGCCTTCGTAAATTTCCTTACATTTTTCGTCGAAGAAAAGAGAAACAGGCGGGACAAAGGCTTGCGGGCGGTCGAGACGGACGTAGCGCTGGCTTTGCTGCTCGGAATTGTAGAACGGGTGCGCGTGCAGGAAGGACCAGACGAACTGGCGGCTGATGTTTTCCAGGCCGAATTCAAAATGCGCGTGCTGGTAGACGGTGTGATGGCCGCTGTAAAAAGTGGCGGCGCCGATGTTGAGGCGCTGCTTGTCGGTGATTTCTTCGGGGCCGATGAGGCGGGGAGCATAGCAGGTGCGCGCGGCGGCGATAGCCGAATCGAAAGGGTGCGCGAAGGCGTTGCGGAGGGTGACGCGCGGGGGAGCGGATTCGACGAGTTCGCCGGGGCGCGGGCCATCAAACATGCGGGATTGCGTAGCCACGATGGAAGTTCATTGTACGGGAAGGGAAGTTGACAGTCGACAGTTGAAAGTCGAAAGAATCCGGAAGAAGAAAAATAAAGATAACGCAGAGACGCTGGGCGCGCAGAGGAGCGCAGAGAGTTTGGGGAAGAATTCACAAAGGGTGAAGGAAGAAGAAAAGCGGGACAGCCCGCCGCCGCGGGCTGTCCCACCCGGGAAAACAAGATCACGAAGCATGAATTGTTCGAAAGCCGATCTCGTCGACAATCTGGCTTTCTGTAGACGGCGGAAAAGCGGCAGCTTTGCTCCGCACTCCAAGAGTTACTTCTTGGCGGCGGTGGTTTTGGCGGCTTCGACTTTGGCGGCGGCGTCGGCGTACTTTTTCGTGAAGCGCTCGACGCGGCCGGCGGTGTCGATGAGCTTCTGTTTGCCGGTGAAGAAAGGGTGGCAATTGGAGCAGATTTCGACGTTCAACATGTTGCCCTTGATGGTCGAACGGGTGGTGAAATTGTGCCCGCAGGCGCAGTGCACCGTGACGGGGTGATAGTCGGGGTGGATACCGGGCTTCATGAGACTCCATTCTGTCGCGTCCGGTCTGCACGGCCTCCCCAACAGGGT